>Ga0137409_10006211_pt1 | contig 12414 bp, 11 predicted proteins | sample CZODoug1_16funga_FD_122059 | JGI IMG/M metagenome (GOLD analysis project Ga0137409, IMG submission 122059) | Vadose zone soil fungal communities from Angelo Coast Range Reserve, California, USA - CZODoug1_16fungal (Hybrid Assembly) | ecosystem: Environmental > Terrestrial > Soil > Vadose zone...
CGCGCTTCGGCCTACATGGCTCAGCACCGCCTGACCATTACGCAAGCGGAAGCCGCCGCGGGAGACAGCGAGGCTTCGCAATTCGAGCAGTCGATAGCGCTCGTCAACAGCGCGGGCACCGATCTTGATCGGGTCGCCCCGGGGAACGACGCGCCGCGGACGTACGATTGCCGATAAACGGGCTGTAACTGCGGCTGGGTTGTTGCGAGTTGAACGAGGGCTTCAAGGCCTTCGGGCGCAAGGCATCGCCGATTGCTGGCGCGAGTGTTCGGCATCGAACCGCGCAAGCGACGTCATGCCCTGCTCCACCGGCCGGAATTGATGTCGAACCTGACCTTCTTCTCATCCCGTAGGCGCATCAGAAACAGCTGTAGTTCTTCGGTGTCTTTCTGACCGGGCGCCACCCGCTGCTGGATCGAGTACAGCTTCCTCGGCTGATCCAGCGCGGCAATAATCTCTGCTTCTGTAAACATCGCTTTTTCCTCACAGGCACGTAATCCGCCGTCTTCGCGTGTCCTCTAGTTCTTGACGTATTTCGTCACGCCTCGAAGATTGGCTTCGGCGGTGTAGACATTGCCGGCCGCATCGACGGCGATCCCTTCTCCCATCGCTCCGTCGGGAGCATCGGTCTTGTGCGGCGGCACGAACGTCGTCACCTTGCCGTCCTTCAGGCTGCCGATGCGAATGCCCCTGAGCCAGCCCGGATGAACCCGCGCGGTCGATTCGGAGTCGGCCACATAAATCGTGTCGTTCTTATCGATGGCCAATCCGCTCCCGCGGCTGAACTCCGGATATTCACCGATATACTTCCCATCCTTGGTCAGGATCTGGACTCGGTGGTTGTGGCGGTCGACGACGATCAGCCGCCCCTGGGAATCGAACTCGAGCCCGTGCGGGGTGCGGAATTCGCCCGGCCCCGATCCGGTCTTGCCGATGACCCTGAGGAACTTCCCGTTCTTGTCGAACACCGAGATGCGGCCGACCAGATTCGGAGCAGTCACGTCCGTATGGCTCTCTGCCACGTACACGTCTCCATTCCCCGGGTCAGTCACGACGTCAGTCGGGTCGGTCAGGGCTTCCGGAGGACTTCCCCTCACGCCGGGTTTCCCCAGGGTCATGAGGATCTTGCCTTCGGGGCTGAACTTGACGACCACGCTTCCCTTGTCTTTTTCCCCGGGAAACTTGTTGAGGTCGTCCGGGCTCGGGGCTCGCGCGTCCGTCACCCAGACATTTCCGTCGCGATCGACATGGATGCCATGCGGCCAGACGAACATCGCCCCGCCAAAGCTCTTGATCTCCTTCCCTGACTCGTCGAATTTGTGGACAGGGTTCGCTTTGGTGCCAAGACAGCCGGGCGTGGTTCCTGGCGAGCACCGGTCGGTCGCCCAGACGGACCTGCCATCGCGGTCGATGGCCACGCCGTTGGAGCCACCCCACTCCCTTCCCTCCGGCGCCTGCGCCCAATTCCGGATCACGCGATAGGGATTGGCGCCGCTGTTGACGGGCTGGACTTTGTCCGTCTGAGGCGTGCCTCCCCGCTGCTGCCCGTGAGCGCTGCTTGCCTGCAGTGCAACCCAGACGATGACGATCAGCGGAGTACACCGAAATCTCACGAAACCTGAAAGGGACATCTCCCTGCTCCCTTCTGTGCCGCGCTCCTCCTACCACACGCCCGGCCACGGCTTGCCCACGAGAAACTCGGGGTTGGCGCCCGGGCGCGGCGTGTACTTCTGGACTCGGCCGGTTCTCACTTCGGCGGTGTAGAGATTGCCCTCCTTGTCGGTCGCGAACCCGTGCACGCCCCACATGCAGCCCTGGCAGGTGCCAAACGTTCCCCACGAATAGAGGAAGTGTCCGCCGGCGTCGTAGGCGAGCAGCTTGTTCGATCCCTGGTCGGCGGCCCAGAGAATATGGTTGGCGCCCATGTAGATGCTGTGAATGTTCATCGGCGGGCGCGGACCGAAATCCCACTGGTCCAGAAATTTTCCGTTTTCGTCGAACACCTGCACGCGGCCGTTGTTGCGGTCGTTCACGTACACGCGTCGCGTGGTCGGGTCGACGGCGATTCCGTGCACGCTGTTGAAATAGCCGGGGCGCCTTTCGTTGGGAGGAGTACCTTTCATTCCCCACTGCAAGAGTTTCTTGCCTTTCATGTCGTACTTGATGACGCGGGTGCCGTCGTAGCCGTCGGCCAGATACCAGGTGTTGGCGTCCATGAAGGCCATGAACGTCGGGCGGCTGAAATGCGTATCGTCGGTGCCCGGTACGCCGGGCGTGCCCAGCGTCAGGAGGCGCGTCTTGCCGTCATGCGTGAACTCGGTGACGAAGTGGTTGTCGGCATCCACGATCCAGATGTGTTTTTCCGGGTCGTAGGGGCTGATCTCCACGTCATGCGGACGGCCCCAGATCTTGTCCCATTGCGACCAGTCTTCGATCATCTTGCCGTTTCGATCGAGCACCACGATGACGTGCTCCCATCGCCAGTCAATGCCGGGCCGGCCGTTGCTCCCATCTGCTGCGGCCTTGCCCCCGCTCGGCGTGGCGCTGGCGGTTTCGCGCACAGGCACGCCGCCGCCTACGGGGAATTTGAGGCTGGGCCCGATCTGAGGAAGCCAGGTGGTTCTGAGCCCCGTCGGCAGCACAGGCAGCTCGCCTTTCTGCGTCACGAACACACGGTCTGGACTCTCGGCAAAAATATCGGTGGACTGGGACCATGTCCACGCCTCATGGTTGGGAAGGCTCTCCGACAACGGCTTCGGCCAGCTCTGCACCGGATCGTATGGGCCGAACACGTCCTGCCCGCCCTTGAGTCCGGGGACGGCTGCAAACCCCTCCCCTGGTGTTTTCTTCTGCTGTCCCTGGACCAGACCCAGCCGGTTGTTCAACAGGATGACCGCGAATAAAGCCATGCAGGCAGCCGCAATCTTCAACGTTCGTGGTGTCATATCGGTGCCTCTTTGACTCTCGAATCGAGGGCGTCGACCTGGCGCACCCGCAGAACTCGCAACCGCTCGCGACGCGATGTCTCCGTCATTCGCGATCAACGGCCTGCTGTCGACGGATCCCTTGACCGGACGGATTCCCAGGCTCTTCGCAACGAAGGAGCGATCCTGCGAGCAGGCTGGAAGGCGACAAGATAGCCGAGCATGGGGAGACATTACAATGGCTGCGCGGGAACCAGTAACGCCCGTCCGTTTGCGTTTTCAACCCCAGGAAGGTGGCATGAACAAGCCCAAGGTTTTTGTCACACGTCTAATCCCCGCCGCTGGACTGGAACAGGTGCGGGAGTATTGCAATGCCGATATCTGGACGGAGCCGCTGCCACCATCGGCCGACGTACTGCGGCGGAAGGTGTCCGATTGCGAGGGATTGCTCTCGCTATTGACCGAGCGGATCGACGGGGCCTTGTTGGACGCCGCACCCCGCTTGAGGGTGGTCAGCAATTATGCGGTGGGGGTCAACAATATTGATATTCCGGCGGCCACCGAGCGGGGTATTGCCGTGGGAAATACTCCGGGTGTGCTGACCGACGCCACAGCCGACATGGCCTTTGCCCTGTTGATTTCGGCCGGCCGTCGCATCGTCGAGTCGGAGAAGTACGCCGTCGCCGGGCAGTGGAAGACCTGGGAGCCGATGGGGCACATCGGACAGGACATGGTCGGCCGCACGCTGGGTATCGTCGGCATGGGCCGCATCGGCTACGCGATGGCCCGCCGGTGTCACGGGGGCTGGGGCATGCGGGTCTTGTATCACGATCAGCGGGCCCACGAGCAGGCCGAGCGCGAATTGGGCGCCGAGCGCGTCGCGTTCGATCGGTTGCTGGCCGACTCGGACTTCATCTCCGCGCATGCCGACTTGAACGACACCACCCGGGGCATGTTCAACGCCGCCGCGTTTGCCAGGATGAAGCCCACGGCGGTGTTTGTGAACACGGCCCGGGGGCCGCTCGTGGTCGAAGCCGATCTGGCCGCGGCCTTGCTCGAGGGCACCATCTTCGCCGCCGGGCTCGACGTCACGGATCCCGAACCGCCGCTTGCCGGCAATCCGCTCGTGGGGCTGCGCAACTGCATCGTGGCCCCGCATATTGCCAGCGCCACGGTCAGCAGCCGCAATGCGATGGCTGAGATCGCCGCCGACAATTTGATCGCCGGACTCAAGGGTGAACCGCTACGGGCCTGGGTGAATCCGGAAGTGGCGACGAACCGGAGGAAATGAGCCGACCGCGCACCGGGAAGCGTCACCCCGACGAGCGTCGCCAAACTCGTTCGTGAATTCGATCCGCGCGCCGACGAAAGCATTTGTGGAGGCCGACATGAGATCTGGGGTCATCGCTGGGACGGCGGCGATCGGTCTGGCGTTCGTGCTCAGCGCCGCGGCAGTCGCGCTGCAAAGCGCCGCCGATGAGCACTTCGCCCGGGCCCGGGCTGCGGCCGGGAGGGACTTCACCGACATCTTCGACACTACATGCGGTTATATCCGACCCGAGGCCGTGATAACCCCGGCGCCGCCGGCGGCCGCGACTGCGTCGGGCCCACCCGCCCGCGCCACGTGGCACTCCGAGCCGGTCAAAGTCTTCGACAACCTCTACTTCATCGGCCAGACGGAATACTCGGCCTGGGCCATGACGACCTCGGACGGGATCATCGTGATGGACGCGATCTTCGACTACTCGGTGGAGGATGAGGTCGTCCACGGGCTCACGACGCTGGGGCTCGACCCGAAGCAAATCAAGTATGTGATTGTCAGCCACGCCCACGGTGATCACGTGGGCGGCGCGCGATTCCTGCAGGAACACGGCGCCCGCATCGTCATGTCGGGACCAGATTGGGATCTGATCGAGCGCGCGCGCGTCAATTTCGCCAAGCCCACCCGCGACGTTGTCGCCACCGACGGACAGAAGCTCACCCTGGGCGATACGACGATCGCGATGTATCTGACGCCGGGCCACACCCTCGGGACGATCTCGTCGATCATCCCGGTCAAGGACGGCGGCACCACCCACATGGCGGCCTATTGGGGCGGCACGGCCTTCAACTGGGTGCGCGGACCCGCCGCGTACATCACCCCCGAGCGCCCGGCCCGCTTCTGGTTCGATTCCTATGCAAAGTCCGCACAACGCTTCCGCGACCTGGCATCGCGCGCCGGAGCCGACGTGGTGCTCTCCAATCACACGAAATACGACCTCTCGACAGCAAAGCTCGCCCTCGTCCAGAAGAGCGCCCGCGGTGGCGCGCACCCGTACGTCATTGGCAAGGAGAACGTGCAGCGGTTCTTCACGATAGCTGCTGAATGCGGCCAGGCCGGCGTCGCAACCAAGAATTAGTCCAGCAGCCGGTGGTGAAGGTCTGGCGTCGCACCGGGACGCGTGAGGCGCCCCGATGGCAAGGCGCGACGTACTCCAGATTGAAGCTGCGGTAATATTCGGCCTGACTCGGACAACCGAATGAACGAACATCCGAACATCATCAATTTCACTCGTGGCGTCCCTGCCAATGAGTCGTTTCCGATCGACGACCTGATCGACGCCGCGCGTGCGGCTTTGAAGACCAACGGGCCAGCGATGCTGCAGTACGGGCCGTCGGCCGGCTTCCAGCCACTCCGGGAGTGGCTCGCCGACTGGCAGGGCGTGCACGTTGACTGCGTCCTCATCGGCAACGGGTCGCTGCAGCTGATTGACTTCCTCTGCTTGCACCTGCTCAAAGACGGCGACGTCGTGTTCACCGAAGCTCCGACCTACGACCGCACCATCACATTGCTTCGCCGCCACCATGCGAAAGTGGTCGGCATTGCGCTCGAGGCTGACGGTCCAAACATCGAAGCGCTCGAGCGCGAGCTTGTGAGGCACGCGCCAAAATTCTTTTACATCATCCCGGACTTCCAGAATCCAGCAGGCGCGACCTGCTCAGGAGCCAAACGCCGGCAGATCGTGGACCTTGCCGGTCGACACGGATTCCTCCTCGTCGAAGACGCGCCGTATCGTCTGCTTCGGTATCGGGGCAGTGAGGAGCCGACACTCCATGAGCTCGCGCCGGACCGTACGGTCCACATGAGCTCGTTCACCAAGCTCATTGCTCCCGGGGTACGCACCGGATTCATGATCGGCGAGAAAGCTCTGGTCAAGGCGCTTGCCAGGGTGGCGGAAGATACCTACATCTCCCCTGGGTACGTCGCGCAGGGAATCACGCTCGAGTGGTGCCGCCGAGGACTTCTGTTGGCGCAGATCGAGCGCCTGAAGAAGCTGTACGCTCCACGCTTGGAGGCCTGCCTCGCCAGTCTCGACGCGTACATGCCGGATGCCTTGACGACCCGTCCCGAGGGCGGGTTCTTCATCTCGCTGACGCTCCCAGACGGCGTGCTCACCACTGTCGTGCGAGCACAGGCTTCCGCGCGACGCCTCAACCTCGCCGACGGGCTCGCCTTTTTTCCGGAAGGAGGAGGCGAGCGATTCCTCCGGCTGCCATTTTGCGCGCTCTCGCCGACCGAGATCGACGATGGAGTTCGACGTCTGGCGGAGAGCGTCCAGGCTGGGCGCATCCCGGTCACGCTGAAGCAGACATGAACATGCATAACCCATGGATCACATTGGTCGCGGCGGTGACCGTCTCGGCGTGGCTGCCCGCGTGCGCTCACCCGCCGGACATCGACCAAGACAAGAAGGGCGTTCAGCAGGTCCTCGAGAAGTACCTGGAGTCGGTCAAGACGGCGGACGTGAAGCTCGGATCCGAGGTGTGGTTGCAAGACCCCGACATCCTGGTGGTGACCCCCTTCGGCCGGTTTCAGGGCTGGGACAGCGTACGGGACGGCCTTTACGTCAATTTCCTGCAGAAAGCCTTTACCGAGCGGAGCCTCCAACCGAGCCATCTCACGATTCGTGTCGCCGGTGATGCGGCCTGGGCCGTGTTCGACTGGACGTTCACGGGCAAGTTGGCCAATGGGCAGCCCATCACGTCGAAGGGATGGGAGAGCCACGGGTATCAGAGGACCAGCCAAGGGTGGCGCATCGTGCACCTCCACTACTCGGTTCCGCCGCCGCCCCCGCCTTCCTGAGATGATCTGAACGAGATGTGAACTCGATTCTCAGGCCCTGCGACACTGCGAGTTGACCCGGCGCCCGGCGCCCGTACAGATCGCCGCACACGGGCAACGTCTGTGAGAAGCTGCTAAGGCGCTGGCGGCAGTCGGATGATTCGAGTATCAGCGGACCGCTGCGGCGATCGGCAGCGGAGCACGGCCGCGAGCCGGCGCCGGTGGAAGCGTACCGCCTTCGGCGAGGATCTTCATGTTCTGGAGCGCCGTGGTGAACTGTGCGGTCCGCCGCGCCGTGTCCACCTCGCGGGCCGCGGCGTCTGCCAGCATCGAGTTGTCGAAGAACAACGTGTAGACGATCTTCGAGGTGGTCGCCGTCACGGGCCGCGCCTCGAGCGTGCCGTGATAGAGGTTGTACGGCCGGCCCTCCCGCACGGGCTGTGTGTAGGTATAGGAGAGCTCCGTTTTTCCTACGAGAACCTCATTCGCGACCGACCGTACCGCGCCGAATTCACCGTCTTTCCCCGACGTGATCGTGCACGGGATCCGCAGCCATTCACCGATGTCGCAGTACTTGCCGACCCGCTTCCAGACTTCAGCGGCGGGCCGGCTGACAGCGATTTCCAGCGGAATGGAGGTGTAAGTCGGGGAGGCTACCACGATGCTGCCGGTGGCAGGCGGCGCTGGTTGAGTGGGTGGCGCCGGAGTTTGTGAATTTGTGGTGCTCGCCAGACAGACGATCCCGAGTGCACACACCGCGAATGTTCTGCCGAATTGATTTCGCATCTGTTCCTCCCGAACCGGTCGAGATATTTTCACTTGCCGTTGAAGATCACGCGCCAGGTCTTGCCCTTGACGCTCTCGGTGATATAGAGGGACCCGTCAGGGCCCTGCGCGGTGCCGTTCGGACGCGCCGCGGCCTCTGCCGGATTCATGATCGGATCCTTTCCTTTGAAGCCGTCCGCAAAGACCTCGAACTTGCCGGAGGGCTTCCCGTTGGCAAACGGCTGGAACAGCACGTTGTATCCGGCCATCGGCTGGGGCGCGCGATTCCACGATCCGTGCGATGTCATGAACGCGCCGCCGCGATAGTGGGCGGGAAACATGCCGCCCGAATAGAACAACAGGTCCACCGGTGCGTAGTGGGCGGGGAACGCCGCAACCGGCGCTTCGAACTGCGCGCAGCGGCCGATCTCCTTACCGTCGCCGCCATACTCCGGCGCCAGAATCATCTTGCTGGTCTTCCCGTCGAAGAAGCAATACGGCCAGCCGAAGACGGAGCCCTGCTTGACCAGCAGCAGCGGCTCGAGCGGCCGGTTCACGTTGTCGTCCACGGTGAAGTGCTCCGGATAGAGCGTGTCGAGCGAATCGCGGCTGTTCATCGCGACGTAGAGATTGCCGTCGTGCCAATCGAGCGCCACCGCCTGCCGCAGCCCCGTGGCGTAACGGCTGGCTTTCGAGAATTTCTGTCCCGGCGTGTCGGCGCTGAACTTCCAGATGCCGCCATGCTCTTCGAGCTGCGGACACGGATCCACGCCCTTCGCGCCTTTCTGTCGATCCGGTTCGGCACAGGCATTCGACGGCAGACCGACGTTGACATACACGTTACCTGCGTTGTCGAACGCGATGTCCTTGTCCTGATGCCCACGCTGGTTCGGGCCGCTCGGGAAGTCGCCGACGATCACTTCCGCAGGCCCCGAGGGCTTCAGCTCGCCGGGCGGCATCTTGAAGCGTTCAATCGATGTCGTCGTCGAGTAATACAAGTAGCCGTTGCGGAGTCTGATGCCGGTCGCGCCCTGCGTGCCGAATTTTTCCTGTACGTCGACTTTGCCGTCGCCATCCGTGTCGCGCAGCCCGAGGATGAACCCGGGCTGCGGAGGCTGGCCCTGGACTCTCGGGCCGCTTCGCACGGACACGAAAATGTCGCCGTTCGGCGCGACGACGAGGTTCCGCGCGGTGCCGAGATTGTCGGCAATGACGCCGGCGCAGAAACCCGCCGGCAGCGTCAGCCCGCCATTGTCGGTGTCGCAGGCAAAGGGCTTCGGCCGCTGTCCTTGAATCGTCGCGGAGGCGATGAACGCGAGGCTGGCGATGAGCGCCACGATGAATACCTCTTTCATCGCAGTCGTCACGGGAGTTCCGGCAGAGAGCATAGTGTTCTCCTCGAGGTGAGACTGGCAGTTAGCGTCCACGCGCGCCTGACGGCGCCGTGCCGCTCGCATCGGGAACGAGCATCCGGATCACGCCGTCCTGCCTCGACGTGATGAAGAGCTCGCCGTCGCGGCTGCGGCTGATATGCAGGTCGGCCCGGACGGCGGTCGCGCCGTTCGCGGCTTCGATGAGCTCCCGCAACGTCACATACGTTCGGTTGCCGCTCTGGTCACGCACGTGCAACTGGATCTCCTCAATCGGCGCCACGGTCTGCGGAATCCCGTCGTCGGCTTTTTTCAGCGCCGAGAGGTCGGCCACGAACAGGCGGCCACGGACGATGTCGCCGAAGACGAACTTGCCTCGGAGCGCGGGAATGCGGCCGTGGTAGGCGAACCCACCGCTCACGGCCTGCCCCTCGCTGTGGTCGTACATCGCAACCGGATAGGTGAACCCGTCCTTCGTCCTTCCGTCCAGGATGTCGGGCGCCAGTGGAAACAACTGGTTGAGCGCGCCGCCCGGTCTCGTGACGCCATTCTCGAACAGCCCCTCGCGCTTCATCCATCCGTAGTTGTTGCCCTCGTGAACGATGTTGATCTCTTCGATGTTGTTCATGCCGATGTCCGACGCGAACATCGTCCCGTCGGTGAGGTCCCAGGACAACCGGTGGGCGTTCCGGAATCCGTAGGCGTAGATCTCGCCGAGCGTCTTCGGATCCCCGTCCGCGGCAAACTTGTTGATGGGTGGAATCGTGTAGTCTCCCAGTCCTTTCATGCCTCCGGAGACCGAAGGACTGCGCGGGTCGATGCGGAGCATGGCGCCGACCACCGTGTCGAGGCGCTGCGTCTGGCCTGGATTGCTCGCATTCGGTCCGCCACCGTTGCTGAACCCCATGTCACTGCCGCTCGTGTAGAGCAGGCCGTAATCGGGCGCACCAGGCTTCGCGGTCGGGTTGAACTCGACGTCGCCGAACGGGTGTGTGAGGTTGGTCACGATCTGCGCCACGCGGAGCAGTTCACGACGGGTCCCCTCGAAGGTGTTCGCCGCAGGGTTCGTGGCGTGCCACTCCGTGATGACGTTGTGGTGGTTCGCATCGGCCCGCGTGAACCCGGGCGGGATGAAGTCCGGCGTCGCCGGGTTGCCGCTCGCGCGCTCGCCGTGCACGGTGTAGAACAATCCGTTGCTCGCGAATTCGGGATGGAAGGCGAATCCGATGAATCCGCTCTCCAGCCTGTTGTAGACCGCGAACGGAAACGCGGCGCCGACGTTCGCATACAGCGTCGGCTGATTGTTGCGATCGAGCAGGTACAGCATGCCCCGCGAGTCGTTGACGAACCGACGTCCATCCGGAAGGTCGCGAACGAAGCTGACGCGCGCCCAGCCGGCCGGCACGACGTCCTGATCCGGCGGCCGGAGCCCGCGCGTATCCGGCAGGCGCACGACATCGCGGATTTCGACGGTCAGCCCGCGTTTCGTGATCGGGACCGGAATTGGATTACTGGTGATCGGCTGGCCGAGCTGCGCGTCAGCATGGCCGGCGGCACAGATCCCCACGAACAGGACGAGCGGCATCGGTGAGCGCATGAACCCTCCTCCGCATGCGGGCGCTCTTTCCGCGCCCGCGTTCCTCTCGACTGCCGTGCCCATCATCAATGTCCCGTCCGATCGTCGGGGGCAGGATCGGTGAGGTCGATCTCGTACCGATGAGACCGAACCGCGAACGGGCCGACTGCAGTCTCGGCAGCGTACATTATCGCGCCCGCATCGCGCCATCCGAGACGCGAATAGAACGACCGCGCGCGCTGGTTGCCGGCGACGACAGCCAGCCAGCCACGTCGATGGCCGGCGCCGCGAATCTCGGCTTCGGCCTTGTGAAGAAGCGTCGCCGCCACACCCATGCCGCGGGCCGTTCTATCGACGTAGATCTGCTCCACCTCGTCGCCCTTCACGACGACGAATCCCACGATCTGATCCCGCGACTCCGCCACCCACGTGCCTTCGAGCCGTTGCCGCGCCCGGACGGCGAACTGCTCCTCGCTGCGATGACGAACGAGCTCCGGCGGCACATGGCCGACGTGACCGTCGCCCCACCCGACGTGCCAGATCCGGGCAATTGCGTCGACATCATGGGCGCCTGCCCGGCGGACGACGTACGGCTCGGCACTTGCGGACCGGTTTGCATCCATTGACATGGCCTGGCAGCGAAGAGGCTATCTCGTCGCGCGAAGCACGTCCAGCAGTGCCGAGGCCACGGCGTCCGGCTTCTCGTGAGGGAGGAAGTGTCCGGCTCCTTCAACGATCCGCTTGTCGACGAGATGTGGCATCGTGGCGCGCTCGGCAGCCGTGATCTCCGCCAACGGACGCCCGAACGCATCGTCGCCTCCGTGGAGCACGATCGTCGGCACCGAAATCGCCGGCCTGTTCGCCAGCTGCCGCTCGATGTCGAGAAGCCGCGGTTCCCCCGGCGCGTTGAAGTTCCGGTGGCGGTACGAGTGGATCACGCAGTCCACGAAGTCAGGGTTGTCGAACGATCGTGCGGTCAGATCGAAGGTCTCGTCGCTGAAGCGCCAGGTCGGTGACCACTCCCGCCACATCAGCGCGCAGAGCCCGCGCCGGTTCTGCTCGAGACCGGCGCGGCCGGCGTCCGTGTTGAAGTACCACTGATACCAGAGCCTGCGGACCGCCTCGGGCGCGGCGGCACGCGCCGGGGTCACCGTGTTCTGAATCAGATAGCCGCCAATGAGGACGGCCGCGCGGACGCGATCGGGATGCAGCGCCGATGCAATGCACGCCGCGCGTCCTCCCCAATCGAAACCGGCCACGGCGAATCGCGGCAGCCTCAACGCGTCCGCAAAGTCGATCACATCCTGGCCGATCGCCGCCTGCTCCGCGGTTCGGGCCGCGGTCGGATCGAGGAACCGCGTCGGGCCGTAGCCGCGCAGATACACGGCCAGCGCGCGGAATCCGGCCTTCGCGAGCGCCGGCATCACCCCGTCGTATGCGTGCGCGTCGTCAGGAAAGCCGTGGAGAAGGATGATTGGAAAGCCGGCCGCGTCGCCGCTCTCGTGATAGCCGATCTCCAGCACCTTGGTTCGAGCGGTCTTGACGCCAGGCGCAGCGGGCATCTGCGCCCCGAGGCGCTCGACGGAGACCGCCGCGACGAAGCCCGCCGCGCGTTGCATGAAGCGTCTGCGATCCATGAAGGGTACCGTCGGCCGCCGATCATATCGCACGGCCAGC
>Ga0137409_10006212_pt1 | contig 12414 bp, 9 predicted proteins | sample CZODoug1_16funga_FD_122059 | JGI IMG/M metagenome (GOLD analysis project Ga0137409, IMG submission 122059) | Vadose zone soil fungal communities from Angelo Coast Range Reserve, California, USA - CZODoug1_16fungal (Hybrid Assembly) | ecosystem: Environmental > Terrestrial > Soil > Vadose zone...
CTCGCTGGCCAGCGGTACGCTCACGTTCGGGCCCGGGATGACGTCGCGCACCTTCACGGTCCCGACCTTCCCGAATCTCACGGTCGACCCCGACCGTCTCGTGCACCTCTTCCTCAGCCACCCGACCAACGGCGCCGTCCTGGGCCGCGCCATCGCGCACCTCACCGTGCTCAACGACGACTCGACCTTCTTCTTCAGCCAGCCGAGCTACACGGTGAGCGAGAAGGCCGGCAAGGCGACGATCACGGTGAGCCGCTCGGGCGGCCTCGGCTTCCCGGTCAGCGTGCCCTTCAGCGCGACGCCCGGCACCGCCATCGCCGGCAAGGACTTCGTGCCGGTGAGCGGCAACCTGTCCTTCGCCAAGAGCATGGCGACCGCGAAGTTCGACGTGATGGTCAAGGACAACAGCATCCTCGACGGCAACCGCAGCGTGGTGCTGCAACTGTTCCCGACGGTTCTCCTGGGCCGGCCGGCGCTGTCGCCCGCCGAGGCGCCGCTGAACACGACCGCGACGCTCACCATCACCGACGACGACACCCCCGGCGTCATCAAGCTCAGCAGCGCGACGTACAGCGGCGACGAGGGCAAGTCGGTCACGATCACTATCCTGCGCGCGCCCGCCACACCCGGCGCGCCGCTGGGCGGCAACGTGTCCGTCGAGTACTTCACGTCCAGCAACGCTAGCGCCATCGGCGGGGTCGACTACACCGCGGTCTCGGGGACCGTCACGTTCACGGGCACCCAGACGACCCAGACGGTCATGATTTCGTTGACCAAGGACAACATCGCCGAGGGCCCCTAGCATTTCCTGTTCAACCTCGGCATGCCCAGCAACGGCGCCACCCTCGGCTCGCCGTCGGTCGCGCGCGTCAACATCAACGACATCGACAAGGGCGGCGTCGTCACGCTCAGCGCCGCCAGCTACTCGGTCAACGAGGGCGCCGGCAACATCAGCATCACGGTCAAGCGTACGGGCGGCAACGCGGCCAACGTCTCCGTGCTCCTCACCACCGGCGGCGGCACCGCCACCGGCGGCGTCGACTACGGCAACGTCTCCACCACCGTCGTGTTCGGCCTCAACGACACGACCAGGACCGTCCTCATCCCGATCTTCCAGGACACCGACGCCGAGGGGAACGAGACCTTCAACGTGACGCTGAGCAATCCCTCGCAGGGCGTCACGCTCGGCACCCCGTCCACGGCGGTCGTCACCATCGTGGACGACGAGTCCGCCATCCGGTTCGCCCAGGCCGCCTTCGACACCAAGGAAGGCACGCAGGGCAAGATCGTCGTCGTGCGCTCGGGCGCGCTCGTCACCCAGGCGGTGGTGCCGTACAACATCTCCAGCGTCAGCGCCTTCCCAGGCGTGGACTTCACGGGCCCGGTGTCCGGCACGCTCACGTTCAAGCCGAAGGACACCCAGGCGTTCTTCATGATCCCGACCGTCAACAACAGCAAGGTGGACGGCAACCGCAGCGTGCTGATCACGCTGGGCGCGCCGACGGGCGGCGCCCTGCTGTCCAGCCCCTCCACCGCGGCCTTCACGATCGTCGACGATGACCAGCCCGGCGTGTTCCGCATGGGCAGCGCGACGTACACGGTCAAGGAAGGCGGCTCGGTGGTCGTGGACATCATGCGGCTGCCCGCGCCCGGCGCCGGCGGGCCGCTGGGCGGCAACATCTCCGTCGCCTACGCCACCAGCAACGGCAACGCGAGCGCCGGTGAAGACTTCACCCACGTCTCGGGGATCGCCGTGTTCGGCCCGATGGACACCAAGAAGAGCATCACCGTGCCGACGCTGCCGGACACCCTCGTGGACCCGGGCAAGAACTTCTTCTTCACGCTCAGCGCGCCCAGCGGCGGCGCCACGCTCGGCTCGCCGGCCACCGCGAACATCCTGATCCAGGACGATGATTCCGCCGGCGTGGTCTTCTTCAGCCAGAAGGCCTATTCGGTCAGCGAGACGGCCGGCAACGTCAGCATCACCGTCATGCGCACCGGCGGGAGCGCCAACGCCTCCGTCCACTTCGCCACCATGGCCGGCACGGCCAGCTTCGGCGAAGGCGCGGCGATCGGACGGCCCGCCCGCGGCGAGGCCCCGGTCGGCAATGACTTCGGCTTCGTGTCCACCACGCTCTTCTTCGGCGCTGGCGAGATGAAGAAGACCGTCGTCATCCCGATCTACGACGACAGCCGCGGCGAGGGCGACGAGGTGTTCTTCGTCCGGCTGAGCAACCCGCAGGGCGGTCTCAAGCTCGGCAGTCCGGCCAATGCCTCGGTGACGATCGTGGACAACGAGGTCGTCATCCAGTTCAGCGGCCGGTTCAAGAACAACCAGCCGGAAGTCGTGCGCACGGGCCCGCTCGGCGCCAACGTCTCCGTGCAGTACGTGGCCACCAGCGGCACCGCCATCCAGGGCGACGACTTCATCCTCGAGCCGGGCACCCTGATCTTCCCGCCCGGCGTCAGCTCGCGCACCATCCCGATCAAGACGCTCAACGACAACATCGCGGAGGGACCCGAGACCTTCACGATCACGCTGATGAACCCGACGCCGCCGGCCCAGCTCGGGCCGTTTTTCGAGCAGATCTTCACCCTCGACGACAACGACTTCGGCGGCGTGCTCAATTTCGGCAACACCAGCCCCACCGCGGCGCTGGGCCAGTCCAAGCCCATCGTCGTCACCCGCGCCAACGGCCTCGGCACCGTCATGACCGTCGGCTGGTCCGCCATCGGCGGCACCGCCGTGGCTGGCACCGACTTCTCGCCGGCCTCGGGCTCGTTCACCTTCCTGGCCAACCAGTCGGCCCAGACCTTCTTCGTCAACATCAGCGCCGCGCCCGCGGCGGCCGGCAAGACCATCGTCTTCGGGCTGATGCCGCCGGGCCTGAACGCGGACCCGCCCTCCTCGAAGCTGGGCCCGGCCAACGTCTCGACGCTCACCATCCTGGTACCCCAGGGGGGCTACGCCTACACGGTGCTCTACTCCGGCGGCGCCACGGTGGGCCTGCCCTCGATCAACGACAACGGAGGCTTCGCGTTCTCGGTGAACGCCGGCATCCCGACTATCTACACGGGCAACATGGAGACGCCGGCCGCCCTGCGGATCGCCGCCACGCTGCCGAGCGGCGACGTGAGCTCACTGGCGGGGAACCGCTTCCCGGCCGACAGCGGTGAGGCCGTGGCCTTCAAGGCCGGCCTCGGGACCAGTCCCAGCAACGGCCTCGCAGTGGCGTCCAACGGATCGGCGAACGCGATCTACGCCAATTTCGACCCCGTGGGCGAGCCGTCGCTGAGCCTGAACGGCTCGCTGGCGTTCAAGGGCACGGTCGACTGCGAGGGCCCGTGTGATGCCCTGTACCTCGGTCCGCGCGATGACGTCAGCGTCGCGGCCGAGGATGGCGACACCACCGACGTGGGGTTCCTGCACCTCATCGGCCCGAACACTGGCGTCAACAACGGGGGCCTCGCGGCGTTCATCGGCGAGACGTACTCCGGCAACAAGGGTGTGTTCACCACGCTCGGCGGCGGCGCCGTGACCACGGTGGCGAGCACGGCCGGTGGCGCCTTCAGCAACTTCGGCGCGAGCGTGGCCATCAACGACGACGAGGCCGTCGCGTTCATCGGCTTGATGATGGACGGCAACTCGTCCGTATTCCTCGCCTACGACGGCGGGACCATGCCGGTGGCCACCGCCAGCCCCGGCGGGTTCGCCGGCTTCGACGACAACACGTCGCCGGTGATCAGCAACACCGGGGCCGTGGCCTTCGTGGCCTACTTCGACGACGAGACCAGCGGCATCTTCCTCGGCCCCGACCCCGTGCGGGACAGGGTGGTCGGCACGGGCGACACCATCGGCGGCCGCGAGGTCGTGGCACTGGAACTGGGCGGGATCAACAATATCGGCCAGATCTCGTTCCGGGCCACCCTCTACGACGGCGAGTTCCTCGAGGACGCGGCGATCGTGGCCACCCCGACGTGTTCGCAGTGCAGCCGCCCGCCGTTGGCCCTCCAGCGCACGGTGCGACGCTAGTCGTCGGCCTCTGAACACAAAAACGGCGGGGGCCTTTCGGCGCCCCGCCGTTTTTGCTTTAATGCGGCCGTCGCTTAGCGAACGACGCTCTTGAGGTGGGCGAGCACTTCCTTCTCGAACTGCTCGAGGCTCTGCCCGAAGGTCTCCCGGAAGTTGGCGTGGCGGTCCTGCTTGCGCTCGAAGGACCGGAAGTAGTTCACCACCCGCGTGAAGCCGTCGCGCTCGATCAGGTAGTCCGCCATCAGGAACGCGAGCTGGTAGGTCGGCAGCGAGCCCTCCCGCAGGTGGCGCACCGTGAAGCCGCGCGGGTTGCCGAGCGTTTCCAGATCGAGCCGCGCGGCCACCAGCGCCGCGTGGTTGCGGATGCCGGCCACCGCCATCTGCCGGCGGTTCATTACCGTGTCGAGGCCGAGGCGGTCGAGCACGTTGAACGCCACCCACTCGGCCATGCCCTCGGCCAGCCACTGCTCGGCGCGGCCCTCGCCCTGGGCCATCTCGATCTGCGAGACGTGGGCGAGCTCGTGGGCGATGAGCCGATACCACTCGCGGCCGCGCGCGGTGCCGCTCTCGTCGTTGAGCAGGAGCTGGCGGCGCTTGCCGATGCCGACCGCGAACTCCGAGAGCTCCGCCGCGCGCACCGGCGCCACGTTGGCGTCGTCGATGAGGCCGCGCTCGAAGCCGTGGCGGTCCGAGTACACGTAGGCGGTGAACGTGTAGGGCAGCGGCAACGCGAGGTCGCGCACGAGGATCGCCGAGATGCCGCGAATGGCGTTCTCGGTCGTGCCGAAGTCGCGCGTGCTCTCGGAGACGGCGAGCGTCGAGGAGTCGAGGGTGAAGGGCAGGACGACGCGTCCGCTGCCGCAACCGGCCACCGAGAGGATTCCGATCATCAAGGCGGCGGGGAGCCGCTGTGAAACGGATTTCATGGGCCGACGCGACTATGACAGAACGCGGCAGACGTGGGAAGAGTTTTTCTATTTTGTGAAATTTACAATGTGGCGCCTCTCGATCATAGCGCCCAGCCGCATCGCGTTACGGACCGCGGCGCCGCCGCCGTCGTTGTTGAAGTAGACGTAGACGTCCAGCCCGTCGTCCAGCCACCCCGAGATCCGCCCCGCATCGGCCCGGAGCATCGCGTCCGTGTAGGAGCCGTGGTAGCGGGGGGCGGTACCGTGCCGCCGGATGTAGACGAAGTCGGCGGTGACGGGATCCGCCACCGGCTGCGTGCGGGCATCGTGGAAGCAGAGGGCGACGTTGGCCTTCCGCAGGAGATCGAAGGTCTCGTCCAGCAGCCACGAACCGTCGCGCACCTCCAGGACGGCCCGCACGCCGGGCACCACGCGCTGGCGCTCGAGCGCGCGCAGGAACCGCGCCAGCCGCGGCAGGTTCGCGTGGAACTGCGCGGGGAGCTGGAAGAGCAGCGGCCCCAGCGTGGGACCGAGCGGGCGCACGCGACGCAGCAGCCGATCGAGCGGCGGCGCCGGCGTCTTCAGCCGCTTGAGGTGCGTGAGATAGCGACTGGCCTTCACGGCGAACACGAACTCGCCGGGCACCTGCGCGCGCCACGCGCGAAAGGCCGCCTTGCTGGGCAGCCGGTAGAAGGACGTGTTGAGCTCGACCGTCGCGAAGTGGCGCGCGTAGAACGGCAGCCATTCGCGCGGCGGCAGGCCGGCCGGGTAGAAGCGCTTCCGCCAGTGCGGGTAGACGTAGCCGCTGGTGCCGAGGTGCAACCGCCCGCGCATGGCTCTGTCGCGAGCAAGCGCCGGGCCGCCGCCCGCCGCCTTGGGGTACGATGCACCGATGACTCAGACTATCTCGGCGGCAGACTGGTACGAGCGGCGGCGGCTCCGCACGCTGGACAGCCACCTCGTCTACGTCGAGGTGGGCGTCGGCGATCCGATCGTGCTCCTGCACGGCAACCCGACGTCGTCCTATCTCTGGCGCAACGTCATCCCGCAGCTCAGCGGCAGCGGACGCTGCCTGGCGCCGGATCTCATCGGCATGGGCCGCTCCGGCAAGGCGCCCGGGGGATCCTATCGCCTCGCCGATCACGTGCGGTATCTCGACGCATGGTTCGAGGCGCTCGACCTCTCGCGCGTGACGCTCGTCGTCCACGACTGGGGCTCGGCGCTGGGCTTTCACTGGGCGCGGCGCAATCCGGGCCGCGTGAAGGCGCTGGTGTACATGGAAGCCATCGTGCGGCCGGTCACCTGGTCCGAGTGGCCCGAGACCGCGCGCAAGATCTTTCAGGCCATGCGCTCGCCGGCGGGCGAGGAGATGGTGCTGGCCAAGAACGTCTTCGTCGACCGCATTCTGCCCGCCAGCGTCCTGCGCGGCCTCACGCAGGAGGAGATCGACCGCTACCGCGAGCCGTTCCGCGAGCCGGGCGAGAGCCGCCGGCCGACGCTCACGTGGCCGCGCGAGATCCCCGTGGACGGCGAGCCCGCCGACGTCGTCGCGCTGGTCGAGGAGTACGCGCGCTGGCTCAGCGCCACCCCGATCCCGAAGCTGTTCGTGAACGGCAATCCCGGCTCCATCCTGGTGGGGCCGCAGCGCGAGTTCTGCCGCGCGTGGCCGAACCAGCAGGAAGTCACCGTGAAGGGCAGCCACTTCCTGCAGGAGGACTCACCGGCCGAGATCGGGCAAGCCATCGCGAAATTCCTCAAGCGGCTCTGAGTCGCTGGCATCGCCCCTGCACTACCGGACCGCCGGGGAGGTGTGGACGATGTTCCAGCGAATCCTGTGCGCGACCGACTTCTCCGACACGGCCGAGGCCGCCTGGGCGGCGGCGCGCGAGCTCGCGCGCACGCAGCGGGCCGAGCTGATCCTCGTCCACGTCTTCACCGAGCTGCCGATCTATCCCGACGTCGCGGTGCTCGAGGTCCAGCGCGTGTGGGAAGACCAGCGCGCGTGGGTCGAGCGCGAGCTGGCCGAGCGCGTGACGGCGGCCACCGCGCGCGGCCTGACGGCGCGCTGGGTGCTCAAGACCGGCGTGGCCCCCGAGTCGATCGTGGAGACCGCCGCCGAGGAGCACGCCGACCTGATCGTGATCGGCACCCACGGCCGCACGGGCCTGACCCGGCTCGTGATCGGCAGCGTGGCGGAGCGCGTCGTGCGGCTGGCTCCCTGCCCGGTGCTCACGATGAAGCCGGCCGCCGTGCCGCCGGAGGCCGCGCGCGCGGCCGCCTGACGCCCATCAGCGGGCCGGCGGCGCCTTCTCGATCGAGATCACCAGGAGCGCGTCCGGCACTTCCTTGAGGCCGAACGTCACGCGCTCGCCCGCGTGGTGGCCGCGGAAGAGCGTGGTGGACTCGGCCAGGAACGGCATCGTCATCGACTCCGCCATGAGCCCGGGGATCGGATCGTGCTGCAGCACGATGACGGGACGCGTGGCGTGCAGGTCGGACGGCGGCGGCAGCAGCTTGAGGATGACGCCGGTGCCGCGCCAGTCAGGCTTCGCCGCCTCCGGCTTCGAGGGCTGCGCGCTGGCCAAACCCGCGGCCAGGACGAACACCGAGAGCGCGACGAGCGCACGCACGCCGCGAGCATACCGCAGCGCAGATCACGCGGCGCGCTCCGGCGCGGCGACGGTGCGCGCCAGCTCGACGACGAGATCGCGCGTCTCGAGCAGGCTGGTGCCCACCGAGTCGGCGCCGGCCGCGGTCAGCACCTCGCGCAGCCCGTCGACGTCCTCACGCATGCACCAGCGCCCCACCACGATCTTGACGCCGGGCACCGCGGCGCGCAGCCGCTTGGCGAGGTGGCGCGCCTGCACGAGGCCGCCCGGCGGCAGCGCACCGATGACCACCACGCGCACGCCGCGCTCGGCGGCCTCGCGCACGACCTCGGCGGACAGCAGGTGCGTCGAGATCATCTCGAGCTCGAGGCCGGCCGCGGCCAGCAGGTGGCCGAGCATGGCCAGCACGGTCTCGTCGGCGTCGGAGCGCGCCGGCACGCCGAGCACGCGCGCGGAGGCGGGGCGCGCGCGCGCGCGATCCGGCGACACCTCCTCCGCGATGTCGCGCACGGCGTCGATGACGACGCGGCGCTCGTCGGCGCCGATGCGGCCGCGCGCGTGGTCGCCGGCGGCCAGGACCACCGAGGGCAGCAGCACGTCGTCGTAGACGGCGTCGCCGGGACGCTCGGCCACGTGGCGCTCGACGATGTCGCTGGCCTCGTCCTCGTCGCCGGCCAGGAGGCGCTGGTAGACGGCGATCTCCGTGGAGACGACCGGCTCGTCACCCATCACGACCCAGATGAACTCGAGCTCCGGGACGTACTTGGCGATGACGACCAGGCACACCGTGAGCGGCGTGGCCAGCAGCAGGCCGATGGGGCCCCACGCCCACGTCCAGAAGGCCAGCGCGACGAGCAGGCCCACTTCCGAGACGCCGGCGCTGCGCGCGTAGAGCAGCACCTCGAGCACCGCGCTGGTGAAGAGCTCCAACACCGCGAAGACGCCGACGACCATCAGCGCCTTGGTCCAGCCCGGAAAGACCGCCATGCTGATCGCCACCGGCAGCCCGGCGCCGATCCAGATGCCGACGTAGGGCACGAAGCGCAGCGCGCCGGCCAGCACACCGAACAGCACGGCGTACGGCACGCCGATCAGGAACAGGCCGAGCATGACGAGCACGGCGAAGCTTGCGTTGACGGCGGACTGCGTGAGCAGGTAGCGCGTGACGCGCGCGCCCGCCTCATCCATCGCGCGCGTGGTGACGGCCAGCCGCCGGAAGCCGACCAGGCGGATGAAGCGGTTACGCAGCTCCTCGCGAGCCAGCAGCATGAAGGGCACGAGCAGGATCACGAGGCCCGCGAGCGAGACGGGCTCCAGCCACGGCGACAGCGCGTTCGGGATCTCGGCGAGGCCCTTCGTGCGGTCGCGCTCGATGATGACGGCGGTCGGCTTGGCCGCCGCCGCCTTGGGCTCGGACTTCGGCGCCTCGCGCTCGACCTGGCGCTCGGCCTCGGTGACGGCGCGCTCGACGGTTTCCTTCGCGCGCTTGATGCCGCTGTCCCTGCCGACCGAGCGGATGTCGGCGATCTTCTCGCGGATGTTGTCGCGGTAGCGCGGCAGCTCCTCGCCCAGGTTCATGACTTCCATCGTCAGCACGGTGCCGACGCCCGCCACCACGGCCAGCGCGAGCACGAACACCGACAGCACCGCGACCACGCGCGGCACGCCGCGCCGCTGCAACAGGGCCACCGGCGGCGTGAGCAGGAACGTGATGAGCACCGCGAGCGCGAGCGGAATGAGCACGGCCTGCGCCCAGTAGATGCAGGCGAGCACGAGCACGAACCCCATGAGCCGCAGCACGGGGTTGAGCGCACCGGGAGTCGGGCCGTCGCCACTGCTCCGGGACGGCGCCGGGGGGCGGCCGGCAGGCGTGGCCATCACCGTCAGGACGATGCACACCCCGGGCCAGCCAGTACAATAGCGGCCCGTGGACATCCTGGCCCGTTACGCCGCCGCGCAGCCGGACAAGCCCGCCGTCATCGACGGTGAGCGCCAGTGGACCTTCCGCGAGTACCACGCACGGCGCAACCGGCTGACCCACGCGCTGGCGCACCTGGGCCTGGCCGCGGGCGAGCACGCGGTGCTCTACGCCCACAACGCGGCCGAGGTGTTGCTCGCCTCGGCGGCGGTGCGCGCGGTCGGCGCCATCCCGGTGCCGATGAACCACCGGCTCACCGCCGAGGAAGCCGCGTACATCCTCGACAACTCCGATGCCGCCGTGCTCTTCGCCGGCGACGCGTTCCTGCCGATCGTCGAGCGCGTGCGGGACAGCGCCTCGCGGCTGCGCCACGTGATCACGATCGGCGACGAGCGCCGCGCGTGGGCCCGCGCCCTGGACGACCTGCTGGCGGAGGGCTCGACGGCGAGCGTCGAGGCGCCGGCCGGCCTCGGGGGCTCGATGGTCTACACGGCCGGCACCACCGGCAAGCCGAAGGGCGCGCGCCGGAACGCCACCGATCCGCGCACGCTGCTCCCGCGGCTGGCCGCGCTGCACTGCGTGGCGCCCGACGACGTGCACCTGGTGGCCGGGCCGCTCTATCACTCGGCGCCCGGCGGCTTCGCGCTCTACGCGCACGCGCTCGGGCAGACGGCGGTGATCATGCGGAAGTTCGACGCCGAGGACGCGCTGCGCACGATCGCGCGCCACCGCTGCACGACGACGTTCATGGCGCCCACGCTGCTCAAGCGCATCGTGGACCTGCCGCCCGCGGTGCGGCAGCGCTACGACGTCTCCTCGATGCGCTCGATCGTGGTGGCGGCGGCGCCCTGCCCCATGCGCGTGAAGGAGGAGGTACTGGCCTACTTCGGGCCGGTGCTTTACGAGTTCTACGGCTCCACGGAGCTCGGCATCAACACGGTCCTGGCGCCGGCCGACATGCTGCGCAAGCCGGGCTCGTGCGGGCAGGCCGCGCCCGGCGTCGAGCTGGCGGTGCTCGACGACGCGGGCCAGCCGGCCCCGGCGGGGAAGCCGGGCGAGCTCTTCGTCCGCCGCGCCGAGGGGATGTTCGACGGCTACTACAAGAACGAGGCGGCCACGCGCGACACCGCGCGCGGCGAGTGGCTGAGCGTGGGCGACGTGGCGTGGCTGGACGACGAGGGCTTCGTCTACATCTGCGATCGCAAGCGCGACATGATCATCTCGGGCGGCGTCAACATCTACCCGGCCGAGATCGAGGACGCCCTGCACCGCCACCCGGCGGTGGAGGACGCCGCCGTCTTCGGCGTGCCCGACGCCGAGTGGGGCGAGCGCGTGCACGCCGCGCTGCAGCTCCGCCCCGGCGCCGCCCTCACCGAGGCCGAGGTCCGCGCGTTCTGCCGGCGGCACCTGGCCGACTACAAGACGCCGCGCGAGGTGTCCTTCCACGCCGAGTTCCCGCGCGACAGCGCGGGCAAGCTGGTCAAGCGGCTGTTGCGCGACCCCCACTGGACAGGCCGGACCACCCGGGTTTAGAGTCTCGCCCACCAGTCGGGGAATCGAGACCGGCCAGGAGGACGTTCATGGACCAGCGAGTGCCTGTCAACACCGCCGGCGTTCGCCAGCTCCTGCAGCTGCCCGGCGTCGGCCTCGAGCAGGCCGAGCGCATCGTGAAGTTCCGCCGTGTGCACGGTCCGATCGTGAACGACTCGGAACTCAGCCGCGTCCTCGGCTGGCGCGCCCTGGGCGAATCGATGTGGAACCGGGTGGATTACCGGGCGGGTGACTAGGCGGGCCGCTCGTCGTTGACGGGCTGTCCCTTGCCGCCCTCGAGGCGGAAGACGGCCACCGAGCGCGCTTCGAGATCGTAGGTCTGCCCGCCCTTGAGCGCGGTGGCGCCCTGCAGGCGGCCGGTCGACTCCCGCGTGTCCAGCAGGGGCAGCCAGCGCACGCCGCTCTTGTGCGCGGGCAGGACGATCGGCACCGCCTCCCAGTGCGCGTTGAGCATGATGAGCAGCGTGTCGTCCACGATCCGCTCGCCGCGGTCGCTCACCTCGGCGATCGCGTCCCCCGCCAGGCGCAGGCCGAAGCACCGGGTGAGGCCGTTCTCCCAGTCGGCCTGGGTCATCTCGCGGCCGTCCGGCCGGAACCAGGTCAGGTCCTTGACGTCGGAGTAGATGGCCCGCCCGTAGAAGAAGAGCCGGCGGCGCAGCACCGGGTGGTGGCGGCGCAGCCGGATCATGAAGCGCGTGAAGGCCAGCAGCGTCTTGCGGCGGCCGTCCAGCTGCCAGTCGTGCCAGGACAGCTCGTTGTCCTGGCAGTAGGCGTTGTTGTTGCCCTGCTGGGTGCGGCCCATCTCGTCGCCGCCGCAGATCATGGGCACGCCCTGCGAGAGGAGCAGCGTGGCCAGGAGATTCCGCTTCTGCTGCTCGCGCAGGTCGACGATCTTCACGTCGTCGGTCGGGCCCTCGATGCCGTGGTTCCAGGCGATGTTGTGGTCGCTGCCGTCGCGATTGTCCTCGCCGTTGGCCTCGTTGTGCTTGTCGTTGTACGACACGAGGTCGTGTAGCGTGAAGCCGTCGTGGGCCGTCACGAAGTTGATCGACGCGTACGGGCGCCGCCCGCCGCGGCCGTAGAGATCGCTGGAGCCCGTCAGGCGGTGGCCCATGCTGCCCGCCTGCCCTTCGTCACCCTTCCAGAAGGCGCGGGTGGTGTCGCGGTAGATGCCGTTCCACTCCGCCCATTTCTCGGGGAAGTTGCCGACCTGGTAGCCGCCCTCGCCCAGATCCCACGGCTCGGCGATGAGCTTCACCTGCGAGATGACCGGGTCCTGGTGGATGATGTCGAAGAACGAGCCCAGCCGGTCGACGTCGTTCAGCTCGCGCGCCAGCGCCGAGGCCAGGTCGAAGCGGAAGCCGTCGACGTGCATCTCCTGGATCCAGTAGCGGA
>Ga0137409_10006213_pt1 | contig 12414 bp, 7 predicted proteins | sample CZODoug1_16funga_FD_122059 | JGI IMG/M metagenome (GOLD analysis project Ga0137409, IMG submission 122059) | Vadose zone soil fungal communities from Angelo Coast Range Reserve, California, USA - CZODoug1_16fungal (Hybrid Assembly) | ecosystem: Environmental > Terrestrial > Soil > Vadose zone...
CCAAAGTGCATCGAGACTGTTTCGTCTCGCATAAGCTTTTGCATTGCGTGCGAGTCCTCGCGCGGCTTTCCTCTTTCGCGCGCTTGCGGGAATTCTGTTTTCACTCCGAGATTCGGCGCGACGTGATTACGGTCGGCGTAAGACCGGGTCGATACATTGACATCCCGTAACAAAGCGCAGCGGATTTTTCGCGCGCGTAACGAATGTGATTCAGCTTCTCGTCCCAGCGCTCGATATAGGAGCAGTTCGCCGTCTTTTTGCTCGCCGGGATGGGAACGTAACGGTTCTCCGTGAATGTGAGAAGGGCGGGTTCGCCAGGCAGCGGAATCGGGGTGGCCCAGTTCGGTGAAAGCCTAACGAGTCGGGGACCGGTGAAATCGAGCGCGAACACCGTGTCGCCATCGGTGCTGTTCAGGTGCAAATCGAAAAATGCGAGCCGCAGCGGACCATCGAAAAGAAAACGCCGGTTTTCATCCTGGTTGTCGTGAAGGAGCTCGAACGCGCCGTAAAATCCGGGAATCTTCGAGAACTCAGTTTCCGTTCCGGTTTTCAAATCTCGCAGCACAAAATGTTTTCCATGACCCGGGCCGTCGATCTGGTCGTCCTCGTCGTTCGGATCTGTCCGCAGAATCAATTCGAACAAACCATCTGGCGATTTGTAAGTCGGCACCGGAGTTGCGGTCGGTGACGCCGACTCAGCAGATGGACTTGTCGCATCTGCCGATCCTGCTTCTTGTGGTTCGACGTTTGTGAAATACGGCGAGCTTTTCGCCTGCGCGTACCAATCCGGCGCAGCATCGAGTTTTTTCAAATCTGTGCCGCGCGGATTAACGCTCCAGAATTCGCGCACGTTGTTGGGCTGCTCGCGGGTAAAAACAATAGTCTCGCCATCGGGTGAAAAAATCGGGCCGGAATCCTGTCCCGAGTTTTCATTCGTGAGCTGGCGCAAAAGTTTTCCGCCTTCGCGATACAAATAAAGATGTGAGTGGCTCGCTCCCTGCGCGTGGAAATAACGAATCGCGATCACAAGGTCCGATTCGGCATGCGCGTTTCCCGCGATGGCCGCAATGGCCGCCAATAGCAACGCATATCTTCGCATCGAGCCGCTTTGCCTCAATCAATCTGGATTGTCAATCAGGTGCGCAATGCCTGCACATTTACGCTCACTAGCGCAACGGCAGTCGAATTGCGCTTGCGTGCTCGGCATCGTGATACACTTGCACGTTACAAGTGTGCGCGTCCTTCGCTGTTTCGTCGGCGACGATTCCGCCCGAGCAATAATTCTTTTGCCACAAGATTGAGTTCACTGCGGTAACGACGAGGCGCAGGCGACTGCCTTTCATCAAACGGCGCGCTACAAATAAACCCGGATTAAAATCGCAGCGCACGACTTCGCCGGGCTTCACGAGTTTCGCTTCACGCAACGATTCGCGGTAACGCAACCTGCGCAGATCGCTCCACAGCGCGATACTAGTGCCGTCGGGCTGGATTTCGTACAGGTCGCACTCGAGATCGACATCGGGCGTGTCGATGGATAGCCACAGACTTAGCGCCGGGCACCCGACCAATGGAGTTTCGTTCGGTAACGGATCGGTGTGATAAACCAATCCATCCTTGCCAATACTCAAAGCAAAGGTCTGATCAAGGGCGGCGGTTTTTTCCTTCGGATCGGTTCCCTCCACGTTTTCGCCGCGCCGTAGATCCATCGGATCGTAAACAAAAGCATCCATGCCATTGTTTGCCTGCTTTTCGTTCAGCGAGCCCGAGCGGAAGACGCCGTTTGCGTCGCCGTTCTTCGAATCGAGGTAAAAGGTTTTTGGATTCGCAGTCAGCGTCTCAAAGTTATCAGCGTATTTCCATTCGCCATTCGCACCTGAATTGCCGGGAGCGAGCAAATAATACGCGACCTGATTTTTAAGGAATGCCGGTTTCGGTCCGGCTTTCATGGTCCAGTCGTACCACTGGCGGTGCAGATCGTTGAGATCCATGATTGCACCTGGGCCGAATTTTACGCCTGCGACTTCATCGGTGGGCGTGCGCGTGCCGGCATGGTCCCACGGTCCGATGATGAGAAAATGTTTGGCGCGCGCTTGCGACAAGGCGTTTGCGAGATGATCCCGGCAATACGTGAGCGCACCCAGTTCGTCGCCGTCGTATTGACCTGTAATTGTTAGAATCGGCAGCGCGATCTTTTGGAACTGCTCACGCGTGGGCAGCATCGCGTCGTAGTAAGCGTCGGCCGTCGGGTGCTTGAGTATGCGCTGGAAATTAACCGATGGATTTCCCACGAATGAATCGAGCGATTTGAAAGGGAGGTACTTCTTGTAGGCGTCCAGGAATTTTGTGCGCCAGAATTTTTGATCGCCAAACAAATTATCCTGCGGGGTGTAACCGCTCGTGAGCGTGAACCATTGCACATCATAAGTCATCCCGATGTTGTTGTAGGATGGATAATCCAGGCCGGGATGCGCGGCGGCAGCAGGCACGATTGTCGCCAGATGAGACGGAAATTCCTTCGCCGTTGCCCATTGATCGAAGCCCGCATACGAACCGCCCCACATGGCCACTTTGCCGTCACAGAATGGTTGCCCCGCCAGCCACTCAACCGCGTCGTGCGCGTCGCGCGGTTCATTTGCGAACGGCTCGAACTCGCCGCCGGAATTGCCGCGGCCGCGAACATCGACGAGCGCGAACACATAACCGTGTGACGCGAAGTAGGCGCCGCGCGCATGGTACGTGTCCGAGATGTACGGCGTCAGTGTAAAGATTACCGGTGTCTTCGGCGGCGAGCCATCTGGAGTCTTTGGCAAATACAATGTCGCGTTCAGTTCGACTTTGTCGCGCATTGGAATCTTGACACCCCAGCGCAGGTCGTAGTCCGCAGGTGGTTGTGCCGGGGATGGCGCCGGAGTTGGGGACTGCGCGATGATGTTTATTGCGAGACCCACGCACAAGGCAGCCGCGAGGAGTGATGATTTCATGTTCGTGGTGATTGAAGCGAGCCAAAGGGAGGATACAAGGTTGATTGTTGTAGCCGACGATGCGCCGCAGAGACTCGTCCCTTTGATGGTTTGCAGCCACGCCAGTTTGCGAGACGATAGGCAAATGGCGCGTCGACCGGCAAGCAACGTCCAACGTCAAAAGGAGACAATTCGGAAGCCGGTACGCGAAGCGAATGGCACGAGGCCGTTCTCCTCTCAAGCGGAACTGGTTTGCGCGGGTGCGGTGTTTCTCGTTGCGCTGGTTGTATACAGTTGGACGCTTGCCCCCGCGGTTACTTTGACCGACAGCGGCGAGTTGATTGTAGCGGCCTACGGGCTGGGAGTGGCGCATCCGCCGGGAACGCCGCTGTGGGTCATGCTCGCACATCTCGCGTCGCTTGTGCCGGTCGGAAACGTTGCCGGGCGAATCAATTTTTCGTCCGCTGTTTTCGCTGCGCTTGCCTGCGCAATGCTTACTCTCGTCGTGGCTGAATTACTCGTTACGGCTTCTTGTTTTGCCGCACCTCGGCGAAGGAACAAGGCCGCGCGGCGGGGCAGCAACATTGAGAGTTCAAACGTCGACGGGTTTTTGATATTCGCGCCCGCGGTCGGCGCGGGGTTGCTAATGGCGTTCTCCCGCACGCTTTGGTCATATGCGACGATCACCGAAGTCTACACTCTCAACGCGTTTCTAGTGTTACTCGTCTTCTTTTTGGTCGTTCGGTGGCGGCGGCGGATCATTGAAACACGAACGGATTCCAGCGCGGCGGTGGCGACACATGACAAATGGATTTATGCCGCCGCATTCGTATTCGGCCTCGCGATGGGTGTTCATCACGTGACTGTGGCGTTAACGCTTCCGGCCATTGCCGTAGTCGTTTACAGGACAGAGGGTTTGAAGTTCTTCACGGGCCGACGCCTTTTGTATGCTGCGCTGATTTCGATCAGCGCGTTGATCCTCGTCTACAGTTATTTGCCGTGGGCAGCCTCGCGCTCGCCTGCGATGAACTGGGGGAATCCGCGTTCGCTCCAGGAAATTTGGTGGCATATCACCGGCCGGCAGTATCGCGTGTTCTTCTCTTTTTCGTCGGCGGCAATGGGAGCGCAGTTTGTTGAATTTTGTCGAATGGCCTTGCGTGAGTTTGGCTTTGCATGGCTGCCTTTGACGCTGTTTCTGGCGGTGGCGGGGGTCGCAAGCGCCTACAAGCGCGACCGCACAGCTTTTTGGTTTTTGCTGTTGATCGTACTTGCCGACCTTGCTTACTCGCTCAGCTACGAAATTGCCGAGGACAAGGACGCGTACTATTTGCCGGCATTTATTTCGATCGCGATTGCAGCCGGGCTAGGTATCCGCTGGTTGATTCAATTTGCTGCTTCAAGACCTTCGCCGATTTGGAGACCGTATGTGGCTGCTGCGACCGCGATTGTCCTGACATCGGCTACAGCGTTCGCCGCGAATTGGCCATTCAACAATCGCAGGCATTACTTCATTGCGGCTGATTATGTTGAGAACCTGTTTACCACGATCGCGCCCAATGGACTGATGCTCACGCAAGATTGGCAGGTCGCGTCTCCCATGTTGTACGCGCAAGAAATAGAACAACGCCGGCGCGATGTGAAGGTGGTGGATATCAATCTGCTGCGCCGCTCGTGGTATTTCGATTATTTGAAGCACGCGCATCCCGGTTTGATGGACCGGTCGAGCGAGAAGATCGATCCATATGTTGAGATCCTAAAGCAATGGGAGCGCGATCCTGCGGCTTTTGCCCGGAGCCAGGAGCTTACGCAAAGGATTAGCATCGCATTCCTGGAGATGATTCAGTCAATCGTCAGGAATGAAATCAAGGTCGCGCCGGTTTACATCACGAACGATCTGCTGGTCGCTGACTCAACGAACGGGTACTTGACCCGATGGATCCCCCAAACCTATCAACTTGTGCCGCAAGGATTGGTTTTCAATCTCGCCACTGACCAAAGCTTTCATGAGCCCCGTGACCCGCATCTCCGGATGCGCGGGTTGGCTGATGGGACGGTGCGTTTTGCGAAGGATGATGTCGTAAACGTCAAGATTTTGCCTGCGTATACGAGAATGCTGACCAATCGTGGGAGGTACCTGGCCTTGTTCAATCAGCACGAGCGCGCCATCCTCGCTTTCAAAGAGGCGTTGGCACTCGATCCGAATCTCGCCGCGGCGCAACAAGGGCTGGCAGAGAGCACGGCGAAAGTCGCCAAGCCATAGCAGCGCCGGCCTCGTTTGCTCACGACGCAAATCATCTTTTTGACAAGGAAAAGATAACCGTTACGTTCCGTGTCCCGCTTGCTCGACTGAGCGGGATAATTAAGCAGGAGCCTCGCTGTTAAAGTAGCGAATGGCGTTCGAACTGCACCGAACAATGCAAACAAATCGAAGCAAACGTTATCGCGCGGCGGCGCAGCAGGTAGATCGAACGAAGAACCACAGTCTCGCCGATTCGGTCGCGACGCTGAAGAAATTCTCGCCCACCAAGTTTGATCAGACCGTGACGCTCTCATTTCGCCTTGGGGTTGATCCGAAGCAATCCGATCAGATGGTGCGCGGGACTTGCCCGCTTCCACACGGCAGCGGAAAACAGGTGCGAGTGCTCGTTTTCGCAGAAGGTGAAGCGGCAAGAGCGGCCAAAGAAGCCGGCGCGGAATTCATCGGCATGAAAGATTTGATTCAGAAATGCCAGGAAGGTTTTCAGGATTTTGATGTGGCGATCGCTACACCGGCGGCAATGGCCGAAGTGCGGAAGCTGGGAAAAGTGCTCGGTCCGCGCGGGCTGATGCCCAACCCGCGGACGGGGACCGTCACCGAAGACACTGCCAAAGCGGTGCAGGAGGTGAAAGCCGGCCGCATTGAATTCAAGCTCGACAAGAATGGCAACGTTGCCGTGCCGGTTGGAAAGTTCTCCTTTGAAGAAAATGCGCTGGTGGAGAATGCAAATGCAGTGATTGAAGCCGTGGTCCGAGCTCGTCCGCCGACGGCCAAGGGCCGCTACCTTGAAGGTGTGACAATCAGTGCGACTATGTCCCCGGGCGTCCGCGTCGATCCAACCCCATATCTGAGCGGAGTGTAGGACCGGAATAATTAGCTCGACAGTATGCGACCAGAAAAAGCCAGCATTGTTTCAGAGTTGTCCGAGGCATTGAAACGCTCGCCTTTTGTGCTCGTGACCGATTATCGCGGAATGAAGGTAGCTGATTTTGGCGAGTTGCGAAATCGACTCGCGCCCGCCCGCGCCGAGGTGCACGTAGTGAAGAACAATTTTCTCAAACTCGCGATGGCGGATTCTGGTTTCCCGGAAGTTGGTGACCAGTTCGCGGGGCAAACCGCGGTTGTTACAGGCGAAGCAGATGTAGCCCCGGTGGCCAAGATTTTTAAGACATTTGCGACCGAGTTTAAGCTGGCCGCACTCAGGGTTGGCTTTGTTGATCGCGCAGTGCTTTCAACAGCGGAATTGGAAACTTTGGCGGAATTGCCGACGCGCGAAATTTTGCAGGCACAATTGCTGGGGCTGCTGTTGTCCCCGGCGACGCGTCTAGTGAGTCTGTTCAATGAACCGGCCGCGGCGTTAGCGCGACTGTTGAGCGCGAAAGCTGAAAAGGAGGGCGCCCCCGCGGCATGAATTTTGTACGGCAGGCATTTTGTCTGTCGGACAAATCCAACACAAACGAAATTGTCCGAACTGGTGGCTACCGGCTTTAATTCTTCGAAGGCTTTCGGAGGCGGCAACTGGAGGAAAAACTAAAATGGCAGATACAGATAAATTAGTAGAGCAACTCAGCAACCTTTCGGTCTTGGAGATTGCTGGATTGGTCAAGCAGCTTGAGGAAAAATGGGGCGTCAGCGCCGCTGCGCCAGTAGCAGTCGCGGCGGGACCCGCTGCGGGGGCACCTGCGGGAGCAGCCCCAGCAGCCGAAGAGAAGACCACGTTTGACGTGATCTTGACAGAAATGGGCGCAAACAAGATTGCAGTGATCAAGGAAGTGCGGAGCGCGGTTCCTGGACTCGGCCTTGCGGAGGCGAAAGCGCTCGTAGAAGGCGCGCCCAAAACGATCAAGGAAGGCGTGACCAAGCAAGAGGCGGATGAGATCAAGAAAAAGATCGAGGCCGCAGGTGCAAAGGTCGAAATCAAATAAACAAATCGAATTTAGGCGCTGTCGGAGCATTAAATCTGTTGCGCGGCGCCAGATCCATAATAAGGTTACAACCCACTACAGCCCGCCAGACGTATTTTTAACCCGGCGCTAACGAGGCAAATTACATTACCGGCTACGAGACGGAGGTCGTCGATTTGACAGGTCACCGTTTTGGTGGCATTTTTGCGCTCTTCGCCCATCCCAGAATCGGTAAATCCGCCCGCGTTGGCCCGCGTTTGGTGGAGTCGGTGTGAGGTTTTAGCTCGTGAGCTTAAGCACTATGTCGGAACGTATTTACTTCGGAAGTATCAAGGAAGCCATCGAACCGCCTAACCTCATTGAGGTTCAGGCAAATTCATACGTCGATTTTCTTCAGAAAGACGTCCAGTATTCGAAGCGCAAAAATCAGGGGCTTCAGGCTGTTTTCAAGGAAGTTTTCCCTATCGAAAGCTACGATGAAAAGGCCGTTCTTGATTTTAGCCACTACGATATCGGTGAGCCAAAATTGACGCCACTTGAAGCGCAGCGCGAAGGGCAAACCTACAGCGCGCCGCTGCACGTGACGTTCCAGTTGCGGGAGGAGAAAGGCACGAAGGAAGAGAAAGTGTACATGGGTGAGATCCCGCTCATGACGCCGCAGGGTACCTTCGTCATCAATGGTGCGGAACGCGTTGTGGTGAGTCAGCTGCATCGTTCTCCCGGCATCGCGTTCGAATCCACCGTCCACGTCAACGGGAAGGTCCTCTATAGCTTCCGCATCATTCCAGACCGCGGCTCGTGGATCGAGGTGCAGTTCGATACGGCTGACCTGCTTTACATTTATCTCGATCGACGCAAGCGCCGTCGAAAATTCCTCGCGACGACTTTCCTGCGCGCACTCGGCTATGGCTCTGACGAGGAGGTCATTAAACTTTTTTACAACATCGAGAATCTGAAGCTGAGCGACAAACTCGACGAAGAACAGCTCGCCAGCAAAGTGCTTACCGCGGATATCCGCGATGGTGAGGTAACGGTCGCGCGCGCGTTTGAGCCGCTGACTCTGGCCACCGTTCGCCAGATCATCGCGCTGAATATTCACGAGGCCAAAGTCATCGACATCTCGAACGATGACACGGTCGTGAAGGCGCTTAGAAAGGATCCGGCGCACGATCAGGAAGAGGCTCTCAAAGACATTTACCGCCGTCTCCGTCCAGGCGATCCGCCGACCGTGGCCAACGCCCGCGCTTTACTCAAGCGACTCTTTTTCGATCCGAAGAAATACGATCTTGGCCGAGTGGGCCGCTACAAAATCAATCAGAAACTCGGGATTAACGTCGATTCTTCCGAGCGCATCCTGACTGACAAAGACTTTATCGCAGCGATCAAGTATTTGATCAATCTGCGACGGGGCGAAGGCACGCTCGATGACATTGACCACCTTGGCAGCCGGCGTGTCCGCACTGTGGGCGAATTACTGGCCAACCAGTGCCGGGTCGGTCTTGCTCGCACCGAGCGTCTCGTAAAGGAGCGAATGACTCTGTTCGACATCAACGTGGATGGGATGACGCCGCAGAAGCTCATTAATCCCAAAGCGCTCAGCGCGGTCATCAGGGATTTCTTCGGTCGGTCACAGCTATCGCAATTCATGGATCAGACGAATCCGCTCGCAGAATTGACGCACAAGCGGCGTTTGTCCGCTCTCGGCCCTGGAGGTCTGAGCCGCGAGCGCGCCGGCTTTGAAGTGCGCGACGTTCATCCGTCGCACTACGGCCGTATTTGTCCTATCGAGACGCCCGAAGGGCCTAACATTGGCTTGATCAGCTCAATGAGCACCTTCGCGCGCATCAATGAGTTTGGTTTTATCGAAACACCGTATCGCAAGGTGACGAACGGCCGGGTCACCGATGAGATTGAGTATCTCACTGCTGACCGTGAAGAGAACTTCCTGGTCGCGCAGGCGAATGCGCCCATCGATGGGCGCGGCCATTTCACCGGTGAAAAAGTTTCGGTGCGTTATCGTGGCGATTTCCTCGAAGTCGATCCGTCAAAGGTGAATTACATGGATGTCTCGCCGAAGCAGCTCGTTTCGGTAGCGGCCGGCCTCATCCCGTTTCTGGAACACGACGACGCGAACCGCGCGCTAATGGGTTCCAATATGCAACGCCAAGGCGTGCCGCTAATTGTTTCCGAGATGCCGCTCGTCGGCACCGGTCTTGAAGAAAAAGTTGCGCGCGATTCGCACGCAGTTGTTCTGGCGGTCGACAGCGGCAAGGTCGCTTCAGTCACGGCTGACCAAATTATCGTCACAAAGGACGGCCATTTGCCCGAGAGCAAAAAGAAGGTAAAAACCGATTCCGAGTCCGGCATCTACGTTTACGAGCTCCGGAAATTCATGCGGTCGAACGCCGGCACCTGCGTGAATCAGAAACCGATCGTTCGCAAAGGCCAGCATGTGAAGCGCGGCCAAGTCATCGCCGATGGGCCGAACACCGATCGCGGCGAACTGGCGCTCGGCCGCAACGTGCTCGTCGCGTTCATGCCGTGGAACGGCTACAACTTCGAGGACGCGATCATGATCTCGGAGAAGGTCGTGAAGGAAGATATTTACACTTCCATTCACATCGATGAGTTTGAGATCGGCGCGCGCGATACAAAGTTGGGCCCCGAGGAAATTACGCGCGATATCCCCAATGTAAGCGAAGAGGCTTTACGCAACTTGGGTCCGGACGGCGTCGTGCGGGTTGGTGCGGAGATAAAGCCAGGGGATATTTTAGTCGGGAAAATTACGCCCAAAAGCGAGACGGAACTGGCTCCAGAAGAGCGGCTGCTTCGGGCCATCTTTGGAGAGAAAGCCGCCGATGTAAAAGACACGTCACTTACCGTGCCCTCCGGTACCTACGGTATCGTGATGGACGTGAAGGTGTCATCCCGCCGGGAAGTTTCACGCGAGAAACTCACACCGGCCGAAACCAAACGGCAGCTCAAGACCATCGGCGAAGAACATAAGCGCAAGAGAGAGGGGCTCATTGAGCAGCTCACCGATTCACTTTCCAACGTCCTGCTGGGCGAAAAAATTCCTCTCGACGTCGTAAATGCCAAGAGCGGTGAAATCATTATCCCGTCCAATCGCAAAATCACGAAGACGCTTTTGCGAAAATTGGCGACCGCGCACGATCACATCGAGATCGATCCCAGCCCGATTCGAAATAGGATCCGGGAAATCATTGGCGGATACGAACACAAGTTCGCCGAGCTGGAGCTCGAACGAGATCGCGCGACCGACCGCGTGGAAAGCGGCGAGGAGGTCGAACCGGGGATCATCAAACAGGTGAAAGTTTACATCGCCAGCAAGCGCAAGCTCAGTGTCGGCGACAAAATGGCGGGCCGCCACGGGAACAAAGGCGTTGTGGCGCGCATTGTACCCGAGGAAGACATGCCGTTCCTCGCGGACGGAACACCGGTCGAGATTGTGCTTAATCCGTTAGGCGTCCCGAGCCGTATGAATGTGGGTCAGGTTTTGGAAACGCACCTCGGCGTTGCTGCCAAAGCACTTGGATTCAAAGTGGCCACTCCGGTCTTCGATGGAATCAAGGAAAAACAAATTCGCGACTATCTGAAGGAGGCCAAAAAGAAGGAGGGCTTCACGTGGGTCCAGGAAAACGGAAAGGCGCGCCTGTTCGATGGGCGCACCGGCGATCCGTTCGATCAGGAAGTCGTAGTTGGCCACATCTACATGATGAAGCTTGGGCACCTTGTGGCGGACAAGATTCATGCGCGGGCGGTGGGACCGTATTCGCTTGTCACTCAACAGCCGCTCGGCGGTAAAGCGCAATATGGTGGCCAACGCTTCGGCGAGATGGAGGTCTGGGCGCTCGAGGCCTATGGTGCTGCCTATACGTTGCAGGAATTGCTGACGGTTAAGTCCGACGACGTGCAGGGCCGGACGCGCATCTACGAGTCAATCGTTAAGGGCGACAACTCGCTTGAAGCTGGAACGCCCGAGTCCTTCAACGTCTTGATCAAGGAAATGCAGAGCCTTGGTCTCGACGTGAAGGTCGGCAGCCAGGCGCCCACCTTTATGGAAAGCGTCGCATAATTTTTACATTCACAACTTATTCGAGAAATCATGAACGAACATTCCTGGCGTGAGTTAGTGGGCGAAGAACGCCCAGTAGGTTTTGATCAAGTCGCAATTGGCATCGCCTCGAGCGACACCATGCGCTCGTGGAGCAAAGGCGAAGTCAAGAATCCGGAGACAATTAATTACCGCACGTTTAAACCTGAGAAGGGCGGACTTTTCTGCGAACGGATTTTTGGGCCGACCCGCGACTGGGAGTGTTCGTGCGGAAAATACAAGCGCATCAAGCACAAAGGCGTGATCTGCGACCGTTGCGGTGTGGAAGTTACACTCGCGCGCGTCCGTCGTGAACGGATGGGGCACATAGAGCTGGCGGTGCCGGTTTCGCACATCTGGTTTTACAAATGCATGCCTTCGCGCATCGGGCTCATGCTGGATATGAGCGCTCGTCAGCTTGAGCGCGTGATTTACTACGAAGACTACATCGTCATCGACCCTGGCAAGACGCCATTGCAGAAAACACAACTGCTGAACGAAGTCGAATATCGTGAGGCCCAGGAACAATACGGCGAAGATTTCGTTGCCGGAATGGGCGCTGAAGCGATTAAGAAACTTCTCTCCGAGATCGACCTTAACAAGCTCAACAAAGAGCTGGAGAAAGCGATGGCCGCCACCAAGAGCAAGCAGATTCGTAAAAAACTGGTCAAGCGTCTCAAGCTCGTTCAAGGATTCCAGAATTCACATGCGCGCCCGGAGTGGATGATTCTCGACGTATTGCCGGTTATTCCGCCGGATTTGCGTCCTTTGGTGCCACTGGAAGGCGGACGTTTCGCGACGTCGGATCTGAACGACCTTTACCGCCGTGTTATCAATCGTAACAATCGGCTCAAAAACCTTCTGCTGCTTAAAACGCCGGACGTCATCATCCGCAATGAAAAGCGGATGTTGCAGGAAGCCGTGGACGCTTTATTCGATAACGGCAGACATGGTCGCGCCGTCACAGGCGCGGGTAATCGGCCTCTCAAATCGCTGAGCGACATGCTCAAGGGCAAAGGCGGCCGTTTCCGCCAAAACTTACTGGGTAAGCGTGTCGATTACTCAGGTCGCTCCGTGATTGTCATCGGTCCGGAGCTCAAGCTGCATCAGTGCGGCTTGCCGAAGAAGATGGCGCTCGTGCTTTTTGCGACGTTTATCATCCGCAGGCTGAAAGATCTT
>Ga0137409_10006214_pt1 | contig 12413 bp, 9 predicted proteins | sample CZODoug1_16funga_FD_122059 | JGI IMG/M metagenome (GOLD analysis project Ga0137409, IMG submission 122059) | Vadose zone soil fungal communities from Angelo Coast Range Reserve, California, USA - CZODoug1_16fungal (Hybrid Assembly) | ecosystem: Environmental > Terrestrial > Soil > Vadose zone...
GCCAGAGATTTTGAAGCTTTGAAGAAAACTCTGACCTTTTCGGTGCGAATTGTGGCATTTATAACGGTACCGGCCGCCCTGGGACTGATGATTTTGCGGGAGCCGATCATCCGCGTGTTGTTTCAACACGGACAATTCGTGGCCGAATCCACCCGGCTCACAGCCCGCGCGCTTCTGTACTACGCGATAGGCCTGCCGGCGCTGGCATCCGTAAAGCTAATCGTTCCAGCATTTTATTCGACACGGGACACCCGGACGCCGGTAATTGTGGCGGGAATTTCGCTGGTAATCAATTTGGTGCTCAACGTCGTCTTTTTGCAATTTTTCTTCAAGCGCGTACAGAACGGCGGGCCCGCGCTGGCCACCGCGATTGCGTGCTTCTTTGACTTTTTCGCGCTGTTTATTATTTTTCGTCTGCGCTATGGCGCGCTGGGGACCATGGAAATCCTGCGCTCGTTTTCAAAAATTTTGCTGTGCTCGGGAATAATGGGAGTAGCGTGCTGGTTGGGCAATCATTACACCGAGTTTGCGATGCACTCGCGGTTTCTGGTGCAACTCTCGATCTTTACAGGGCTTATTGTCGGCGCCACGGCGTTGTACTTGGGCTTGGCGTGGATCTTCCGGTGTCATGAGATGGAAGAGATTTACGGAATCGCTTTACGGCGGGGGCGCGGTGGCGCGGCCTACGTGGACGTCTGATGGAGATTTCAGCGGTCATTTCGTCGTACTTAATGCATGTGCGAGTGGAGAAGGGCCTCTCCGTGAACACCATTTCCGCGTACAAGCGCGATTTGCAAAAGTTTGACGAGTTCGCGCGCAAGCGGAAACTGGTCCTGGAGAGCGTGGGCCGTGATGACCTGGTGGACTTTTTGGCCGGACTATACCGGCTGAAGCTGGAGAGCCGTACTGTTGCGCGACAACTGGTGACATTGCGCAACTTCTTCCGCTTCGCGCAGATTCAGGACCTGATTCCGGAGGACCCCTCCATCAACCTGGAATCGCCGAAGATTCGTCGCCACTTGCCCGGCTATTTGCGGTTGGAGGAAGTCGAGAAGTTGTTGGAGCAGCCAGACTCCGGAACGCCCATGGGATTGCGCGACCGCGCGATGCTAGAGGTTCTGTATTCAACCGGATTGCGCGTCTCGGAGTTGATCGGGCTGCGGGTCAGCGATCTGGACAGCAAAGTGGGTTGCGTGCGCTGCATCGGCAAGGGAGACAAAGAGCGGATCGTGCCGGTCGGTAAGAAGGCTTTGAGTATGGTGGACAAGTATCTCCGCGAGGGCCGCCCCTTTTTGTTGCGCAATGCCAAGGTGAGCGCGGGTCCGGCCCTTTTCGTGAACCGCCGCGGTGTGGCGCTGAGCCGAGTGGGGGTTTGGAAGATACTTTCCGCGTATGGGCGACGTGCCGGCTTGCGCATTGCGCTGACGCCGCACATGCTCCGGCACAGTTTTGCCACGCATCTGCTAGAGCGCGGCGCAGACTTGCGCTCAGTGCAATTGATGCTAGGGCATGCAGATATTTCCACGACCCAGATTTATACCCATGTTGTCGAGGAGCGGTTGAAACAGATTTACAAGGCCCATCATCCGCGCGCTTAGCAACGGTAAGTGCGGCGAAGACGGGCTGGGCGGTCACAACCCCCGGGAAATGCGGCGAGGTCGCGCGCGGAAGCTAGCGCCGGGTCCTCAAGACTAAGGAGAGCGATGCCAGATTACATGTTTTTGCTGGAAAGCCGGTTGTCGCCGGAGCAGCGCGCAGTGATGATGCGCGTACAAGAACTTTCCGCGCAGATGGGCTTCAATTTGTATTTGACGGGCGGCACGGTGCGCGACCTCATCACCGGAGCATCGCTGCGAGATTTGGATTTCACGGTCGAGGGGAATCCAACCAAAATTGCCCGCGAGTTGGAAAAAGGCGGCGCGAAGATCCTCTATGAGGACGAAAAGCTGCGGCACATCGAAGTGCTGTTCGGCGGGGACGTGGAGGGCAGCATCTCCGGAGCGCGCGACGACCACTACGTGCGGCCGGGGACGCGGCCGGAGATTCGCTGGTCCACCATCATGGAGGACTTGCGGCGGCGCGATTTTTCGCTGAATGCCATCGCCATTTCGCTGAATCCCGCCTCCCGCGGTTTGCTGCTCGATCCTACCAACGGCTTGTCAGACATTGAGCGCGGGGAAGTGCGCGCGCTGACCATTCACAGCTTCACCAATCAACCGGTACGTCTGTTGCGCGTGCTGCGATTTTCTTCGCGCATGGGCTTTAAGCTCGAGGGCCGCACGCAGGAATGGTTTGACCTGGCCATCGAGCGCGAATTGCACAAGACCATTTCGTCGGAGGATGCCGGGGGCGAGCTCCGCGCCGTCGCCCGCGAAGAGCGCCCAACGGTGGTGCTGAAAGCTTGGGAGCAGCACGATTTAATGGAGGCGGTGAATTCAAATCTAGCCAAGCGGCACCCGGACTATGACGCGATTACGCGATTGATGAAGGTTCGCGAGGATATGTTCACCGCGGGATTCCGCCCGCGCCTGGCGACTCCGATGTTGTTGGCGATTCTGGGCCGGCTGAAAGATCGCGAGCAGGGCGGTGTGTTGTCAAAAGCAGGCTACCGTTCCGCGGAATCGGATACTGTTTTGAGTTTCGCCCAAGAAGCTGACGAGGCTGCGAAAGAATTATCGGGCCGCAAGATGAACGCACCGATTGACGCATATCGATTCTTGGAGAAAATGCCGCTCGACCAAGTGGCATTCCTGCTCGCGGAGTCGCGCAACTCGACGGCGCTATCAAAGATTCGCGCCTACCTTAACAAATGGCGACCGGTTCGCATCGGGCTGCCGGGCGTGGCGCAGGAACTGCAAACGCTGGGCATGGAACGAGGAGCGAAATTTGATGCCATCGTCGAACAAGTGTTCGCGATGCAGTTGACTGGGCGCGGCAAAACTCCTGAAGAGCGGGAAAAGATTCTGCGAAAGCTCTCCGGAATCAAGGAAGCTCCCAAGAAAAAAGAGAAGAAGGGCGCGAAGACTGCGGAAAAAGGTCACACTGCCGCGGCAGGGAAGCACACCGAGGCCAGCGCCGCAGCAGCTAAAGCTGCCACCAAAGCACATCACCGGGAACGCCTGGGCGCGGGAAAACCAGCTGCAAAAGCCGCGCCACCTTCGCGAGGTAAGCCCGCAGCGGGAGCGAAGAAGAGCGGCGGACGGAAGTAGGTCAGGGCGCGCAGCCACGCGACTCACAATCAATCGGCAGTCGAGATATGCTCTTGGCGTGGCCTGTGGGAAACGCAGAATCGCGGTCGCAATTCAGCCCCGCAAGATTTAGAATTGAGAGACATGGGTCAACCCCAATTCGTTCATCTGCACGTTCACACCGATTACAGCCTGCTGGATGGGGCTTGCGAGACTTCCGAGCTATTGGATGAAGCGTCGCGCCAAAAAATGCCAGCGGTGGCGATCACCGACCACGGCAATCTTTTCGCCGCGGCCAATTTTTTCTACGAAGCGAGCAAGCGCGACGTAAAGCCCATCATCGGCTGCGAAGTGTACGTGGCGCGGGGCAGCCGCCATGAACGCGGCGAAAAAACCAACGGAACCAACGGCCAGGAGCGCGGAGAAGGCGAACCCGGCACGCGCGGCAGCAATCATCTGGTGCTGCTGTGCGAAAACCTGGAGGGCTATCACAATTTAATCAAGCTGGTCTCCGCTGGATTCCTTGAGGGCTTTTACTACAAGCCGCGCATTGATTACGACCTGCTCGCTAAGCATAACAAGGGATTGATTGCTCTCTCCGCTTGCCTACGCGGGCCTGTGACTGAGGCCGTGGTCGAAGAGAAATACGATTTAGCGCGAGAAAATGCCTATCGATTGCGCGACGTCTTCGGCAAAGGGAACTTTTTCCTCGAGATTCAGGATCAAGGGCTGGAAATCGAAAAGGGTGTGAACCGCGAACTCGTTCGGCTCTCGAAAGAGACCGGCATCCCGCTGGTGGCCACCAACGACTGCCACTACTTGCATCACGACGACGCCCACGCGCAAGAAGTCATGCTGTGCATTCAGACCGGCAAGACGATGAGCGATGCCCATCGCATGAAATTCCAAACCGATCAGTTTTATTTCAAAAGCGCGGTGGAAATGGCGCAAGTGTTCGGTGAATTGCCGGACGCGCTCAGCCGGACGATCGACATCGCGTCTCGCTGCAACGTGCGAATCGAGCGCATCCCCAGCCCGTTCCCGGAATTCAAGGTTCCTGCGGGGCACACGGCCGGAAGCTATTTCGAGAAAGTGGTTCGCGAAGGTTTTACATCGCGGTTGCCGATCCTGGAACGGCAAGCGCAGCAAGGCATGCTGCGCAATCCGCTGTCCGAATACGAGAAGCGGCTCACTTTTGAAATCGAAATGATTCAGAAGATGCGCTACGAAGGATATTTCCTGATTGTCTGGGATTTCATTCATTACGCGCGCACACAAGACGTTCCCGTGGGGCCGGGTCGCGGTTCGGCTGCGGGCAGCCTGGTGAGCTACGCGTTGCGCATCACAGACGTGGACCCGCTGCAATACAACTTGCTGTTCGAGCGGTTTCTGAATCCCGAACGCGTTTCTATGCCGGATATCGACATCGACTTCTGCATGCGGCGTCGCGGTGAGTTGATTGACTACGTCACGCAAAAGTACGGGCGCGAAAACGTCGCGCAAATTATTACGTTCGGAACCATGGCTGCCAAAGCCGCGATTAAAGACGTGGGCCGCGCTATGGACATTCCCTACGCGGACGTCGACCGTCTTGCCAAACTCGTGCCCACCACGCTGGGCATCGAGTTAGAGTCGGCACTGGCGCAGACACCGCAATTGAAAGCGGCCGTGGCCGCCGACGAACGCATGAAGGATTTGATGGCCGTTGCGCTGCGCCTTGAAGGATTGGCGCGGCATGCGTCTACACATGCTGCGGGCGTCGTGATTTCTCCGAGACCACTCACCGACATCGTTCCGCTATACAAGACCAGCCGGGATGAAGTCACTACCCAGTACGACATGAATGCGCTGGAGCGCATCGGCCTGCTGAAGATGGATTTCCTGGGCCTGACCACGTTGACCGTGTTGCAAGACACCGTGCGCATGATCCAGCAAAATCGCGGCGTGCAGGTCGACCTCGATACTCTCGCCCTGGAAGACGCGGACACTTACAAGCTCTTCTCGCGCGGCGACACCACGGCCATCTTCCAGTTTGAATCGCACGGCATGCGCGACATTCTTCGCCGCTATCAGCCCACCCGCATCGAAGATTTGACGGCGCTGAATGCCCTCTACCGCCCCGGCCCGATTCAGGGCGGAATGATCGACGACTTCATCAAGCGCAAGCATGGAACGACCAAAGTTAGCTACGAACTGCCGCAGCTCAAAGACATTTTGGAGGAGACCTACGGCGTAATTTTGTATCAAGAGCAGGTCATGCAGATCGCCAACTGCCTGGCCAGTTTTTCGCTGGGCGAAGCCGATATTTTGCGCCGCGCGATGGGCAAGAAAAAGAAAGAAGAAATGGCCGCGCAGCGAGCGAAATTCATGGCCGGCTGCGCCAACAACAAGATTCCAGAGAAAAAAGCCGAGCGGATTTTCAATTTGATGGAAGAATTCGCGGGCTACGGCTTCAACAAATCGCATTCCTGCGCCTACGCATTGCTCGCATATCAGACAGCCTACTTGAAGACGCACTTCCCGGTCGAGTTCATGGCCGCGTTGCTCACCTCCGAAGCCGGGAACACCGACAAGACCGTGAAGTACATTAACGAGGCCCGCGGAATGAGCATTTCCATTCTGCCGCCCGATATAAACGAGAGCGATTTGTATTTCACTCCGGTTGGCGAGGCCATCCGCTTCGGACTTGCCGCAATCAAAAATGTTGGCGAGAACACCGCGAAAGCCGTTCGCGAGTCGCGCTTGTCGCAAGGCCCGTTTCATTCACTCTACGAATTTTGCGAGCGCATCGAGTCACGCTTCTTGAACAAGCGCGTTTTCGAGAGCCTGATCAAGTCCGGCGCGGTGGATTCGCTGGGCGCGCGCGAGAGCATGCTGGCATCGGTCGACGACGCCATAAACGCTTTGCAGCGCGCCACCAGGGCCAAGGAATCGGGTCAGCACGGCCTGTTCGGCACGGCTGCGGCGCCCGCTCCGGTCGCGTTCGAGATGCGCGAAGCCGAGCCGTGGAGCGAAGAGGAGCGGTTGGCCAGCGAGTACGCCATGCTGGGCTTCTACGTTTCGGGCCATCCGCTTGCAAAGTACGCATCGCGCTTGCAGGAACTCAAGACCATTTCGCTCGGAGAGATCGAGGGCCAGCGCAACGGAAAAGAAGTCGCCGTGGGGGCGCTGATCGTCGGCGTTCGCCCGATGCGTTCACGCAAAGGCGCGCGCTGGGCCATCTATACTTTGCAGGACATGACCGGCGTGCAAGAGATGCTGGCCTTTCCGGAAAGTTTCGCAAAGCTTGAAAACATCCTTAAGCCGGGCACGCCGCTGCTGTTGAAAGCGCGCGTGCAAATCGAAGAGGCCGGAACGCGCCTCTCTTTGCAGGAAGCGCGGCGGCTGGAAGATATCGTGGAGCGCAGGGCCGTGCCCGAATTTCGCGTGCGGCTGGAGACGGACTCGCTCAGCGAAAGCACGCTCGACCGATTGGAAGAATTGTTTGCCGGTTCGCCCGGACCGAGTCCGGTGCTCTTTGAGCTGCATTCGCCGGATGGCTCAATGGCGGTGCTGCAGGCGCAAGAACGCGTGACGGTGAACGCCGAACTGATAGAATCGGTGCGGCAAATTTGCGGTACGCAAGCCATCGAACTGGTGATGTGATGAGCCCCAGAGAAAAGGCTCCGACGCAAGGAACTCGCGAGCGCGCGATCGACCGCCTGGAAAAAGATGTCGAGGAGCTGCGCCACTTTGCGCCGAGTCCGGACGGCGACGCGGAACTCGAGCGCATTCGCCAGCAAGTGGCGGAGCTGCGGCGCGAATTCTACGCGCATATCGGACCGTGGCAACGCGCGCAGATCGCGCGGCATCCGCAGCGCCCGTATACGCTGGATTTCATCGGGCTGCTGTTCACCGATTTTTTCGAGATGCACGGCGACCGCGGCTACGGCGACGACAAAGCTATAGTCGCCGGATTGGCGAAATTTCACGGGCGGCCCGTGGCGGTGGTCGGTCACCAAAAGGGGCGCGATACCAAACAACGATTGGTGCGCAATTTCGGTCAGCCCAAGCCGGAAGGCTATCGCAAAGCCCTGCGCGTAATGAAGCTGGCCGCAAAATACGGCCGGCCGATTTTTACGTTTATCGATACGCAAGGCGCGTACCCCGGCCTCGACGCCGAGGAGCGCGGCCAAGCGGAGGCGATCGCGCTGAACCTGCGCGAGATGGCCCGCTTGCCGGTGCCTATTATTGTGACCGTGACCGGCGAAGGCGGATCGGGCGGCGCGCTGGCCATAGCCGTCGGCGACCGCGTGAATATTCTCGAGAACAGTTTCTATTCCGTGATTTCGCCGGAAGGCTGCGCGGCCATTATGTGGCGCGACTCGTCCAAGGCGGAAACGGCGGCGGTCGCCCTGAAAATTACGGCCACCGACCTGAAGGAACTGGGCATCATCGATGAAATTGTGCCCGAACCGGAAGCTGGCGCCCATACCGATTACGAGGAGGCCGCTCGGCTTCTCGACATCGTGCTCGACCGGCAGTTGGTCATGCTCACCAATGAGCCGGCGAAGGATTTGCTCGAGTCCCGCTACAAGAAGTTCCGCAACATGGGTCAATATTTCGATTTCGGCTGAGCGTAACCCGTTCGTACACACTTCCCTGTAAGACACCCCGTAGCACATTGGCAACTTCCGCTAGACGTTTCGTTGTCGCTCCCGCACGCGCGGTCTACTCTGATTGCGCTTACTAACCGAGGTGCATCAGTACAGGGAATGCCGCTCTTTCGCGGCATCTGGTGCGCGGAAAACAGGACTCGATCATGTCGGAACCGTTTCGTCCGTACGAAAAGCTTGTGGACATTACCATCCTGGGAAAGAAATTTCAGGTGCCGGAGCGCAACTCTCTTTTGCGCTGCTTCCAGTTCATCAGCCCGGAAACGATTCCGTATGGACGGTTCTGCTGGAACCAGGAATGCCAGTATTGTCGCGTATCGTGCCAGTTGCCGGACGACGACGAATCGCGCGAGATGCTGAGCTGCAAATTCATCGTGATGCCCGGCATGGAAGTAACCGAATTGAGCCAGGAGCTGAAGTGGTGCCTGCGATCGAAGCTGCCCTCCGACCTGGCCGTGCCCAAATAGGCGCGATTCTTCCAACTCCATCCCATTTTCACGAGCCCTCGTTGCACGCGGGGCTCTCTGGGCGATTTGCGCTCCTTGCCTGGCTCATTTACGATCCCTAGGATCATGAGCCAAGCGGATTTACGTTGTGACGGCTGCGGGCAAATAGCATCTTCGGAACATATTGCGCTGCGTTTGCGAAGGCTGGAGTGGACGACACGCTATCGGCCCGTTCACATCGGTACGCTGCTCCTCGGAGCTGTTGCGCCGCTCGACGACTGCGATTTTATCTACTCGCCCGCGGGCGCGTGGGAGGGCGAAGCGAAGCTTTTGCTTGCCGTCGCTGGAGTAACGACGGCCGGGAAGGCTGCCGAGGCGACGCTTTCGGAATTTCAGCGCAGCGGTTTTTTCCTCACGCATGTGCTCGAGTGCCCCTCAGAGGGCGCCGCAGAAGACAATGTTCAGCAGCTTCTTGGCAATCGCCTTCCGGCCGTGATGGCGAGGATTCGCCGCTCACTGAAACCGAAGAGACTGGTGCCGGTCTCACAGGCACTCGAGCGATTCTTGCCCGCTCTAAACTCCGGCGATTTGCCTTGCACGATTCTGCTCGATCAGGGAAAACCCTTTGTGGTGGAGATAGATACGGCTGCTGAGTCCACAAGCCGCCTGCGCGAGGCGTTGACAACCCAAAGCGCTTCCGCTCGCCAGGGCACCGGGGCAGGTTTTTGACCGAGTTGCCCTGGCCCCGAAGTCTATCTGAGGTTGCGACTTTCGCGTGATAGAATGCATCTCAGCCATTGACCCCTGTTTTAGGAGCGCTGCTATGCAAAGGCGCACAAAATTTGGCATCGGCATCGGCATTATCGTTGTGTCCATGGGTTTCCTCGCCTGGCTGGGGTACGGGGAAAGCAAGACGTACTATCACACCATTGCGGAGCTGCAGACTTTACATGGCACGGCGCGCGCGCATCGTCTACGTGTCGGTGGTACGGTCGAGCCGGGCACTATCAAACGGCTTTCCGGGCGGGTGAATTTTGTGCTCGCAGGCGAAGGGAAACTGCTGCCGGTAAGTTACGTAGGCAGCGAGCCTCTGCCGGATACGTTTGTGGACAAATCGCAGGCCTTGGTCGAAGGCAGCCTCGGAAATGACGGCAGCTTTGTAGCCGAGCACGTGCAGGCCAAATGCGCGTCGAAATATGAAGCCGCGCCCGGCGGCGACCGGAAGCCGGATTCGGCAAAAGCCAGCACGATGTAGAGTCGTAGCGACCCTCGTCGCAGGGCGCCAAATAGGGGAAGGCGGTCCGTAGTGGACGTTTTTGGTTCCTTCGCGTTGCTCCTGGCATTTTTGTGCGCGGGATATGCGTTCGTGGGCGGCATTGCGGCCATCCGTACGCGCCATCCGCTGCTCGTAAAAAGTGCGCGGCAAGCGGGAATTGCAGCCTGCGGACTGATTTTTCTGGCCACCGGCAGCCTGGTTTATCTGTTCTTCAGCGACAGCTACTGGGTTTCGTACGTCGTCTCTCACAGCAATCGCGATCTCGCCACCTTCTACAAGATTGCCGCGCTCTGGTCCGGTCAGGAAGGCTCATTGCTTTTCTGGAGTTTTCTGCTCGCGATCTACGTCATTTCCGTCCTGCTGGTCTATCGCAATAAAAACGGGGAGTTGATGCCGTATGTCGGCGTGGTGCTGGCCGGCGTACAGATTTTCTTTCTGACCCTGAATAATTTCGTGGCCAACCCGTTCAAGGTACTGGCGTCGCCGGGAGCCAACGGTGCACTTGAAATCTTTACTCGCGCGGACGGCAACGGACTAACTCCGCTCCTGCAATACCCGGAGATGGTAATTCATCCGCCGAATCTTTATTCCGGCTATACCGGATTTACGATTCCGTTTGCGTTTGCGCTGGGCGCCTTGCTGGCGCGCTATCCCGGTGAGAAATGGATTCACCTGACGCGCAAGTGGACCATGATCGCCTGGTGCTTTCAGACCATGGGCATCCTGCTGGGCGCCCACTGGGCCTACGCGGTATTGGGCTGGGGCGGTTACTGGGGCTGGGACCCGGTGGAGAATGCGTCGCTGCTCCCATGGCTGACCGGCACGGCATTTCTGCACTCGGTGATGATGCAGGAAAAGCGCGGCATGATGAAGGTGTGGAATGTGTGGCTGGTTTTCACTACGTTCATGTTGTGCATCCTGGGAACTTTGCTTACCCGCAGCGGGGTGGTCAGTTCCGTTCATGCCTTTGCGCAGTCGAGCATCGGAAACTATTTTGTGGGTTTCTTGCTGCTGGTATTCGCGGTTTGCTTGGTGGCGTATGTGAAGAACCGCGACTATCTGAAGAGTGAGAACCAACTCGATTCGATGGTCTCGCGCGAATCGAGCTTCCTGTTTAACAATCTGATTTTGCTGGTTTCCTGCATTGCTGTTCTCTCCGGGACTCTGTTCCCCGTGTTTTCGGAATGGTTCTCGAGTTCGCGAATCAGCGTGGGTGCGCCGTTCTTCAACAAAGTAAATATCCCTATCGGCTTGATACTTCTATTCCTGACCGGCGTGGGGCCGCTGCTCGCTTGGCGGAAGACTTCCACGGACAGCCTCAAACGCAACTTTGGTTGGCCTGTGGTGGTTGCTCTAATAGCGGGAGTAGTCGTCTTTGTCCTAGGAGTACGTGAATTCTTCTCGCTGGTGTGTCTGACCCTGTGTGTCTTTGTGACCAGCACTATCGGCATGGAATTTTTCCGCGGCGCGCGCGTGATTCGCTCAAGATCCGGCGCTTCGCTACTGGCTTCCGCAGTGGACCTGACCATGCGCAACACACGCCGCTACGGCGGCTATATCGTGCACATGGGCATGGTGCTGATTTTTGTGGGGCTGGCGGGCGCGGCATTCAATCGCGACACACAGAAGGACATGCAATCCGGTTCGACGCTGGACATCGGGCAATACCGGCTGCTGCTGCAGGGGTTCGACTCCAAGGCCGAAAAAAATTACACCTCAGAGCGCATGATCGTCGAAGTATGGCGCGACAATAAGCCACTGATGATGTTGTATCCGGAGCGGCGCTTCTTCCAGACCAACGAACAGTCCGGGACGATGGTGGCCATCTATTCGACGCTGCGCGAAGATTTGTACATAGTCTATGCAGGAGAAAATCCAGAAACACGTCAGCCGGTTATTCACGCATATCTAAATCCGCTGGTGAAGTGGATTTGGCTCGGCGGCCTGGTCGTGGTGCTGGGCACGTTGGTGACGCTGCTACCCAATCGCCGCGCGGTTCTGGTGTTAGCTGGTGCTCCGGAAGGAGCCAGAGTGCAGCAGCCATCTGCGCAAACGTTGGCCCCATCTATAGCGCTTCGGGAAGGGCATGATTAAACGCCGCGTCGTCGCTGTCTCTCTTTTGATCGCGCTGAGTGCTTCCTCGGCGGCGCTATTTTCCTCGCGGGTGCAGGCACAACAAACCGATCGCGCCAAGCAAATCGGCGGCAAATTCATGTGCATGTGCAGCTGCAATCAGGTGCTCACGCAATGTAATCACGTCGGTTGCACGACTTCCGCAAGTATGTTGAAAGAGTTGGACGGATGGGTGGCCCGCGGCGATTCTGAGACGGTCATTACGTCAGCATTCGTTCAGGAGTTCGGCACCAAGGTTTACGCCGAGCCTCCGAGATCGGGCTTGAGCTTGGTGGCCTGGAGCCTGCCGACCGTTTATTTGCTGCTGGGAACATTGCTGGTGATTTTCGTAATCTGGCGGTGGCGTTCACGTGCTCTGCTGCGGCCTGCTTCCGTAGCGGGCCGTCAGTCCGGAGTTTCAGCGCAGGACTTGGAGCGCGCACGCCGCCGCGTGGCCCAAGAGACTGAGGATTGATGGCCGTTGTTTCCTTGAATTTCGTCGCAGCATTTTCGATTTCGTCGGCGGACGGCGCAGTACTTGGCGCCTGCGTGGCGCTGGCCGTTGCTACGCTGCTTTTTATCTTTTACATCCAGCCCGATGCTTCGGACCTTGCGCCGCATCGCTCCAAGCTAGACCAGTTGATGGAGCGCCGCGACACCATCTACGACAATTTGCGAGACTTGCGCTTTGAGTTTCGCTCTGGAAAATATTCCGAAGGCGATTACAACGCGATGA
>Ga0137409_10006216_pt1 | contig 12412 bp, 9 predicted proteins | sample CZODoug1_16funga_FD_122059 | JGI IMG/M metagenome (GOLD analysis project Ga0137409, IMG submission 122059) | Vadose zone soil fungal communities from Angelo Coast Range Reserve, California, USA - CZODoug1_16fungal (Hybrid Assembly) | ecosystem: Environmental > Terrestrial > Soil > Vadose zone...
GGCATGGTGCATCCGTACCTGAAACGGCGCCAAGGCATCGAAGACGTCACGTACCCGTCGGAAGCGGTCAAATCGGTGCTCGAGCGAACGCTCGGCGTATCGATCTTCCAGGAGCAGGTGATGCAGCTTGCGGTGGTCGCCGCCGGCTTCACGCCGGGCGAAGCCGACAAGCTGCGGCGTGCGATGGCAGCGTGGAAACGCAAGGGCGGCATCGGCCCTTTTCGCGACAAGCTCATCAGCGGCATGCTGGCTCGCGGCTACACGGCCGAGTACGCAGAGCAGATCTATCGCCAGATCCAGGGCTTTGGTGAATACGGTTTTCCGGAAAGCCACGCGGCGAGTTTTGCCCTGCTCGTTTATTCCTCCTCATGGATCAAGTGCCATGAGCCGGCGGCGTTCTGCGCGGCCCTGCTCGATTCGCAGCCGCTCGGCTTCTATGCACCGGCACAGATCGTGCGCGATGCGCAGAAGCACGGTGTCGAAGTACGACCGATCGATGTCACGGTCAGCGAATGGAACTGCACGCTCGAACCCATGCCGGATGATTCAGGGCGGCCCGCGGTACGACTGGGCCTGGAACTCGTCAGCGGCTTCAACGAAGTCGCTGCCCAGCGCATTGTGACGGCACGCAACGAACGCGCGTTCGCAGACGTGGCCGACCTCAATCGGCGCGTCAACCTCGATCGGGGTGAACTCAACGCGCTGGCCACGGCCGATGCATTTGCACCGTTGATCGGCCATCGGCGCCAGGCGCTGTGGGCCACGCTCGGACTGGCGGCCGATGCTCCACGTACGGCGCCACTGACGGCGGGCACATCGATCCGTGAAAACCAGATCGATCTGTTGCCGCCCAGCGAAGGGCAGAACATCGTCGCGGATTACGAGCGCACGTCGCTCACTTTGCGGCGCCATCCGCTGGCGTTGCTGCGCAGCCGCTTCGATGCAATGCGCCTGGTATCGGCCGCCGGTATCGCAAAAGCGCGCCATAAGCAGCCAATTCGCACCACCGGCATCGTCACCTGTCGCCAGCGGCCGTCAACGGCTAGCGGCGTCACCTTCGTCACTCTGGAGGATGAGACGGGCACCATCAACGTGGTGGTATGGCGGACCACTGCGGAACAGTATCGGCGCGAGCTGGTGGCGTCGACGCTGCTCACCGTTTACGGCCACGTCGAGCGCTCTGAAACACCCAGCGTGCCGGTGATCCACGTGATCGCTCAGCGCCTGGTCGATCATTCGCCGCTGCTCGGGCGGCTTACGGTCCCCTCGCGCGATTTCCACTGAACAAGCATTCAGCGCACTTCGCGCACGATCAAGCCGGCCAGTTCGTACAACGCGTAATACGATCCGAGCAACGCATTGGCCTGCGGCAGCACATCGCCTACCGTCTCAAGCCGCGGTCGCGGCACCAGTGTCGGGGCGGGAATCACCTGCAAGCCAGCCCCCTCAAACTCTGCAACGGCGCGCTGCACGTCGAAACCATGCATCACGAGCGCGACGCGCCGTATGCCGAGTGGAAGCAGGATGGCGGCCGAGTTGTGCGCGTTCTCACGCGTATCGCGTGCCTTGCTTTCGACCCAGCGCACAGGAACGCCGAATTCCTGCTCGAGCGCATCACGCATCACCTCCGCCTCGCCGCGCGTTGCATAGTTGGGTCTGCCACCGGTCACGAGCACCGGCAGGCCGGTCGATCGCGCAAGCCGCGCGCCGTAGCGAATTCGTTCCAAGGTAAGTCGCCCGAGCGTATCGCCGCCGTACTCCGCTGCGTCGATCCGCAGCCCACCACCGAGGATGACGATTGCCTGGGCCGATTTGAGCTGTGCTGCATCAACTGCTCGTTCCGTGCCCGCAGCGACCTGCAGCCATCCGGCAACCAGCGGCGTGCTCAGCGCGAACAACACCAGCCACGCGATACCGAGGATGGCGCGAGCGCCGACCGGCCACCGCCGCAGCATCAAAAAGCCGACCGCAAGCACGATCAACGGACTCGCCGGCGGCAACAGCAGCGTCTTGGCGATTTGGTAGAGCGAGGGCCCGGGCTGCACGGCGTCCAGCACCTGGTCGAAGCGCGGCGTCGTTCGTCAGCGCACTTTGGTGACCAGTTCGCGCAGGTGGCGAACCGGAATGGCGTAGGAAATGCCTGACGGCTGCGCCAGTGCATTTTCCTTCAGACCTTTTACGAACACCATGTTCACGACCCCGACAACCTCGCCCGTTCCGCCGTCGTACAAGGGACTCCCGCTGCTTCCCGGATAGGCTGTGCCGTCGAGTTGATACACCGGAAAAGAACCCCGTTGCAGGCGTCGCACGACACTTGGCTCGAGCCGCTCACTGGTCGGCGGTGGAATCACGATGGGCGTAATCGAAGCCACCATGGCCCGGTGGGTTGCGGCAAAAGGTCCAAGTACCGCGCCGATCGGGAACCCGGTAAACAGAAACTCGTCACCATCCTTGACCCCGTCGTCGGCGCAAAGCGCGAGCGCGGGCAGGCGGCCGGTCTTCAATTTCAGCAACGCAAGATCGTGTTCATCGTCGACTGCGGAGCGTGTGACTTCGACAATCGTGCTTTGGTGTAATTCAGCCGACGGAAGCAGCACCGCGAGTACTTCCGGATCAGAGCCACTGTCAAGCAACTGCGCGATCACGTGAGCATTGGTTGCGATCGAGCGGCCATCGTCGACGGCGAAACCGGTGCCAAGAAAGCGGAATTGCGGCGTGCGCGTGCGCTGAAAGGTTCCGACGCCTACGATGCCGGCCTTGATCTGCTCGATCGCAACCCGCTTCTGCGCCTGCACCACCGTCGTTGAGCCGGTCAACAGAACTGCAACACCGCCGACGACGTTCAGGCAGTACAGGATAGCGCGGCGTGCGCGAAACCACGATGCGGCGGTTCGGCGCTGCATGTTGCTCAGACACGCGCCGTCGCAGCGGCCGGCGCAAAACGCGTGATGTACCACCGCACGGCCTCGCTCATTCCCGCAGCGACATCGTGGGTCGGTGCGTAATCAAGCAGTCGCTGCGCCTTGCCGACGTCGGCCTGCGAGTGACGTACGTCACCAGCACGAAAGCCTGCGTAGACGGGCGGCGCGATATCCAGCGCAGCGTGGTGCACGCGCAGCGCATCTGCAAGAACCTGATGCAACTGGTTGAGCGTCGTGCGCTCGCCCACCGCCACGTTGTAGACCTGATTCACCGCGTCGGTGCGCGCAACCAGTGCAGCGCGCAGGTTGACCTGCACCGCGTTTGCGACATAGGTGAAATCGCGCGACGACTGCCCGTCGCCATTGATGGTGCACGCGTTGCCTGCGAGCATCGCCCGCGCCCAGCGCGGAATCACGGCAGCATACGGACCTTCCGGATCCTGGCGTGAACCGAACACGTTGAAGTAACGCAGTCCAATCGTCTGCATGCCGTAGCAGCGCGCAAACACATCGGCATAAAGCTCGTTCAGGTACTTGGTCACGGCGTACGGCGAAAGTGGCCGGCCGATCACATCCTCCACCTTGGGCAGCCCGGGATGATCGCCGTACGTGGAGCTGGAAGCGGCGTACACGAAGCGCCGCACTTTCGCGTCGCGTGCCGCGACCAGCATGTTGATGAACCCGGTCGCATTCGCCGCGTGCGTCACAAGCGGAGATTCGATCGAGCGTGGCACCGAACCCAGCGCGGCCTGGTGCAGGACCAGGTCCACGTCGCGGCAGGCACGCGCACAGGTCGCCGCATCGAGGTCGTCGGGATACGCGGCGACGAGCTTGCGCATCGCCGCGATGTAGGCTGCGTCAGCAGCGTCCTTCTGCCCCGCCGCGCGTCGCGCGGCCTGCGCTTCGATGTACATCCGTTCGCGCGGCGTCACCGTGTCGCGGAGCGCCATCGCCCGGGCGATCGCCTCCTTCGCGCGCGTCTGCGGGTCGACCGGGGCGCCGTTGACCGTCCGGGTCACCGTCGCGTCGGCGGCCGCCTCGTTCGACACGATCGCGCCGCTGCCCCGCGGGCCGCCGGTCGGCGTTTCGCGCATGAGCTGGAACGCCGGCCGGAAATCGCTGGCGGCGCTCAGCGCGATGCACCAGTGCGCCATCGCCATCTTGGGATCGTACTCAAGCGCCTGCAGGCACGACCGCTCCGATTCGGTGAACCAGAACGAGTGGATCTGCGACACGCCCTGCAGAAAGAACTTCCGCGCCTCCTCGGACGTCGTGGTCACGTCGAAATTCTTCGTCGTGCCCATGCCCGGCAGGAGCTTCGCGGGCAGCAGCGGCTGGGCGCCCGGCGGCACCACGCAGAAATCGGGATCCTTCTTCGCCGGCGCCTGTTTGCCTTTTGCCAGGACATCCGACGAGGAAGCGGCAGCGAGCAGAATCAATAGGGCAGTGGAGGAAAGGAGTTTCATAAGGCTCAAGTATAGGGGCTCGGGCCGGGGCGCCGGGTCCAAAAAAGCAAAGGCCCAGCGTCGAGGTCTCCCTCCGCGCTGAGCCCAGCTCCGAGCCACCAGTCCCCAGTCCCCAGTCGGTAGTTCCTAGTTCCTACTAGTTTTCAGTCCCCAGTCCCCAGTCCCCAGCCCCTAGTCCCTAGTCCCTAGCCCCTACATGTCTTTTAGAACGGATAATACCCGCCCCCGTCGCTCGGGAACGGAATGACGACGATATTCGAACGTTCCGCGACGATGTGGACATCCTTGGCGCGCTGATCGCCTGCGGTCACGAAGAAGCCGACCTGTTCACCCACACCGGGCTGGTGGTAGGTGAGCGGCGCCCACAGCTGCGGGTTGTAATACCAGTTGCCGGCGAATTGCGAGGGAGGGCCACCGCTCCGGCCCAGGCCGTGCCAGAACTCCACGCCGCCCGCCGTGTACCAGCGTCCGCCGTGGTTCACGACCATCCACACCGTGTACTGAAGCGGACCGTCCCAGCCCGGCGGCGTTACGTCGGGCCACCGGCCGGCGCCTTCCTTCTTCGTGAAGTCGATGGCGACGCCGCTCGAATTGAAGTCGAGCACGCGGATCCTCGCAGTTGCCGGCCAGTCGCGGACGTCGACCGAGCCGACCACCGTGATCTGATGAATATCGAGCGCATCGTTCGACGCCGGCGGCGGAGCGGGCGTCGGCGGCGGCGGTTCAGGCGGAGGCGGGGGCGTCGGTGTCGGCTCGGACGCCGGCTGCGGCTTGCGCAGCACCTCCGTGCCGCTCACCGGCCCGACGCACGTCGTCCCGCTGTACGGGATGCGAAGCGTGTTGCCGTCGTCCTCGATGGTGCCGTTGCCGGTCAGCGTGAACGGGCAATTCGGAAGCCCCGGCGCGCTCGCCACGCCGGTGATCGTCAGCGCGACGTTGGTCCCGTTGAGCTGGCCGCTTGCGCTTCCGGAGATCGTCAAGCCGCCGCCGCAGACGCCCGAGAACGTTCCGGCAATCGTGGTCGCCGTCTGACTCCCGATCTGGTATTGAAAGTTCCCGCAGCGGCCGATGGTGGGAATCGTGGGCAGCACATTCGAGCTCCACGTCCCGACCAGCGGCCCGCTCCCGGTCGGGGAATTGTTCGACGGTCTCGAGCCGTCGGTTGCCGTCGGGGCGAGCACATTGGTGGAGTGTTGAAAACCGCAGCCCGCCGCGGCAACCGCGCCGAGGGCGCCGACAAAAGCCCAGAGGGATCTGCTCATTACAAACCTGTGATCGAGCGCACGTTTTCTGCACGCTCTTGGATACGAAACCTTTGATTTTTCGAAGAAAAGCGACGACGGAACTGATGCGCAGCAGGAAGTTCGCCAGGTCGCCCGTTCCGCCTGACTCTATCGACCGATCGCGCGCGCGCGATTGTGTGCAGTAAGGGATCAGCTCGGGATTATGTGGCGCAGGCCGCTAATGTAATCCCTCAGCCCGTCGTGGGTGCTGCGAAAGGCGAGCCCGTCCCAGGGAATGGCCGCAGCGTCGAATTCTGCCGTTTCGAGACACTCATCATCGATGCAGAGCATGCCGCCGATGGCCGTGGCCGCGTAGACGACAATGACGGGCGCACGACCGGGATAGGAGTAGATATTGACGAGGCCATCGAGGCGAACCTCGAGCCCGCACTCCTCGCGCGCTTCGCGGACCGCCGCCGAGGTCAGCGTTTCACCGCGGTCGACATACCCGCCTGGGAACACCCACTTCCCGTAGCCAGGCTCGATCGCCCGCCGCACAAGCACGAGGCGGCCGCTCGCCGACTGGATGATCGTCCCGACCGCGATTTTTGGATCGATGTAGAAGATGAAGCCGCAGCGGGCGCACACGGGCCGCTCGGGCTCGCCGGCCTTCACGAGGCGGCGCTCGAGCGGGCCGCCACAGCGGGGGCAGAACCGGTACGAATGCGAGTCGTCGTGCGGGTGAAGCGTGGACATCAGGTTGCGAGGTGCGACAGTGCGACGTGCGATAGCGAGACGTACGATAGTGCGACGCGATAGTGCGACGGGCAGTCTCGCACGCTCGCACCTCCGCACGTCGCACCTCCCGACAGTATAATTCCGTCGAGATGTCGATTCTGAAAGTCGCGCGCATGGGGCATCCGGTGCTGCGCGCGAAGGCGCGCGCGCTCGAGAAGAGCGATCTCAGGCGCGCGGGAGTTCAGAAGCTGATCGACGACATGATCGACACGATGGTCGAGTACCACGGGGTCGGGCTCGCGGCGCCGCAGGTGCACGAGGGGCTGCGTATTTTCGTCGCGTCACTCGACGCGCGGGACGACGCCGAAGCGGACGAAGAGCCGATCGCGATCATCAATCCCGAGCTCACGATCGTTGGCGCCGAGATCGTGGACGATTGGGAAGGGTGCCTGAGCATCCCGGACATTCGCGGCCGCGTGCCGCGCGCCCGTGAGATCAAGGTCCGCGGGTTCGACCGCAAGGGGGACCGCATCGAGCTCGGCGCCCATGACTTCCCCGCCCGGGTCATTCAGCACGAGACCGACCATCTCGATGGCGTCCTGTTCTTCGATCGGATGCGGTCGCTCGAGACATTGACCTTCCTCGAGGAGTACTCGCGCTACCGGGCGAAAGCAGACTGAGGGGCATGGGGCGGCTTGCTCCGCGAACTGCGGGTGCGAACGACGGACGCGGAAAAATCTAACGGCTCAGCCTTTTCTTTTCCATGCTGCGCTCGGACTGCAGCCGTTCCAGCTCCACGGCCGAGTGGTCCACGAACTGCATCGCGTGGGCGATGGCCCGGTGGCCGGCGGTCTCCGCGATCGCGCGGTGCATCGCCTGGCAGACCCGCCGGTAGGACGGATGGCCCTGCGGGGAGGTGCGCAGCTCGATGAGGTGCATGGCCTCGCGCGCGTTCATGTCCATGTAGAACCGGACGCGATACGCCATCACGACGGCGTAGGGCGCCGCATCGCGAAGTCCGCTCGCCAACAGCTGATCGTACAACTCCGCTGACCCGTCCATGACGGTGCGCCAATCGTGGAGCGCGCCGGCCTCCTCGATCGCGGCCGGTTCCGTACACCCGTGACGCGGGCTGAGCGGCTGCCACTCGAGCGTCAGCAGGCGGTGCCGCTGCAGGTCGCGGAACGCGCCGTAGTCGGCGAGCACGTCGAAGCGATAGCCGGTGCGCTCGAACGCGCGGCCCGGCTTGTGACGACGATTCGCGCGGCGACCGACATACGCGCGGAGGATCGCGGCGCGATCGTCGGGCGGGAGGCGCCGGGCGATGGACAGCAGCTGGTCGTCCGGCAGCGCCGATACCGAGTAGAGCGCGGCCGCGACGACCTTGATTTCGCCCTCGGGGTCGAAGTCGGTGAGCGTCACCTCGTCGCGCGGTTCGGGCGTGGGGTCGCCGAGGTACGGCGCGGCGAGCGCTTCGAAGGAGCGGCGCGTCTCCGCGAAATACTCGATCCACCGGCCGCCGCGGTCCGGCTGATCGAGCCGTGCGAGAAACGCTGGAATGACGTGGCGCAGCTCGGCGAGCATCTGCTGCGCGCAGCTGCGGACCTCCTCGAGCGCGTGCGCGAACATCCGCAGCAGCAGGGCCTCGAATGCCTGCCCCGTGCCGAACAGCCCGACGTTCGATCGTGTCGCGGCCGGAAGCAATCCACGCAGCGTGTCGAGCGCCTTGGCGCGAATCACCGATTTGTAGACGCCCTCGGAGTCTTCGGACGACTTCGGATAGCGGGCGCGGAAGTGCGCTTCCATCGACGGAATCCAGCGGGCGTAGGTGTCGAAGGCCCGGTCGAGCGTGCGCACGAACGTGTCGCGCAGGGGGGACCCGTCGAGCTCCGCCGGGACGTGATACTTCCACTGACCGCTGGGCCGATCCGTATAGGGCACGTAGCGCGTCGACTGCTCGAGGTAGGCCATCAGGCGTCCCCACTCGAGCACTTTGGTCAGCACGTTGGACACGCCTTCGCACGCGATGTGCGCGCCGCCGAGCTGCGCGACCGAGTCGTCTCCGTACTCGCTGAGGACGCGCGCGTAGAGCCTGTCGGCGCGCTCCGTGCCGACGCCCGCCTGGGCGCCGCGGCCCTGCGCCTCGCCGCGGGCGGACGGATCCATCTGGCCCAGGAACTCGTCGAGGAACAGACGCCGCACCGACTTGGCCGATCGCGAGTAGCGCGCAAAGAGCGCGCCCTTCACCGTTTCGGGCAGGTTCGTGAGGACGAACACGGAGCGGTCGGTGTTGGTGAAGTACGGCGCGAGCGCGCGTGTTTCTTCCGGCGTGAACCTTTCAGCAGGAGGATTGGCCACGGTGGTCGGGTATTCTATCGAACATGGTCTACATCTTCGGCAAAGACACCTGACCCTACACGCAAGCCGCCCGGGAGGACTTTGAGCGGCGGCACGTTTCGTTCGAGTACATCAACGTCAAGAAAGACGCCGCCGAACTGCAGCGGATGCTGGGCTACAGCCACGGTCGGCGCGCGGTGCCGGTGATCGTCGACGGCGATCAGGTCACGATCGGCTTCGGCGGCACCTGAGGGGTGTAGCCGACACGCTCCGTGCGAGCGTGAATGGGCCAGTTTTAAAGGCGATTTGACAATATTGTGAAAATATTCACATAATCGACGACCCGCATGACGACCGCCGTTCGGCCCGCCGCGTCCGCGTCCGAATCCAGGCCTCTCGCCGCGCCCGCCGCGATCGAACTCGACGCCGTCACCAAACAATTCGCCGGCAACCGCGACGTCGTCGCCCTCGACCACGTCTCCCTCACCATTCCCCGCGGCGAGCTGGTCTCGATCATCGGCCCGTCCGGCTCCGGCAAATCCACCCTCCTCAATCTCGTCGGCGGACTCGATCGTCCGACCGCCGGCCGCGTCCGCGTCGACGGCGCCCCCCTCGCCGGATTGTCCGACGATGAGCTCACGAAAGTGCGGCGCGACAAGATCGGGTTCATCTTTCAGTTCTTCAACCTGCTGCCCACGCTCTCGTGCGTCGAGAACGTCGGTCTGCCGCTGCACCTCCGCGGCTGGCCGCGCAGGAAAGTCGACGATCGCGCGCGCGAGCTGTTGACCCTCGTCCAGCTCGGTCACCGGCTGACGCATCTGCCCGAGGAGCTGTCCGGCGGCGAGCGGCAGCGCGTGGCCATTGCGCGCGCGTTGTCGGTGTACCCGCCGATCCTGCTCGCTGACGAACCCACCGGCAACCTCGACACGCGGACCGGCGACGAAATCCTGACGCTCATCCGCGACGTCCACGGCCGCCTCGGCACGACGGTGGTGATCGTCACGCACGACATGACCGTCGCCGAGAGCTGCGAGCGCACGGTCGCGCTCCGCGACGGCCGCCTCGTGCAGGACGTCCGGCGATGATCCTGCTCCGGCTGATCAGCTGGCCGTATTTCCGCAAGCACGTCCTGCGCACCGCGCTGACGACAGCCGGCATCGTGCTCGGCGTCGCGGTGTTCGTCGGGATGCACACCGCCAACCAGAGCGTGCTGTTGGCGTTCTCGCGCACGGTCGATCGCATCGCCGGCAAGACCGAGCTGCAGGTCACCGCCGGCGAGACCGGCTTCGACGAAGACGTCCTCGAGCGGGTGCAATCCGTGTCGATCGTCAGGGTCGCCGTGCCCGTGATCGAAGCCGTCGTCGACACGAACATCAAAGGGCAAGGCAACCTGCTGGTGCTCGGCATCGACATGACCGGCGACCGCAGCCTGCGCGACTACGCGCTCGAGAGCGGCGACGATGCGGTCATCGACGATCCGCTGGTGTTTCTGGCGCAGCCGGACTCGATCATCCTGTCGAAGGAGTTCTCGGACAGGAACCACATCGCTGTCGGCGGACGCGTGTCGCTCGGCACGGTCGAAGGCGAGAAGCAGTTCACCGTCCGCGGCGTGATGAAGTCGTCGGGGTTGACGAGCGCCTTCGGCGGCAACATCGCGATCATGGACATCTACGCCGCGCAGAAGATGTTCGGCCGCGGCCGGAAGTTCGACCGCATCGATCTCGCCCTCAAGCCCGGACGAACGCTGACCGAGGCGGAGCAGGAGCTGGGCGCGGCGCTCGGCCCGGGCTTCCAGATCGAGCCGCCGTCCGGCCGGGGGCAGCAGTTCGAGGCGATGCTCGCCGCGTATTCGATGATGGTCGGCATCTCGAGCCTGTTCGCCCTCTTCATCGGGATGTTCATCATCTACAACTCGTTCGCGATCGCCGTCACCCAGCGGCGATCGGAGATCGGGATCCTGCGCGCGCTCGGCGCGACGCGCGGACAGATTCGATGGCTGTTCCTCGGCGAGAGCGCCGTGACCGGCCTGATCGGCTCGCTCGGCGGACTCCTGTTCGGCGTCCTGATCGCGCGCGGCATCGCCGCGTCGATCGGTACGCTCATCGCCGACGTGTACGGCGTCGCGCAGCACGCCGAAGAGCTCGCCACGAGCCCGGGTCTGCTCGCGCTGGCGCTCGGCATCGGCATCGGGACCAGCATCGTGGCCGCCGCCATTCCTGCGCGCAACGCCGCGCGCGTGGATCCTGTGCAGGCCCTTCAAAAGGGCAAGTATCAGGTGCTGTCGGCCGGCGAGAGCCGGCTGCGGGCGATCCTCGCGCTGGTGCTGGGCGCTGTGTCGATCGTCTGCCTCTCCACCGGCAGCGCGCGTCTGGTGTTCTACATCGGCTACGTCCTGGCGATTGTGGTCTCGCTCCTGCTCGGCCCGCTGCTGTCGCTCGGGATGGCGAAGGCCATTCGCCCGCTGCTCAAATGGCTGCGGCCCGTCGAAGGCGCCCTCGCGGCGGACAGTCTCATTCAAGCGCCGCGGCGGACCTCGGCGAGCGTGGCGGCCCTGATGCTGTCGCTGGCGCTGGTCATCGCGTTCGCCGGCATGGCGCGCGCCAGCTACAACTCGATCATCGAGTGGATGGACACCGCGCTCAACCCCGAGTTGTTCATCCTCCCGTCGCAGAGCATCGTGGCGCGGACGATCCGGTTTCCGCCGACGCTGGCGCCCGAGGTCGCGGCGATTCCCGGTGTGGAGCGCGTGCAGATGGTGCGCGACGCGCGCATCGTGTTTCGCAAGACTCCCATCATGGTCGTGGCAGTCGAAGTCGACAGCATCGTGCAGACCGCGCGGCGCGAGCCGGTCGCGGGCAACGCCGACGACATGTATCGGCGGACGGCCTCGGGAGAAGGTCTGATGGTGTCCGACAACCTCGCGCAGCTTCAGCATCTGAAACTGGGAGAGATGCTCGAGATCGCTGCGCCGAACGGCGTCATCCGGCTGCCCATTGCGGGCATCATCGTCGACTACTCGGATCAGCAGGGCACCATCCTCATGGACCGCAAACTGTTCCTGCGCTACTGGAATGACGATTCGGTGAACGTCTTCCGCGTGTACGTGCAACACGGCGCGAGCGTGGCGGAGGTCCGGCAGCGGATTCTCGAACACTACGCCGGGCAGCGCCAGGTGTTCGTCCTGACCAACGTCGAGCTCAAAAGCTACATCCTGAAGATCACCGATCAGTGGTTCGGCCTGACGTCGGTGCAGATTGCCGTCGCCGTGCTCGTCGCCATCCTCGGCATCGTCAACACGCTGACCGTGTCGATCACCGATCGACGTCGCGAGCTCGGCGTGCTTCAGGCCGTCGGCGGCCTGCACGGACAAATCCGGCGGACCATCTGGATCGAAGCGCTGAGCATCGGCGCGCTCGGCCTTGCGCTCGGGTTTGCGCTCGGCGCGATCAACCTGTACTACGTCCTGCAGATCGTTCACAACGACATCGCGGGGATGCGGCTCGACTACGCGTTCCCGATCAGCACCGTCCTCGCGCTCGTGCCGACGATCCTCGGCGCCGCCTTTGTCGCCGCGATCTGGCCGGCGGAGGCTGCCGTGCATGGGTCGCTCGTGGAGGCTCTGGAGTATGAATGAAGGGCACGCAGGGCAGGTGGGTCAGGTAGGGCAGGTGGGTCAGGTGGGGCGGGTGGGGCGGGTGGGGCGGACGGGCAGGTACGAACGTGAGTA
>Ga0137409_10006217_pt1 | contig 12411 bp, 9 predicted proteins | sample CZODoug1_16funga_FD_122059 | JGI IMG/M metagenome (GOLD analysis project Ga0137409, IMG submission 122059) | Vadose zone soil fungal communities from Angelo Coast Range Reserve, California, USA - CZODoug1_16fungal (Hybrid Assembly) | ecosystem: Environmental > Terrestrial > Soil > Vadose zone...
GTTTTTGCCTCGGCCACGGACAAGCTCAGCGGTTTTTCGCATAGGACGTGCTTCCTTGTTTCCGCCGCTTTGATCGACCAGGGGACATGCAGATGATTCGGCAGCGGATTATAAATCGCCTCAATCTCCGGGTCCGCCAGCAGCGCTTCATACGACCCGTAGGCCTTGGCAATCCCCAACTTGTGCGCGGCGTCTTCCGCCTTCCGCGGATCGCGCGAAGCAATGGCCGCCACCTCGCTCCAAGCGCCCTTTTGCATTCCCGGGATCACCTTGTTCATTGCGATCGCCGCGGCACCCAGCACTCCCCATTTCACCTTCTCCCCTTTCACGACCATGCCTCCCTTTCATTGCCCACTTCTATCATGCCTCCGTGGCCCGTCCAACCTCCCTCCCGCTTTCATCTCCTGAGGGATCCTTCTGTCACTAGCGGCCTTACGCCACGTCGAGCGTGACTTCCGGCCAGTTAAAACTTTTACTGTCTCTTTAACGCCAGTTTGGAATAGAATTCCTCGGACGGAGTGAGGTTTGCCCACCTAAGAAAACCCGGGGCAGCCTAACTTCTCGCGGGCCGCGTCCTCCCGCGAAAGCGTCGGCTAGTGGAGGATACATGCGAAGACCGAGAGGATTCTCTCTTATCGAGCTGCTCATCGTCGTCGCCGTGATCTTGATCATTGGCGCGATCGCCGTGCCCAGTTTTCTCCGGTCCCGCATTCGTGCCAACGAGACCTCCGCTGTTGCCTCCCTCCGCGTAATCAACACAGCCGCGGTCGCATATTCCATCACCTATTCCGCTAACGGTTTCCCGGCACTGCTGACCAATCTTGGCGGTGCCACTCCTTGCGTAACTTCTTCGGTCACTGCTTGCCTGATCGATGACAACCTGGCTCAGGGTGTGAAAAGCGGCTACACCTTTGTGTGGACAGGCGATGGCAGCGTTCCTTCGGTCGCGTTTGGAATCACTAGTACTCCCCAGGTTGCCGGCTCCTCCGGCCAGCGGATGTTCTGTACCGATCAGAGCGGCGTCATCCACTACGACCCCAGCGGCGCCGCCTGCACGCTCGCCAGCGTTGTCCTGCAATAACACTTCCCGCTGTTTCCGAAAACAGCGTTTTGTATGGAGGTCCCTTCCCATTCTGGAACTTGCCGCTCCTCACCCCGTAGGCGCTTGCCGCCTTTTGCGCTCCATGCCAACGGTGCTAAACTTCGAGATGAACATCCATGACACCGAAAACGCTCTACCAAAAGATCTGGGACTCCCATGTTGTTCACGAATCCCCCGGCCATCCTGCGCTCATCTATATTGACCGCCATTTGATTCACGAGGGCACCTCGCCCCAAGCCTTCGCCGGACTTAAGGCGGAAGGCCGCAAGGTTCGCCGCCCGGACCTCACTTTTGCGGTGATGGACCACTCCGTTCCTACCAAAGATCGCACTCTGCCGATCATTGATACCGACGCGCGCTTGCAATTCGAGGCCCTCGAAAAAAACTGCCGCGAATCCGGCGTCCGCTTGTTCGACATGAACAGCAAGAATCAGGGCATCGTGCACATCATCGGCCCGGAGCTCGGGATCACGCAGCCCGGTCAAACTATTGTTTGCGGCGACAGCCACACTTCCACCCACGGTGCATTTGGCACGCTTGCGTTCGGCATCGGCACCAGCGAAGTGGAGCACGTGCTCGCCACGCAATGCCTGGTGCAGTCGCGGAGCAAGACTCTACATATTCTCGTTCACGGCAAACGTCCCAAGGGCGTTACCGCCAAGGACCTCATTCTCGCCATCATCGGAAAGATTGGCATCAGCGGCGGTAACAGTCACGTCGCGGAGTATGGCGGCGAAGCGATTCGCTCTCTTTCGATGGACGGCCGCATGACGGTTTGCAATATGACCATCGAAGGCGGCGCGCGCGCCGGAATGATCGCCCCCGATGAGACGACCTTCGCATATCTCGAAGGCCGGCCGTTTGTGCCGCGAGGGAAAGCATTTCAGGAAACCGTCGAGCGCTGGAAGGAACTGACGACCGACGACGGCGCAAAGTTCGACATGGCCGTCGAGCTCCACGCGGAACAGATCGCACCGCAAGTCACCTGGGGCACGAATCCCGGCATGGTCACCAGCGTCACTTCGCGCGTGCCCGATCCCCACGACTTCAAAGACCCTAACGATCAAAAAGCCACCGAGAGCGCGCTGAAGTACATGGGCCTCAAGGCCGGAACGCCCATCGTGGATATTCCCGTGGACCGCGTGTTCATCGGCTCGTGCACCAATTCGCGCCTCGATGATCTCCGCGCCGCCGCGCATTTTGTTGAGGGTAAGCACATTGCCAAGACCATCAAGCAGGCGCTCATCGTTCCCGGCTCGCGCGGCATCAAGACCCAAGCCGAAAAGGAAGGTCTTGACAAAATTTTCACCGCCGCCGGATTCGAGTGGCGCGACGCCGGCTGCAGCATGTGCATCGGCATGAACGCCGACGTACTGCCGCCGCACGAGCGCAGCGCCAGTACGTCAAATCGTAATTTCGAAGGGCGCCAGGGCAAGGACAGCCGCACGCATCTGGTCAGCCCAGTCATGGCCGCGGCCGCCGCCATCGCCGGCCATTTCGTCGACGTGCGTTCCCTCGACGACGTTTCCTCCGTCGAGTAAATGCTGTTGGCCATAGCAAAAGGAAGCTTGCCAATGTTCGAGTCTAAGAGCTTGGGGATGCGCAAAGTACTGTATTGTCTTTATTGGTTGATGTTTATCGTCTCCATGATTTTGTTGTGGTGGAATCTTAAACACAATATCGTTTGGTAGTTTCACGGCCAACGTACTCAACGAATTTCATGATTTCGAGGGGCTAAGCAATATGCAACCGTTCAGCGCGCACACCGGCATGGTCATGCCGCTCGACCGCGTCAACGTGGACACCGACCAGATGGTGCCCAAGCAATTTCTAAAAGCGCTCACGCGCGAAGGCTTCGGCCGCATTCTTTTCTACGACTGGCGTTATCTGCCCAGCGAAAAACCCAATCCGGAATTCGTCCTGAATTTTCCTCGCTACAAAGGCGCATCGGTTCTGCTTACTCGCGCGAACTTTGGCTGCGGCTCCAGCCGCGAACATGCCCCTTGGGGTGTGAAGGATTACGGCTTCCGCGTCATCGTCGCCCCTAGCTACGCCGACATTTTCTACAACAACTGCTTCAAGAACGGCATTCTGCCCGCCACGCTTCCCGAGGAACAAGTCGAAGAACTCTTCCAGCGCGCGGAAAAAGAAGAAGGCTATTCGCTTACCGTAAATCTGCCAAATCAAACCATCGCGGACAAGCACGGCCTGATGTTCAAATTCGAAATCGCGCCGTCACGCAAGGAAGTTTTGCTCAAAGGCCTCGACGACATCGGCACTAGCCTGCAGCACGTCGCGGCGATCGAAGCCTACGAGAAAACGCACACCGCCACCGCTACTATGTTCGACAAGGTCGACGTGAAGTACTACACCAACGGCCATTAAAGCAATTTCAATTCTCAGTTTTTGTTTTTCTCCAGCCGCCACCAGGGCTCAAAGTAGACGCGGCCTTCGAAAGTGGGTTCGGGGGATTCCGGGGCCATCGGCGGGCCGAGCAGCTCTGCAATGAAAATTCCTGCGAGGACAAAAACTCCGCCCAGAATGGCCCGGGGCGCAAGGCGCTCGCGAATCAAAATGTAGGACGTAATCACCGCGAACACTGGCTCGAGCGTAAACAAAATTGCCGCGTGGCTCGGGGTGGTGTAGCGCTGCGCCCAAAGCTGAATCGAAAACGCTATGGCCGTCGCAAACACCGCGCAAACTAATATTCCTAAATACAACTCCCATCGCCATTCGAATCGCGCCGGTTGCCAGCGAATTGCCGCCGCCACTCCCGCCATCACCCAGGCCATCGCGGCACAAGCCGCCACTTGTACCAAGCTGAGCGCCGTCGCTGAATGTTGCTTGGTGTACTCTCCGACTAAGATGATGTGCACCGCGTACAGCCCCGCTGCCACAAACGTGAGCACGTCTCCGCGGTTCAAATAGGCGATCCCTTCCGCAGGAATCGTCAGAAAATACAATCCGAAAACGGCAACAACCGCGCCTGCATACGCACCACGCGCCAGCCGCTTGCCCCAAAAGAGCGCGAGGAGAAGAGGAACAAGAACCACACTCGAGCCGGTAACGAAGCCGGATTTGGAAGGCGTGGTGTACTGCAAGCCCGCGGTCTGAAAGGCGTATCCCAGAAACATGAAGCAGCCCAGCCGCAGACCCGCGAAGAGATCCTCGCGTTCGAATCGGCGGAAAATGCGTGAACTGAACCCTAGCATCAGCACCGCCGCAACCGTGAAACGCACCGCCAGAAAAATAAACACGGAGGCATGATCCAGCGCGTTCTTGACGACCACAAAGGTCGCACCCCAAAGCAGGGAACAAAAGGCAAGTGCGAGATCGGCATTGAGCCGGCTGGGCTGTTCGGTCGCGGGCAAATGTCGGTCCCCGGATTCGTTGTCAGCTTATCTCCTGGGTGCATTCCCGACAAGATCTCCAGGCAGGGTCTAAACGACTTGGTGTCCGGAACGGAATTGGACACCCTTGAGAAGGAGAATCGGGTAACCGAGCGAGGAATCATAGGAATTGCGATTTATGAAGAGCTTAGATTCGATTTATCTAAATGCATGGAAAATCGCTTGACAACCCTCTTGCGTAGCACTACTTTTACCCCAAATCCTGTGGTGATTCGAAGTGTTGCGACCAATTTGCAGCCATAATCTTTGAAATCGCTACGGTTGTGGCTGGGCGCGACTCTCGTTTCCCCTGGTTGTGGATTTATCAAGAGTGGAGGGGGACTTGACATGCGAAAGATAAGAATCTTATTTACTGCACTCCTGCTAGTAGTCCTTGTACCAGGTTTGGCATACGGGCAGGGGTCTTCGACTTCGACCGTGGCCGGAACAGTTACCGACCAGAAGGGCGCTGCCGTTCCGGGCGCTTCCATCGAATTGATCAACTCGGCTACCAACGAAACTCGCACGCAAACCACGGGTGACACCGGCTACTACACGTTTGTGAGCGTGCCGCCCGGTGACTACAAAGTCGTGATCAAGAAGTCAGGATTTCGAACCACAAACATAGGCCCGGTGGGTGTGCAGGTTGGCAAGTCCTCTACCGTTGATGCGCACTTGGAACTGGGAACCATCGCGGAAACGATTGAAGTGGTGGCTGGCGGTCAGGCCGAACTCCAGACTATGGACGCCTCGGTTGGAATCGTGATGGACCGCAAGGTTATGGATAACATCCCTAGCCTCGCGCGAGACGCGACGGCACTCTTGCTCTTACAACCGCTCACGACTCCCGGATTTAACTCACCTGGCTCTCCGGCAGGTACGGGCGAGGGAGACAACACGGGCGGCCAAGTGGCCGGCGCGCGTAGCGACCAGAATACCTTCTTGCTCGACGGTGGCGACGCAACGGACAGCACCGCGGGCAGCGGCCAATATAGCGGGACGAACTTTACCGCTACCCCGCGTGCAGTTGTGCCCACTCCAATTGAGAGTTTGGAGGAGTTCCGCGTCGTGACAACCAACTCAGGCGCGAGCTTCTCTCGCTCCGCGGGCGGTGAAGTCCAAATGGTGACTCGCCGCGGCAGCAACGCATGGCATGGCGCGGCGTACGAGTATTTGCAGAACAACGTGCTGAACGCTAACACGTGGGATCGCAACAGCTCCCCCGTAGTTAGAAACGGCGTGGTCATCAGTCCGAGCACGCCAAACCCGGCGTTACGCGACAATCGCTTCGGTGGGCGCGTCGGCGGACCGATCTGGAAGGACAAGACCTTTTTCTTTGTTAACTATGAAGGACGCCGCTTTGTCAGTTCAACCGACATTACGCGGCGCGTGCCTTCTTGTGACATGAGGCTGGGAATTCTCCATTTTGGAGGAGTTGAATACAACCTGAACCCAGCGAACTCCCCGATCCAGAGCGATTGCGCTGGGAATCCCGTTCCTACAACCACTAATTGCGTCTTTAACCCAGGTCCCACCCAAACCACTGGTCCGTGTGACCCGAGAGGCTTTGGACTGGCTCCTGCGATCAACGACGTTTGGAACCTTCTTCCTGCAGGCAACAAACCAAGCTGCGGCACAGCGGTCGCATCCGATGGCATAAACACACTGTGTTTCGACGGTCCGGTTGGCACTCCTCTCCGTGAAGATTTCGGAGTGATGCGCCTGGACCATGTGTTTAGCCCCAAGTGGCAATTCACGGCCAGCTACCGCTACGACAAGACCTCTTTCAACGCCCCCGTCCAGGTGGATATCGGCGGATTGTTGCCTGGTAACACGAGCGGTCAGGCAAGTTCCGTGGCTCAACGGCCTTTGGCACCCCGTTATCTGGTCGCAGGGCTGACTGGACAGCTAACGTCCAATCTCACCAGCAGCTTCCACTTCGATTATTTGCGGCACTGGTGGCAATGGGCCACTCTCACTCCGACTCTAATACCCGCACCGGAAGGCGGCTTTGCACAGCCGAATGGGCTGAACGCCTCTCTCAGCATTCTCGGTGAGGGCATCGGTACTGGCATGCAACCAATTAACGTGGATACGCAGAACGCCCGCAGCCGCTTGTGGAACGGCAAGGACTACAGCTTCTTTGAAGACCTGAGCTGGGTGAAAGGCAAGCACCTGATCCAGTTCGGCGGACGTTTTGCCAGCCAGCATTTCTACCACCGCCGGGACGATAAGGTGGTCGGTGGTTTGACCTCCGAAGTTTTTACCATCGGCCGCCTTTCTTCCGGAAGCCACGTCAATGGGATACCGTTCCCAGCGAATTTTAGCGGGAGCGCGTCCAGGTGGCGTACGGACTACGCCTCGATTCTCGGAATCATGGAACGGGCCCAGCAGCTCTTCACCCGCGGGCCAGATTTCTCGCCAAATGCGGTCGGCACACCACTGCAGCAGCACACGGTAGTGGACAGCTACTCGCTCTACGTTTCCGACAGTTGGCGTGTCAAACCCTCCATTACACTAACTCTGGGCCTCAATTGGGGCGTTCAGTTGCCGCCCTATGAATCCAGCGGCGAACAAACCATGGTCGTCGACGATTCGACTGGCAAGGTTATTGACTTTGACCAGTTCATCAAAACGCGTGAGACGCAGGCACTGGCCGGACAACTCTATAACCCGCAACTGGACTATGTGCCGATTAAACAGACAGGGCGCAAGTATCCTTACGATCCGGACTGGAGCAACTTCTCACCTCGCGTGTCCGTTGCTTGGAACCCGTCCTATAGCAGCGGTTTACTCGGCGATCTGCTTGGCAACCGCAAGTCCGTGCTGCGCGGCGGTTATTCGCGTGTGTTTGACCGCATCAACGGTGTCGGCATCGTCATGATTCCGGCGCTGGGAGTCGGCTTCGGCAATAACCTTCGCTGCGCGGGTCCACACCAGACCGCAACTGGGATCGCATGCGGAACCTCGGATCCCAGTAACGCTTTCCGCTTTGGGAGGGACGGTACCACAGTCCCGATTCCTTCACTTGCAACCATTCCATCCGGCCAGCCGCTAATACCAGGCACAAACAGCCCATATGAGACGCTGGACTTCCGGATTAATGCGAAGCGCAAAGTCGGCTACGCCGATACTTTCGACCTGACCTACCAGCGCGAACTCCCGGGCAACATGTTGCTCGAGGTTGGCTACGTCGGAAACTATGCCAAGAAGCTCTACCAAGGCTACGCCGCGCAGGCCGTACCCTACATGTACACGCTCGGCGGGCAGACGTTTGCCAAGGCTTGGAGCAACGTCGCTCAGACCCTGATCAAAAATCTACCTGCTCTTACGAACGTTGGGGCCTGTGCTCCACCCACACCCAAGCCGGGATGCTTTGACTTAACAACGATCCCGAATCAGCCGTTCTTCGAGGCGCTAGGCGTAGCCAACGGCCTATGCACCTCCGGCTCTTGCACCCAGTTCTTCCTTAATAACTTTCCCGACGGTTTATCGGGATTCACAACCTTCAATTACACAGACTTCTGGGAAGCCACGGACTCACTAAATAGGCCTTTTGTAAACAACGGCGGGCTGGATTTCAACCAAGTCCTGGATTCTTACATCATTGGCAGTAACGGCCGTTCGAACTATAACGCAGGATTCTTCAGCCTGCACAAGCGGACGAACGTCGGGCTGACGTTTAACTTCAATTACACGTTCTCCCATGCCTTCGACCAGATTGGCCAGAACCAGGAGAGCCTGAACGAAGCTTCCGACGCCTTTAATCTCAACCGGGATTATGGCTCGGCTTCGTTTGACCGGCGGCATGCCATCGTCGCGCTGGCCACGTATGACCTGCCTTTTGGACGCGGCCGGTTCTCGACCAGCAACTGGGCAAACAAAGTCATCGGCGGGTGGAACGTTGCGGGTGTGTGGGTCTTTGCAACAGGTCTGCCGCTGGATGTCTTCAACGGCAACAGTTGCCAAGAACTAGGCCAAGGGGCCGTCTTCGGGAACTGCAGTGCTTACTTTCCCTTGAATAGCCAATACCAGAGCGGAGCAGTGCACAACAACAAAGGCGTGCTGACGGCATATTCTAATGCCCCAGACATCCAGAACGACACACTCGGTGGGTTCTCGTTCTTCACTCCACCCGATCCGGCGATTTACGGTCGCACGGGCCGCGGCTATTTCCGCGGCTTGAGCCGCTGGAACATGGACTTCGGTATCTCGAAAACCACAAAAATCACGGAGCGGGTCAGTACGCGATTCGATTGCCAGATGACCAACGCGCTCAATCACGTGATGTTCAGCGATCCGAACACGGATATCGGCAGCGGAAACTTTGGAGGTCTGAACACGCAATACAACGCGCCGCGCTTCATCCAATTCGCGTTGCGCTTCGATTTCTAGACGAGTCGAAACGTGACCATACTTCCGGGGGCTGGGCCGCAAGGCCCAGCCCCGCTCTTTTCCGCACGCGGAAAAGCGTGGTTGCGCCGGCAGGTTGAACGACTTAGTCGCTCTTAATCTTGCCCGCTTGCTTGAGCCGGTCGAGCCAGCGTTGGGCGACCGCCGCCTGTGGATGATCTGGGTGATTTTGCACGAAGGTCCGCAGGGTCTGAGCGGAATCTTCATACCGGCCAACCGAGGTCAGCGATTGAGCCACGAGTAGTTCAATCTCCGGAGCACGACCCTCAGCAGCTGCCAGCGCGCTTTGGGACTCCTTCAGCGCACGATCGTACTGCCGTTGGTAGTAGCAGGCCTTCGCCAGCGTCCAGCGTGTTTCCCAGGAATGTGGATTCACTTCCAGCGCCTTTTCAAGAGGCGAAATCGCCTCTTCATAGTTGCTCTGGTTGGAAAGGACGGTTCCGAGGGCAGCCAGCGCGCGGGCGTGCTTCGGGTCAATTTGTGTCGCCTTGGTGAGCACTTCCCGCGCCCGGGGGAGGTCATTTCGCCGGATCGCGAGCACTCCAATAAGATAGAGAACGTCAGGGTAGCTCGGCGCGAGCGCCGCAGCAGCATTCAGGTGTTTCTGAGCGTCGTCCAGCTTATTCTCCTGTAGCGCTTTGAGTCCCAAATCAACTTCCTTTTGTGCTTTGGGCGCCAGAATGGGAGCACCCGGCGCGCCGTTTGCAGTGCTGTTGGCGTCATTCTCCGGCTGGAGGTAGACATCGACTTCGACCTTCACTGGGATAGGGACGTCCACGTTCGCTCGTCCTGGCTTGTATCCGGATGCTTCCACCACGACCAAAAAATCGCCGAGATTTTGAGGCATGAAAATCGCCCGGCCCTGCGAAGAAGTCGTCTGTCCATTGGGAATGCTCCCATTCCGATAGAGTTTAACTACAGCAGCAACGGGCAGAGGATCGCCGGAGGTATTGCGAACGTTCACCACAATTGTCGCGTTGTTGCCGCCGATGGCCTTTTGCTCGGTGACGCCATCCTGGCACCGCGCGGGAATCGCCGTGAGAAGCACGCTGAAGAGCAATGGAAGAACGATCCGCCTCCGCCGCAACACTGCAATGTGTTTTGTGAGATGCATGCAGGGCCAACCGCCAATTTGGCGAGCCTAGTCCTCGGCTTCGCTAGCGTCAAGCGAAAGCTGCGACGTCCGAGGCCAATTAGACGCAAAAGACCGTCGACTACAGGAGTGCCAAACCGCGCGATCTTCAGCCTCTCTGCTTCGGCAACGGGCGAAACGTCCACGATGCTCGACAACCACGAAACAGCCTTGACAGGCGCGCCGCAGTCGTTTACATCCTGAATACCATGACCTCCGGATTACCACTCTTGTGCTCTATCGCGCTAGCTTGCCTGTTCATCCTGGCTCCGGTAGCGGCGAATGCGGCGGACAACTGGATCGAAGTGCGGAGTCCGCACTTCACGGTAAATACCAACGCCGGCGAAAAAGATGCCCGGAAAATCGCAGACCAGTTCGAGCAGATCCGCCAAATGTTCCACAGTGCGTTTTCCGCCCTGTGAGTGGACACTGCGCAACCCATCATTATCGTGGCCGCAAAAAATGAAAACACGATGAAACTCTTCCTGCCGGAAGAATGGGAAGTAAAAGGCCACATCCGCCACACTGGAATCTATCAGCAGGGGGAGGACAAGGATTACGTCCTCCTGCGGCTGGACACGGAAGGAGAGAATCCCTTCCACACTCTCTACCATGAATACACGCATGCGTTGCTGCGCCTGAATTTTCGGAGCCTGCCGATCTGGCTCAACGAAGGGCTGGCCGAGTTTTTTGGCAACTCCACACTGGGCGACAAGGAAGTCAAGACCGGAACGATAGATTCCGGGCACTTGTACCTGCTCAATCAGAGCAAGCTGATTCCCATCGAAACGCTCCTGGAAGTTGGCCACGACTCTCCCTACTACAACGAAAAGGACCGGGCTTCCGTCTTCTATGCTGAATCGTGGGCCGTAGTTCATTTTCTGATGATGAATCCGGAAGCGCGCCAGAAGCAGCTGATGAAGAATTTCTTCGCCGCATACGAAAAATCAGGCGATCAGGTGGAGGCAGCACGGGAGAGCTTCGGCGACCTGAAGCAGTTTGGAAAGAGGATTGAGGCCTACGCGCGGCAGTCCAGCTTCCAGATCGGACTGGTCAAGGTGGCTTCGGAAGCCGCGAACAAGAACCTTCCAACGCGCAGCCTGTCCTCCGCGGAAGCGCTCGTTTTGCGGGGCGATTTCTTCGCGCACCACAATCGCCTGGATCAAGCGAAGACCGCGCTGGAAGAAGCCGTCAAGACGGAGCCGAATCTGGCTTTTGCTCACCAGGCTCTTGGCTACTACCACTATCGCCGCCAGGAAACCGCCGAGGCCGACGAAGAAATGCGTGAGGCGATGAAACTGGGCGCCACCGATTTTGTTGCGCCGTACTATCACGGCGTGCTCCTCCTGCGGAACGGAGGATTCGAAGACGAAGAAATTGCAGAAACAACGCAGAGTCTTGAGAAGGCGATCAAGATCAACCCGCAGTTTGCGCCCGCCTACGAGTGGCTCTCGCAAGCGTATTCGCGGTCGCCAAAGACACAGGTTCAGGCGGTCAATGCAGCCATACAGGCGGTGAAGCTGGACCCGGCTACGCTTCCATACTCGATTAACCTCACGTATCTGCTCATCAACAACAATCGTTTTTCCGAAGCCCACATCATGGCCAAGCGCATCCAGGCGGCGGTTTCGCCTGCGGAAAGAGAGATGGCAGACACCATCCTCCGCAGGCTGGAGCAAGCCGAACAACAGGCCGCGAACACCTCGTCCGGCAGAGCACTTCCGTCTTCGCTAGGCAATGCACCCGTGCCGGAATCCGCAACGACGGCGAAAGCAGGCGGACCGCCTGGTCCGCAATCATCTCAGGACATGCCGGTGCAACTGAAGTATCGCGTCTTAGCCGCGGATGGACCCATCAGCGCGGCGGACTGTTCGAAAAAGCCGGAGTTTTTCATCAATGTGGACATAGGAAAAGGACCGGTGAGTTTTCACGCGGCGGACTTCGCAAAGATTTCGTTGACTTGGGCCGATGGTACGCAAGAGCCGACTCTGGATGGTTGCGGCCGGTGGCGGGGGCGGAAAGTGAAAGTGTGGTTTTCCGCGACGCCCGGAAAGGAATACGCTGGTGAAATCACGAAGCTTTTCTTCTATTGACTAGCCGCGGAGCGGCCCCCCGCAGCATTAGTGCAAGGCCTGGTAAACCGTGCGCCCGCCAACGATAGTACGGAGCACACTGGTCTTCGTGTATTGCGCCGGAGGAATCTTGGTGATGTCGCTCGAAAGGATGATGAAGTCCGCGTATTCGCCGGCTTTCAGCTCGCCCTTCTTCCCTTCCTCGAACTGCGCGTAGGCTGAGCCGGAAGTGTAAGCACGAATGCAATCTTCGAGCGAGATTTTCTCCTGCGGCTCCCAGCCGTTTTTCGGGCCGCCCTCGGG
>Ga0137409_10006218_pt1 | contig 12411 bp, 12 predicted proteins | sample CZODoug1_16funga_FD_122059 | JGI IMG/M metagenome (GOLD analysis project Ga0137409, IMG submission 122059) | Vadose zone soil fungal communities from Angelo Coast Range Reserve, California, USA - CZODoug1_16fungal (Hybrid Assembly) | ecosystem: Environmental > Terrestrial > Soil > Vadose zone...
GGGGGCTCGATGCGCTCCAGCAGGACGACGTCGAACCTGCAGGCGCTTTCCCTCGCGCTCGTCAGATAGTGGCGCGCGGTGGCGATGATTCGCTCCTGCTTTCGTCGGTCCACGCTGTACGCCGCGCCCCCGAAAGTCTTCGAGCGGCGCAGCCTGACCTCGGCGAAGACCAGCGTATCCCGATCCCGCAGAATGAGATCGATCTCTCCCCAGCGGCACCGGTAGCGGCTTTCGATCAAGGCCAGCCCCTGGTCTTGCAGGTACGCGGCAGCGATCTGTTCGGCGTGGTCGCCGGCCTTCACTTCGCGCTTTCGAGCGAAACTCCGACGCCCTCGCGGAATACCGCCTGGATCGGCTCGCGCTGGAGGCTGCTGCCGCCGCGATACGAGATCTTTCCGGTCACGCCGTCGAGGTTGATGGTCTGCTGCCCCGCGAGCAATTGCCCTGCGATGCGGCATGAGTCGATGCCGAGCGCGTAGAATCGCTGGAGCTCGGTGGAAAGCCCTTCGAGGCGCGGGTAGACCATCACCGCAGCGTGATCGGGTTGCACCAGCCAGGGCATGTCGACAAAGCGGATGCCGTTGAGATCCCCATTGGTGAGAGGGTCGCTCTTACCGTCGTTGATCTGGGAAGTCGCAAAGACCGGAATCTGGTTGTTGAGATAGGGGCGAACGGTGCGCGCCTGGTCGGCCTCTGCGGCGAGAAAGATGAGCTGTGCCTGCGAGTCTGCGAGGCCTCGCCGCATGTCGACCAGGTCTCCGCGCGGGCCGAATTCCCTGACGTCGCTGATCCTACCGCCCAGCGAAAACCACTCGTCGGCGAAGGCGCGCGCAACGCGTTTGGCGAGCAGGCTCGAAGCTTCCACAACCACGCTTTCGCGCAAGCCCCGCCCGAAGGCGGTTCGCGCCACTGTGCGGGCCTCCGATTCCGCGGAAAGCCCGAAGGTGTAGAGGCGGGGCGGCAGTGGCGAGTCGCCGTCGGCGCCGTTGAGAGCGAGCGTGACGACGGTGATATGGCCCGCGGTGGCAAGGGCCGTGACTCCAGAGCGCGTCAGGGGCCCGACCATCACCGCGGCGCCGCGCTGCACCGCGGCCTCGTACTCGGCGATGATGCTCGAGGCTTGCGCGTCGGTGCGCACCACCTGCAGCGGGGGACGCTTGTCCAGAAAGGCCAGCGCCGCCTGGCAGCCCAGGCGCACCGCCTCGGAGGCCCGGAAGAACTCGGGTGCGTTCAGGGGAAGCAGAAGCCCGACGAACGGCGCCTCGGCCGGCAGCCGGCTTGCCGGATCATCGACGGCCGCGCACAATGCCGGACTCAACAAAGCCGACAGGGCAAAGCAGATTTGGGAGCAGTGACCGGCAGGCATGGCGGGAGCCCGGGCAGGGCGGGTCAATTATATGTGGTGGCGACGCCCATTGGGAACCTCGAGGACATCAGCGCACGCGCTCTCGATTCTCTCGCCCGCGCCGATACGATCGCCGCAGAGGACACGCGTGTGACCGCGCGGCTGCTCGAGCACCATCACCTGCACGGAAAGCTCATCGCGGTGCACGAGCACAACGAACGCCAGTCGGCCGAACGGATCATCGGGGAGCTCGCTCAGGGCAAAACGATCGCGCTCGTGACCGACGCCGGCACCCCCGGGGTGTCCGATCCGGGTGCGCTGGTGGTCGCGAGGGCGCGCGCGGCGGGATTCAGGGTGATCCCGATTCCCGGCCCGAACGCCGCGGTGACCGCGCTGTCGGCCGCGGGATTGCCGGACGCACCGTTTCTCTTCTTCGGTTTTCTGCCGCCGAAGTCCGCAGCGAGGCGCAAGGCGCTCGAGCCCCTCCGCGAATCGCCGTACGCGCTGGTGTTCTACGAGGCGCCGCACCGGATCGTGGAATGCGTCGAGGATCTTTCGCGTGTGCTGGGCGAGGATCGCACCGTGGTCATTGCGCGGGAATTGACCAAGATGTTCGAGGAAATCCACCGCTTCCCCTTGAGCGACGTGGCGGGGTGGCTGCGCGAAAATCCGGACCGTCAACGCGGCGAGTTCGTGCTGATCGCCGAAAGCGTCCCGGCCAAAGAGCCGGGCGCGGAATGGGAGCCGGTGCTTGCGGCGCTGCTCGAGGAAATACCGCTCGCTCGCGCGGTCAAGCTCACCTGCAAGATCACCGGGGCGAAGAAGAACCTCGTCTACGAGCGCGCGCTGAGCCTAGCGGCCAAGACTCGAGACTGAGTGATGATGCAAACCCTGACGATCACCCGCCCCGACGACTGGCACCTGCACCTTCGCGACGGGCCCGAGATGGCGAGCGTCCTCCCGCACGCGGAGCGGGCTTTCGCCCGCGCGATCGTGATGCCGAATCTCAGGGTCCCCGTCACCACTACCGCCCTGGCTGCCGCCTACCGCGAACGCATTCTCGGCGCCTTGTCGAAGGGCTCGCGGTTCGAGCCCCTGATGACGCTCTATCTCACCGACAACACCAGCGCCGAGGAAATCGCGCGCGCCAAGCGCTCGGGGTTCGTCTGCGGCGTGAAGTACTACCCCGCGGGAGCGACGACCAACTCGCATTCGGGCGTGACGCGGATCGAGCGCGTCCATGCCGCGCTCGCCGCCCTGCAGGAACACGACCTGCCCTTGCTCGTTCACGGGGAGGTCACGACTTCGGGCGTCGACGTATTCGACCGCGAGCGCGTGTTTCTCGAGACCGTCCTCGGCGATATCGTCCGCCGCTTCCCGCGGCTTCGCGTCGTGGTCGAGCACGCGAGCACTCGTGAAGCGGTGGAGTTCGTGTCGGCGAGCGGCCCGCAGATCGCCGCGACGATCACCGCCCACCACTTGCTCTACAACCGTGGCGCGCTCTTTGCCGGCGGCTTCAGGCCGCACTACTACTGCCTCCCCGTGCTCAAGCGCGAGGAGCACCGCGCAGCGCTCCTGCGCGCCGCGACCGGCGGCAATCCGAAATTCTTTCTGGGTACGGACAGCGCTCCGCATGCGCGCGCGGACAAGGAGGCGTTCTGCGGGCACGCGGGAGTATATTCTGCGCACGCCGCCATCGAGCTCTACGCGGAGGCCTTCGAGCAGGCCGGAGCCCTGGACAAGCTCGAGGGATTCGCGAGCATTCACGGCGCGGCCTTTTATCGCCTGCCGCGTAATACGGGATCGATCACTTTGCGCAAGGAAGCGTGGACGGTGCCGGGGGAGCTTACGTTCGGCGCGACCACCGTGGTGCCGCTGCGCGCCGGCGAGTCCGTCGCCTGGCGGCTCGCCAAAGGATGAAGACCGGCTCCTGGGGCGCGGCCCTGGCCGCACCGATCTTCGACGCCCTGCGACCTTCGCTCTCGCGTCTGGCTTCCGGCAGGTTTCCGCGACACGACGATCTCAACGCACTCGCCGATCACTCGGTCGTAAGCGGCGGCGGCGCGCCGATCCGCTTCATCCCGCCGGCGAACGTCCGGGAGCCTTCGGCCGAGTACGAAATCCGAATCTTCGAGACGGGCGAAGTGCACACGCGTCCCGGCAACTGGCACGATCTGTTCAACGCCCTCGTATGGCTCGCGTTTCCGAGGACCAAGGCGGTCCTGAACCGGCACCATCACGGCGAAATCATCGCGCGTCGCGGCGAGCGCTTGCGAGGCACCGCGCGCGACGTTCTGACTCTGTTCGACGAAGGCGGGGTCGTGGTCGGCTCGGCGGACGCGAAGTTGTCGGAGCTCTTGCGGAATTTCAGGTGGAAGGAGCTGTTCTGGACACGCCGCCGAGACGTGCAGCGTTCCATGCGCTTTCACGTGTTCGGCCACGCGATCTACGAGAAAGCCCTCGAACCGCACAAGGGCGTGACCGCGAAAGCGCTGATCGTCGACGTTGCCCCGGAACTGCCGCTCGCGACGACGGAACGGCAACTCGCCGAGCTCGACGCGCGGGCAGCGAGTTATTTTTCAGGAGCGCAGGCACTCGCCTCGACGCGCAGTCTGTCGCCACTCCCGATCCTGGGCGTACCGCGATGGGAGCCAGCCAACGAGCGCGAGGACTACTACGACGACGTCTCGCAGTTCCGGCCCGGGCGGGTGAGCGCCTAGGGAAACGCGGGCAGGGTCGGCTCGACCCCGTGGTCGGTCGCCTCCGGATGGCGGCGGTGGACCAGATCCTGGATCTCTTGTATGCGCGATGGCGGGACGTCCACCATCAGCAAGAGCTTGCCCGCGTCGATGTCGCTCTGGAAGGCCTTCAGGCGGGAATTGGGCACGGACGTCGCCACGAGACTTGCGGCCCAGGCGCCGAACAGGGCCCCGATCACCGTGCCGATCAGCACCGTGACAAGCTGCAGGTCGACGCCTGCGGGCGGGGTGAAGTAGATGTAGACACCGATGAGGAAGCCCCCTACGCCGCCGAGAACAAAGCCCAACTGGGCGCCGTGAACGGCATCGGATTTCTGCAGGTAGCTAGCTTCGCGCAGCTTTCCAAGAGACGTGCCGCGCCGGGCGAGAAAGTGCATGTGGCGGTCTTCCACACGCGCGAGCAGCAGGTCGTTCGCTGTTTGCATCGCGCTGCCCAGGTCGGGGAGCAGGAAATACAGTCTGCGTCTCATATCGGCCTCCTTTGAAACAAGACTGTCTGGTCCTTCATACGCCCCCCGGTTGCTGAAATCAAGCCGTTTGGGCCGCGATGCGTTAAAATCGCCGCCGAAGTTGGCCAGACAGTCGCTGGCATGCGACACCGCCAGAGGAAAGTCCGGGCTCCGCAGAGCAGGGTGCTGGGTAACCCCCAGGCGTCGCGAGACGACGAACAGGGCCACAGAGACGAGCCGGTTCAGTCCGGAGTGAAACGCGGCAACCTCCACCCGGAGCAACATCAAATAGGCGGACAACGACGTGGCTCGCCGAGTCCGCGGGTAGGTGGCTTGAGCGTCGGGGTAACTCGGCGCCTAGAGGAATGACTGTCCACGACAGAACCCGGCTTATCGGCCAACTTCACTGTCTTCTTTCGCGCCGGCAATCACCGGCGCGAAATGTTTTCTAGCGTACTGCGCGCCTCACCCAGGCGGTGATCGCGGCGACGATTTCCGGATCGTCCCCGAGCGCGGGCGTCACGCGGAACTCGGTGCCCGAATGCTGACGCTCGAGCGCGGCGACCCTCTCCGGCAACTGACGCTTCACGTGTCCCCCTTGAGCGAGAAACAGGGGAACAATCGTCACGGCCTCGATGCCTTCGGCGACGAGAACGCCTGCGGCGTCTTCGAGAGAAGGCGTCATGATCTCGAGATACGCGACCTCGACCCGCAGGCCCTCCGATCGAAGTCTGTCGCGAACGCTTTCGAACGGGCGAGCCCACTCGGGCTCGCGCGCGCCGTGCGCGAAGAGTATGACTGCGCTCCGGGACATGGCGCAGTAGGTCTGCTCTCAGCGACCACCCAGGCGCAGCGAACGTCGACGCGACGTGCGCATCGCGATTCCCGCCGGTTCGGAGCTGCCGGTCGCGCTTTCCATTGCCGAGCGGATCAAGGCGCACGTCGAAGGCAGATCCGCGGGAGCAAGTGCGAAACAGGGCACGTTCTCGGCGAGCCGCACGACCGCATTCAGCCCGTGATTGGGATGCGCCAGCGCGTTGAGCGCGCTCGCGTACAGGTGGGCGCTCGCTTCTGCGGCTTCCAACGTGCACAGGCCCGGCGCGTCGAGCCCGGGGGAATACTTGACGAGAAACAGCGCCGCTATCGGGCGCGGCTCCAGGACGGCACTCTTCGGCATCGCCCCCGTAGGCACGTGGGTTGTCCGCCCGAGGTCGAGTGCATCGCCGGGAAGCGAGTAGGGCGACGGGGGGCGCTGCTTGAGACAAAGGGCATGCGGATAAGCGTGAACCTGCAGGGTCTTGATGTCGATGGGACTCAGCTCGTCGCTGAGATAGCGGAAGTCGTGGTGCAGTAAGGCCCAGGTCGTGGTGGACTTTCCAGCGCCCGACTCGCCGACCAGCAGGCAGGCCTTCCCGCGCAAATCCAGCGCCGCGGAGTGAAGGAAAAGGAGCTCCGGGAGCATTGTCTGCAGCTGGACAACGAGATCCCTTTCGAGCAGGTACAGGAGATCGCCGGCATTCACCGCGCTGCCGGTGCTCGTGTCCGCTCGGCTGAGAGCGAAGCCCGGCGGCTGTCTATTGCGCCGGACGTGGTAATGGAGGTCGAACGGGCCGCTCTCCTTCAATTCGACCATCGCCGCATAGTTCGCCGCCAACACGGCTCTGAGCGCGGAGTCCGCGCAATCGATGCGCACAGACCGGCCCAAGACTTGGAAACACAGCGGATGTTCAGGTCCCTGATTGCGCTCGAATTCCATGGGTTCTTGTGGTGCAAAGGACCGTGCCCACCCCTGCGCGCAGGTGCGCGCGCTACTTACCCCTGCGGGCTCGCAACCGCCTTGGCAGACCCAAAAACTGCGCCGCCCCGCGTGGAAAAACCACGCGGGACGTCGCGCGACTCGCTAGAGCCTCCCTTGCCTACCGCCGGTGGATAGGTCCGCCTTGCCCCGGACCTTTCGGCCCACCCTGCGGCTTTTCCGAGCCCGCTTTGGCGTACATAGGCGCCGCCTGCAGCGTAATCACTGCAGGGGCAATATATGCCGCCTTCTTGACGAATTCCCGACGCGATACCTGGTGTTTCGATCCATCTTTCGACATCTTTCCTCCCCAGCTAAAAGGGGTAAATAAAAAGACTTCTACCGCTCCCGTTACCTAACCAACCAACAACTTCAGCTCCCGCAACTTCTCAACCATGCTAGAAACATCGCTCATGGCCAAATGCTCGTCCACATCAAATTTTTGCGCAAGCAGTTTTGCAATCTTTCCGGTGTCGGGAACCTGGTTCCACATGTCCCAGATGAAGCTCGCAGTTTCGTTAAGCTGATGAATTTGCTTGCACTCCATGTCCAATAGCAGCAGTTCATTTTGCACTCTGCTCGACGTCAGGTCATCGCGCCTCTTGACAGGACCTGTCACCTCACCCTCGAATCCTGCGCGATGGACCTCGGCTTCAGAGGTGCTCTCCCTTGGTGACTTTTGCAGGTCAGGATCGGAGGCTTTCACGGAATTCTCCAAGGCTCTTGAGCGTCAGTATCGGCCGAAAAAGGCTAGTTTCACGTGATTTTTCACGCAAGAAACACGCCAAACCTCGCGCTGAACCTGCTCAGTCATGCCGCGGGCCCGGGGCCCTCGGGCTCGGCGCCAGCCATCCGCATTGCGGAAGGAACGACCGCCGCGGACCGCCAATTTCTGCATGCGGTTGAGGCCGGCCTGGGCCCACTCATGTATCACGCGACGCGCCTCAGCCCGGAGAACATTCCGCTTCCATGGCGCGACTCCCTTCGCAGCGCCGATCTCACGGCCCAGGTCCGGTTCGAAAACCTCTGCGAAACCGCCGCTGAGGTCATCGACGCCTGCCAGGGTGAAGGGGTGCGGCCGACTCTTCTCAAGGGCATTTCGATCAGCCTCCAGCACTACCCCGTCCCCCACATGCGATCGATGGGGGATATCGATATTCTGGTGCCCGAGCCCGACTTCGAGCGGGTCGAGTCGTCCCTGCTCCGCAACGGCATGGTCCGAGCATCGGATCGGAGTGAGCCCGCGGGTTCGCACCACGGAACTCCTCTGCTGCACCCTCAGCGCCGCGTCTGGATCGAGGTTCACTCGGCGCTGTTTCCCAAGACCTCCGCTCTGAGCAGCAGTGCATGGTTCGGACCCGCGCAGATTACCGCATCCTCCGTCGCCTCGACGTTCCAGGGGCGATCGGTTTACCGCCTGAGCGACGAGCTGCAACTCGCCTATATCGCGTCATCGTGGATGCGGGATCTGTCCCGGAACGAAATCCATCCAAGCTTCGTGCTGCCCCTGCTCGACGCCGTCTATCTGCTCAGGTCCGCAGGACATTCCTTCGACTGGGAAAAGCTCCTGGACGGTCTGGACGACGACAGCGAGCTCGCTGCGGCATCCCTCTATGTGATGCTGGCCTACCTTTGCAGGCACGGGCTCGCCGCGTGCGAGCCCCGCGTGCTTTCGCGGATCGCATCCCGGCAGAGAATCATCGGGGCATGGGAGCGGGCGATCATCGAGATACTGCTCGATACCTATCTTGTTGGCGGCAGGCCTTTCGCGCGCTTCTTCACCCAATGGACTGCGCTGACCGTCCTCAATACCCTGCTCGAACGTGGATCGCGTCTGAGCAAGCTGTTCGCACTTCCCTGGAACATCGTGTTTCCCCCTTCCCTCCCGGACCGCTACAGCATCGGGTTCCATGCCCGGAGGGTCGCGCGCCTCCTGCGCGACAGCGGGAGGGATCGGCGCTGACGGTATGGCAAACCAAAATTCCTAAGCCGCTGTCGAGACAGAGCTGTCCTTCAGGCATAGGCGCCGCAGCTGCGGGACGCAGGATCCGCAGCTGGTTCCGCACTTCAGCGAGCGCTGCACCCCCTGCAGATCGGCGCCGTGCGCGACCGCGGCGCGGACATCGGCTTCGGAGACTTCGAAGCAATTGCACACGATCCTGCCGCGCGGTGTCCCGCCGGCCGCCGGCCGCGGGGCGAGGGCGAGCCCCGGCGGGACGACGACGGCGTTTCGCATCTGCTCCTTCAGCCAGGCGGCCGCGGTCGTGTCGCCCGAGAGCCGCGCGCCGGTGATGCGACCGTTCGCGTCGGTCCAGATCCGCTTGGCGACCCCACGCGCCTGGTCCTCGTAGCTGGCCGAGCGCAGGGTGTCGTCGCCCAGGGTGCGGTCGAGCTCTGCGATCTCGAAGGGACCGTCGCTGCGCGCGCGCAGCATGACGCACGCGTGCCTCTCTCCGAACATCGACAGGGCCGCAAGAGGAAAGCGACCGAGCAGTGACTGCAGCCGCTCCAGCGGAGTCCAGTCGCCTGGAACGAGGCGCCGCAGGGCGATCAGCTCATTCGGCAGCTCGATGCGGAGGACCTCCACGGCCGCGTGCTTGAGCTCGGGCTGCTTCGAATAGGGATCGAAAGCGCTCACGGTGAGCGCGTTGGCTCCGGCTCCGCTCATGAAGCGGCTTCCCCAATGCATCGGAAAGAACACGTCGCCGCGGCGCTGCTCCGCCGAGCTCTCGGCGCGCACTACCAGCTCTCCGCGCACGCACCGCACGCGTACGCTGTCGCCGTCCTTGATGCCGCGCGCGGCCATGTCGTCGGCGTGCATCGACAGCACCGGCTCGGGCACGTGGCCGAAGAGGCGCGGCACCGTGCCCGTGCGGCTCATGCCGTGCCATTGGTCGCGCAGCCGTCCGGTGTTGAGTTGCAAGGGGTAGGCGCCGCCGCTCGCCTCCCAAACGGGCCGGTGCCGGGTCACGACGAAGCGCGCGCGCCCGCTAGGGGTGGGGAACACCCCATTGGCGTAGAGGCGCGCGAGACCCACGGGTACACCCGACGGATAAGGCCATTGCTGCGGGCCCTGCGAATCCAGCACGGCGTAGGACATTCCGCTTATGTCCAGATCGCGGCCCCGGGTGGTTTTCCGGTGCTCGTCGAAAATCTGCTCGGGACTGGAATACGGGAAAAGCTCCTGCGCCAACGGATTTCCAAGCCTCGCGCCCAGACGCCGGGCGAAGTCGACGGCGATGTCCCAGTCGGCCTTCGCCTCGCCGGGCGGCGGCACGGAGGCGCGCACGCGCGAAATCCGCCGCTCCGAATTCGTTACCGTTCCTTCCTTTTCGCCCCAGCTCGAGGCGGGCAGCAGGAGGTCGGCGAATTCCGCCGTGTCGGTGTTGCGGTAGGCGTCCTGCACCACGACGAACTCGGCGCGCTCGAGCCCCGCGCGGACAAGCGTCGACTCCGGCATCGATTGAACCGGGTTCGTGCAGGCGATCCATACGGCGCGCACCTCGCCTTCACGCAGCGCGTCGAACAGCTCGACCGCGGTCTTGCCCGGTTTGGAGGGCACGTCCGTGACGCCCCAGAGGCGCGCGACCTCGGCGCGGTGCCGGGGATTGTCCAAGTCGCGATGCGCGGAAAGCAAGTTCGCCATGCCGCCGACCTCCCGCCCGCCCATCGCGTTGGGCTGACCCGTGAGCGAGAACGGGCCCGCGCCCGGCTTGCCGATCTGGCCCGTCGCCAGATGCAAATTGATGAGCGCGATGTTGTTGTGGGTGCCGTGGGTCGATTGGTTCAGGCCCTGGCAGTACAGGGACAGACTCGCACCCGAAGTCCCGAACCAACGCGCGGCCGTCACGATGTCCCGGGCCGCAACGCCGCACAGGGACGCCGCGCGCTCCGGCGGACATTCCCGCGCGGCCCACTTGAGGCGATCGAACCCCTCGGTGTGGCGGCGGATGTATTCGGTGTGGATGAGCTTGTCGGCGAGGAGCACGTGCAGCATCGCCGTGAACAACGCGATGTCCGTACCGGGCGCGATCGCCAGATGCATATCGGCCTCGGCCGCGGTGTCGGTGCGGCGCGGGTCCACGACGATGGTTTTTAGCGAAGGATTCGCCGCGCGCGCGGCCTCGATACGGCGGTACAGGACCGGGTGGGCGACCGCGGTGTTCGAGCCTGCGATCAGAATGCAGCGGGCGAGATCGATGTCCTCGTAGCAGGCGGGCGGCGCGTCCGCTCCCAGCGACAGCTTGTAGCCGGCCACGGCGGAGGACATGCACAGGCGCGAGTTCGTATCGATGTTGTTGGTGCCGACGAGCCCCTTGGCGAGCTTGTTGAAGACGTAGTAGTCCTCGGTGAGGAGCTGCCCCGACACGTAGAACCCCACGCTGTCGGGCCCGTGCGCGCGTATCGTCGCCGCGAAGCGGCCGGCGGCATGGTCGAGCGCCTCGTCCCAGGAGACTCGCCCGCGCGTCTCGTTCCGCTCCCTGCGCAGCTCCGGATAGCACGCACGCAACTCGTGGCGGGACGAGAGATGCAGGCTTGCTCCCTTGGTGCAAAGCCGCCCGAAATTGGCCGGGTGATCGGGATCGCCGTGCACTGCGATGATGCGCTTCGCGTCGCTTCGGATGACCACTCCGCAGCCCACGCCGCAGTAGCAACAAGTTGATTTTGTTTCTTTCATGGGCATTCGCGCCTCCGGCGCGCTTCATGCACTCTCGCAATGCCCGTGCCATGCGCCTGCGATGGCACGGCAATTGCAATTGATGAGTCGGAACAATCGACATGCGCGTGCTGATCATCGACGAATCACCCGAGCGCATCGCCGTGCTGCGCGAAGGGCTGGAAGGGGCCGGATACGAGGTCGCGGCGGCGCTCGCTTCGCCGCTCGAGCTGCTGCGCGCGGTGGAGACGATGAAGCCCGATGTCATCATCATCGATACGGAATCACCCAGCCGCGACGTGCTCGAACACGTCGTCTTGATTACCCGCGATCAACCGCGGCCCATCGTGATGTTTGCGAGCGATGATGCGCCCGAGACCATTCGAAAAGCCGTACGTGCGGGCGTGTCGGCGTACATCGTGGACGGACTGGATCCGACGCGCGTCAAATCGATCGTCGACGTCGCCGTGGCGCGCTTCGGCGAGCATCAACGGCTGCGCGCCGAGCTCGCCGAGGCCAATCTCAAGCTGTCGGAACGGAAGCTGGTCGAGCGCGCAAAGGGCATCCTCATGAAGGCGCGCGGCATGGGCGAAGAAGAGGCGTTTCAGGCGCTGCGGCGCATGGCGATGGATCGAGGGAAACGCCTGGTCGAGATCGCGCGACAGGTCATAGACATGGCCGATCTCCTGACCTGAACCGGAGCCAAGGTAGTGCGAAGGGTAGCTTTGCTGCACGGCAACAGTGCACTGCTGCGGGCAACCCTCGCTTGCTCGCTGCGGGAGTGACAAGGCAACTCGCTGTAACGATTGGGAAACCGAGGCGTACCGCCGCGTTGGCATATCGATTGCATAGTACGTAAGGCAGTACGCGGCCAATGGCGGCCGCGACATGAGCAAAGGCGTTCGTCGAACGGCGGGAAGTCCCGTCGCAAGCGAACGCCTTTTTGTTTTCACGGAGACGGAAATGAATGAGAACGGAGCGGACAAGCGGCGCAGATTTATCAAGCAGGCCGGCGCGGCGGGCATCATGAGCCTGGTACCTGCGGCGGTGCGCAGCGTCGCTTGGGCGGCGGGATCGGATGGTCCCGAGAAAAAGGAGGTGAAGATCGGATTCATCCCGCTCACCGACTGCTCCTCGGTGGTGATGGCCTCGGTAATGGAGTTCGACAAGAAATACGGCATCAGGATCGTTCCCTCGAAGGAAGCCTCGTGGGCCGCAGTGCGCGACAAGCTGGTGAACGGCGAGCTCGACGCGGCGCACGTGCTCTACGGCCTGATCTACGGCGTGCAGAACGGAGTGGGCGGACCGAAGAAGGACATGGCCATTCTCATGAACCTGAATCACAACGGCCAGGCGGTCACGCTCTCCAGCAAGCTGAACGAGAAGGGCGTGAAGGACGGCGCGAG
>Ga0137409_10006220_pt1 | contig 12409 bp, 8 predicted proteins | sample CZODoug1_16funga_FD_122059 | JGI IMG/M metagenome (GOLD analysis project Ga0137409, IMG submission 122059) | Vadose zone soil fungal communities from Angelo Coast Range Reserve, California, USA - CZODoug1_16fungal (Hybrid Assembly) | ecosystem: Environmental > Terrestrial > Soil > Vadose zone...
ACGAGGCCTCCCGCGCGGGTTAATTCGGCATAGGCGGGGTCGAGCGGGTCGATGGCAGAGGCGCCCGCGAACAAGACGAGCTGCGCCCCAAGCGCCGTCGCCTCCTTGTAGGCGGCGGCCACCCCCTCGCTCGTTCGCGCCACCTCGCGCACGCCCAGGAGCTCAGCTCCGTACCATCCGAGCTTCGCGGTGACGGCCGCTCGAAAAAGCTCGCGCGCCTTGGGCTTGAGCCGTTCGGTCGCGACAACGAAAGTACGCAGAGGCCGGAACGGAATGAGCTCGAGCATTGGGCCCAGCTCACCGTTCATCCGCTCAACGGCTTCGATCTGCGTGCCAGGCACCGCGACGGGCGTCACCTTGCAGCCGGCCACCTCTTCGCCGGCGTCAACCGCCTGTCCGTCCATCAGCGTGAAGACCGATACATATCCGACCGAGTTGATGGCGTCGACGACCTCGGCTTTGACGCGGAGCAGCCCCCTGCGCGTCGCAACGATCCGGACTTGACTCTGTACGGGCGGCCGAGCCTCCATGTTCGGACCTGAGAGCGCGGTCGCAAGACGGCTCGCCGCCTCGTCCTCGTGAAGATCACCCAGCTCGAGCTCCACAAGGTGAACCTCGTGTGCCTGCCGGACGCGTTCGAGGTGCCGGCCGCCCAGCACGGTCCCTTTGCGGAGGTCCGGACCGAGGTCATGAACGAGCACCCGCCCGTCGACGTCGCGCCCCCGGGCCGTAGCGCCGTCCAATCGAATCGCCTTCACTTATTGAGAGGATAGATTCGGAATGGATTCAGCAACGGTCCGGCTGTACAACACCTTCACCCGGGCCAAGGAGGAACTGCGGCCGCTCCGCGAAGGGGTCGTGCGCATCTACTCGTGCGGGCCGACCGTCTACCGGTACGTGCACGTCGGAAACCTCCGCACGTTCATGCTGCCCGACCTCTTGCGGCGCAGTCTCGAGTATCTCGGCTACACAACCGAGCAGGTGATGAACATCACCGATGTCGGTCACCTCACCGACGACACATTCGACCGCGGCGAGGACAAGATGCTGGTCTCCGCGAGGCTCGAGAACAAGTCTCCAGGGGAGATCGCCGCGCACTACACCGCCGCGTTCAAGCAGGACGCCGCCAGGCTCAACATCCGCCCGCCGGCGCAGTACCCGCACGCCACGCATTACATCCCCCAGATGATCGAGCTGATCGAAAAGCTGATCGCGGGCGGTCATGCGTACGAGGTCGGCGGCACGGTCTACTTCGACATCGCCAGCTTTCCGGCCTACGGCAAGCTGTCCCGAAACAGCACCGACAAGCTGCTCGCCGGTGCGCGCGGAGAGGTCGATCCGCGAAAGCGCCAGCCGGGCGACTTCACGCTCTGGAAGGCGGCAGGCGAGCACCGCCTGCAGATTTGGCCGAGCCCATGGGGGCCGGGCTTCCCGGGATGGCACATCGAATGTTCGGCGATGTCGATCTCGCTTCTAGGCGACCGCTTCGACGTTCACACCGGCGGCGCCGACAACGTCTTTCCGCATCACGAGGCCGAGATCGCCCAGAGCGAAGGTGTGACCGGTCATCGCGTGGTGAGCCTTTGGATGCACGGCGGGTTGCTGATGCTCGCCGGCACTCGCATGGCGAAGTCCGCGGGCAACTTTTTTCGGGTCACGGAGCTGGAGGAGCAGGGCTTCGACCCGCTTGCGTTTCGGTACCTCGCGCTGCAGGCGAAGTACCGCACGAAGCTGAACTTCAGCGTCGAGGGCCTGGCCGGAGCCGACCGCGCTCTTAGGTTGCTGCGCGAGCGAATCGCGGACTGGTCGAAGGATGGTCGTGCCGCCGACCCTCGAGCGGAGAGCTACGAAGCGCGTTTCCGGGCGGCGCTGGCCGATGACCTGGACCTGCCGGCGGTGATGGCGCTGGTCGCCGAGCTCGCCCACAGCGATGTCGCGCCGGGAGCCAAGGCCTCGCTGCTGGTTTCCTGGGACCGGGTGCTCGGACTCGACCTGGATCGAGAGCAACCGAGTGGGTCGCTGCCTGAGGGCGCGGCTGACATGCTCGAGAGGCGAGCCAAGGCGCGTGCGGCCAAGGACTTCGCCACCTCGGACCGCTTGCGCGATGAGCTGGCGGCGATCGGAGTTGCCGTCACCGACACCGGCGAAGGCCAGACCTGGCGGCTCAACGCGTTGCGCCGCTAAGCCTCACAAATAATGTGGGGCCGCACCTGGCGGCCCGGCCCCACGAGAGGTTTCTAGCTAATCCAGGTCATGTGGGCATCCGGTGGTCGGGCGGCCCTGACTCCCTGGGTGTCAACGCCTCCGGGTTCTCGCTCGTGCTCGAGCCTTCCCCGTGGGTCTTGTCCTTGCTCTTGTCCTTGTCATGACCGTTGGCGTTGCCGTTGCCGTTCTCGCGTGCCTTGCTCGCCTTGTGCGCGTCGCTGACGGCCTTGCCGTGCTGATTGGCGAACTGGCTGACGCACTGCCCGATGCCGTGAACGCCAAGGCGCTCCGCGCTGGCCTTGCAGTCAGCCACCTGCTGCTTCACCTGCTGGCCCCAGTTCAATGGGTTCAAGCTGCCGGTGTTGGCGACTTCCGTGGCCGCCACGGCAGCGGTCGCCGCCATCGCCGCGACCGCGAACCCTGTAGCGATCTTGAGTCCGATGGCGGCCCCAGCACCGCCCAAAAGCTTTTTCATTCTCCCTCCAGAAGTTGTGACTGTCCGAGCCGGGATCGGGCGCGCAGTGATCGGATCGAGGATCCGGTGCAGCTCGTACTCCAGCTCCTGCTCGAAATCGTTCATCTCTGACATGTCGGGAAGAACAAACGCATGCCTAGGCCGGATCAACCATTTTTTCTTGGCGCGAATAGGCCATCGTCGCCTGCAGGCGCTTGCGGCCGGTCGCCAATCGCGAGGCGACGGTGGCTTCAGGCACACCTAGTGAGGCTGCGATCTCGCGGTTGCTGTACCCGTGGTAGTGGCGCAGCACCAACGCAGCCGCCTGCTTGGTCGGCAGCTTCCGCAGCGAACGCAGGAGCGCGGATTGCTCGGCGAGCGTCGAGGGATCTGGCGGCGAGGTGGGCCGTCCTAGCCGCCGGACGAGCTCCCCGGCCTGGCGGAGGCGATAGCGCCTCCGGTCCGAGACCGCCACGTTGATCGCGATGCGGTGCAGCCAGGCTTCCACCGGGGCGTCCGGGCGCCACGAGCTCCAGCTCCGGTAGGCGCGCTCGAAGGTGTCCTGGGTGCAGTCCTCGGCCGCCGCCGGGTCCCCGAGCAGCGTGATCAACGTGCCCAGGATCCTCCGGTACGTGTTCCGGTAGAGCCGCTCGAAATCCGCCTCGGACCCGGGCTCGTACTGTTCCTGTTCGCTTGACTCCGAACGAATGTTCGTCTAACCTCCCCGACGCGGCATGGCCAGCTTCCCCTCATTCAACGCGGACGACTTCCAAGGGGAGATAACGCTGGATCACGTGATTCCTGAAGCCTCGCCGAATTTTTCCCAGCTCCCGATGGATCTCCGCCCCGAGCTGGTCGCCGCCCTGGCCAGGCGCGGCATCGAGCGCCTCTACACCCACCAGGCCGAAGCCTATGCCGCGGTCCGCAACGGTCGCCACCTGGTCGTGGTGACTCCCACGGCCAGCGGAAAAACACTCTGCTACAACCTCCCCGTCCTGCAGCGCCTGCTCGAGAACCCGGAAAAGCGGGCGCTCTTCCTGTATCCGACCAAGGCCCTGGCGCAAGACCAGCTGGCGGAGCTGAGCGCGCTGAAGCATGGTCTGCCGATCGAGCTCCGAGTCGACACCTATGACGGCGACACTCCTCCTGGCCGACGCACCGCAATTCGGGAAGGCGGCCATGTGGTGATGACGAACCCGGACATGCTGCATGCCGGTCTCCTGCCGCACCACACGAGGTGGCGTCGCCTCTTCTCCAGCCTGGATTTCGTGGTCATCGACGAGCTCCACACGTATCGCGGGCTTTTCGGAAGCCAGGTCGCCAACGTCATCCGGCGCCTGAAACGAATCTGCGCGTTCTACGGATCCATGCCGACTTTCATCTGCGCTTCGGCGACGATCGCGAACCCGCTCGAGCTGGCCAAGCGATTGCTCGAGGAGGAGAACGTCGAGCTTGTGGAGCGCAGCGGCGCACCGCGCGGGGAGCGGCGGCTCATCTTCTACAACCCGCCGCTGGTCAATCGCGAGATGGGCATCCGCCGCAGCTCGATGCTCGAAGCGCGGCGCATTGCGGCGCCATGGATCCGCACGGGCGTGCAGACCATCGTCTTCTGCCGGAGCCGCCTCCAGGTCGAGGTGATGCTCAGCTACCTGAGGCAGGATCTGGCACCGCGCCTCGACGCCAACCGGAGGGTCCGCGGCTATCGCGCCGGCTACCTGCCGCTGCATCGACGCGAGATCGAGGCGGGCCTGCGCAATGGCGAGATCACCGGCGTCGTGAGCACAAACGCCCTCGAGCTCGGCATCGACATCGGCAGCCTGCAAACCGCGGTCCTCGTCGGCTACCCCGGAACGATCGCCTCGACGTGGCAGCAGCTGGGTCGCGCCGGTCGTCGTTCCGGCTCGGTCGGAGTTTTCGTAGCGTCGAGCTCTCCGCTCGACCAGTTCATCGTCCGCCATCCCGAGTATTTCCTCAGCGCCAACCCGGAGGAAGGGCTGATCGACCCCGACAACCTGTTGCTGCTTGCGGGCCATCTGCAGGCGGGACTGTTCGAGCTGCCGTTCGAGGACCAGGAGCGGCTGGGCCGGGCCGACATCAGCGAGCTGCTGCAGGTATTTGAAGAGGACGGCTCCGCCACGCGTTCCGCGGGGCGCTGGTTCTGGAGCCGTCAGGCGTTCCCGGCGGAAGAGGTGCACCTGCGCCGAATCCTGGCGGACAACGTGGTGATCATCGACACGTCGCATCCGCGACCCCAGGTCATCGGCGAGATGGACCAGTTCACAGCGCCCGTGCTGCTCCACGAAGAGGCGGTGTACCTGCACGAAGGCGCTCAGTTTCATGTCGACCGCCTGGACTGGGACGAGAAGAAGGCCTACGTGCGCCCGGTCGAGGTCGACTACTACACCGACGCGCTCGCGTCGGTCACCGTGCAAGTTCTGGAGACGTTTGACGGACCAGATGGCGAGGAGGTATCGCGCAGTCACGGCGAGCTGAAAGTCACCAGCCTCGCGAGCATGTTCAAGAAGATCAAGTTCCACACCCACGAGAACATCGGGTCCGGCCCGATCCATCTTCCGGAGCAGACGCTTCACACGACCGGCTACTGGATCACAGTCGACGAAGGCCTGTGGCGATCTCTCGGCAGGGAAACGTTGGAAGCCGGGCTGCAGGGAATGGCGCACGCGCTGCGCCACGTCGCGAGCCTTCGCTTGATGTGCGACCCGCGCGACCTCGGTTCGGTCGCGGAGGTCCGCTCGGTCACGACGCGGCTGCCGACTGTGACCGTCTACGAGGTCTATCCGGGCGGGGTGGGCTTCTCCTCGCGCATGTACGAGCTGCACGTTGCGCTTCTCGACGACGCATCGACGTTGGTCCGCGACTGTCCATGCCTGGCCGGCTGTCCGTCGTGTGTCGGCCCGCTGCATCTCGTGGAAGGAGCCAAGAGCGCATGTCTGCGTTTACTCTCCGCGACCGCCTTACCCGTCTAGGCGCGCCACCCAGACCGCGGCCTCAGCTCCACCACGAGCTTCCGCGTGGATTCGAGGAGATCCCGACTCGATTCGGCACGGCGATGCTCCGGCAGGACGTGATCCCTCTGCCTTCGCTGGCACCTAACCCCGGCAACGTCGCCTACCTGGACACCGAGACCACCGGCCTCAGCGGTGGCTCGGGTACGTATGTGTTCGCAGCTGCGGTCGCACGGCCGATCGACTGCGGCCTGCGCGTAGCCCAGGTGTTCCTGCCGCAACCGGGGATGGAAGCAGCCTTCCTGCACGCGCTGCGCGAGGAGCTCGAGCCCGCAGATGCGATCGCCACCTTCAACGGAGCCTCGTTCGACCTGCCTGTCCTACGCACGCGATGGGTCATGGCGCGCATGCCAGGCGAGCTCAGCGAAGCGGCTCACATCGACCTGCTCACGCTGGTGCGCGCGCTGTATCGCCACCGTCTCGAAAGCTGCAGCCTGAGGATGGTCGAGGAGCGAGTCCTGGGCTATGAACGCGAGGATCCGATGCCCAGCGCACTGGTGCCGGACGCGTACTTCGACTACCTGCGCGCCGGCTCGCGTGATTTCCTGGAGGCTGCCCTCGAGCACAACCGCCTCGACGTGATCAGCCTGGTACACCTCCACTCACGACTGCTGCTCCGCCTGAACGGCGCGGAGGCGGGGATGGACGCGGCCGACTGGCTTGCCCTGGGACGCCACCGATTTCGGCGCGGCGCTCGGGCGGACGGCTGGCGCGCGCTGCGCAATGCGACGTCCTTCGCGATAGGGGACGCCTCCGCGACGGCAGGCCTTCTGCTTTCCAAACGCCTGGTGCGCCGAGGATCGATCGCGGCCGCCGACAGCCTGCTCGGCTGGCTCGAGTCGAGCGTCACGGAGGACATCCGCCTTTCCATCGCGCGCGCACGACTCCTGGAATGGCGCCGGCGCGACGCGTCGCAAGCCCTGAGCGTGGTCGAGGCGGCATTGCGGCGCATGCCGGATCAAGCGCCCGACCTGGAGCATCGCCGCGCGCGACTGAGACGAAAGCTGGAGTCAGGCCGTGGCCGCCGCCGTCGCCGGAAGCGCCAGGGAGGGGAGGTCCAGCTCGAGGCCCTTATCGCTGACGGCCCGGCCTAGCGCGCCGACGACTGTAGGGTCGAACTCGGAACCTGAACCCAGAACGACCTGCGCCAGAGCCTCCTCTTGAGTCAAGCGCGGGCAACCGCGTCCCGCCGTCTGCGCCTCGAATCTCTCCGCCACCGAAAGGATGCGAGCCATCAGCGGAATGCTTTCGCCCGTCAGAGCGTCGGCCATGTCGCCACCATCCCAGCGCTCGTGGTGATGACGCACCGCGGCCACCACCTCGGGCGGGAACTTGGCGCCGGCGACGATCTTTTCCCCGGCCTCCGCGTGACCGGCCGCTTCGAGGGTCTGGCCCTCGGCGGGAAGCGTCATGTGACCGACGTCGTGGAGGAACGCGGCCATCCGGAGCTCCTCCAGCCGGCTGGACGGCATGGTCAATCGCCGGCCGATCGCGTCGACGATCGCGACCACGCGGCTCGAGTGGCCTTGCGCCATGGGGTTCCGATGATCCACCGCATGGGCCACCGCCACCATCACCTGCGGGCCTGCTGCCTCGAGCATCGACTCGAGGTTTCCGTCCGCAAGCTCCAGCTCGGTGACCAGCTGCGGGAAGGTGCACGCCCGATCCTTGCCCTCGCGTTTGGCCAGGTAGAGGGCCTGGTCGGCAGCCTCGATCAGCTCGCTCGCCGTGAAGGCGTCGTCGGGGTAGGACGCGACCCCGACGCTGAAGCTGAGGTGCTGGCCGGGGGTGGTCGACACCGCGGCGGCGTGCACCGCGTCCACGATGCGATAGGCGAGGCGCTGGGCGCCGGTGCCGTTGGTGTCGGCAACCAACACCGCCAGCTCATCGCCGCCGTAACGCGCGACCAGGTCCTGCGCGCGGGCGGCGTCGCGCACGATCCGAGCGCCCATCTGAAGCACGAGGTCGCCGTGCTGGTGGCCGAGCTCGTCGTTCACGGACTTGAAGTGGTCGAAGTCGACGAGGAGCAGCGAGAGCGGGGTTTCACGCCGGTCGGGGCGCGCAAACGCACTCTCCAGGCGGCGGTGGAACTCGCCTGCGTTGGCCAGGCCCGTGAGCGCGTCGGTCGTCGCCTCCTGGCGGCTGCGCTGGTAGCGCAGCGCGTTGGCGAGAGGCACAGTCGCGCTGCCGGAGAGGGCTGCGACGGCGAAAAGGTCCTGGTTGGAGAACATGCCCTTGGACTGGTTGAGGCAGGCGATGGCGGTGACTCCGTCGCCGGAAGCGATCGGTATGACAAGGCCCTTCCGGTCACTGGCGAAGACAGCCTCGCCGGTGGTGGCGGCCTGCCTCAGCTGGTGCTCGTCGATCGTCTCGCCCTCTGGGGCGGGAGTGGTGTTGCCGAGCCGGTTGGCGCTCGCCACCACCGTGAAGCCTTCCTGCGAGGACAGGATCAGCCGTCCGCGCTCGGCGGTCGTCATGTTGACCGCGTGGTCGATCAGGACGTTGAACACGTCTTTGATGTCGGTGTCGCTGACGAGGTTCATGCTCAGCTCTCGCATCGAGTCCGCCTGGGCGGCGCGCTCGACCGCGGCCCGCCGCTCCCGCTCCAGCTCGCGCGTCATATAACCAGTGGTCAGGGCCACGACGAGGAAAAGGAACATCTTGCCGATCGTCGCGTTCGGATCGACGGTGAAGTTGGCCGGTGTGAAGCTTCCACCGATGAAGAGGTAGATGGTCGAGATGACCAGGGCTGAGAGGAAGCTCGCGGTCGCGCCGAAACGCACGGCATTTGTGATCACCGCCAGGAAGAGAGCCAGGAAGAACGGGCTGTCGAAGCCGTCCGACAGGTACACAAGCGTCGCCGCGAAAAGGATGTCGAGCGTCATCGTCGACAGGCTGAACTGCTTGCCTGGCTGATATCCGCGCGCCAGGAGCACGTTGACGACCACGTTCATCGCCGTCCATCCGGCAAGCACCACGTCGATGGTCACCTTGGCTTCGGGCGCCGTGTGGGGGTTCACGTTGTTCAAGACCCCGAGCACGACCAGGAACAGCCACCGGAAAACAACGGCCACGCGCTCGCCGACCCGCCGGCGGTCGGCGTCGAACGTCGCGTCGATGGCGCGGGCGCGAATGTCCTGCCACCGCTTGGATTCGTGGGTGCTGCCGGGCTCTTTCTTCATCGTGGTGCCCCCCAGCCCCGCCGCTAACCCTAAATTACTTCGCTCTCGCGCGACTGAAATCAGCGTTATTCGCGTTAAACGCGGCAGACATGGGTGCAACCTTGGGTCCGATCAGGTTCAATATGACCGCCGAAGTGGGTCGAACGGGCGTTCATACGCGTCGCGAAGGCGGTCAACGAGGCCAGTCGCTGGTCGAGTTTGCCATCTCCTCGATCGTGCTTCTGCTGCTGATGATGGGCCTGCTCGACCTGTCCCGCGCGTTCTACTACGCGGTCAACCTGCAGGGCGCCGCCCGCGAGGGCGCGCGCCACGGAGCCTGGTTCGACACGGCGACCCGCAGCAACATCTACCTCGATGACGCCGACATCATGTCGGCGGTCAACTCGGCGCTCTCCGGAGCCGGCCTCACCGGCACGCTCGTTGCGGGGGCTTGCCTTGCACCGACAGACGGCAACGGGATCAACAACAAGCCTTACGCTGCAGCCTCGTTTCCGGCGAGCACCCAGCAGGTGAACGTCTATATCTGCTACTCGTCGCCAGGCGGCGGACCGCAATTCGGAACGCTGGCCGCCCATCCGACCGACAACTCGTGGAGGCTGGGTGACATCAACGTCTCCCTCCTGATGAACTTTGCGCTCATCACCCCTTTCATCCAGAGCCTTTTCGGCAATGGACTCAACCTCGCTTACAACCAGCACTTCACCATCCAGGGCAAGCCATGAAAGCAACCCTCAAGCGATGGTTCCGCAGCCAGAAGTCCCAGGGCCTGACCGAGTTCGCGCTCATCGCCCCCGTGATCCTTCTGATCACATTCGGGATCATCGACTTCGGCCGCGGCCTCTACTTCTACATCACGCTGCAGCAGGCGGCCAACGAGGGCGCTCGCGTGGCAGTGCGAGCGTCCTACTTCATCGACCCCAACGGCGCCACCCATCAGTGGCCGACCGACGCCGACGTGGCGACCGCCGTTCAGGTGCACGCGGTGACCGAAGTGCTGGCCAACCCCTGTCCGAACGGGCCGATCCCGACCGGCGGCGTGCCGGGCGCGATCGTTCCGCCCCCGAACACTGGCTGGATCTTCATCACCGACCCCAGCCCAGCGGGAAACGGGACGCCGAACGGTCCGCGCGGCGGCCTCGGCACCTTGCCGGCTCCCGGCCCGGGCTGCAACGCGATCACTCCCGCGGTGGGCAACGAGCCGATCAAAGTGACCCTCTGGTTTAACTTTCAGCCACTTACTCCCTTAATCCAGCAAGTTGTCGGCAGCAGAATCGTCATCACTGCGTATGCGGTCTACCGTGCTGAATACTCGAACTAAGTCGCCGCAGCGCAAGCTGCAGGAAGGACAGGCCATCGTTTTGATCGGCTTGCTCATCCTGGTGCTGTTCGCGATGCTCGGTCTCGCGATCGATTCGGGCCGCGCCTACGTCGACCGCCGCGACCAGCAGGCAGCTGTCGACTCCGCCGCGCTGGCCGCGGGCGACTGGTACGAGAACTACGGCAACCTGTATGGAAGCACCCTGCCGCAGTCGAAGCTGCTCTACGCCCGCAACCTGCATCTGTACGCGGCTCCCACCTCGGACGTCCTCTCCACGAGATTCAATGCTGGGGCGAACGGCAACCTACAGGAGGACACCGAGACGGTCACGTACGCGGGGAGTTACACCCTCACGATCGTCGCCACCAACACGCAGTTCAACGGCTACCAGTTCGCTTTCTCGACCACCCACCAGCTGCCGCTTGCGTTCATGCAGATCTTCGGCGGCCCGATCAGCGTCACGATCAATGCCACCGCGACGGCGATCGTGGGCAACCAGCGGCAGACACCTGCCCTGCTGACGCTCAGCACCGGCAACTGCGCCCTGACGCTGAGCGGCTCGGCGCAGCTGACGGTCCTGGGTGACACCTACTCCAACGGCACCGCCTGCATCGACTCCAACCTGCACGAGGCAGGCAACTGCTACGGGGCCGCCGGCTCCAACTGCAACGTCGCGCAGTACTACTGCTACAACTCCACCCCCGGGTTCATCCCTTACCCGCCGACGCCGACCTGCAACCCCGGTGACATCATGGGCGGCCCTGTTGTTCCAGCCCCCACACTCCCCGATCCCGGGTACCTGGCTCCATCGGTGCCTTATTACGCGGTGGGTCGGAGCTACAACCAGGACAACCGCGGCACATATACCGAGATGAACGCCGGCCAATATGGCAGCTTCCACCTGAGTGGCGGCTCTGCCAGCTGCGCCTTCCTCACCCCGGGCGTGTACACGTGGCTGTCTGACTACAAGTCCGACGCCAACGGCAGCCTTCTCTCCAACGAGCTGAAGGCACCCGATGAGCAGGACTCGTCATCCCCAGGGACGGGCTCGGCGGCCAACCCCCAGTTCTGGGACATGAACTTCACGAACTGCGCCGGACACTTCACGGTGACGAACTCGGCGGCCCAGACAATCGTCATCGGACCGGCGTGCACGAACATCTCGAACCCGGGTGGTGTGCAGACTCCCGCCGGCTGCCACACGGGCGTCAACGATGTCCAGAGTCGCAACAACAGGTGGGGCGTCGAAGTGACCTCTGTCCGCGACGACCGCTTCCTCGACCCGAACATCACCGCGGGCCTGAGCAGCCTTTGCGCCACCGGCAGCGGCTGCCGCCGCGAGAGCGCGCCATCGGCGTGCCAGCTGACGCCAAACCCGGTCGTCGGAAGCTCAGGGTCGCCCACTAGCCTCGGCATCAGCATCAACATCACCAAGAACGCCCCCGGCGCGCAGCGCTACAACGTCTACCTGAACCAGAACGGCTGCGACGGGATTCAGAGCAACTTCAGCTACGTCGGGACGTACGACGCCCCAGGCTTCAGCAATGGGATCGCCGTTGGTCCCTACCCGAGCGGATCCGCGTGGACACTCGGCGCCGCCTCAGCCGGGACCGCACCTCCAGCCGGTGCCACTATTCTCGACATCAACGACAGGCTGATCCAAGCCCCAGGAGCGCTGTGCACTGTGCCGACCCGCGTGGTGCACTGCCGTCCACCCGACAACGAAACGGCGCCGCAGTGCTTCAGCAACTGCCCGCCTCCAGCCGGCTTGCTGTCGCAGGAAAATGCCCCGATGAAGATCCAGCTCCCAGCCCCACCTAACACCGGTGGTGACGTCGCCAACGAGAACTACTGCGTTGTCTCGCCCGTCGGAGGGGACCCGAGCGCTCCCTGCGCGACGGCGAAGGTGACCCCGGGAGCGGTCCAGTTCTACTTCCCCAACGGCTCCTGCATGGACCAGAACTCTCAGGGCGCCACATACGTCTTCAGCGGCGAGCAGTACAACTGGATCGTGATCTACCAGGTCCCCGGCAGCAACTGCGCCAACAGCCTGAACGGCGGCGCCTCAACCCAGTACATCGGCACCATCTACACGCCGTCGGCGGATTGGACGATCAACGGGGGAAACCGATCACCGCTGGCCGGCCAGGTGATCGCTTACACGGCCAAAGTCACGGGCTCGGCTGCAGTGGGCATCGACTTCAACCCGAACTACGCCCCCGCG
>Ga0137409_10006222_pt1 | contig 12409 bp, 10 predicted proteins | sample CZODoug1_16funga_FD_122059 | JGI IMG/M metagenome (GOLD analysis project Ga0137409, IMG submission 122059) | Vadose zone soil fungal communities from Angelo Coast Range Reserve, California, USA - CZODoug1_16fungal (Hybrid Assembly) | ecosystem: Environmental > Terrestrial > Soil > Vadose zone...
TTCCCAAGTGCTCCCGCGGCTGCTCTCTGGTCCGCCTCCAGTGCTCCGGGAACAGCAGTCTGGAAAATGAATAGCTCTTGCTTGGGGACATTTTTTAAAGCCTGTTCGGCAACCCCGAAGTTCTTTGACAGGACCGCGGGCGGCAGGTGCGCCATCGAGTCGCTCAGCAGAACCGTCTCTGACTCCGAAAAATTTCCATCGTCGAATACCAGCATGAATTCCGTGCCATCCGGATCCAGGCCCTGAATCGAATGCGGAATCCCGCTGGGGAAATACCACAAATCGTTTTTCTTCACGTCGGCAACAAAGCTCTTCCCGTCCTTATCAATGGCCGTGATCCGCGCGCTCCCGTAAAGCAGGATCGCCCATTCGTCCGCCGTATGCCAGTGCAGTTCCCGAACCCCACCGGCTGTGAGTCTCATGTTTACCCCTGCCAGGGTTTTCGAGACGGCCAGTTCCCGAACGGTCACCTCGCGCGACCATCCGCCTTCATAAGTCCGCTTGTTCGCAAACGAAAACGGATATTTGAACGTTTGCACCAGGCTCTTGGAATCGGTGGCGGGTGGCCACTGGGAATCCGCATTCGCCGCGTCGAGTGCCGCATTCTTCGGCCCCGGATCGCTCTTGCTTCGATTACCGTTGGTTGGGTTCGGGTTCTGATCCTGAGCCGCGGCATCGGCCACCGATAACATCCCAGCCGCCGCTAGCGCAGCAGACCCGACCCCCAGGAATCCACGCCGCGAAAACATGTCCTTCTTCGAATCTTCACTCATGAGAGTCTGTCCTTTCAGAATATAAGTTTACGTCCTGATACGATCCCGGAGCCGCAATGCATTTCGCCCGCGTTTGAGTCCGATTCCGAATCTCTTTGACCTTTACTTTGGCATCGTGACTGCCGCTATGCGCGCCTATGGCATACGAACAGGACGAAGAGACTCACAGGCGTTCTTACAGCGGATGGGTCATGTCCTGCGGGCGCACCCACGAATCAAACTGCTCCGCGGTGAGAAAACCAAGCTTGAGAGCGGCTTCGCGCAAAGTTGTGTCATCGCTGTATGCGGCCAGCGAGATCTTTGCCGCCTTCTCATATCCAATGTGCGGATTCAGGGCGGTGACCAGCATAAGTGAATTGTCGAGGTGTTCCTTGATCCGCTTTTCGTTTGGCTCAATCCCCGTGGCGCAGCGTTCGGAAAAGGAGCGGCAGCCGTCGGCGAGGAGTTCGATCGACGTGAGAACGTTGTGCAGCATGACCGGTTTATAGACGTTCAGTTGGAAGTTGCCCTGCGAGCCCGCGAACGCCACTGCATGGTCGTTGCCGAACACCTGGACCGCCACCATCGTCAGCGCCTCGCACTGTGTGGGATTGATCTTTCCCGGCATGATGGAAGAGCCTGGCTCGTTCGTGGGAATTTTGATCTCCCCTATACCGGCCCGCGGACCGCAGGCATACCAACGAACATCGTTGGCAATCTTCAAGAGCGCCCCCGCAAGCGTGCGCAACATTGCGCTCACGCTCACCATGCCGTCGTGCGCCGAGAGCGCCGCAAACTTGTTGGGAGCCGAAACAAACGGTTTCCCGGTCTCCTCCGCGATTCGCCGTGCGGCGACCTCCCCAAAACGTGAATCAGCGTTGAGCCCCGTGCCGACCGCCGTGCCTCCGATCGCCAGGCTGTACACTCCGGGGAGCGATTGGCGGATGCCCTCGCGTGCCTGATCAAGCTGCGCAACCCAACCTGAGATCATCTGGCCGAGAGTCAGCGGCGTCGCGTCCTGAAGATGCGTTCTCCCCACCATGACAACATCTTGATAGTTCCGCGACTTCGCGTCGAGTACGTCGCGGAGAACGCCCACGGCGGGAAACAGCACGTTCTCGATTGTCTCGACCGTAACGATGTGCATCGCGGTCGGAAACGTATCGTTTGATGATTGGCTGTGGTTCACATCGTCGTTCGGATGAATGGGCTTCTTCGATCCAACTGTGCCGCCGGCAAGCTGAATCGCGCGATTGCCGATCACCTCGTTCGCGTTCATGTTGGTCTGCGTGCCGGAACCCGTCTGAAACACAACCAGCGGAAATTCACTGTCCCAGCGGCCGTCGATCACCTCCTGTGAGGCGCGCACGATCAGATCGACTTTTTCCTTGGGAAGCTGGCCTAGTTCCCCGTTGGCAAGGGCGGCACATTTCTTTAGGATGCCGAGTGCCCTGATGACTGGCCGGCCCCAGCGGAAACGCTCGACCCCGATGGGAAAGTTGACGCGAGATCTCTGGGTCTGCGCGCCCCACAAATGATCGGCTGGAACCTGGACGTCACCCAGAGAGTCTTCTTCAATTCGAAATTGATTTGTAACCGTTGCATTCATGATGCTTGCTCCCTTTGTTCGAAAGCCCTATTTTCCCCACAGGAGCGATGCCCACGGCACGCCGACGGCGAGGAAGAAGAAGAGAAAGAGAGCTCCGAAAATCGTGCCGAGACGCCAATAGTCTTTGGCCGGCAGGTAACCGCTATTCGCATAAATCGGGCTGGCCGCGTCCGCGAAGGGAGTAATGATCCCCATGATTCCCAACTCCATGCACAGAAGCAGCGCGAATTCCTTAAGGGGGATTCCCGGAATCGCCGCGCCGGTCAACAGAATTACCGGCAGCAACGCGGTCGTATATGCGTCGACGCTGGCGAACAAGTAGTGGGCGACGAAAAAGATCGCGAGCAGGGTGATCATCGCCATGTTCGGCGAAAAGCTTTTCATGTGCGGGGCGATGCCGTCTGCAAACCACTTGACGAAGCCGACGCGGTTGAGTCCATCGCAGAGAGCGATCAGGGCGCCGAGCCACGCGAAGGTAGTCCAGGCGCGCTTGTCATCCGTAATATCGCCCCAAGTCACCACCCGCGTGATCAGCATTAAACTTATCGCCACGAGAGCCACTGTGGTTGCGCTGACGAAAGCGCTGCCTCCGACCCACAAAACCAGCGAGAGCACGACAATCGCCGCCAGTATGAGTTCGCGCCGGGAGAGTGGTCCAATCTTCTCGAGCTTCAGTGCCGCCCACTTTGATACCTCGGTGGAATGCTTTACCTCGGGCGGGTAGAGCCAATAGCTCAGCAGCGGAATCACAAGCAATAGGGGAATAATCGCGGTCGCCGAAGTTTTAAACCAATCCATCCAGTGCACGTCTGTCTGTGTAAGCTTCTCAACCAATCCCACGGCGAGCAGATTGAATGAGGCAGCGGTGAGAAACAGCGAACTGGTTACACACGTGGTTGCGATAGCTACCCACATCAGATAAGAGCCAACCCGGCGCGCGGAAGGATCGTTGGGCTTGGATTCATAGACCTGCGCCAAATCGCTGACGATCGGGTAAATGATGCCGCCGCTGCGCGCGGTTGGGGACGGTATGAACGGCGCAAGGATCGTATCGGCCAATGTAACCCCGTATCCCAGTAACAGGGTGTTTTTGCCCATGCGCTTAACCAGGATAAGAGCGATGCGTTCCCCGAGCCCTGTTCGCTCGTAACCAAGAGCGAGTATGAACGCCCCAAAAATCAGCCACACCGTGGGATTGCTGTATCCAGAAAGCGCCCAAGCCAGGGCGGCACTTGGCGGACGGAAACCAGGCTCCGACAATTGCTGGGGACTGAAAAGCGCAAATCGGGGGAACACCGCGACCAGCGTGAGACCCGTTATCGCAATGGCGGCGCCAGGCAACGGCTCTAAAACCAGGCCCACGATTACGCCGACAAAAATGGAAAAGAAATACCACGCATGTTGCGGCAGGCCAGTTGGCACGGGGAGCAGCGCGAGGATGACAGCCACGGCAACGGGCACTACGGCCTTCCATATCGGATTAGGTGACTTTGCCGTAGAGAGTGTGGCAGCCTTCGCGAGCGCCCCGCTCGACACATCAGCACGGGCAGTGCTTGCCTCTATCGCCATTTTGAATTCTCCCTAGTACCTTATGTCCAGCCATCCCGTCCAAAAATTCATATTGCTCCCCGCCGTGGACTGCTTCAGGAACTCACCCGGAAAGAAGTGGGCATACTCCGTGAACCAGGTCAGGTTCCGGTTCATCTTCCATCGAACTTGCGCAGAGGCTTGGGTGGCGATATAGCGCGCGTTGCTGTTCTGGCCGGAAATTATCACCGCGTTGCCAACGCTATAAAGGCCATCGCGCGGGCTCTCGCGCCAGAAAAAGGCCGGGTTGGGCGTCAAAGTCACGGTCTTGCTGAGATGAAGTTCCACGTACGGTTGCAACGCGACCAGATTTCGCCTGGCGAACACTTCCGCATAGCTGAAATAAGGGCCTTTCTCGAAAATAGAATTAAACGTGCCGAGAGTTCGGCTCGAAGGATTCTGGTCGCCGCTGAAGGACATGGCGCGAAGGGCAAATCTGGGCTTTAGGGAATTCGAGTCGATCCGATAGCCTGTCTCTGTGGAAATGGCCCATGCTCGAATGTCATCATTAGGCCCAAACCAGCCCCACTGATAGGTAAACTCGTCGTTGTAGTCCCAGCGTTCGGTGGTGCCCCACAGCCGTGTCCCGATTGTCTCTCTTTGCTCTCGGCCCGATCCTTTGCCATCGAAAGGCACCCTCTGCAGATCGAGGCCGAAGTAGTAGAGGTCGACATTTCCTTCCGGCAGGAAGCGAAATGGCCTGACTGCATAGGCGCCCCAGAAACTGGATGCGTGGTTGGGTGGATCGTTAAAATTGCCTGGATTATCCAGGGTTGGCCTAAGGGCGAATGTGTCGACAGTCCAGTCGCCGGTCACCCACGTACGGCGAAACCCATTGAGGCTGCGCCGGATCTTTCGGCCATCGCGAGTGGAAACGAAGTTCTCTGAACCCAACACCATCTCTTGCCGTCCGGCTCGCAAGGTCAGGCTGTCTTTGCCAGACCGCCAAAGGCCGAGATCGAAAAAACCCTGATGAACGTACAACTGCTTCTCGTCCAGGCCTGCGCGAGGGCCGCCGTTCCTGCCCGTCTCAAGACTGCTTGCAAGTTCGCCGAAGAACCGGAATCTGTCGCTTAGGTGCAGATCCATGTGTAGGAAATAACGCTGCAGCAAATAGGCATTTTCAGAAGGACCGCTCCCCAATTCTGGATGGCTGTAATAATCGCCACGATCTCGCGTGAATATGCCGAAGGAAAGGTAGTAGTTCTCGTTGTCACCGCGAAGGGGAATAAACTTTATGCGGTCCAGGAATTCGGTTCGGCAATTAGGATTGCTGAAATATCGGTTGTTTTCATCATAGGTCAGTTGCGTAAAGGCCGGGGCGGATTCAGAGCAAGCAGATGGGGCCGGAATGGTGGCTTCCGGCGTTTGCGGCGTTTGCGCCGAAGCGGAGACGCCGGCGACCAGCACGAATAAGCCGGCGACTCGGGCGATTGTTGCCATGCTGGCCTGCCGCCGTGAACAACCAGGCATTCTTAATGCAAAGCGCGCCAATCGAACCATTTCGTGTTTCAGTTTCGCGCTGCCTTTCCTTATGGTCTTGATCGGCAATACCCCAACACATTGCATGGCAAGCTCCTTTTTCTTCCGTTCGTCTTACGTCTTTGCCGGGATAAGGGACGAGTAGGCAGGGGTCCACTGCGCCGCGGACACACGTTGACGCAGCTCATCCTCTGTCGTCTTTGGAGCAAGGCCCTCTTTTTGCGCTTCGACACCCACCGCTATCGCAATTTCCGCAGCCACCCTTCGGATGTCGGTCAAACGAGGTAGCAAAGACGCGGAAGAGTCCTTAAGGGCCGGCGAATTCGCGCCGAGTGTTCGGGCCGCCGCCAGCATCATCGCGTTTGTAACGCGCCGGGCGCGCGACGCGACCAGTCCAAGGCCCATGGCTGGAAAGATGAAAACGTTGTTGCACTGTGCGATGGGAATCGTTCGACCCCCATAGCTGACAGGCGCGAAAGGGGAACCCGTAGCTACAAGAGCGCGCCCATCGGTCCAACGAATCAAGTCTTCCGCTTTCGCTTCCGATTTGGAGGTCGGATTCGAAAGAGGAAAAATGATCGGCCGCTCTGCCTTGCGCGCCATCTCGCGAACAATCGCTTCTGAAAAAGCGCCGCCGACTGTGGAAAGGCCGATCAGGACCGTCGCTTCGATCTTTCCAATCACATCGGCAAGTCCGATTTGTCCGCTGGAAGTTCGCGGCCATCCGGATACACGCTCCTCCGGCTGAGCATAGACACTCTGTTCTGGAGTAAGATCTTTTCGTCCTGAATGAAGAAGACCGCCTTTGTCAATGACCCAGAAGTGGCTGCTCGCCTCCTCTTCGGATAGGCCTTCGCCTTTGATTGCTGCTCGCAATCCATCGGCAACTCCAATGCCGGCGGAGCCTGCTCCGAACATCACGATCTGCTGATCCTTCAAACTCTTTCCGGTCACCTTGACGGCACCCAGTATGGCTCCCAGGGCGACGGCGGCCGTCCCCTGAATGTCGTCATTGAACGTCAGCAATTCGTCGTGATAATGCTGAAGAATGGGCCGAGCGTGGGGGGTCGCGAAGTCTTCCCATTGCAGGCATGTTCCGGGAAGTTCCTCCTTCACGGCCTGGACGAACTGATCGACAAAGTCAAAGTACGCCTGACCCGTAATCCGTTCGTGACGCCAACCGAGGTACTCCGGATCGTTGAGCCGTTCCTGGTTGTTGGTTCCCACATCCAAAATGATAGGGAGGGTGCGTTCCGGACGAATCCCGCCGATGAGCGTATATAAGGATAGTTTGCCGATCGGGATGCCCAGTCCGCCTGCGCCCTGGTCGCCGATGCCCAAAATGCGTTCGCCGTCTGTGACGACAATTACGTCGACATCCGGATTGGGACGGTTCCGCAAGAGCGCCGGAACGGAGTCGCGCAGCGGGTAAGAGATGAATAGTCCCCTGGGCCGCCGGTAGATGTGACTGAATTGCTGACAGGCCAGGGCGACCACCGGTGTGTAAACCATCGGCGTCATTTCTTCGATATGATCGAGCAGAAGACGGTAGAAAAGGACTTCGTTGGTATCCTGCAGAGCGCGTAAATAGATATGCCGCTCCAGGTCGTCGTCCTTTCGTTTGTAGGCCTCGTAAGCGCGAACCACCTGCTCTTCAAGGCTCTCGCAGTGTGGCGGAAGAAGTCCGTCCAGGCCGAATTGCCTTCGCTCCTCCTCCGTGAACGCCGTGCCTTTGTTCAGGAGTTGCCGGTTGAGGAGATCCATCCCGCGGGGAACATCCGGAAAATCTGACTGCGCCGTCTGCTGTTTTGTAGCCATGTCGTCGCTTCCTTTCTCTTTATCCTGTGACAGAAAGAGTCGCCACGAACTTAACGGGGGAGATTTACTTTCGCGAGGCCGACGATTCCTTCACGGCTCGGAACTTGCGCTGCGCGACGACCCGCACAGGGACGCGGCTGCAAGGCGGTCGTAGTGCCCGTCGATCAAATGCAGGCAGACCTGGACGCATCAGGTCTCATGGAAAGACCCGATTGTGGTCCACGTACTTGATCCGTACTCCCCCACTTGGAGAAACAACAATTTGATGACCAATCGCGAAAAATTAAACCACGTGGTCGTCGTTTCTCCAGTGCTATAGATGCTTTTGAGAGGTTGGGAGGAACAAAGAATTTCTTGCGTGTACGACTCCCATGACGAAAAGCAGCTGCAAAGCGTCAAAGCGTTCAGGCTCGCCCGAGGAGACTGTAAAGCAAGAGCCCCAGCACGATCAGGGTGAAAACGACATACTTCCAGTCGCGTTCGTAAAAGAACGCAAAAACTGAAAACGTGACTCGGGCGATCGGTGTGGCGATCAGAACCAACAATCCAAGCTGAATCAATCCTCGTCCGTGAAATGCCTTCGCTTCGCTGAAAACCCCGGAAACCGTGCGGAGGTTTTGAGGCTCGCCCTGGAAGACGTGATAGTTGATCGGGGGAAAGGGGTGACGGGCAAGATAAACCACTCCTCCTGCAAGTACGATGGAAGCCGCAAGAATCACGCCGCTGCGCAGCAGCAATCCCATTAATTGGTCCATCCGTTTGTCGGTTTGTGCGGATTCGCTGCTAATTAGTGCTCCTTGCGCCATCAGATTCTCCCCGTCAGACCGCTGTAGATCATCTCGATCGCCAGGGAGCCGATTACCAGGGCGAAGACAATCCGTAGAACACGCACCTTTGCGCCGGCCAGTACGCGCGCACCTATCAGCGCTCCGGCGAGAACCCCGAGCATCACGGGCATGGCCAGTCCAGGATCAATGTAACCACGGCTCAAATAAATGCCTGCGCCCGCGGCGGCGGTTACGCCGATCATGAAGTTTGAAGTCGTGGTGGATACCTTGAACGGGAGCTTCATCGCCTTGTCCATTGCAAGGACCTTCACCGCGCCGGACCCGATTCCGAGCAGGCCGGACAACACACCCGCCACCAACATCAGCAGGAAGCCCATCGGCACTCCACGTACGTGGTAGCTCTCAAGGCCGGTGCTGGTCGGATACGTACTGTCCATGCCAAGCCACGTAGCAATCCGGTCCGGGCCCAGGTCGTCTTTTAAAGGAGAGCCCTCGTGGAAGGAAGCGAGGGCAGAATAGATGAGCACAAAACCGAAAATGACCGCGATTACTGAGGCGTGCAAGTATAGTACGAGAGCCGCTCCGGCCAAGGCGCCCACCGTGGTGGCCATTTCCAAAAACATTCCCACGCGAATGTTGGAATACCCTTCGCGCACGTAGGCTGCGGCGGCTCCGCTCGACGTGGCGATCACCGAAACCAGCGCGGCTCCAATGGCGTAGTGGATATCCACGCGGAAGACCACGGCGAGCAGCGGAACAACAACCACTCCTCCGCCGAGTCCTGTCAACGCGCCGAGAAATCCGGCAAGTAGCGAGCCAACGAAAATCAACGCCGTGAATTCGAGAGAGCTCATTTATGTTGCCTTCCGCCCCCTTCAGCCCGGATGAGTGTATCGCGCTTCTCCTGCGCTCGACACACTGCTGCTTATAGATGATTTGGGAGTAGATCGTGATGCAGTTTTTTGGGGTAGCGAAATAGTGTCATTGTATTACTTCACTGGTCCGATAAGCGGTTACCGGACCAGTTGATGCATTATTGGACCAGCAGCGCGCTAAGGAGATTCGCGATGTGCGATTCCTGCTGGACAACCGTCGCCCGAGAAGCGGGGACGCCCTCGCTCTGCGTCAGTCGCGCAAGCTGCGCCGCCAAATCCTTCACCGCCACGTCATGCGGTACATACGTCCGATCCTGCGGAGTAACGACCTCCCAACCCGCCGGCACACGCCGCAACTCCCAGCGCACATTCTCTCGCCGGGGTTTCCGTTGAATTGTTCCGCCGTCGATGGAAACCTTGGACTCAACCTGCAGGCGCGCCCAGCCATGGTCGCGCTTGATTTCCACTCGCACCACGCTGAACTGTTCCACGATCACCACCGGCGAGCGCGTTTTGAACGGATCATCCTTGCGCAGCAAATTCCCGGCCGCATCACTCAATTCGGAGATGCCCTCAGCCACTTCCTCGCGTGTTGGCGGCTTGCCTCCCGCCGCGACAATCGTGCTCGTTGGAATTTCAAACGGCGCGCTCGCTTCGGTCACTTCCTCGGGAGCCACCGGTCCATAGATCAACACCGTCCGTTCGGATGCCGCCTTCGTTGGCCGGCTCAACGCGGAATTTTCTTCCCCGGATCGCTCTTCGATCAGCGTGCCATCGCTTGGCGGCCGGTTCGCATTCGAGACTTGTCGCGATGCAGGGTTCTTCGCCGCGGTCAGCACGCCGCCATTTTGCACTTTGTACCGGTAAAAGCGCGGTCTTCCCCGCGACTTCCAATATGCTCCTGCATAATCCTGCACATCGAATCCCGTGCTCACCAGACTGGAAAAACTGTGTTGCAACGGATCGACGACGATGCCAACGTGCCCCGGCCACACGATCAAATCTCCGGCGTGCGGGTACCGCACGCGCGCAAAATTCTCGTTCCCGGCAAATAGCTCGAACGAACTGGCGTACGGGTATTCAAATCCAGCGCTCCCGTAAATCTCATGAATCAGGTGCGAACAATCCTGCGTCCCGCGGGCTGGCTGCTCCTGCTCCAGGGCGGCTTCTGCGATGGAGCGTCCTTCTTCCACCGTCAACAACCGTATAGCGGACGGCTCTTCCTGCGGTGCAACGGCGTTTTGCGCCCTTGCCGACGTCACCCCCATCAGGCACACAAGGCCAAAAGCAAGGGCAAAACCCTGCCCCCCACTCGCTTCCCATTGGAAATTCATCCTGCGCACTCGCACCTCTTGTGAACGCCTCCGCAAACGAAACCGCTCTCTTCTAGAAAACATTTGCGGCTGGGGGCTGGCAATGGAACTTGCCCTGATCGTAACTACAGCAGCTGGGTCCGCTTTGCTGGGTTGTTGGCTGGATTCGCAGGGAAGGTCAATACCCGCCCCGACCTTCACCTTAGAGTGTTCCGAAGGGACTGGGGTTTATCCATTTTCTCGTCATAGGGGCCAAAGAGGCAACCTACTTTTCGGTGCTCACCGGTAAAGTGGGCACGCTGTCCCGCAAATAACTGGCATATTTCAGAGCCCCAAAGCCATTGACGAAACAGGCCTTGCAGCCCTGAAAATGGTCCACGAAATTTCGGGACACTACACTAGGATCCATATGTCCGGTCATTCGACTAACCGTGAGTTAGCGCCCTCTCCAAAAGTCAATCGATGTACCAAATGTTTTTATAGGATCTCAGTTTTTCAAGGATTTGTACCCTTTCTATAAATCGATACGTCCCAATAGGGTTCCAGGCTATTGGAGGAGGCGAGGAATGCCTTGCAAGTCGTGCGGATCGGTCAACCAGAGAAAGTTCACCGGGGAGATGGGCATTCATTTCCCGGGACTGAAGAACATTGACAAGCCCGTCGTCTGGGTATTTCCAGAACTCGTAGTCTGTTTGGATTGTGGCACCGCCCAATTCGCTGTGCCGGAAGCTGAACTGCGCCAACTTGCGAAAGGCGATGCGCCGAACACCTGAAGGAACAAGCAGCTCGAGCGCCTGGACGAGAATTTTTTCTCACAGGATTTATTTCCGGTGATGGCTGATCGGTTCTTGCGACGCTCTGGTTCGAGGGGGAGTATCTATAACCGCGTTAGGCGTGGCTGCGATTCGGCACAGTCGTGCATGCACTGGATGGAAGCCCGGTCACCTTACGGGAAAAAGGTTTCGCCCGCAAGAAGGGCATCTACGGCCTGCAGTAATACTTCACTGAGTTCAGTCTTCCTGACGATTCCCTGTGCACCCACGGATTGGGCAATTTCAGAGAGTTCGGGACTCGCATCCGCCGTGAACATAAGGACCGGAACCATTGGCAGGGCTTCTTTGATTTTCTTGGCAGCACTAAGGCCGTCTAGCACGGGCATCGATACATCGAGAATGATTAATCCAGGGTTCAGTTCTAGCGATTTCAGAACAGCTTCGTTGCCATCCGCAGCCTCGACGCATTCCTGAAACTCCCCGCGAGACCGCAGTAGCGAACACACAGCCTTCCGGAGGAGTGGGTGGTCATCGGCGACTATTACTGTCGCGGGAATCGCACCACCAATGAGGGATTGCGTTTGTATACTCACTGTCTAATTCTCTAACAGAAGTGACTAGCTGGAAGTGGTAGCATATTTTTAACCGAATCAACTGTCAAGCTCTGACCGACGCAAGACAACGAACGATTAGGCGCAGCATTGAAAAGGAGTCTCCATGCGTATCGAGCGTCCCCGTGCCCGCCGTTATTTATTTGTGGCCACTGTCGAACTGACAGATACGATGTCGGAAGTCAAGATTCAGGGGCGAACAAGTGACCTGAGCGTGTATGGTTGCCGTGTGAATACCCACCAACCTTTTCTGACGGGAGCAAGGGTGAGAACTAGGATCGCCCACAGTGGTGCCAGCTTCGTGGCTCTCGGCAGGGTCTCTTTCACCACATCGGAGGGTGGGATGGGGATCACCTTTACGCACATTGAGCCGAAGGATCAGTTAATTTTGGAGAGGTGGATGGAGGAGTTGCGTAACCACTGAATCGGTGGGGCGCTGGGCGCTGGAAAGGGTCGCTGATTGTTTCGCATGATACTCAATGCTACTTGAGATTCGCCAGCATCAGCGCGCTAGGTCCTGATTAACGCGGTTACCGCCGAAGTGGGTACTGGAACGAACTTGTCCAGTTTCCCGACTTATCAGCCACTGTAATAATGCCTGTGGTATAAAGATCTTGCCTTTCATCTATGCTTCGAAGCCATCCCTCATCTGTTCTTGTTTTGAAATACTACGCCCCACTGGTGTTGTTCGGTTGCACGTTCATTTTCTGGAACTCCCGTTTTCGTTTCGGAGCGCTGGTCATACTGATTCCGTTGCTGATTGGCTTGCTCTTTCATGCGTCACTCGCCATTCTTCAAGTC
>Ga0137409_10006223_pt1 | contig 12404 bp, 13 predicted proteins | sample CZODoug1_16funga_FD_122059 | JGI IMG/M metagenome (GOLD analysis project Ga0137409, IMG submission 122059) | Vadose zone soil fungal communities from Angelo Coast Range Reserve, California, USA - CZODoug1_16fungal (Hybrid Assembly) | ecosystem: Environmental > Terrestrial > Soil > Vadose zone...
GCCCGGCTGAGCAGGTACGAGACTCGCGGGGAGAGTCAGACGGCGTTTGGCATCGAGGGTAAGTATCATTGGTGGGATTATCCCACCGGGTCAAGAATTGTCAACCAACCGGATCGCGCGGCGCAAGTCCCCAAAAAAACAAGGCGTTTTGGCATTTCGGTTGTGCTACAGAACCGCCGGTTACCCCTGAATAAGCCCTTGAAACAATAGATACCCTACTTTTCCCATAGCACAGCTACGCAAAAAGGATTCGAATTTCGAATAAACAATTCGTCGTCATAGTCATATACCTTCGGTCCACTCTGTTTCGCGATCCACGTCACCGGGGAAACGGTAACGTCTTAGATTGGTTATGTGGACGCCATGCCGACGAGAGCATGAGAACTGCGGCGTACAGGACAACGATTACGACGAGCCATCGCAACCATACAATCGATAGCGATTTCACGACGTACGCGGCGATTATTACGCCAGGAACGCCACCGATGGCTAACCCTAGAGCCGCTCGCGCACTGTAGCGTTCACTGCGGATGAATCGCACGCCGCCAATTGGCATCACAAACGCGCTTGAAGCCATCATAATGGGGAACGCTGCTAGCGGATTCATGCCAAGCAGACTTACAAGGATGAGACAGGGCGCGTAAAGACCGACGCCGAGCGTCATCAGCCCTCCCAGAACGAAATTCACTGCCACTGCAACTGCGAGGCGTCCACCAGTCAATCCAATTGCATGCCCGCCGCCTGGCATCAACTGCAGATTTGTCGCCACAAACAACAACGACGCAATTAGCAGCGCTGATCCCATCGCGCCCTGTATTGTTCGTCGGCGAAGTCGGGAGACGGTGCCGGCGCCAACCCATGCACCCGCAATTGCAGCCGCAATCATGCTTACAAGGGTTGTCAGGTCGACGGTGACCGCGGCGACAAAGATGAGTCCTTCAGCGAGGGTCGGCAGAGCATGCCCGGTGTTCAAAGTACCTGGAATCTGCTCATCTGGCATCCGTCGCCACAACTTGAAAAGTGCTGTTGTTGGAGCAAACGACCCGATGCCCAGCGTGTCGAAGAAATCCGTAACGAACCCGATGACTACGTCCAGCGCACGGGGCGTTCGGTTCTCGGGGGCACCTTTTGCACGTTCGAGTAGGAACCATTGCAACACGTACCAAATGGATACGAGCGCGAGAGCAACCACCAACACGCGGGTGCCAATCGTCATGCGGACGGTACGATGAGGCAGTGCGTGATGCTGAGGGCTAGCTTGCTATGGGTGCTGAACAATCGCGGCTCTGAGATGATTGTTGAGGGCTATTGCAGCTGAAAACCGTAAGCCAATGGGTCACTATCGTCGACGAAAATAGTATTGTGTCCGATGACGCGCGCCCAGCCGGACACACTGGGGCGAATTGCGGCAAAGGGGCCCACCTGTGTTTCCGATTCGATTCGGCAGCTGAACATTGTGCCGATAATGCTTTCATGGATGAACGTTGAACCGACCCCCAGACGTCCCTTAGCTGCGAGCTGCGCCATTCGAGCCGAGGACCCAGTACCGCAGGGAGAGCGATCTATCGCCCTGTCTCCGTAGAACACGGCATTCCGCGCATGAGCGCCCGGGCTACGCGCTCTATCGCACCACATGACGTGGCTGACACCACCGATGCGATTGTCTTCCGGGTGCACCGGGGACTGCTGCTTGTTCGCCGCCTGTCTGACCAGCGGACTCAGTTCAAGAATTTGACTCGCAGAGATCCCGCTGAGCCCACTCCAAGACGCTTGTGGCTCGATGATGACGTAATAGTTACCGCCGTAAGCTAGATCCACCTTGAGCGTTCCAAGTCCGGGAACCTGTAGAGTGATGTCGGAAGCGTGCAGGTAGCTGGCAACGTTAAAGAGTCGCACTTCTTCAACGCGCTGTCCGTCCCTCTTGTATTCGACTTCTATGCGTCCTGCCGGTGTCTCGATGGCCAATCGACCTTCTCTACGCGGTACGACGAGCCCTTCCTCGAGAATTGCCGTGACCGTACCAATGGTTCCGTGTCCACACATCGGTAGGCAGCCGCTCACCTCGATGAACAGGAATCCAACATCACAGTCGTCGCGTGACGGAGGATATAGAATCACGCCCGACATGACGTCGTGTCCGCGCGGCTCAAACATCAGCGCCTTCCGCACCCAGTCATGATCACGCGAAAATATCTGACGCTTTTCGGCCATGGACACGTCGGGCAAGAGCGGAGCGCCGGCCGTCACGACACGCACAGGATTGCCGCAGGTGTGGGCGTCAACGCAGAAAAAGGTATGCCGAGCCATTGCGAGTCCTGTCGTGTGCGCTAACTGAAGCGGCCAATGTCGTAAGACGTCAAATCGATCGAGGGGGTTCTTTGAAATATCAATTCGCTCACCAGCCGCCCTGTCGTGGCGGCCTGAGTTAGCCCGAGATGACCGTGGCCGAAGGCGTACAGCACGTTTGGTTGGTGCTTCGATGAGCCGATGACCGGTAGGCTATCGGGCGTGGTTGGACGATGCCCTGCCCAATTCGTCCCGCCCTCGATTTGTAGCTCGGGCAAGTATCGGCGAGCCAGTTCCGCAAGCGTTCGTGACCGTTTGAAATTGGGAGGGGCTTCCAATCCGCCAAATTCGGCAGCTCCGCCGATGCGCAGTCCGCAGCTGAGCGGTGTCGCCACGAACTTGCGTTCGGAAAAGATCAATTCCCGTTTGATAGCGACGCCGGAGGAGGGAAGTGTCGTGTTGTAACCGCGCTCGCTCTCGAGCAGTACCGGATCACCCAGGCGCCGAGCGAGACTCGCCGACCAAGCGCCGGCGGCGATCACTACTTTGCCTGCAGTAATTCGTTCTCCACCCTCGATCTCCAGCGTCAGCGATGACGTGGAGCCTGGAAGGATGTGACGTACTTCGCCCGTGCGGATGGCAACGCCGCCCTTGCGCAACCACGCACTCAAGCCCTGCACTAGACGCTTCGGATCGCCGACGTGCGACCACTGCGGTGTAAGGACGGCACGATGAACCAGGGGTCCCAACGCAGGTTCCATGCGCCGTGCGTCCTCGCCGGTAACGGCTTCCACAACGATGCCGTGCGAGCGCTTGCAAGCCCATTCGGGCGCATCCCGCTGATACCCTTCCTCGGTTTCGTAGACACTCAAGGCGCCATGGCGATGCAGTTCGGCCGCCATGCCCGTCTCGCGCAACATCGGCACCAGATCGTCATAGACCCGCGAGTTGATCGCGGCGAGTGCCCGAGAGATCCGTTCGACCTCCTTGGGCGTCCCGGATTTTGCAAAACGCACGAGCCAGGGAATGAGCCTGGGGGCGTGGCGAGGGCGTACCGCGATAGGGCCCAGCGGATCGAGCATCCAACCGAGTGCGCGCCATAGCACTCTGGGGGCGGAGGCCGGCATTACCTCAGTAACGGCAATGCCCCCGGCGTTTCCGAACGAGGCTTTGTCGCCTCCAGGATCGCGGTCAATGAGCGTGACATTCGCTCCGCCTTTTACCAAATGGTACGCCACGGCAAGACCCACGACTCCAGCACCCACTACCGCGATGCGAGACTCACTCACCGAGTCAAACCGCCTCGGCCGCACGGCTGGTTCTCAACGCAGCGACGAGATCTCGGCCTGCATTCAAAATGTGCTTCTTCAAGTACACCACGGCACCTTTAACATCCCGCGAGGCGCACAGACGTAAAATTTCCCGGTGATCCTCTTCTGCCTGATCGAGCCGATCCGTCAGCAGCAGGTGTAATCGAATATAACGGTCAGTCTGCACGTTGATCCCTTGAACGATAGCCAGTGTCTGCGCCCGGTCCGCCGCGCTGTAGAAGCTTCTGTGAAACTCCCAGTTCAAACGCCCCCAACTTGCTACGTCGTGGCGTTCGTAGGACGCCTCAAGCTGGGCCAGGATCTCGCGCGAGGCCGAGAGATCTTCGTCGGTGAGCTTGGGGATCGCCCGTGCCAGAAGGTCGCACTCGAGAAGCGCTCGCAGTTCAAATAGCTCCTCGATCTGCCCGGTCGGAACCGACGTGACAATTGCACCTTTATGAATCCTCATCGCCACCAGCCCGCCGGCTTCGAGCTGGCGCAGCGCCTCCCGCACCGGCATGCGACTGACGTCGTATTCTTGGGCAATCGCATCCTGAATCAGCGCATCACCTTCCCTGAACTCCCCGTTAAGGATCCGCTCGCGCAGCGATTCAGCCAGGGTTTCGGGGAGACTCTGGCGTCTGATCTGATGGTTAACCGCAGATTTGGAAGTGGACATGTGCCTCTCTTGTATTGTAGATTGTATCCAATCTACATATGCATCTGCAAGGGGATCGTATGGCGGCGATTTGGCACGGGGTGTTTCCGGCGGCTACAACGAAGATGACCGAAGACGGTCAAGTGGACCTCGAGGCGACGCAATTGAGCCTCAACCGACTGATCGAGAACGGTGTCTCCGGACTTATCGTCCTTCCCATGCTGGGCGAAAACGCCTCGCTCAGCCCGGCCGAGCGTGAGAGGGTCATTCGTGCGGCGGTGGAGGTGGTCAATGGACGCGTGCCGCTCCTGTCGGGTCTGGCCGAGATCACGCTCGATACCGCAAAGGCCCACGCCCGCTCGTACGAAGGCTTTGGCGCCCAAGGTCTGATGGTCTTTCCGAGTCTCGGCTACAAGACGGACCCGCGCGAAACAATCGGGTGGTACCAGGGCATTGCCTCCGCATCCTCGCTCCCGATCATGGTTTACAACAATCCGATTGCATACGGCGTCGATGTGACGCCAGAGATCCTGAAGACCCTGGCCGATACGCGACGGATCGTGTGCATAAAGGAAGAGACCGGCGATGTTCGCCGCATTACCGACCTATCGATCGTGTTCGGCGATCGCTTCAGTCTCTTCTGCGGGGTCGATGACTTGATCGTGGAGAGCGCGGCACTGGGCGCCACGGGTTGGGTCTCCGGCATGACCAATGCTTGGCCGGCGGAGTGCGTCGAGATTTTCAATCTCTGCATGCAGGAAAAGTTCTCCGAAGCGCGCAAGCTCTACCGCGTGTTGACCCCGTCATTCCATCTCGACACGCATGTGAAGTTGGTTCAGTACATCAAGCTCGCGGAGCACTTAGTCTACGGTGCACCCGAATGGACTCGGGCACCACGCTTGCCGCTTGTGGGTGAGGAGCGTCAAGCCGTGATACGAACCGTGATCGGCGCGATCGACTCATTGAAGACCCGCAGGCACTCGGCTCACCGGTGACCCGCCACGCATGTGATCTCGCCGAGATTGTCCATAGTGAGAGACTGGATTTCCCGAGAGATCCAGCGCCAGCGCTTCGATCCACGGATGTTGTTGCGCGATCTTCAGCGCCTGGTTATGCCCGAGGACTGGCGAATCCGCCGCGAGGATACTGCCGAAGCGCACCCAGAAATCCGGCCGGACGGCGTCCCAGTGATCGTAGAGTAACCACCGAACTCGGCGCGCCTCGCCGTCTTGATCGTGGGACGAAAAAATTAGATGCCCTGGCTGCGCCTGTCGGATGAGCCCCGGGACATCGCCACTAATGCCATCCACGACAAAGGCGAGAGCCCTAGCGGGCATGTCGTCGCCGCGACGCTTGAGGCGAGCCAGATCTTGTGCGAGTGGCTCGAGGATCTCTTGGCCATAGCCGTTCTTATTCTGAATTTCACCGAATGAACCGAGCGCCTGTTTAATCCAATCGAGCATTCCATACTCCCGGCTCACCGACAAGTTGCACGTTTTGGCGGCGCTCAGACATTCCCCGCTCCCGTTTCTGCGCCGATTAAGATCCGGTTCAATACAACGTTGACGTAATAGTTCGTGCGCCCAATTTTCTGCTTTTGCAGGAAGCCCTGATCCGCCAGTGCGTCGAGATATTTGGTGGCGGTAAGGCGCGAGACCTTAAGATCGCGTTCGATGAACGCGATCTTGGTATACGGATGCGTGAAAAGATTGTTGATCAGATCCTGACTGTAGAATTTGAATTGATTTCGAATGCGATGTTTGTAGTCCATCAGCGCGCTTCGAATTGCGACGATGGTGTTGACCGTGTCGCCGGCAGTTCGCTCCACTGCGCTTAGGATGTATAGCACCCATTCCTCCCAAGCATCGGACTCGCGGACCTGCTGCAGGAGGCGGTAATAATCGGCTTTGGTCCTGACAATGTGGCGGCTGAGATAGAGCACCGGGATGTCAAGCAATCCTTGCTTGACGAGGTACAGCACATTAATTATTCGACCAGTGCGGCCATTGCCATCATAGAAAGGATGGATGCTCTCAAATTGGTGGTGAATCAGCGCCATCTTGATCAGTGGATCGGCATCAAATATTCCATCGTCATTGATGAACCGCTCCAGATCTCGCATTAGAGCGATGATGACATCCGGTTCCTGGGGTGGCGTATACACGGTGTTGCCTGCGCCGTCCTTCAGAGCAGTGCCGGGGAGTTTGCGAAAGCCCGCGGTGTTTCGTTCCAATTCCGCCTGAATCTGCAGCACATGGTTCGTCGTCAGCAGGCCGCTATCTCGCACCAGATCGAAGCCAATCCCCAACGCCTGCCGGTAGCGCAAGACCTCTTTCGCGGCGGCATTGCTGAAATCTTCGGGCAGCGCATCGTCCTTGAACAGTTCATCATGCGTCGTGACAATGTTCTCAATCGCAGAACTGTCCTTGGCCTCTTGCAGCCCCAAGGTGTTTATGAGGATGCCCTGATTCGGAATCGACGCGGCGACACCCTTGAGTTCCGCCAGTTTGCGGCTGGCCAGCGCCAGTGCTTTCAGAATCGCAGAGGTCTCGAATCGCTCGGACGAAAGCCGGTCGAGGGCTGGGATAGTGGTCACAAAGTCCCTGTGAGAATGATTACATGTATAGAAAACGCGAATTTTTATACATGTTACACCCGATCTGTATAAAAATCACCGATATTGGTCGACGGCCATGCCGACGGTCATCTGGCTCTAGCGGGCGACACTTGATGGGTGGGTGGTGTCAGGGCGCGCCCGTTGCCCGCTCGGTCCGCTCCAAAGGCGTGGCGGCTAAACTCCTTCTCATGCGACCGCTAACCCCAGAAATCTTATACAAAGCCACTCTGCTCCAGCCGTCTCAACAACAAGGATGCGAAGGCAAGATGATCCAAGTACGTGTCAGGATCGTCGCTAATATTTACTTCATCACCGCGGGGATTTCTAATGGCCATGACGGCACCTGAGCCACAATTCGGCTTCGCAGTCGGTCCCTAGGGAAGCTGATTAGCTGGTTGATTGCATGTGCAGATCGGTATCCGAATGCAACCATCTCCTTCAGCGCTCCGGCGAGTAAGGGGAGAAGTGGCTCCCGAGTGATCCAGCCGAGTTTTGGTGAATGGGCCCATAGATTGAACTGCCGCCCATCGCAATGGATTACCGCATGAGCACCAAAGTGCACTATGTGGTCACGCAGAGTTCTTAACTCCGAAAACCAACGTAGTGAATCCCCCATCAATAGGGGCGCGATTGACGGATTTACTCGACTCGGGTTGTCCCGCGCCCATTTAGCGAGTCCTTCCAAACTGGAGGACGGCGCTTGATTGGGTTTATCCGACGCCCTGTACGCCAGCGCGCGCGCAATCGCGTCACTTGCAGACCGGACCGAGACTATGAACGATTCTGTCATCGCACCCACAACGACGACGGACTCGCGATTTAGGATGCGATCTGGACTTAGCCAATGAAGAATGTGGTGAGCGTAAGTTGCAAGGTTCACCAGATCGCCCCCAAAGATATCGGCGGCCGTGGACAGACATTCGTGGTGCGGTGCCAATCGTGGGTCGATCTGGTCCCAATGGTCGTAGTAGTCAAGTACTCCACAATGAAACTGGCAGTCCAAAAGTTCGGCACTGCGCGCCTCGACAATTGTTCCCAGCGCAGTCGGCTCCCCTTCCTTCATACATGTCTCATGCAGATTGACGCTGTCATCGTCGCACCGAACGCCGTTTGAATGGCACAAGTGCCTTTGAATGACGCAGCACGAAAAAAAATCGCGTGTAACTCGTTGATGTAATGCGCGCCCGGAGAGATTCGAACTCCCGACCACCTGGTTCGAAGGCCATCACTCGATCGTTCGCAACCCGATGATTCTTAACTCGAGTCATTACTAGAATCGTCTAATATTTCCGCGGGATACGTCGACCTAAGTGCTTGTTCGTTCTGGGGCCTGTCACTTAGTATTGGACGAGACCGACTCGCACTAGCGCCTCATTCATCCCCAGCCGCCGGATCGGCAGTTTGCAGAGACACACGGGTGATCCCACGCTCCCGTGCTAGGGCCCGAATTTGCGCCAGAAGCTGAGGTTCACGGTCCGAAGCGGCGCTGGGCTCGCGAGGCCTGCGAAGTTCGGAGCCGGCGAGAGGCTGCTGAAGTCCTCTGTCAAGCGATTGAATATATTCTTGCAGAGAAGATCGAATCCGTACTGGCCACTTTTCGCCGCCACGCCGGCACCGATATCCACGGGTGTAAAGGAAGATGAGCGAAACATTTCACCGCGTTGGTTGAACATCTGCCCGCGGTAGCGCACGTGCAGCAGTGCGGTCCAATTGAACCATTGGCTGAGCGAATCGCGATAAGTCGCTTGGGACGAGGCGTTCCATCTCGGCGCCGTCGTCGCCTGACATGGACGGCAAAGAATTCTGTGCACTCGATCACTCTCGGTGGGAAATTCAATTGCATCCGCATACGTCACGGCTGCGCCAAGAATCAAGCTGCTGGTCGCTTGCCACTCGCCATCGATATCGACGCCCTCAGAACGCAGCGGCAGATTCTCGGTCACAAATTCAGTGCCCGTGAAGGTTGTGTCCTGAAAGTTGGCTATTTGCATGTGAAAAAGTGCCATGTTGAGTTTGAGCGCGTCGCCCAGCCACAGCGTCTTGATGCCAAGTTCGACGGTATTGGTGGTTTCGGTGCCGATACTCGCATCCTTGGCGGGGTTGCCGGATGGGATAGTGTTGGTCTCCACAAAGCCGCCGGTCTTGGTACCCCGCCCATAAGCGAGGTAGGCCATCATTTTCGCGGAAAAATGCCATTGCAGACTGACGTTGCCATCGACGAAGGTGTCTCCGAATGATAGCGGTGTCGGCGGGAACGGTGGATTGGCCGCAGTATTCCAAATCGTAAACGGCGCGGCGTTCGTGCGGCCAAATAGCACATCCTTGGTTTCATGCGTGGCTCGCAGTCCGATGGTGGATTGCAGCGGATCTGTCCATCGAAAACTCCATTGTCCGAACAGAGCCTGACTGTTGGTATTTTGAGCGAAATTATTGGTAAATGGACCGTTGAACAACTGCCCTGAGATCGGGCGGTCAACGGGCCGCCCCGGCACGCCCCATAGTTGCTGTTCTATAGAATGCCAACGGCTGTGGAAGAAAAACGCGCCGACCAGATATTCGCTGCGCCCGCCGCTCGAAGACAGCAGCCGGATCTCTTCGGATTCCTGCGTATACCATTCATTGCGGATGAAGTCCGTCCACGGTTGATTGGAGAAATCCAAATCATCATCAAAATCCAAGCGATATCGCACGTAGCCCGTCTGCGAAACGAGAGTCATCTCGCCGAGCCGCCACGCCAATCGCAAATTGACAAAATCCGATCGAGTGTCGTGGGTCGTTTCTCGGTTTTCATTGCGGTCCGTCGTCTCGGATTCCTGGTCGTTGAAAATTCCCTCGGCCGAATTGCGGCGGCAGATTGGACTCGACGATTTGATACGGCACCCCGATGCGTAGATCGTCGCTGTACTGATAACTCAGGCTGGCGTTGAAGCTTTCCTGCGGATGCCATACGCCGGTAATGCGGGCTCCGGTTTCTTTGTCGATGGGCACTTCCCGGCCGGTTGCCGAATTGCGCACCCAGCCGTTGGTGTCGTTATAGTGTCCCGCGACGCGCACGGCGGCCGTATCCCCGAAGGGAACGTCAATGGCGCCGTCGACAGTGCCGCCGCCATGCTCTACTTCCGCGGTGCCGAGAACTTGCCCGGATAAAGTAGATCCCGGTTCGCGAGTCACGATGCTGATCGCGCCGACGCTGGCGTTCTTGCCGAGCACCGAACTCTCCGTACCCTTGGTGAATTCGATTTGTCGCACATCGAACAAAGCCTGTGAGTACAGCCGACCCTTAGCCAAAAACAATCCATTGAGGAACAGCGCGACCGATTGGTCAAAGGCCTGAGATCTTGCTCCGGTGCCTACCCCTCGAAAGCTGAGCGCCAGCCCATCATCCGGAGCGCGCGAAAACACCATCCCCGGCACATAGTTGGCAAGTTGAAACAGATCCTTGGAGTCCGAGGCGACCAATGCGTCGGCGGTCAGTACCGTCACGGTAATGGGAATGTCCTGCACCGCCTGATCACGTTTTTGAGCGGTAACTACAATTTCCTGCAGGGCATCCCCGAAAGCACGGTCCGTCGGGCAGAGCACGGCGGTCGTAGCCGCGATGAGCAGCAGGCTCCAAATCCCTAGATTCACGCGCGCTCCGGGGTGATAGAGATATCGAGCTCGCCGCTATAATCGCTGCTGACCGGCGAGCCTTAGGTTTTCGGGACCGACAACATTTAACGCTTCCGACACTTTCATCCGCTATACGACAGAATTAGATGAAATTCACAGTGACGCTTACATTTGGCGAAAAAGATGAGCGTGCGAGTCGCTGACATTTAACTTTTCATCGCGGCGCTTAAGTTTCAGGTTGATATGGCCAAGCATGTCTCGCGAGACACCTGCGATTGCGTTAGCGTTGACAATGGTCGAGCGGTGAACTTGCCAAAAGACTGAGGGGTCAAGCTCACTTCGCAGTTCATTCAGAGGCTTTCTAATGAGTGCTTCGCACGTTGCGGTGACCACCCGGGTGTATTTCGCGTCCGCCTGGAAATACACTACCTCGTCCACAGTGATCAGCTGCATTAGGTGCCCAACCGATGCATTTATCCAACGCAGATACTTGCGCGGGTCGGCGTTTCTAATCAGTTCGCGGAGCAGTGATTCGAGATTTTGCGGGGTTGAACCCAATCGTTGCCTGACGCGATCGACCGCTAATCGCAAACGCTCACGCTCCAGAGGCTTCAAGACGTAGTCCAGCGCGCCGGTTTCGAAGGCGGCAACGGCATACGCGTCATAGGCTGTCACAAATACAATGTGGCAGCGTCCCTGCGCCTGATGTGCGACCTCCAAACCGGTCATTCCCGGCATCTGAATGTCGAGGAACATCAGATCAGGCGCATGTTTTTCCAGCAGTTGCAATGCTTCGATCCCGGTGCCGGCCTCTCCTATCACGAGAAGTTCGGGCCACAGCTCGCTCAACCGCTGCCGCAGTTCATCGCGCAACGCCTTTTCATCCTCCGCGATAATTGCGGTCGGTGGGCTCATTGAAATTCAGCCGTGAGTGCTCTTGAACTCAATGAGGAGCAGACGGATGTTGCTGCCGCTGATGTTCTCGACCTCGTGTGTTTCCCCATCGCTCCAGGATACCGCGCCGACCGGGACATCACCGTGGACCTGAACTTTGCCGTCCGGCGTTTTGATGCGGACTTTGCCGGTCGACAGGAGGACTGTGAGATGTGCCGGATGCGAATGCATTCCATCACCACAGACCCCCATACCTGGACGGCCGTTGTAGTCAAGCACGCGCAACTTATCGTTCTCGAATGCAACGCGATAGTTCTGCGGTTGGCTCTGAACAGCATCTTGGGCGCTCGAGTCTTCCGTGATGACGAGCATGGGCAGCAGCGCAAGTAAGGCCCGGCGCAAGCCATCGGGTTGTTCCTGGTTCATTGAATGCTCCTTGTGTCCGGTTCGGGGATCAACGTTATCTCCAGCACGCTCTTTGTCGATGGATCTCGTTTGACGACAAAGGCCTCGCCGTACACGCTTTGTAAGCGAGTCCGCAGAAGTTGGACGAAATCAAGACTACTTTCGCGAAGGCCACTCAAGGTCAGTGTGACGCGGCCATTGGCAGACTGGGTTGTCAACAGTGGGTTAGAGCCATCGGCTCCCAGCGCCAAGAGGGGCAGCATCAGCAGGCTCGGAAACTGCGCGTGCAAAGTCCCGATTTGTAATTCTTTGATGCACCAGCCGGAGGTCGAGCCACGTTCCTCCTGCAAGCTTACATAGGCGCGCGCCAGCCGCAATTCGGCTTCTACTGTGGATATGGGTTCGCGCAGGCCAGGCATTGCGCAGCGCAGAAACTCAACCAGCGTTTCCAATAGACGCTCAGCCCGGTCAGGCTCATTGCGGTAGCGCTTCTCCAATTCGCCCATTGAATTCAGCAACAGAGCGGGATCCACCTGCCTTTGCAGTGCCTGGAGTCGGGCCTCATCAAGGATTGCCTGGGTATGATTGCGAGCGACCGCATTCGCGTGCAACAGCGAGCGCA
>Ga0137409_10006225_pt1 | contig 12401 bp, 10 predicted proteins | sample CZODoug1_16funga_FD_122059 | JGI IMG/M metagenome (GOLD analysis project Ga0137409, IMG submission 122059) | Vadose zone soil fungal communities from Angelo Coast Range Reserve, California, USA - CZODoug1_16fungal (Hybrid Assembly) | ecosystem: Environmental > Terrestrial > Soil > Vadose zone...
TTCGACTTTCCCTGCAAGACCATGCGCGCGCGCATAAGATCGGAGCCAAGCGTTGCAGATCCGACGACGACCCCGCTCAGTGCTTCGGTTTCTTGCGGCTCCGTCGAGCCCCGGGCCGTTGCGAGGGCATGACGCGCAAGCGCACGCGCCTCCCCTGCCCTCCTGCCGAATTTCCAGACCGATGGATGGTGAAGGGTCTGCGACAGCCGGGCGAGCAGACGCGAGCCCTCGGCAGCGATCCCGGGCGCCGCCACCGTCCCATCGACGGAGCTTTTCAGGCGGCCGATGGCTTGCGCGGCTGATAGCGCAGCGAGCGCGCTCGCCCAGCACTCATGCGCGAGCCTTGGTGCATCCTTGACGCGCGCAAGCGTGGCCCCGAGCTGCTCGAGCAGGGCGCGCTGGTAGCATTGAAGCGCAGAGCCGCAAGGGCAAGCGCTGGTGAGATCGCTCAGGTGGACAAGGAGCTGCCTGCGGAAGCGGCGAGCTGCGGAGGCCAGGGTCTCGGGGAAGAAAGTTGCAAACAGCACCACCGCGACCGCTATGCCTACGAGGATGGCAAGCGACGAGTTGAGAAACGCCACGGCATCATAGGTCATGACATTGTCGATGTTCGATGCGAAGGCGAAGTACACGGCAGACAAGAGGCCGAGCGGGCCGATTTGCGGCTGCGCCATGATGAAACCGCAACTCAGTATCAGCGGCGCAAGCGCTACGGCCATCGAAGGAAAGTCGACGGCGAGCGGCATCAGGTAGAACTGGGTCGCGAAAACCGGAACCGCCGTGACGAGCACGGTCGCTGCGGCGGCCATGCTGATCTTGTCCGGTTGTTCCAACGAGGCGAGCAGGCTGCACACGACCGCGGCGACGACGACCGCGGCGGGGCCGCTCGGCCAGGCCGTCGCGAACCAAATTGTGGAGGTGATCCCTACCGCCAACGCGGAGCGGATCCCGATCAAAAGCGCGGGCACAGGGTCCGACCAAGGCCTAAACCCGATATTCTGCTGAGGCGATTCCTCGCCCCGGTCGAAGGCTTCGATGCACGCCCGAAGCTGCGAACGCGCAAGCCCCAGGTCACGCTTATCCTCTGCACGTACCAGAGCAGATACGATCGGACCGTCTCCAGTGGCGGACTCGTTCGTATGGGAGACCCCGATGCCGAGCGATGGGATTTTCTCTGACTCCGGTAGCGAACTGCCACGATGGCTCGCAGCTGCTTCCGCCGCGGTGCAAAGCTCTACCGCGGCCTGGGTCAATCGACGCAGCGGCTGCTCGAGAATGCGCGCCTCGACGCTTTCGAAATACGTCGAATGCTGCATGGCCTGGACATCAAGATAAGCCTTGGCGAGCTCGGTCCGCTCGGCGGTGACACGCTCGCGGTCGGCATCGGGGTCGAGCAGGAGTGTTGCGAAGCTATCGGCGCGGCGAGTCAGAGCGCGCACGAGCTCGACGAGCCTTGGCGAGAGCTCGCGCATCAGGATCAAACGACTGACGAGCGCCGCACAGATGATACCAAGCAAGATCTCCGTGAAGCGCGCCACCACCAAAGGATAGGCTCCAGCGGGGTTGAGGGCGGCGGGGATGCCGATGATTGCGACCGTGTAGCCTGCGAGCTGGAAGCCATATGATGCGAAATTGCGTACCGCACGGGCGGCAAAGTTGCAGAAACAGATCCATACGGCCAGCGCGGCCACGAAGACCTCGCCGTATTGGGCCAAGCCAAATACCAGCGCGATTGAAACAAGGACCCCGGCGATGGTACCGAGGATACGATAGAAGCCCTTGGCGAGGACGAGTCCGCTGTCCGGTTGCGATACGACGAAAACGGTCAGAAACGCCCATCGTGGATCGTCGAGGCCAGCCCAGAATGCGATATAAAGTGCGAGCAGCGATGCCGCAAACGTCTTGACCGCAAAGGTCAGTCCGACCGCAGTCTGATGATTGAGCCACTCCGGCTTCTTTAAGAGCCAGCCGGGCAACCGCACGCTCACGACAGCGGCTTTCATCCGTGCGCCGAGTTGCGCATGCATAGCACTTAGGCGCTCCTGATCCCTGACGCTGCTTGTGAGGCCGCTCAGTGCTGCATGTGCAAATTCATCAGCTCGGGTGGCGGCATCATGTTGTCGTTCAGGTTGAACATGATCCAGAGCGACCCGACGACGACCAGGAACACGATGAGGATGCCGAACGCCAGCGCCAGCACGTTGTTGGTGTTGTCCGGTCCGGTGGTGATGTGCAGGAAGAAGACCAAGTGAACACCCATCTGCGCGATGGCGAGGACGGCAAGGCCGAGCGGGACCCCGGGTGGCCAGATCAGCGATGTGTTGGCGACCCAGAACGACGTGGCCGTGAGGCCGACGGCGAGCACCAATCCGATCGCGTAGACGATGACGCCGGACGACGTCCCCTCCTCCCTGTCGGCAAGTGTTGGCCTGTCTCCAGGCGCGCGATCGTACCGCGTGTCGGTCATGGACGGACTCCCATCAGATAGACGACCGTGAACAGCCAAACCCAGATGATGTCGAGCGCGTGCCAGAACAGGGCGAAGCAGAGCAGGCGACGCTCCACGGTGGCGCGAAAGCCCTTGATTTCGACCTGTGCCATCATCACTGCCAACCAGATCAGTCCGGCGGTGACGTGCAGCCCGTGGCAGCCGACAAGGGTGAAGAACGCGGACAGGAACGCGCTGCGTTGCGGGGTCGCACCGATGGCGATCATGCCGGCAAACTCGCGGATCTCGAGAGCGAGAAAGACTGCCCCGAGCACGAAGGTGACCACGGCAAAGACGTAAGTGGCGTCGCGGCGCCGCGAAGCGATCGCCAGCGACATCAGCCCGCATGTGAAGCTCGAGGCGAGAAGACAAGCGGTCTCGATCGCGACGCTGGCCTGATTGAACAACTCCGCGCCGGTCGGGCCGCCCGCGGTCGCGCGCACGAGCACCGCGTAGGCCGCAAACAGCGCCGAGAACATCACGATGTCGCTAAGGAGGAAGATCCAGAAGCCATAGGCCACGACGATTCGCTTGGGGGCGGGACCGGCTTCGCTGGCGCTCGGCAGCGCATCGTTGCGAACATCATCGATGGCGACAGCGATATTCATCGGGCGACCTCCGCTTGGTGACTCTGTTCGAACTGAGCGATCTGCTCAGCCGGTATCTCGACCTCCTCCTCATTGCGGAACGCGAACACAAGGAGTGTCGCGAACGCGCCCAACAGACCCAGACCGACCATCCACCAGATGTGCCAGATCAGTGCAAAGCCAATGACGACCGCAAAGAACGCATTGACGAATCCGGTCGCGCTGTTCTTCGGGGTTTCGATTGGCTCGTACTCCTGCGGCTGATCTGGCGTCGCGTGCGCGCGTTGTTTCCTGCTCCAGTATGTGTCTCTCTCGGCGACGCGGGGCAGGACTGCAAAATTCCAGGCCGGTGGCGGCGACGCTGTGGCCCATTCCAGCGTGCGGCCGTTCCACGGATCTCCGGTCACATCGCGGAGCTGCTCGCGGTTGCGAATCGAGACCACGAGCTGCACGATCGTGCAGACGATACCTGCCAGGATGACGACGGTACCGACCGCCGCCAGCAACAGCCAGGGTTGCCAACTGAGAACGTCGTAATGCTGCATGCGCCGCGTCATGCCCATCAGGCCCAGCACGTAAAGCGGCATGAACGCGAGATAGAAGCCAATGAGCCAGCACCAGAACGAGGCCTTGCCCCAGCGTTCGTCGAGCGTGAAGCCGAACGCCTTGGGGAACCAATAAGTGTAGCCTGCCATCACGCCGAACACGACGCCGCCGATGATGACGTTATGGAAATGCGCCACCAGGAACAGGCTGTTGTGCAGCTGGAAATCAGCGGGAGGCACGGCCATCAGCACCCCGGTCATGCCGCCGATGACGAACGTCACCATGAATCCGAGCGACCACAGGACCGGCACGGTGAAACGAACGCGCCCGCCGTACATCGTGAACAGCCAGTTGAAGATTTTGACTCCGGTGGGCACCGCGATGATCATCGTCATGACGCCGAAGAAGCCGTTGACCTCTGCGCTCGCTCCCATGGTGAAGAAGTGGTGCAGCCAGACCAGGAATGAGAGAACGCAGATCGCCATGGTGGCGGCAACCATCGAGCGGTAGCCGAACAGCGGCTTGCCGGAGAAGGTCGCGATCACCTCCGAGAATATGCCGAACGCGGGCAGGATCAGGATGTAGACCTCCGGGTGACCCCAGACCCAGAACAGGTTCACGTACATCATCGGGTTGCCCCCGGCATCGACCGAAAAGAAGTGAAACCCGAGGTAACGGTCGAGCAGCAGCATCGCCAAGGTCGCGGTCAGGACCGGAAAGGCCGCGACCATGAGCAGGTTCGAGGCAAGCGCCGTCCAGCAGAACACCGGCATGCGCGTATAGCCCATGCCGGGCGCCCGCGTTTTCAGAATCGTGGTGACGAAGTTTATTCCTGTCATGAGCGTGCCGACGCCGGAGATTTGCAGCGCCCAAAGGTAGTAGTCGACGCCGACGCCGGGCGAAAACTGCAGCTCGCTCAGTGGCGGATAAGCGACCCAGCCGGTCTTTGCGAACTCACCGACCGCCAGCGAGACGTTGACCAAAAGGATGCCCGATGCGGTCAGCCACAAGGCCACCGAGTTCAAAGTCGGAAAGGCCATGTCGCGCACGCCGAGCTGCAGCGGCACCACGAAATTCATCAGCCCGATCACGAACGGCATCGCCATGAAGAAGATCATGATGGTGCCATGCGCCGAGAAGATCTGGTCGAAATGCTCCGGCGGCAGATAGCCTTGCGCGCCGCCAGCCGCGAGCGCCTGCTGCGAGCGCATCATGATCGCGTCGGTGAATCCGCGCAGCAGCATGAGCAGCGCGAGCACGATGTACATAACGCCGATACGCTTATGGTCGACCGACGTGAGCCACTCGCGCCACAGGTAAGGCAGGTATCCCTTGAGCGTGACCCACCCAAGAACAGACACCACGCCCACGACCATCATCGCCGTCGCAGCCATGACGATCGGCTGGTCGAACGGGATCGCGCTCCAGCTGAGCTTGCCAAGGAAATTCATCTTTCGGCTCTCTGTGACATTGGATGGGTGATCGAGGGTGAATCGTCCGGCCGCATCCCGGCGCTCAAGATGCCGCTGAAGAGACCGGGTGCGACGGCGCGATAGGTGAATGGCACAACCGCGCTGCTCGGCTTGGCCAGATCGGCATAGGCTTGGGCGTCGAGCTCCGGACCGGCGCCGCGAGTCGCATCCACCCATTGTGCAAAGTTCTCGGCCGGCACCGCGTCGACGTTGAACCGCATGTCGGCAAAGCCGCTACCGCTGTAGTTGGCCGACAGGCCCGGATACGTTCCAGGATGATCGGCCTGCAGATGCAGGCGCGTCATCATTCCGGCCATGGTGTAGATCTGGCCGCCGAGCTGCGGCACGAAGAAGCTGTTCATCACGCCCGAGGAGGTCAGCTCGAAGCGCACCGGCGTGCCGACTGGAATGGTCAGTTGATTGACGGTCGCGATGCCTTGGTCCGGATAGATGAAAAGCCATTTCCAGTCGAGCGAGACGACCTGAATGCTGATGGGCTTCACCCTGGAGGCGATTGGCTTGCGTGGGTCGAGGTCGTGTGAGCCGACCCAGGCGACACCGCCAACCAGAAGCACCGTCATGGCCGGGATCGACCAGACGAGCATTTCGAGACGGCCGGAATACGCAAAATCAGGCAGGTAGCGTGCGCGCGTATTGGATGAGCGAAACCACCAGGCGACGCCCAGGGTGGCGAGGATCGTCGGGATCACGATCGCCAGCATGATCCCGAGGGCGTTGAGCAGAATTTGCCGTTCGGCAGCGGCAATGGGTCCTTTCGGATCGAGGATGCCTTCCGTGCAGCCACTCAGCGTCGCGGCACCGATCAAGACACCGACCAGGAGACTGTATCGCATGTTAGACCTCATCTGCCCTGACGCTGGTGAAACTGCATGCGGTTCGGACGGGCCAGGTCAGGCGTTCGGCTTGTACAGATGCGACGCCAGTCCGAGCACCACGCGATGAAAGAATGGATGACGATGGGTCGCCCCTATGGTCGGCCAAGAGGGCCGCAAACAGCAGGGACAAGTAGAAAATCGAGAACACGAACAGGCGGGAAGCATCGCGGCGATCGGCACCGCCGCTTCTGCGCAGCCTGAATGCGAGCACAACGAAGATCACTCCGCTGATAGCGGCGGTCGCGGCAAAGATCATGCCGACAAAGCCGAGTGCCCACGGGAGCAACGACATCGGAACCAAAAGCGCGCTGTAGACGAGGATCTGCCGCGTCGTGGCGACCCTTCCGGCTACGACCGGCAGCATGGGGACGCCGGCACGGGCATATTCGTCGCTACGATTGAGCGACAGCGCCCAGAAGTGAGGTGGCGTCCAGAGGAAAATGATTAGGAACAAGATGAGTGGCTCCAGGCCGACCTCTCCGGTGGCGGCTGCCCAGCCGATCACTGGCGGAAGTGCGCCGGCGGCGCCGCCAATGACGATGTTTTGAGGCGTCTGTCGCTTCAGCCACACCGTATACACCACGACATAGAAGAAGATCGCGAAGGCGAGTAGCGCTGCCGCTTTGACATTGAGCGCGAGAGCAAGAACCGCGACTGCGCTGCAGGCTAGAACAAGCCCGAATGCAAGCGCTTCCGCGCGCGAGATCGTGCCGCGCGGGATTGGACGCATGGCCGTGCGAGTCATCACCGCGTCGATGTCGGCGTCGTACCACATGTTGAGGACGCCGGCGGCGCCCGCTCCTGCGGCGATTGCGAGAACTGCAATGGACCCAAGGAATGGATCGAGATAACCGGGTGCAATGACCAATCCGACAAGCGCAGTGAAGACAGCAAGCACCATCACGCGTGGTTTCATGAGCATGACGAAATCAGGTAGGCGCGCTGCCAGACGCGACGAGGAAGGCACCTGCAGGCGCGAGACGGAAATTGCTGTGGTCTTCATGGTCAATTCCTCTCAGCGCCGGAGATTTGTTCTCGCGAGGGACAATTTGACGATCTCGAATGGCGCGGTCTATTGCGCGCAGGTCGACCCTGACACCGATGTGGTTGCACTGCGCTGCACCTTGGTTTAGCTCGACGCGTTGAATGTCCTGGGACACTCTCGGCCATGCTGCTGCCGCTAAGCGTGCACTGGACGCGCATGCGTCTTATCAGAGGCCTAGGTGCTAGCCAGGGCCGAAAACCTCCGCCTCACCGCTCAACGGCCAAGCTCAGGAGTGTTTCCCGCGCTCGGCGGCTCCGGGATCAATCGCGAGCTGCGCTGCCCGGTGAAATAGGACCAGAGCCATTGGGTTCGCACTCGTCGCCGGTTCTGCAGCTGTGGAAGCGCCATGAGATGAAGGAAGACCCAAACCAGCCAGGTGACAAACCCACTCATCCGAAGGCGCCCGCTCTCTAGTATCGCGAAATTCTTGCCGACGACCGCCATGTTGCCCTTATCGAAGTATCGGAATGGACGTTTTGGTTCTCGTCCCTTGAGCTGCCGCGAGATCAGGCGTCCGACGTAGTGCCCTTGCTGGATCGCCGCTTGCGCCACGCCAGGCACTGGCCGGCCGTCGCAAACGACCGATGTCGCATCGCCGACGACGAAGACGCCGGCGACATCTGGAGCATTCATGAAGGGGCCAACCAATACTCTGCCCGCCCGATCTGTCTTGGCACCAAGCAGTTTCACGATTGGTGATACCGCGACGCCTGCGGTCCACAGCACTGTAGCGCTTGGAATTCTTTTTCCATCGGCGATCACCCCATTCTCGTCGACCTTCTCCACTTTGACACCGGTTACGACCTTGACGCCGAGTTCCTCCAGCCGGCTGGCGGCTTTTTTGGCCAGACTTTCGGAAAACGTCGGTAGAATTCGCTTGCCACCCTCGATCAGAACGATCGAACTTTTTGCGGGATCAATCCGCCGGAACTGCCCGCGCATGGTGATCGTGGCCATTTGTGCCAACGACGCCGCTAGCTCCACTCCGGTGGGACCCGCACCAACCAGGACGAAAGTCATCTGGCGTGCGCGTTCATTCTCATCATCCGTGGTGTCCGCCGATTCATAGGCGCTTAGAATTTTTGCACGAATAGTCTCGGCGTCGCCTAGACTCTTGAGACCCGGTGCATATCTGGCAAACTCGTCATGGCCAAAGTAGCTCGGCCGCATCCCGGTAGCGACTATCAAGTAGTCAAATTGGATCCTGCGAATGCCGACTGCGGGGGAGGACGCGTCGACTGATCGAGAGTTCGAGTCCACGCCGGTCACTTCGGCGAGCATCACACTAACATTTTTCTGCTTGGCAGCGAGTTGCCGGATCGGGGCGGCAATCTCGGATGGCGCAAGAACCGCGGTTGCGACCTGATAGAGCAGTGGCTGGAAGATATAGTGATTGCGTCGGTCAATGAGAACGACGTCGACATCGCATCGCTTCAAAGCGCGAGCCGCGGCGATACCAGCGAACCCGGCGCCAACGATCACGATACGCTTTCGTCGGGCGCTAGATGTACCTGCCACCGGTGAGCCATATTCCGGCCGAGCAACGTCCGGGGCTTGCTGTCGAATATCTTGCAACATCTCACTCATGGCTCGCCTTTTGGTTTGGCTAACAGATTGAAGTTGTCACCTTCCGGGGGAAGCAGGCTATTTGCCGAAGAACATCATGTTGCGCGCGTAGGCGCGCAACATGGGTTCATGGAAGTCCCGAAGATCACGAAAGGTCATGCGGCGTCCGTTCTTTGGGATGTCGCCGCTGACTTTTGATACTTGCTCCGCAGCTCGATCAGTCCCATGAGGATCTCGTCGCGCTGTGACTCCAGCTCGGGAATCGAGCGCGAGCCGACCTCGGCATGAACGCTGTCGATGAGCTTCTTTTGCACTTCGGGCGTCAATACCGGCTGCCCGAGAACCTTCCACCAGGCCGTCATAGGGCCGGTGAACTGCTGGAAGAAGTGCTCGATGCCGCCTTGGCCGCCGCCGAGGTGGTTGAGCATCATGTTGCCCATGATGCCCCAGCGCATGCCCGGACCCCAGCACAACGCGGTGTCAACGTCCGCAGCGCTGACCACGCCTTCGGCAACGAGGTAATAAACCTCCCGCGCGAGCGCCGCCTGCAGACGATTGGCGACGTGCCCGGGCACTTCCTTGCGCAGCCGGACGGTCTGCTTTCCGAGCCTTGTATAGAATTCCGATGCGCGCTCAATGGTCGCTTCCGAGGTCTTGGCGCCGCCAACGATCTCGACCAGCGGAACCAGGTGCGGCGGATTGAACGGATGGCCGATGACACATCGCTCGGGGTGCAAGCGGCAAGCGGATTGAATCTGGCTCATCGTAAGGCCCGAGGAACTCGAGGCGATGATCACGTCGGCTGGCAACAGCTCGTCGAGCTGGCGGTACAGCTTCCCCTTGAAATCGATCCGCTCGGGCCCGTTCTCCTGGACAAAATCCGCGCCCTTTACCGCCGACGGCATATCACGCGTAAACGTGAGTTTTGATTGTGACGCGTCAGGCGCGAGGCCCAATCGCTCAAGTGCCGGCCAGGCCGCCTTCACGAACCGTCTCAGGGACGTCTCAGCATCCGGTGCAATATCGGTTGCGACGACTTCCAGTCCCTTCGCCAGGAACAGTGCCGTCCAGCTCGCGCCAATGACGCCGGTTCCGATGATGGCGATGCGGCGAATAGGCTTGTTGTTCGACATGGTTTGGTTCTCCTTCAGGTCGGATTTCAGATTTCAGTGAAAGCGATGCCAGTGAGATTGCCCTGCCCATAGAGAAAGTTGCGGGCTTCCGATCCATCGAGCTTGGCGGCATAGATCGATCCGGCAAAATCGGTCACAAACATCCGATCGCCGGGGACATCCAGCGCGATGCCGATCCCCTCCATGAGATGCGTCAGCACGATCTCTGGCCCTTGGGGCTTTGCATCAATGGACGCACGGTTCACCGTGTTGCCGCGGGGAGGGTCGCCGCGGTCGGTCCAATAGAGCACGCGATTTTTGACATCGAGCTCGAGATCAATCGGCTCAGGCAAGTGGTCGAAGAATACTTCGACATCCGAGCGGTTGGCGGCGGTCTCACCCTTAGGGATTTCTAGGCCTGCCCGAAAGATTCGGCCCTGCTCCCCATTGTCCGGGCCTTTTTGCGTCCAGTAGATTTGCTTGTGTTCAGGATCGATCGTGATCCCAACGCACCACCTGGTCTGGTCGCGCCGATCCGCGTCGCCCCGGCCGGTCTCGACGAGCGTTTCAATCTGCGAGCCGTCAAGATTCGAGCGCATCACCCGCATGCCTTCGCGATCGCACCAGTAGAGCTTGCCGTTCTTCTTATCGAGGTGGATCTGCTTCGGCGTGAACGTGCGGCCCTCGGGAACGATGACCTTGCGATTCTTTCCATCAGTATCGGCCCGCTCGATAGAGCCATCGTTTGTGCCGGGACTAGAGCCCATGTTGGTCCAATAGATATGGCCAGCCTCGACGTCGACCACGATGCCATCCGGAAGGTGACAGTCGGTCACAATGACCTTCCGATCGGAGCCGTCCGGCCACATCGAGTGAATACGACCACCGCTCAACTCGAGAACGTACAGTCGGGCAACCGTGCCTTTGCGGCCGGACGCGGGCTTCGACTTCGAATTCGTCGTTATAGCTTCAGTCATGCTGATCTCCTTTTGCCGCCGGGCTTCGATGCCGAGGTTCTCCCGCGGTATCTCTCCATATCTGTCCGTTCGTAGGCGCTACGCGGCCGTTGCAGATTTCACGGTCCTGGTGAAGTCAGGCGCGCGCTTTTCAAGAAATGCCGTCAGTGCTTCCTTGGCGTCGTCAGAGCGAACCTGCGCACTGAACTCTTCGTTCTCGGCCTTCATTGCTGCCTTGATCTGCTCCCGAAAGGACCGCTTCATGAGTCTCTTGCTTGCTTGCAGCGCGCCGGCCGGCTTCGCCGCCAGCTTTCGCGCTGTTTCGGTCGCCGTCGCCAGCAGGATCTGGTCGGATACGACCTGAGTAACAAATCCCAAATCTGCAGCGCGCTTCGCATCGAAGGACAGTCCCAACAAGATCAACTCTGCCGCACGGATGTGCCCTATCCTCGCTGGAACCAAAAAGCTCGATCCAAATTCCGGCACTACCGCAAGATTGACGAACGGCATTTGGAATTTCGCGCTCTCGCCCGCGTACACGAAGTCACAGTGCGTCAGCATGGTGGTTCCGCCTCCAATCGCAGCGCCCTGAACGGCTGCGACCAGCGGCTTATCGAAATCGTTCAGCGCATTCATCAGCTGAGCCTGCGGAGAGGCTCCCGGCCCCGGAGGATTCTTCAGAAAGTCCTCCACATCGTTGCCCGCACAGAAAGAATCGCCTGCGCCATGCCAGAGCACGACGCGTATGCGTTTGTCCTTGGCCGCGTCGTTGAAAACGTCCGCCAGAGCCGCGTACATGCCCGAGGTCATCGCGTTTTTCTTGGCCGGACGATTCAAAACGACGCGCAGGATGCTTTCGGACTGTTCAGTAATAATATCGGCCATCACCGAGCTCCTGCGTCCATCAGATGAAATTTCAGAATTGGCGCCACTATGCTGCACACTCAGGGACGATGACGTTTCGGTCGTGACCTTCGTCGGCGATGTCCTGCATCGCCACTTCCAGCCGGTCGTGGCAATCGCAGCGCAGCAGCGGAGCTCCTTCGGTCAGATCGCCCATGACGAGCGCGAGCGCGGTTTCAACCCGTTGAGTGCCGTTCGAGATATCGCGTTCGAGCCCGATGGCATCAAACATCCCCCACCTCGTCGGCAGGCGGGTGGACGCAACGCGCCAAAGCGTCCAGGTGTGCACATCTCTCATTGTCTCTGCTCTCGTTCCAAGCATCTTCGGAGGAAGTCAGGGTCTTGCGCGGCATCTTGTCGTGTCGGTGCTTTCCAATAGCGTTACGCGGCGCGTCCCTTGGCTTTCGGAATGGCGCCACTTGCGCGCAAGCCATCGATTTCGGTCGCGTTGAACCCGAGTTGGCCGAGAACCTCTTCGTTGTGCTCTCCGATTTCCGGAGCGCGCCTTGCAGACACTTTGGCAACGCCATGCACCTGAATCGGACTGCTGATCGTCGAGGTCAGTTTGCCGCCGGCGCCTTCGAGCGGAACGACGATGTCATTCGCGCGCAGCTGCGGATCGTTGATCACGTCCTGCGGCCCGCGCACGGCGCCGAACGTGACGTGGACGCCATTGAAGACCTCGTACCAATGCGCCATCGGCTGCGAGCCGAAGACCTCGTCGAGGATCGCCGTCAGCTGGGACGCGTTCTCCACCAGCTTCGCCGGATCGGAAAATCGCGGGTCTGTCAGCAGATCCGTGCGGCCGATCGCCTTTGCCACGGCCGCCA
>Ga0137409_10006227_pt1 | contig 12398 bp, 9 predicted proteins | sample CZODoug1_16funga_FD_122059 | JGI IMG/M metagenome (GOLD analysis project Ga0137409, IMG submission 122059) | Vadose zone soil fungal communities from Angelo Coast Range Reserve, California, USA - CZODoug1_16fungal (Hybrid Assembly) | ecosystem: Environmental > Terrestrial > Soil > Vadose zone...
CGGCGCCGAGCGAGAAGCCGGCGCCGAGTGCCGAACGACGCGCGCCCGTCGGCGCGTCGGCTTCGTGGTCGGCGGGTGGCAGCACTATAACGGCGGCGGCTTGGGCGGCGAAGAGACTATCTGGAAGTGGGTCCTCGTCACCGGTGCGTCGGTCGAGCAGGGCATGGACATGGCGCGCGATGCGCTCGGCGATGGCTGCAATCTCGGCTTGCTTGGTCTTAGGTCTGGGACGGTTCGGGGCCGGCGCCGAGCAGGGCAGATTCTGGCAGATGAATGATCTGCTCTTTGCCCATCAGAAGAAAATAAAGCTGCCGGACCTTCTGGAATATGCCCGCCAACTCAACCTTGATCTGCCGCTCTTTCAGAGGCGTTTGCGCAGTGGATACTACAAAGGAATCATTGACCGCGATTGGGACCTGGCCACGTCTCTTGGCGTGGACAGCACTCCAACTTTTTTTGTCAACGGCAACAAGCTGGTAGGCGAACAGACCCCGGAGCAATTGCAAAGCGCAATTGAAGGCAAACCTATTCCGGGCGCGCCCGATGTGAACCAGCTCCGCGCGAACAAGCTGGGACCAATGCCGCTCGAGCCATTCGATGATGACGACGTCGCCGCGCGAGGTCCAGTCCAGCAACTGCCAGACGAAATCCGGCGCCGCCGCGGTCTGCACCTCCAACAGGCGATCAAGTTCGCTTCCCGCAACCGTTCGGCCAACCAGCGGCGTGTGCAACAGGCCTTCCGGATGCCACAGATCGAGAAAGGCCTGTCCATCCCGCGCCGCCCACGCCGCCGCAAACCGCGTTACAAAATCCTGAATCTCTGCGTCCGTCATCGATCGTCTCCATGTTGTGTGATGGAGACGCTAGCGGCCGCGCCGGAATTGGTCTGGCGGCTTGCGGACCTGACATTTTAGTTTGCTGTGGAAGGGCGTGGCCTGTGCGAAAAATACCAGATCGTCGTCCCTGCGAACGCAGGGACCCATAGCCACCGGCGTTAGTTGTTAAATCGAATTGCAGCTCCAGCTTTTGCAAAATCCACGCAGCGGTGGCTATGGATCCCGGCTCGCGCTGCGCTTGGCCGGGACGACGACGGTGTTTGGTTCGCGTGGTGAGTTCTAGATCACGCCGGTATCACGTATGACTTCGTGCCACCTTCAGCACCACGCCCTCGTGCTCCAGCAGCCATTGCTTGCGTTTGAGCCCGCCGCCATAGCCGGTCAGCGACCCGTTGGCGCCGATCAGGCGGTGACAGGGCACGACGACGCTGATCGGATTGGAGCCGTTGGCTGTGCCGACGGCGCGGATCGCCTTGGGCATATCGAGTTGTGCGGCCAGCGCGCCGTAGCTCATTGTCGTACCTGCGGGGATGGCCGGCAGCGCGGTCCAGACCTTGCGCTGGAACAGCGTGCCGGTGACGCGCCATTTGATCGTGCTTAGGCGATCGAGATCGCCGGCGAAATATCCGGATAACGCCGCCCTGATGTCGTCCGGCGCCCGCCCGTCTTTGAGAACCGGCGTGCCGTAATGCAGCCGCAGCAGTTCTCTCATGCGCGGCTCATGGTCTTCCCAATCCAGCGCCCGCAACGCACCTTCGGCGTCGGTGACCAGCAAGGCGATGCCGATCGGTGTTGGCAGCCGATCGAGGCTGAATGTTTCAGGCGGCTTCGCGCGCATCGGTTTTCCCGGTCGAGGTGGGATGCGCGATGCCCGCGGCCCACAAATGCAGGGCCGCATAAGCGCGCCATGGCCGCCATCGCTCGGCGCGCGACAGCAACTCAGAAGGCGACGGACGCCGTCCGTCAATCGCCATCGCTCGCATCAGGCCGATGTCGGCGGCGGGAAATGCATCGGGTTCACGCAGTTCGCGCATCGCAATATATTGCGCGGTCCATTCGCCAATCCCTGGAAGCAATCGCAGCTTCGCAATCGTAGCTTCGAGGCTCGCCCCCCGGCTGAAAATTGCCGGATCGGTGGAAATCGCCTGCGCCAGCGATGTCACCGCCATCGCCCGCGCATTCGGCATGCCGAGCACAGCGAGATCGGCGCTGGCCAGGCGCGCGGGCGACGGAAACAGATGGCTGAGGCCCTCGCCGCCTTTTGCCGCCGCCGGCAGCAACGCGCCGTGGGCCTCCACCAGCCTGCCGAGCAATCGGGTCGCCGCTGGAACCGTGATCTGCTGACCGAAGATGGCGCGCACCGCCAATTCAAAACCGTCCCATGCGCCGGGCACGCGCAGGCCCGGCCGCGCCGCGACCAGCGGCGCCAGCGCCGGGTCGAGCGAAAGATGCGCGCCGATCATATCGGGGTCGGCAGCAAGATCGAACACCCGCCGCACCCGCGCGATGATCTGCGGCAGCGCCGCCATGTCGGGAAACCGCACGGAAACGTCGACCCGGTTTTTGGCGGTTGGCGCGACGCTGATCGCACCACAGCCCTCGCCGATCGCAATCGTGCGCCGGTAGACGTCGCCCGAAACAAGTTCGACGCCCGGAATGGCGCGGTGCCTGAGAAACGACAGCATCGCATCCCAGTCATAAGGCGGCCGGTAGGCGAGACGAACCGACAAAGCGCCGGCTTCGCGCCTGGTCTTGTCGCGGGTCCGCCGCAGCGTCGCCGGTGAGCGTCCGAACATCTGCAGAAAGGTTTCGTTGAAACGACGGACGCTGTTGAAGCCCGACGCCAGTGCGACCTCGGCCATCGGCAGCGACGTCTCGTGGATCAATTGCTTGGCGAGCAGAACCCTTCGCGTCTGCGCCACCGCGATCGGCGACGCCCCCAAGTGCCGATGAAACAGCCGGCGCAACTGGCGTGCGCCGACGCCGAGCCGGTTGGCAAGGCCCTCGACATCGGCTTCATCGAGGCCGCCGGCTTCGATCAAGGCGAGCGCGCGGGACACCGTGTTGGTGGTGCCGCGCCAGAACGCGAGATCGGGCGAGGTCTCCGGCCGGCAGCGCAGGCATGGGCGAAAGCCGGCCTGCTGCGCCGCGGCCGCGGAGGGATAGAACGATACATTCTCGAATTTCGGGGTGCGCGCCGGGCAGATCGGCCGACAGTAGATGCCGGTGGTCTTGACGCCCACGAACAGCCGGCCGTCGAAGCGGGCATCGCGGGTCGAAATCGCGCGGTAGCAGGCGGTGCGATCCATATCCATCATGGAAACATCGTCCATTGCAGCGAGCCTGTCTCGCGGTTTTCGGACATCGTCATTTTACCGCAAACGGCCGGGCGAAACATCGCATCGCGCAGCGGGAGCGTGCTAGCTTTAAGGCATCATTAACCTGGTGGCGTCGGGGGGCGGCAATATGATCTGGTTGGCCAATGGTTTGGTGGCGCTGGTCGCGGCGCTGCATGTCTATTTTCTGGTTCTGGAGATGTTTCTCTGGACCAAGCCGCTCGGCCTGAAGACCTTTCGGAACTCGCCCGAGAAAGCCGCCGATTCCGCGGTGCTCGCCGCCAATCAGGGGCTGTATAACGGCTTTCTCGCCGCGGGCCTTGTCTGGGGGCTGATTCAGAGCACCCCCAGCTTTGCGTTCCAGATCAAAGTGTTCTTTTTGCTCTGTGTGATCGTCGCCGGCCTTTACGGCGCCGCGACCGTCAGCCGGAGGATCCTGTTGGTGCAGGCCGCACCCGCCGCCCTCGCGTTAATACTGCTCTGGCTGGCCTGAGATCGCTCATCTTTTGCGCCCGGCCTTGCCTTGCATTGCAACATTCCTTCATCCAGTATCTGGCCAGCGATGGCATCCGCTAGGGTCTTTAGGCCGCCGGACAAGACCATCGGTCAAATCAACACATGAGGAACGCAGCGACATGAGGAACGGCATTTTTCATCTGCTCACCGGAACAGCGGTTGCCATTGCGCTGTCGGCGTCGCCGGCATCAGCGCAAAAGAAATATGATACCGGCGCGACCGATACCGAGATCAAGGTCGGCCAGACCGTGCCGTTCAGCGGACCGGCGTCCGCGTATGCGACCATCGGCAAGGCCCAGGCGGCCTATATCAAGATGATCAACGATCAGGGCGGTGTGAACGGCCGCAAGATCAACTTCATTCAGTATGACGACGCCTACAGCCCGCCGAAGACTGTCGAACAGGTTCGCAAGCTTGTCGAAAGCGATGAAGTGCTGCTGACCTTCCAGCTGATCGGCACGGCATCCAACGCTGCCGTGCAAAAATACCTCAACACCAAACAGGTGCCGCAGTTGTTCGCCGCCACCGGCGCCTCCAAATTCACCGACCCCAAAAACTTCCCCTGGACCATGGGATTCAACCCCAACTATCAGACCGAGGGCCGGATCTATGCGCGGTATATTCTGAAGAATTATCCGAATGCAAAGATCGGTATCCTTTATCAGAATGACGATCTCGGCAGGGATTATCTCACCGGCATCAAGGCCGGTCTTGGCGACAAGGCTGCGACGATGATCGTCGGCGAAACGTCCTATGAATTGACCGACCCGACGATCGACTCGCAGATCGTCAAACTTAAATCGGTCGGTGCCGATCTGGTGTTCGACGCCTCGACGCCGAAATTCGCCGCGCAGGCGATCAAGAAGATCGCCGACCTCGGCTGGAAGCCGGTGCACATTCTCGATATCAACGCCACCTCGGTCGGCGCCGTGATGAAACCCGCAGGACTGGAAAACTCCAAGGATGTCATTAGCGTCAACTACGGCAAGGATCCGCTCGATCCGACCTGGAAGGATGACGCGGGCATGAAGAAGTATTTCGACTTCATGGCGAAATACTATCCGGAGGGCGACAAGGACTCCAGCTTCAACACCTATGGCTACTCCACCACACAGTTGCTGATTCATGTCCTCAAGCAATGCGGCGACAATCTCACCCGCGACAATGTCATGAAGCAGGCGACCAGCCTGAAGAATGTTCAGCTCGATTTGTCGTTGCCGGGAATCGTCGGCAGCACCTCGCCGACCGATTATCGCGTCAACAAGCAGTTGCAGATGATGAAATTCAATGGCGAGCGTTGGGAATTGTTCGGCCCGATCATCGAGGACGATGCCAGCGGCTAGCTGGTTGCCTCATCCTGAGGAGCCCGCCGCAGGCGGGCGTCTCGAAGGATGCGAGACGTGTTGCCCTCATGGTTCGAGACGCCGCGCAAGATGCGCGGCTCCTCACCATGAGGGGTTTCGCGCTAACGGTATGGTTAAGAGTTCCTGAAATCCCTTGCTGCCTGGGATTTGCGAGCTCCCCGCGACATCAGCATTAATCATCGCTTAACGCAGCCTTAAACCCCAATCGCTAGTCTGTCGCGTCAGGTTGCGTGGGCGTTGCGTATGGCGTGGGGACGGAAAAAGGGCAGCGGACGCAAGGAGCCGCAATTCGGGCTCGGCGCATCGCTGGCGGAGTTGCGTCTTGGCCCGCAGGATCGCGTCCCCGCCGGCGACGACGAGACGCCGAGAAAGCCATCTTCCAGACGCAAGGCCAGCGAACCGGACGACGACGACCGCGACGAAGCGCCGCGCGAGCGAAAACCGCGTCCGAGCCGGGCCAACCGCACGCGCCGATCGAAGACGCGCGCACGGATCGGCTTTTATCGGCTGTTTTATTGGGGCGCGGTGCTCGGCCTCTGGGCGGCTATCGCGCTGGTCGGCGTCATCGTCTGGGTCGGCGCACATCTGCCGGCGATCCAGTCGCTTGAAATTCCGAAGCGGCCGCCGACGATCCAGATCGTCGGCTTCGACGGCAGCGTGCTGGCAACGCGCGGCGAAATGGCCGGCGCCAATGTATCGCTGAAGGAATTGCCGCCCTATCTGCCGCGGGCTTTCATCGCCATCGAGGATCGACGGTTTTATTCGCATTATGGCGTCGATCCCATCGGCATCGCACGCGCGGCGGTCACCAATATCCTGCATCGCGGCGTTTCGCAGGGCGGCTCAACGCTGACCCAGCAGCTCGCCAAGAACCTATTTCTGACCCAGGAGCGCACGCTGCAGCGGAAATTGCAGGAGGTCGAGCTCGCACTTTGGCTCGAGCGCAAGCATTCCAAATCGGAAATTCTCGAACTCTACCTCAACCGGGTGTATTTCGGTTCCGGCGCCTATGGCGTCGAGGCGGCGGCGCAACGCTATTTCGGGAAATCCGCCAAGAACGTCACCGTGGCGGAGGCAGCGATGCTCGCAGGGCTCGTCAAATCGCCGTCGCGGCTGGCGCCGAACCGCAACCCGGAAGGCGCAGAAAAGCGAGCCCAGACCGTGCTCACTGCCATGGCGGAAGCCAAGTTCATCACCGAAGCGCAGGCGAAGGCCTCGATCGGGCATCCCTCCTACAACGTGAAAGCGGCGGGCGCCGGCACCGTCAATTACGTCGCAGACTGGATCGGCGAAGTGCTCGACGATCTGATCGGCCAGGTCGAGCAGAACATCGTGGTCGAGACTTCGATCGATCCGAAGCTGCAGGCGGTTGCCGAGGCATCCGTTATCGATGAACTCGCGGCAAAAAGCGTAAAATTCAATGTCAGCCAGGGCGCGCTGGTGGCGATGACCCCGGATGGCGCCGTGCGCGCCATGGTCGGCGGCCGCAATTACGCCGACAGCCAGTATAACCGCGCGGTCACCGCGAAACGCCAGCCGGGCTCGGCGTTCAAGCCGTTCGTGTATCTGACCGCGATCGAAGCCGGCCTGACGCCGGAGACGATCCGGCAGGATGCGCCGCTCGACGTCAAGGGCTGGAAGCCTGAGAACTACAGCCACGAATATTTCGGCCCGGTGACGCTGACGCAGGCGCTGGCGATGTCGCTCAATACCGTTGCGGTGCGGCTCGGCCTCGAAGTCGGCGCCAGAAACGTCGTGCGCACCGCGCATCGGCTCGGCATTTCATCGAAGCTCGACGCCAATGCTTCGATCGCACTGGGTACTTCCGAGGTCTCGCTCACCGAACTGGTCGGCGCCTACGCACCGTTCGCCAATGGCGGCCAGGGCGTCACCCCGCATGTCGTGACCAAGATCCGCACCGCCGAGGGCAAGGTGCTGTACGCACGCCTCCCGGACCAGCTTGGCCAGGTGATCGAACCGCGCCATGTCGCGATGATGAACACCATGATGCAGGAGACCCTGCTCAGCGGCACCGCGCGCAAGGCGGAGATTCCGGGCTGGATCGCCGCCGGCAAGACCGGCACCAGCCAGGATTTCCGTGACGCCTGGTTCATCGGCTACACCGCCAGTCTCGTAACCGGCGTCTGGCTCGGCAATGACGACAATTCGCCAACCAAGAAGGCGACCGGTGGCGGCTTGCCGGTGGAAGTCTGGACTCGCTTCATGCGGTCAGCCCATCAGGGCGTCCCGGTCGCGGCCTTGCCGGGATCGCAGGCGGGCGGCTTGTTCTCGAATTTCGCGCAAGCCGCGTCGCAGGTCAGCGCCCCTTCAGCGCCCCCAGCCGCCGCGCCGTCTGCACCGCAGGCCGTGAGCGGTGCAACGAGACCAGCCCCGACGCGAACGTCGGTACGCCCCGAAGCCGCGGCGGGATTGGACGGCTGGCTGATGGACCGGCTGTTCGGTCGATAGATTCTTGTTGGCGCACTTCTTCTTTTGGAGATTGCCATCGCTTCGCCGCCCACGGCGTCTGCGATGGACACGCGTCGACCAGCGACCACTATCGGTCATCTTGAGCTGACATTAACCATGCGAGAGCTTCGCGCAAACCATGCAGGAGCTTCTCGCGGCCAAAGCTGGACGCTTAATGAGCGCTTAAGATTTTTGCGCAACTTATAGACAATCAGCACCAAATATCATCACGCAGCAAGAAATGCGAGCGGAACTCAGCCTCTAGGGAGGATTGCATGAGAACGCTTATTATTGGCGCGTTGGCCGCGACCTTGGTCGGCTGTAGCTGTCCTTTATCGCAGCAAGCGAGCATGGACGGATGCACGGACGCGAACGGGTTCGCCTGTTTCGACAGGACGCTCGCCAGCCAACCGATTGAACCAAAGCCAGCATCGTTGAAAGCCAACTCCGCGACAATAAAAATCAAGTCCGCGATCGCGAAGACGGAAAAGCCGTCGTCTGCTGACGCCCGCGACAGGACCGTCCACCTCGACACGAAGAAGGCGAAGCCCACCACGGTCGCAGCGAAAGTCGAGCCTCCGGCATCCGGTCAACCTGCTGCGACGTCCGATCAGGTCATGATCAAGGCGAAGACCACCATCGCAGCGAAATTGGAGGACCCGGCCTCTGCCGAGTTCGGCGAGATGAACAGGGCCGTCCGAAAAAATACGCTCGGGCAGTCCGTCGACACCATTTGCGGCCGCGTCAAAGGAAAAAAAGCGTCGGGCGAGGATACCGGAGACAGGCCGTTTCTATATCTCGTGAAGGATGATGATGCATACGTCGTCGATGGCTCCGCGGGTTCAGCGGCGGCGACCGCGTACCGCAACATTTGCAACTAGCCTGGCGCAGCAGAACCGCTGCTGATCGCCGCAGATTGCATGAGGCAAATTTTGTTCCTTGGAAATCCAGGCTGGTGGCGCGTTTCTCTGAACTCGGAGACATCATGGACGATTTTACCAATTCTGCAGAACTAGCCCAGGGATCGCAGACATCGCCGGTGCTCGTGATCATCGAGCCTCACGTCCTGGCGCGCACCTGCATTCTCAGTATCCTCAAGCGAGAGTTCGCTGGATTCGAAATTGTCGAAATGCCAACGACGAGTGGACTGAAGTGGTTATCAGGAATAGACGTTCGCTTGATCGCGCTGAATATCGAGGGCAAGCAGATCACCGATCCTTCGATCGAGGAAAGTCTCGCGCTCATCGCCGAATCCTATCCGAACGCGTACGTTGCGCTCTTGTCAAATCGCGACGACGAGACCACCGCCTCGGCCGCGATGCGGCGGGGAGTCCGTGGTTTTTTTCCGACCTCGATCCCGGTCGAGGTCGCTATCGCCGGATTGCGCCTTGTTCTTGCCGGCGGGGTCTACCGACCCCTGCCGATTATGAAACAGAATGAAGCGTCGAGCCTCAAGACGATATCGTCATGCACCGGCGCCCACCAGCTATCCGGAATCCACGAGGCTAGCGGCGTCACGAAGAGTTTGCCCGAGAGGGCGATGGTCGACCTTACGCCCCGCGAGCGAAACGTACTCGCGGCGCTGGAACTCGGCCTCCCCAACAAGCTGATTGCCGTCAAGCTCAACCTGTCGGAAAACACCGTAAAAATGCATATTCAGCACATCCTGCGGAAGTGCTCCGCTCATAACCGCACCGAGGCGGTCCTTCGCTGGAGCGGACGGTTGTCTGGTCATAACGGTCACGTACGCGCACGCCTGACTTCATCTTCTTGAGGGCTGCCTTGTTCTTGAAGGCTGCTTGCGCTTCCCATGCCGGTCGCAGCTCAGTCCTCGTAGAACGCGTTGTTGAAGCTGTCGAGCAGGGGCTTGAGGGCATAGAGCGCCACGGTCCCACGACCCGTCTTGATGAACACTTGGGCCGGCATTCCCGGAATGATCCGGATACCGTCGATCTCAGCGATCCGCGGGTCCTGCACTCGAATCTTCGCGGCATAATATGGCTGGTCGGTGCGCTTATCGAGGAGACGGTCGGCAGACACGTGCGTAACGGTCCCCTTGAGCCGCGGCACGCGGCGCTGGTTATAGGGCAGCAAATTCACATCGGCGCTCAGTCCAGGACGGACCACATCGATGTCCTCGGGCCTGACGCGCGCGGTCACGATGAGACGATCCTGCCGGGGAACCAGATCCATGAGAGGTGCGCCGGCGCCGACCACGCCACCGGGGGTATGGATTCGCAGGTCGGTCACCACGCCGTCTTCGGGCGCCTTGACCGCCGTTCGCAACAGTTGATCGTCGGCGGACTGTAGCCGCTCGCGTATCTGGAAAATCTGGCTTTGTGCCTCGCGCAACGACTGCGCGATTTCGTTTTGCCGGTCATTCTCCAATTTGAGGTGAGTTGCCTGCGATTCATTGATAACTTGCCCGGCGCGCGAGATCTGCGCGACAATCTCACCCCTCCGCCCCTCGATGTCAGCCATTTCCCGCTGGAGGTTCAGAAGGCGCGGGCGCCGTTCAAGTCCCTTGCTGACGAGAGTGGCGACCGTAGCCACTTCCTCGCGGACGATTTCGATGCGCCACGAGGCCGCGCCTTCCTGCGCCCTGAGGCCTTCGATCTCCTTTTCCACCTGCGACCGCTTTTCCCGATTTACGGCCGTTTGCGATTGAAAGACCTGCCGGCGCGTTTCGAAGATGCTTTGCTGGCCCGCAAGGACGGCCGCGACTGACGGATTGGCGCTCTGCGCCATCTCCAACTTGGCCGGAAACGACACCCGCTCGTCCCCGCGCTGTTCTGCCAGCAGCCGCGCTTCTCGTGCCGTCGCGTCCCAGAACTGGCCTTGCAGGCTCTGGGCTTCGGCACGGGCCTTGGTGTCCTCCAACGAGATCAGTGTTTGTCCAGCGTGGACAACATCACCATCCGCGACCAGAATTTCCCTGATGATGCCCCCTTCAAAGTGCTGAATCGTTTTGCGGCTCGACTCGGATTCAACGGTGCCCAAGGCAATCGCGGCGCTCTCCAGGGGGGCGAAGCTTGACCAGGCACCGAGGCCGAGGACAAAGCAGCCAACCAGCAGGTTTCCTGTCCAGGTGACACCGCGAAGTCGGTCGCAGAGCGCTGGCGGCGCCGATTCCAGACGCCGCGGACTCCACCAAGTCTCCAAGCGATCGAATGCCATTTTCATGAGATCACGGGCAGAGCGAACGTGAGAATGTTTGATGCGGTTCATGGCAAGATCGGTTGCGGTGAGGCGCCAACGCTGCTCTCGCATTCCTGGATCGAATGCGGCTGGGCAGATTCGCGCGAGCTGACTTGAGGTCGGGCCAGATGTCTCTCGAAAATTTCCTTGCTGTCACCGAATGCGCTGACCACACCGCCCTGCATGATGGCGATCTTGTTGGTTGCGGCGAGGATCCCGACCCGGTTGGTGATGATGATCACCGTCGTATTGGCCGCCTTCATTCTTTCGATGGCTTCGAAGAGCACCCGCTCGCCGAGATAGTCCAGGCTGGCGTTCGGTTCGTCGAGAACCACGAGGTGCGGGTCGCCAAAAAACGCCCGCGCAAGGCCGAGGTGCTGGCGAAACCCACGCGAGAGATTGGCCCCTCCGCCAACGACGACCGTATCGTAGGCCTGCGGCAGCCGAGTGATCATCTCGTGAAGGCCGGTCAGCTTTGCCGCGTCAATAACCTTCTGCAGATCGGCACCATCCAGCCGTGCAATGATGTCCTTTACCGTCTCTCCGAACAGATCGATATCCTGCGGCAGATATCCGAGGCGTCGACCGCCGCCCGAGTCGCGCACGGATAGAACGTCGACACTATCGAGCCGGACGGAACCTACCGTCGGAGCGGAAATTCCAGCGATGATTTTACCGAGCGTGGATTTGCCGGAGCCGGATGGACCGATGATGCCGAGGCATTCACCAGGCGCGAGGCGGAACGACACCCCCTTCAGCAACAAATGGCCCGATCCTGGCTGGGCGGCGCCAACGTTGTCGACGATGAGGCTGCCCTTCGGCCTGTCCGAGAGGGCCTTGATGTCCGCTACCGGCGTCACTGCGGCCATGACTCCGTTGAGCCGGCGGTAGGCAGCCGAGGCCATTGCTAAGGCCTTCCAGCCTGCAATCGCCCCTTCTATCGGTGCTAGCGCGCGTCCGAACAACAGGGTCGTGGCAAAGATGATGGCCGGACTTCGGCTCTGTTCGAGGACGAGCCAGGCGGCAGAGCCCATGATCAGAACCTGCGCCAGCGCGCGGGCGGGTTTGGAGATCAGCATCACGATCTCATTGCGGCGTTGGACCACCTCGTGCTCGCTTCTCGCATCCTGCGCAGCCTGGTGGACGAGGCGCGCGGCGCCATCGAGCATTCCCATGGCCCTGATGATGTGGACGTTTCCGACCGCCATGCCGAACCGTCCATGGCTCCTCGCCAGCGCTGCCACCGACCGCGCCAGCGGGCCTTCCGTGAAGAAGTCGCCGGCAAATCCGAGGCCGAGCAGGACAAGCGCACTGACTGCGCCTATCACCCCCAGCAAGGGATGCACGAGGAAAAGGACGCCCAGGAAGAGCGGCGACCAGAGCACATCGAACAGCATCGGCGATGCTCCGGACTCAGCGAACTGGCGCAGCGTCGTAAGATCGCGATAGGCCTCCGATGCGCGCGCCGGATCGGATCGATAGGCGTATTCGAAGCAGGCGGAAAGCACTGCCGGACGAAGTCGATCTTCAAGCCACGCGCCGATCCTGCCCATTGCGGCGCGGCGCAATGCGTCAAGCACTCCGCCAACCACGACGGTAAACGCAACGATGAGCGTCAGCATCAGCAGCGTATCGGCGCTGCGGCTCGACAAGACGCGATCATAGATCTGAAGCAGATA
>Ga0137409_10006228_pt1 | contig 12397 bp, 8 predicted proteins | sample CZODoug1_16funga_FD_122059 | JGI IMG/M metagenome (GOLD analysis project Ga0137409, IMG submission 122059) | Vadose zone soil fungal communities from Angelo Coast Range Reserve, California, USA - CZODoug1_16fungal (Hybrid Assembly) | ecosystem: Environmental > Terrestrial > Soil > Vadose zone...
ACGCGTGATACCCGTTCGAAAGCGCGATCGCAAACGTGTCCTCGCGCCCCGGCTCACCGTTGTCGGTCACGTCCACGGTGTAGGTGAAGCCGCCCACACCGTTTATCTCGGCGGTACCGGTGATGCGGCGGGAGAGCGAGCCCGTGACGCCGACGCCGTACCCGGTCACGCCCGTGCCCTTCACCTTGAGCCCGTTCGCCCCGTGGTCGATGTAGGTCAGGTGGCCCCAGAAGCCGTTCTGCTTGATCCCACCGCCCACGCCGAAGTTGCCACGGGCTCCCGGCGACGTCTCGATCGAACCGCCGCCGGTCACGAAGTCCCCGGCGGGCGGCGTGCATCCGGCGCAGGTGATGTCCGCGTGAGCGGAGGAGATCACGACGTCGGCGATCACCTGGCTGGAGAGCGGCACGAACGTCGTCACGTGCAACGCGTTCACCGTGATCTCGGCCGCGTTGCCGTCTTCACGGAACGACTGCTCGTTGATGACGATGCTGCCGTTCGGCAGGTCGATCGTTTGGTTCGGCTTGCCCGTGACGTCGATTTCCCGGCCATTGACGACGAGCCGCGCGAGCTCCGAGCTGCCCCGCGCGGTCGCGCGGCCCTGGCCGTCGCATGAAGCTTCGGCCTGGGAGCGGAGCAGGCTCGCCTCGACATCGTTGTTCGCGACGTTCATCCTGACCAGGGCTACGGATGCGTCCGCGCTGCTCGTCGAGCCTTGGCCGATGGTGGCGGAATGACCGACCACGGCGGTGAGCTCCAGGATCCCCCTGGTCTCGTCCTTCGACACGCCGACGGTGAGCAACGACCCGTCGAGCGCGCCCCCCTCCGCGGGAAGCGGGCCCGTGTCTCCCAAATTGATGGTGCCGACGTTCAAGAGCGTCGCCTGCACGACGATCGCGCGGCCGCTGAACGCCGTGGCGGCCGGTGCGACGAGCGTGGCGTCGGGCCGTGGCACACTCGCCGGTGCCGTGGGCTTCTCGCAACCCACGAGCACGGCCGTCGCGAGCGCGAGGAATGCGGTGCGCTGCATAGTGCCCTCCTTCGGTAAAGGTCCCGAGGTAACCCTCGGTACCAAGACCGTAGCGGGACGCGCGCGGGCTGTCTGTCGGGAGAAACCGTCAGGATGGTGGGGAGCCTTCGGACAGCCGAGTGTGGGAAGAACTCCCACGCGCCGGCGCGCGTTACTCGCCCCTGAGCACGCCGGCACGCAGCGCGAAGCGGACCAGCTCGGCACGGTGCTTCAATCCCAGCTTGTCCATGGTGCGGGCGCGGTAGGTATCCACGGTTTTCGGGCTGAGGCGCAGCTGCTTGGCGATCTCGGTCGAGCTGTGCCCTGCGGCGGTGAGCGCCAGCACTTGCCGCTCCCGCGCGCTGAGGCGGGCCAGGGCGCCCTCCGCCGGTTTCGTGTGCGGCTCCTTGTAGTGGTCCACGAGGACCCGGGCGGCGCGGGGGTCGAGAAAGACCTCGTTCTGGACGACGGTGCGGATCGCCTGGGTGAGCTCCTGCGCGCTGGCGGTTTTGGTTACGAAGCCGCTACCGCCCGCGTCCAGGACTTCCAGCAGCGTGTCCTCCTGGAGATGCACGCTGAGCACCAGGATCTTGGTGGGGCCGGGCAGGGCGGCGATGCGGCGCAGTGCTTCGAGCCCCCCGATGCCCGGCATGAGGAGGTCCATGAGCACGATGTCGGGCTTCAAGCTGCGCGTCTTCTCCACCGCCTCTTCGCCGGTGGTCGCTTCTCCCACCACGCGCAAGTCGGGCTGGCCGTCGAGGGCCGTGCGCAGCCCCGCGCGGACGACCCAGTGGTCGTCGACGAGCAAGATCTGGGTTGGCGGCACGGGCGCGGATGCCGGTAGCAGCTGCCGTCTCACAGTCGTGCGTAGCTCGCGGAGCGAGGACCGTCTGCTCCGACCGGGCGCCCGGGTGCCTCGGAGAGACCCTCTCAGGATACGGACGGACGGCCGGTTGGCGCAAGCCTGCGCGTGATCCCGATCACAGGCGCGCGGGCCTGAGCTCACCTCTAGTTAAAGGAGCGTCACCCGCCCTTCTCCAGCCCGCACGGGCCAGCGCGGCGCATACGAGTAACCCTGCACCGTTTCCTCGAAGCCACGCTCCGATCGCGAGACCGTAGCGAACGCCACCGGCGCCACGTCGAGCGCCAGCTTCTTGGACACCGAGATCTCCGTACAGAAAAAGGCGTCGGCGGGGAATGCTGCCGCATCCCAGCGGTAGCTGACGGTCAGCTCGCCGTTGGGCTTGAAGCTCATGCGCTTCTCGAGTGAGCCGGAGCGCAGAACCAACTCGACTGCCTTCGCGGTCGCAGTGACGCTCACGTCGAACGCCGCCCGCGCCCAGGACGCGACCTCGTGCGATCCGTCGCCCGCGACGACCCGGTCCACAAACAATGCCCGGTCCACCTGATCGACCGGCGGCAATTGTTGCAGCCGGCTAGTGCGCTCGAGATCGTGGATGCTGGGTGTGCCGTCGCTGGGGTGCGCGGCCTTCGAGTCCTCAGCGCTAACCTCGTGATAGACTTCGCGCCGACGGGTGAGCACGTCGCCATAGTTGACGCCGGACTCGAACACGGTGTACTCCTCGATCACACCGCCCCGCTTGGGACTCACGACGGCCGAAAAAGCCGACGAATGAATCCAGACTTCGACCTGCCCGTCACAATCGAGATCCAACTGCTCCAAGGCGAGCGGCTCGCCGCGACGTAAGGCCCGCTCAGCGTCAGAGAGATTGCGCCAGATCGCCGCCCGCAGGTGCGGCAGATACAGCCCGCCGAATACTCCATGCCAGTACGCGTCATTGCACTGGGCACGGCCGATCGCGCGCCGCGCGGCCGGCGGATCGCCCCGGTCCCGGCACAGTGCGGACAGCGCCAGCATCTTCTTGTGCATGCGATTCGCTTCCGGGTACTTCACCAGAAAGTTGCGCCAGTGCCCGCCCCGCACGAGCGCCCCGTCCGGCCCCGCCACACGCTCTTCGCCGAGGTCGCGCTCCAGCGCCGCAAGCCGCGCGGCGGCGGCGGGCGGCAACGCCCACGTTTCCATCTCGCGGTACGACGCGGTGGGGAGATAGACCAGGCCCGCGCTGGGAACTTCACCGAGCGCCACGCCGGGCGTCGTGAGCTGGACTTCGCCGCCCGTCACCAGCGCCGCCATCGCGTCCAAGAACTGATCGAGCCAGCCGCGCGTGTACACCCAGTCCTTGGTCCCGGGCCAGCCGCCGAACTTCTCGCCGTCGTCCACGAACACCGCGAGCGGGCGGCCGGCGGCGCGCAGCTCGCGGAGATAGGCGGCGATGCTGGCCGGCGGCTTGAAGGGGATGAGATAGCGGAGCCGCTCGTCGATGGGGAACACTGCGACTCGCTTGCCGCCGCTCTCGGTCCAGAACGGAGCGTGCAGCGCTTCGCGCTCGAAGCCGCTCACCAGGAAATGGCGGTCGTCGACGAGGACGTAGCGTACGCCGGCGTCGGCTAAATCTCCGGCGAGGTCCGGCTCCCACACCCGCTCGGTGAGCCATAGTCCCGTCGCCTCGACGCCGAAGCGGCGCCGGATCGCCTCGCGCATCCAGCCGATCTGCTCGATGCGGTCCGCACGCGGCAGCGAGGCGAGCACCGGCTCGTAGAAACCCGCGAGCAGCAGCTCAACGTGACCGTCCACTGCCAGGCGACCGAGTCGGTCGAGGTATGCCGTGTCGTGTGCCTCGAGCCACTCGAGCAAAGGGCCGGAGAGGTGCAACGCGAACGGGAAGAAGCGATGTGCTGTGAGCCGCTCAATCAGCGGGTGATAGACGTCCCGAAGGTGGTCCTCGAAGACGTGGTCGAAGTTCCCCACCGGCTGGTGCAGGTGCACGCCGAATACGAAGCGGACGGGATCCATCTCAGGCCTTCACGCGCTGCAGATACAGCTCCCGCCCCGAACCCACGGCAGGATCGTTGCTCGGCGCCAAGGCAAGCCGCTCGAGCAGGCCCGCTTCGAGACGCGCTCCCTGCGGACCGACGAGGTCTATGACGCGTGCCGCTGAGCGCAGCACGATCACGGACTCGATCCCCGCGATGTCGTCAAAGAACCAGCCACACGACGTGAACATCCGCAGCAGTTGATGCTCGAGCTCGGTGGGCAGCGGTCGGCCTTCTCGCTCGAACTGCGCGCGCACCTCTTCCGACAGCCACTCGAGCGCGGCGCGCAGCGGCGCCCGCCAGCGTTGCTGCGTGTTTCGCTCGGGCGCGGCGCGGCAGCCACACTCCGCCCGCCACCGCTCGACTCCGTGCGGGCAGCTCCACGAGCTCGGCGACACGATGCCTACCTCTGCCTCGGGCGGCCGCCGAGCGAGGAAGGACGCGAAGTTCTCGACTCGCATGTCGCTGCGCTGGCCGAGGGTCTCGAGCACACGCGCGAGAGTGACGTCGCCGCCCTTGTGATGGTGCCCGTAGGTCTCGCCATCCGTCGCGATCGCCACGAGGTCGCCCGAAGCGGACGTCAGACGGTCGACCCACTGGGCGGCGTCGTTCACCAGGGGCCCGAATGCGACGCCGTGCGAGAGCCCGCCATCGTACGTGAAGATCGCGATGCGGCGGCTAGCGGCGGTGGGATACCAACCGGGGAGTCCGCCGGCCGGCGCGCCGTTCACCTGGTGCGGCGCGAGAATCGTGAAGCGAATGCCCTCCTCGGCCAACACGTCGAGCGTTTCGTGATCGACGGCCGTTTCGGGCAGCCACATCCCCTCCGGTTCGCGCCCGAAGCGGCGGCGGAAATCAGCGATGCCCCAGCGTACCTCGGTCGTCTTGTCGCGGCGCGGGCTGAGCGGCAGGATCACATGGTGGTACGGCATGGCCACGGCGTTGCCGCTGGCACGGTCGGCGGCGAGCACCGCCGCGTACGTATCGGGCGCCGCGCGCTCCATCCACTGGAGCAGCGTGGGCCCGAAGTCGAAACTGACGGAACCGAGCGATCGCGACACGGGGCCGTAGCATTCGCGCTCGATGCGCTCGTTCCAATCGTGGTCAGGCGCGGCGTTGATCTCCACGGGGATGATCCCGGTGCGTGGGTCGTCGCGGGGTGGCTGGTAGAAATGCCCGTGAATGACGATGGACCGCGGCGACCGTGTCAACCGCCGAGGGCCTCTGCCACTTGAGCGAGCACATCCGGGAACAGCGCGTCTCGCTTGTAGAGCTCGTCCGCGATGCGCGCTCCCGTCTCGAGCTCCCCTTGCTTCAGCGCGTCGATCAGCCGCTCGGCGTCGTCACAGTGCAGCGTGAAGCGGCGCTCGGCGTAGTCGACCACGGCGCCGGTCGAGATGATGAATTGCCAGTCGGACGACTGCGCCAACAGCAGCTCGCGCGCCGCCTGCGCCAGCACCGGCCGGGCCGCGGGCTGCTTGAGCGCCGCGGGCGCCGCCTTCCAGAACGCCTCCTCGAGGGGCCGCAGTCGCTTCCAGGTCCAGGCTGTGCGGTCGTTCAGCCACATGCTGTTATCGCCGTTCGCGCCCCAGGAGCCCTCTGCCAGCTGCAGCGCGACACGGGGCGGATGCGCCTCGAGGTGCTGTGAGGCCGTCACCGCACGTACGCCACGGTCGCGCAGCGCGCGGTACGCCGCGGCCAGGAAGTCGGGTCCCTCGAACCACCAGTGCCCGAACAGCTCCGTGTCGAACGGCGCCACGACGACCCCGTCGCGCTCTTTGGGCTTCCCGTCCGGGAGACTCTCGAGCAGATGCACGAAGTGCGACGCGTGATTCGTCGCTCGCTCGAACGCGACGCGCGGCTCATAGGGGCGCTTCGCGCCGAGGTCCACGTTCGGGCCACTGACCCGCCAGAGCTTGAGACCGCCCGGCCAGCGGATCTTGTGGAACTCGAGGTACGCCTCATCGCCCGGGTAGCCCTGGTGCCGGCTCCAGATCTGCATCGAAGAGCGCGGGTCGCGGACCAGCGCCGCGACGGAGCGCTTCGTGCCGCGGGCGGAGGGTTTGGACACGCGATACGCCCGGTAGGGCGACCGTGCCCCTTTACCCGGCTTGAAGTGCATCTCCTCACCGTAGCCGACGAGCGGCGTGCCGGCGTGGGCGAGATGGGCGTCGGTGAAGAAGTAGCGGAAGCCTGCGTCCGCCACCTGCTTTTCGAGTCCGGGGCGATAGGCGCATTCCGGCAGCCAGCAGCCCGCCGGGGCGACGCCGAACAATCGACGGTGCTCGGCCTGCCCCACGGCCAGCTGCAGCCGGATGCTTTCGTCTTTCGCGAGCAGCGGGAGATACCCATGCGTCGCCGCGGACCCGATGATCTCCAGGCGGCCGCGCTCCTGGAGGCGGCGAAAGGCGGAGATCAAGTCACGGTCGATCGTGCGGAAGAGCGTCTGCAGGCGCTTGAATCGGGACCGCCAGAAGTCCACCAATGGCCCGACCGACGCCGGGACCTCGTCGCAGGCGGCTAGGCGCTGGGTAAAAAACTCCTCCATCTCGCGAGCGAAGTCGGGACTCGCCAGCTGGTTCGCCAGGACCGGAGTGAAGCCGATCGTTACCGGCGCGGGCGTTCCCTCGACCGCGAGCTGCTCCAACTCCTCCAGCAGAGGGAGATAGGTGTCGAGCGCGGCCTCGCACAGCCAGTCGCTGCCGTGCGGCCAGCGGCCGTGGTTCAGGACATACGGGAGGTGACTGTGCAGCGCGAGGACGAAGTCCATTACCGCAGCGCGAGCGCTCGACGATACAGCGCCAGGTAATGCTCGGCGGACCGCTCCCAACCGAACTGCCGGTTCATGGCCTCACGCACGAGCTTCTTCCACGCCGCGCGGTCGGCGTAGCTATCGACCGCCCGGCGAATCGCCTGGGCGAGCGCCGCGGGCTCGTACTCGTCGAACAGGAACCCCGTCACGCCATCCTCGATGCTGTCGGAGAGCCCACCCACGCGGCGGGCGACGGGGACGGCGCCGTAGTGCTGCGCGCGCATTTGCGTGAGTCCGCACGGCTCGTACTGCGACGGCATGAGCAGCGCGTCAGCCCCGGCCAAGAGGCGGTGCTCGATGTGATCGGTGAAGATGAACTCGACCGCGACGCGCTCCGGAGCGGCCGCGGCGATGTTCGCCAACGCCTCGTGGTAGCGATGCTCCCCAGCGCCCAGAAAGATGAATTGCGCGTCAGTGGTCTCGAGCAGATCGGCCCCGAGGATCAGGTCCAGACCCTTTTGCGACACCATGCGCGCGCTCATACCGAAGAGCGGCGTGTGCGGCGAAGCCGCGAGGCCGTACTCCTTCTGGAGCGCCGCCTTGCAGCGCCGCTTGCCGGCGAGATCGTCACGCGAATAGTTGCCGGTAATCTCGGGGTCCGTCGCCGGATTCCAGAGGATGGGATCGATGCCGTTCAGGATGCCAGTCAAACGGTCGCCCATGCCGATGAACGTTTCCTGAAGGCCGAAGCCCCCTTCCGGCGTCCGCAGCTCCTTCGCGTGCGTCGGGCTCACGGTCACAGCGACGTCGGCGTGGGCCAGCCCGCCCTTGAGCATGTTCATTCGCCCGTACCACTCGAACACGTCGGGCTGGTACAGCTCGGGCGGGAAACCGACGTCGGTCACCGTCTCGGCGGGGAAATGCCCCTGGTACCCGGCGTTGTGCACCGACATCACGGTCGAGAGGCCGTCGTAGAACGGCTGCCCTTGGAACGCGGTGCGCAGGTACACCGGCGCGAGCGCCGTATGCCAGTCGTGCGCATGCAAGAGCTGTGTGTCGGGGGCGATTTCCGGAAGAGCCGTGAGCGCGGCCACACAGAAGAAAGCGAAACGGCGCGCGTTGTCCGGGTAGTCGGAGCCGTTGTCGCCGTAGATGCCCGCCCGGTCGAAGAAGTCGGGGCTCTCGACGAAGAACACGCGAGGGTCACCGGCGCTGGCGGGGATGCGATAGAGCCAGGCGTGCTCCGTCCGCCCGCCGAGCGTGACGGTGAACGGTTGGCCGGCGCGCTCGATCGACGGCGTGGTTTCGCGCACCAGCTGATAGAGCGGCATGATCACCGTCGTCGGGTGGCCGGCGGCCGCCTGCACCGTCGCCAGGCCGCTCACGGCCTCGCCCAGGCCGCCGGTGCGGGCGAAGGGCCAATACTCGGCGGTCAGGTGGGTGACGCCGATCCGCTCCTTGGCCGCGACAGGCGCCACGGCCGGCGTGCCACGGGCCGCGCGTCGCGGCCGGGTCGCGCCCCGCCGCTTGGAGGGCGTCTTCGACGTGGGCGTCGTCATGCCGTGGGCGGATCGTCGCGCATCTGGCCTCGGATCGCGGGCACGTAGTACTCGGTCAGATACTGGCGCACCATGCGCTGCGCGGTGAATCGCGCGCCGGCGATGTGCATCGCGTGCTTCATCTTCTTCACCCAGCCGTGCGGGACGCCGTGGGCATCCCGGTCGTAATACAGTGGAACCACTTCTTGCTCGAGCAGCCCGTACAGCTGCTCGGCGTCGGTCGCGTCGTCCTGGCCCGGCGGAATCGCCCAGCCGTTCGTGCCATCGTAACCCTCGCTCCACCAGCCGTCCAGCGTGCTGAGCTGCGGCACGCCGTTGAGGCCCGCCTTCATGCCGCTGGTGCCGCTCGCCTCGAGTGGCGCGCGCGGGACGTTGAGCCACAGATCCACGCCCTGCACCAGGCGGTGCGCGACGTGCATCTCGTAGTCTTCGATGAACGCGACGCGCCCCTCGAAGCGCGCGTCTCGCGTAAACGCATACACGCGCTGGAGAATCTGCTTGCCGGGCTCGTCAGCCGGGTGCGCCTTCCCGGCGAACACGATCTGGACGGGACGCCACGGATTAACGAGCAGACGCTGCAACCGGTCGGCGTCGCGGAAGATCAGGTCCGCGCGCTTGTAGGTCGCGAAGCGCCGCGCGAAGCCGATCGTCAGGGCCTCCTGGTCGAGCAACGTCCCCGCGCCGACCAAGTGCAGGGCCTCCTTCCATTGGTCCGCCCAGCGGCGCCGCGCCAGCTCCCGGATGTGGCGCATTAAGGTGGACTTGAGCTCGTTGTGCACCGCCCACAGGCCCGCGTCGTCCAGCTCCAGGACCTTGCTCCAGAGCGCCGCGTCGTCGAGCCGCAGCAACCAGTTGGGACCGAGCTGCGCGTCGAGAAACGTCACGAGCGGGTTCGCGACCCAGGTGGCGGCGTGCACGCCGTTCGTGACGTAGCCGATCGGGACCTTGTCGACCTTGCGGTCGGGCCAGAGGGGAGCCCAGATGCGCCGCGATTCTTCACCGTGGCGGCGCGCCACGCCGTTGACCCCGGCCGAGAGCCGGATCGCGGCGACGGGCATATGGAAAAGGCCGTGGTCCTGCACGGGGTGGTGGCCCAGGCGGAGCAGTTGCTCGCGCGTGATTCCCATCTCTTGCCACAACGGTCCCGTACACTGCTCGAGCTGCTCGGGCGAGAACGTGTCGTGCCCCGCCGGCACGGGGGTGTGAGTGGTGAAGACGCTGCTCGCGCGCACCTGACGGACGGCTGCGTCGAACGGCGTCCCTCGCGTCACGAGCTCGCGCGTGCGCTCGACCAACATGAAGGCGGCGTGGCCTTCGTTGGCGTGCCAAACGGCCGGGTCGTACCCGAGGGCGCGGAGCACGCGCACACCACCGACGCCGAGAATCCATTCCTGCCGCAGTCGCAGCTCCGGCCCGCCCGCGTAGAGGCGGTTCGACAGGCCGCGGTCGGCAGGGTCGTTCTGCTCGAGGCCGGTGTCGAGCAAGATGATCGGCACACGGCCCACGGTGAGGCGCCACGCCCCGACGCTGACGGTGCGCCCCGACATCTTCACCGTCGCGAGGCAGGGGTCGCCCTTGGGCCCGCGCACCTGCTCGAGCGGCATCGCCGAGATCTCGACATGCTCTTCAGCGTCTTCCTGCCAGCCGTCGAGCCGCAGCCGCTGATCTGCGTAGCCCTTCGTGTAGAACAAGCCGACGCCGACGAGCGGCACGCCCAGATCCGACGCCGCTTTGCAATGATCACCGGCGAGGATGCCGAGCCCGCCGGAGTAGATCGGGACAGAGTTGTGCAGCCCGAACTCGGCGCAGAAGTAGGCGATGCGGCGCTGCGCCAGATCGGGATACGAGGTCTCGAACCACGTGTCGTGCGTCGCAGCGACGAAACGGTTCCACTCGACGATCGTGTCGTAGCGCTTGAGAAACTCGGGGTCCTGGGTGCAGGCCGCGAGGCGCGCAGGATCCACGCGGCGCAGCAGCTCGATGGGGTTATGGCGGGTGAGGTGCCAGAGCGCTTGGTCGATCGAGCGAAACAGCGCGCGCGCGTCGCGGTTCCAGCTCCACGACAAATTGGCGGCGATGTTCGAGAGGCCCTTGATGCGTTCCGGGAGACTTGGTAGGGCTGATGTCATTGCCCCACAAACTAATAGGGGCTGGGTGAGGTCGTGGCCGTTAAAACCCCCGGCTAGCTACGCGCCCATCCTCAGCAACGCCCCCTCGTGCTCCAGGAGCCAACGTTTCCGGTCCAGGCCCCCACCAAAGCCCGTGAGGTCCCCGTTCGCACCGACGACGCGATGACATGGGACGATGATCGGGATCGGGTTCTTGCCATTCGCGGCGCCGATGGCGCGGCTCCCTTTTGAATCGCCGAGGCGGCGCGCGAGCTCACCGTAGGTCGTGGTGGTGCCGTACGGGATCGCGCGCAGCGAATTCCACACGCGATGCTCGAAGACCGAGCCCAGGGCTTCGAGCGGGAGATCGAACGTCGTGCGCCGGCCGGAGAAATACTCAGTGAGCTGCTGCGCCGTACGCGTCAGGAGCTCGCCCGCGGGGCCCTCGCCCTTCGACTCGATCCACTCGGCGTGATGGGTGGGGGGGCCGCCGCGCCGGGAGGTCGGGAAGTACACCCCGGTGAGCGCCGCATCCGAGGCGGTCAGTACCAGCTCGCCGACAGGCGTGAGAAGACGGGAATAGAGGCTCATCGATTGAATGTAGCGGCGTTGGCGGTGAAGGCCCACGTGGTCGAGTCCCCGCAGGTCGCGCCCACGCTGAAGAACTCGACTTTCACTTGCGTGTTCGAGACGAGCTGGGTGAACAGGTGGCCCGCCGAATTCGTCGGCTCGTAGCAGTAGATCTTGCCGTCGGCCGTGACGAGGTTGAAATCGCGATCCACGCGTCCCGTGGCCGCGGGCGTGAACATCAGACCCGTGGCAGTGGTGCCGGGGAGCGACGTCCCGATCGAGAAGGCGCCGATCGTGGGGTCCCAGTTCTCATGCACGAGGGCAAGGTGGTGGTCGTCCCCCGACGTCGCGTCGAAGTACCAGCGTCCCTGTGCGGTGTTTGGCTCATCCTGCATCACGGTCCCGCAGACCGGCGCAATGGTGCGGACGTTGCCGTTGACCGCCAGGCGCACGCGCAACGAGTCGCGTACGTCGGCCACGAAGTCGTCGATGGGGCACGCCGCGTAACGCGTGTTGGGGTTCACGCGCCCCGGATCGACGAAGGCGAGGGGCGGGCTGTCGTTGTCGATCAACCCCAGATCGAGCGCGCCCTCCGTCGGCCCGCCGGCGGTGCCGATCGACGCGCCCGGCAGGACATCGACACTGACGTTCTTGCGGCACTGCTGGTACGTGAAGCCGCCCGTCATGTACGATGGGTTGCACGACCCGTCGAGGGCGCCGAGCTGCGTCGCGAGCGACGCCGAGAGTGCGGCGATATGGGCGAAGTAAAAGTGGTGACTCGTGCACGAATAGAAATCGAGGCCGTAGTCGTCCAGCTCCGCTTGGCCGCCACCGGTGCGCTTTTGTATCATCGCTTGCGTGATCCGGATGGCGCCCGGTGAGGTCACCGGCACCGCCGGCCCAACGTTCGCATAGAAGTACATATGATCGGTCGGGAACGTGTGGCCCGGCGGATTGAGATTACCCAGCGGCGAGATCTCGCGGATGTCGCTCAGGGCCATCGGCGATACGGTGAGCAGCGTCGCCGGCCCGCACGCCGGGAGACCGCGCAGATCGGGCCCCGAGGAGTCCTTGGAGCAAGCGACGACCGCCCACGCGGCGACGACGATCGTACACGCGGGAACGAGGCTACGCATCACTCTCGAAGTGTAACGGGTCCCTCAAGTTCTGTAACTCCCGGTAATAGTAGAGGGCAGTCGGGCGGCGGCCCTGGAAACGCAGGCCGGTCAGGAACTCGAGCTCGTACGGGGTGGCGGCGCCGCTCAACGACGGATCCGCCAGGAATCGCCGCAGGCCCGGCTGCTCCTCCGCATCCCGCTCCACGAACTCGAAGCGCCGCACCCGCTGCGCGCCTCGGCGCAGTACGATTTCGAGGGCGAACGTCGCGAGATCGACCTCCCACGATTCGATCCGGGTGCCGAGCATCTCGACGTGCTTGTCGGTCAGGTGGAGAATATCGACGGCGAGGCCTACGACGTCGAGCAGCTTCCGCACGACGAGGCGC
>Ga0137409_10006230_pt1 | contig 12394 bp, 12 predicted proteins | sample CZODoug1_16funga_FD_122059 | JGI IMG/M metagenome (GOLD analysis project Ga0137409, IMG submission 122059) | Vadose zone soil fungal communities from Angelo Coast Range Reserve, California, USA - CZODoug1_16fungal (Hybrid Assembly) | ecosystem: Environmental > Terrestrial > Soil > Vadose zone...
GTTCGAGCAGAGGCTCTATGCCTCGCTCGGGCTCTCGCGCGGCCTGTTCCTGCCACGCGAGCACTTCGGGCGCGATGTGCTGGTCGCGGGCGATCCGCTTACGGTTTCGGGCAATGCGGCAACGCGCGCGCTCTCCAATGCGCGGCCGCTGCCTGAGTTCGTCGCCGACCTGCCGATCACGGAAGCCAGCCGCCGCCAGCTCATCGCCCTGTTCGACGCGACACGCGATCCGCTTGCGGGTCGCAGCACCGGAGAGAAACTTAAAGTCCTCAAGAGCACGAGCTATCGCGACTACCTGGTCAGGATCTGCGGCTGCAGCGAGGAGGTCGCCAACTGCTTCCAGGGCCGCACCCACGGCTTCTTCGGCCTCGGCTGCGATGCGGTGCCGGCGGCGGACCTTCGCCAGATGGGCTATCCGGGCTTTGCGGGTCTCGGGCTGCCATCGTCCGGTGGTCGCGGCGAGCCCTACATCTATCATTTCCCCGACGGCAACGCCTCGCTGGCGCGGCTCCTGGTGCGCGCGCTCGTTCCCAGCGCCGCGCCGGGAAGCACCATGGAGGATATCGTGCTGGCGCCGTTCGACTATGGGGCGCTCGATCAGGCCACGAGCCAAGTGCGCATCCGGCTCGATTCCACCTGCATCGACGTGCGCAACGCGCCCGGCAAGGTGCTTGTCGCCTATCAGCGCGCGGGCAGGATGCATCGCGTCGAGGCGAGCCATGCTGTGGTTGCCTGCTTTCACATGGTGATCCCGCATCTGATGCCGGAGTTGGCAGCGGAGCAGCGCGCAGCGCTTGCGCAGAACGTCAAGACTCCGATCGTCTATACCAATGTGGTGGTGCGCAACTGGCGGCCCTGGGCGGCCTTGAAGATTTCGAGCATTGCGGCGCCGATGTCATTTCATTCAGGCGTGTCGCTCGATTTTCCGGTCAGCCTCGGTGGCTATCACCATCCGCGCGACCCGTCCGAGCCGATGGCCCTGCACCTCGTGCATGTCGCGGGCGCGCCAAATCAGGGCCTGACTGCGCGCGAGCAGTTTCACGCCGGGCAGCGTGCGCTGATGGAGACGACCTTCTCCGACTTCGAGACGCGGATTCGCGACGAGCTCGATCGCATGCTGGGCCCGGGCGGCTTCTCGAGCGCGCGCGATATCGCGGCGATCACGGTCAATCGCTGGCCGCATGGCTATGGCTATGTCGAGAACTCATTGTTCGATGGCGACGATTATGGAAAGGTGATCGAGCGCGCACGCGCGGCGGTGGGCCGTGTGGCGATCGCCAATTCGGATGCGGGCGGCGACGCCTATGCGCACCTCGCGATCGACCAGGCGGCGCGGGCGGTGCGCGATTTGGTAGGGTAACCACCCACCTTGGGAAAGAATTCGACGAATGGGATTGGCGAGCAACGCAAAGAGCTTCTTTGAGTTCCCCCATGGGATGGTGCAGCTTTTGCTCGGCGCCTGTCTTGTTGTTTTCGCGTTGTGCTATTCTCAGTCCGGTACCGCAAGCATTCCGTCGGATGTTTTATTCCGCTACGGTGCAATGTATTCGCAAGCTCTTGAGCGACACGAATATTGGCGGCTTATCACTTATGGCTTCTTGCATGCCAATCCGGTTCATCTCCTTGTAAACATGCTGTGCTTGGTACTTTGGGGCGGTCTCTTGGAGCGGCGCGTAGAGTCGCTTTATTTCACGGTGATTTATCTCTCGGGCCTCATCGTCGGTGCAATCGTCAGCAACTTATCGCATCCTGGCCCATACCTTGGAGTTGGCGCATCGGGCGCGATATCGGCAGTGCTGGGCGCTTTGCTGTGTTTGCGGATCCTCGGAAAAATCGATCTGTCGTGGAGCTTCTTCGTCACCAACATCGGACTGAATGTGGTGCTCGCTGCTAGTTCTTCGAGGATAGATTGGCAGGCGCATTTCGGCGGCTTTGCCGCAGGTGTGACCTGCTGTGCTTGCCTCGATATTCTCGAGAAAGCGATGCCATGGGTGCTGCGTTGCAAGTTTCCAGAATTCGCAAAAATGAATTCGTTTGTCGCATTTGTGATCGTTGTGGCATATTGTTGGAACAGCCCGGTTGCTGTCTTTAAAGAAGCCTGGGTGTTCGCGGTCGTGTCTGCCTTTGCCAGCCTGGTCGCTATCAAGATGCTCGATCTGATGCTGTCAATGAAGAAAGGTCTTGTCATCGTCGTCATCATATTTGCACTGACGAATGCTGTGCTGGTCTTATTGTTGGGAAGCCTTTTCTCTCAGACGATGCCGTTGCTCTGCGTGGCCGGCAACGCGAGCTCAGCCGCAATTATCGTAGCAAAAGTTTGTTCGAACCTAGATTTGGTGATCAATCTCACATCAGCAAGTGTGGCCGCATTGACGCTTTTGATCTATTGGCCTCAGCTTGCTCGCGGCATCGCCGATGTTGGATTTGTTGCGGCATCGCTGCGTGGCGAACGCGTGCGCCGACAAGGGGTCTGATCTGAAGACCTCGGTTATGGCCGACAAGTTGAAGACAGAGGAGACCAAAGGCGATGTGGTTATGCAGGAGTGATGCGGCTTGGTTGAGAGTATTCGCCGGCGCGGCGGCGATCGTGTTGTCGGCCACGGCTTTTGCCGCCGAATTCCCGTTTGAGCGCGAACTGCTGCTCGAGGCGAAGCCGCTGCCGGGCTCCAAGCGCGTGCCGATGCTCGAGATCACGCGCGACGGCCGCGCGGTCATCGATCTGTGGTGCCGCAGCGGCGAGGGGCGGGTGAAGCTTGAAGACGATATGATCGAGTTCACGCTCGGTCCGATGCGCGAAGAAGGGTGCACGCCCGAGCGGACGCAACGGGACGAGGGGATGGCGGAAGCATTAGCGAAAGTGGCCAATTGGCGCATGGAGGACGACGTCCTGGTGCTGATCGGTCCGACCGAGCTGCGCTATACGCTGTCGTCGCATTGAGCGCCCGTTTGGTAGGCAGGGCGCCCGTGATTTGACCCTTGAACGCTGCTGGAATGAGAAGACAATACGTCGGGTTGGGGATGGCCCGCCGTTTGCGCGCCCGGGCAAACGGTAGCGGGCGGGGGATCTGGAGGTTGGGATGCTGTATCGCAGAGTGATGAAATTCGCGCTGGCCGGCGTCGCCGGCGTCGCATGGCTCATGGCGGGGGCACTGGCGCAGAACCCGCCGCCGCCCGGCGAGCAGGCCACCATCCCGAGCCCGACCCCAGGGGCGCCCGACCCTGCGCTGCGTGTCGTGAAGCTTCCCAATGGCAAGCGGATGCACATGCTGCCGGCGACGCTCGAGACTACCCAATGGGGCTGGTTCGACAATGCCCAGCCGCCCGTGCTGCGCGTCAACTCCGGCGACACGATCGTTCTGGAAACCATGATGCACAGTCACAACCAAGTTGTGCCGGGCACGACGATCGAGCAGATCAAGAAGACACGCACGGACTTTCCGGGGCGCGGACCGCACACGTTAACTGGACCGATCCATATCGAGGAGGCGCAGCCGGGCGACGTGTTGAAGGTCACGCTCAACAAGATCGTGCCGCGCGCCTACGCCACGAACTTCAATGTGCCAGGAATGTTCGGCCAGTTCCCGAATGTCTATACGGACGGACAGGTCAAATATTTCTATCTCGATCTCGAAAAGATGACGACCGAGTTCCTGCCCGGGATCGTGATCCCGCTTCGCCCGTTCCCGGGCACGCTTGCGGTCGCGCGCAAGGATCCGGGCCGTTATTCCAGCGTGCCACCGGGTGAGTTCGCCGGCAACATGGACATCCGAGACTTCGTGGCGGGAAGCTCGCTTTACGTTCCGGTGCACGTCCCCGGCGCGCTGCTGTGGACCGGCGATTCGCATGCCGGCCAAGGCAACGGCGAGGTCAATCTCACCGCGATCGAGACCGCCTACAGGGAATTCAACATCACGGTCGAAGTCATCAAGGGCAAGCCACTGGCGTGGCCGCGGATCGAGACGCGCACGTCCTGGATCACCATGGGATTCGACCAGGATCTCAACAAGGCCTGGGACCAGGCGAAGTCAGAGACGATCAAGTTCCTGGCCGAGCAGCGTAACGTGTCGGCCGATCAGGCCGGCAAGCTGATGAGCACGGTGTCCGACTGTCGCGACTCGCAGGTCGTGAACGTCAAGAAGGGCATCCATTGCCTCAGCCCGAAGAATGTGCGTGGCAAAGAGGACATGGAGCGCCCGACCCGCGAGACGGGGAAATATTATGTGGTCCATGTCAAGGATGCGGACCTCAACAAAGCCATGAACGATGCCTCGATGGGCATGTTCAAATTCCTGGAAAGCGAGAAGAAGATCGCGCGCCTCGATGCCTATGGCCTCGCCAGCGTAGCGATGGATTGCCGCGTCGGCGCCGTCTCGGACACTGAGAAGAACATCCATTGCCTGATGCCGAAGAGCATCTGGCAAGCGCCGAGATGAGCGGCATCGCACGCTGCGGCGGACCAGCTCGCGGCGGAGCGATCGGGCGGGCCGCCCTTCCTGCGGTCGTGGTCACGCTGATGCTTGCGCACGGCGTGGCGTGGGCGCAGGAGCGGCTTGCCATTGTGACCACGACAGGTGATCTGCGCAGCCTCACCGAAGCCGTCGGTGGCGCGCGGGTCGAGGTGACGGCGCTCGCCCCACCCGGCTTTGATCCGGAAGAGTATCAGCCCAGGCCGCAGGACCTTGTACGCGTGCGCAAGGCGCAAGTCGTGGTGCGGGTGGGGCTTGATTTCGATCTCTGGGTCGACCGGCTGCTGGCGCAGGCTTCAGGCAGTGTCCGCCGCGGCGCGTCCGGCTATGTCGATGCGTCGTTTGGCATCGCGACACTCGATGTGCACGGGCTGAGCATTGGCGGGGACGGGCACGCGCATGGCAGCGGCAATCCGCACTACTGGCTTGATCCGCGCAATGCCGAGATCATCACCGCCAATATCCAGGCCGCGCTTGCAAGCATCGATCCCGCTCATGCGGAGGCCTATGCGGCCAACCGGCTTGCGTTTCTCTCGCGCCTCGACGGCAAGCTCAAGAACTGGGACGAACGGCTTGCGGCCCTACGCGGCATTCCGCTGGTCGCCTACCACAACAGCTGGCCCTATTTTGCGCGCCGTTTTCGACTGGAGTTCATCGGCACGGTGGAGCCGAAGCCGGGCGTGCCACCGTCGCCGGCCCATCTGGCGTCACTGATCGGCGTGATGAACGCCCGCGGCGCACGCATTATCGTGCGCCAGCCGCACGAGCCGGAGAAGGACGCCGCCTTCGTGGTGCAGCGCACCGGAGGCATGGTCGCGGTGCTGGCCGCGTCGGTTGGCGCCCTGCCAGGCGCTGATGACTATCTTTCTCTCTTCGACGTGAATGTTACAGCGCTGCGGGCGGCGGCAGGTGTGCCGTGACGGATGCTCTCGGGCTGCTGTGGCCGGCATTCGTGGTGGCGATCTGCCTCGTCGGCATCCATACCTATTTCGGCATTGAGGTTCTCCGCCGCAAAGTCATCTTTGTCGATCTCGCGCTGGCGCAGATTGCGGCGCTCGGCGCGACCGTCGCCTTCCTCCTCGGGCATCCGGTGCAAAGCGCGGCCGCTTACGGTTATTCGCTAGGCTTTACACTCGTGGCGGCGGTGTTGCTCGCCTTCACACGCGCGTGGTCGTCACGCATCCCGCAAGAGGCTTTGATCGGTGTTCTTTACGTGGTGTCAGCTGGCGCTGCCATCCTGCTGATCGATCGCGCCCCGCAGGGAGCCGAGCATCTCAAGCAGATCCTCACCGGCAACATCGTGACCTCGGGCATCGATGAGCTTGTCTTCATTGCGCCGCTTTATCTCGCCATTGCGGCGCTCCACGCGATCTTGCGCCGCTGGCTCGCGGACGGCGCATCGGTTGCTTGGGACTTCCTGTTCTATGCGACCTTCGGGATCGTGGTCACCAGCTCGGTCGCGCTAGCGGGCGTGCTGCTGGTGTTCTCGTTCCTGATCATTCCGGCGGCCATCGGCGTTCTCTATGGCGACACACTGGCGCGGCAGCTCGCGATCGGCTGGCTCGCAGGCGCCGTGACCAGTGCCGCGGGGCTTGCGGTCTCGTTCATGGTCGACCTGCCCACGGGTGCCACGATGGTCTGCGCCTTCGGCGCCGCATTGGCGATCGCGGGCGTGCTCTATCCCGTTCTGTGCGGCGACGCGCGCCTCATGGCGCGCCGCGGCGGAATGGCGCTGCGTTGGTGCGCCGCGATTGCGCTCGCGGCCTCTGCCCTGTGGCTCATCGCGGCGCCGCGCGCCGACCAGCCGCTGCTTGATGCCGCTGAATATGTGCTTCCTGGACTGCGTGCGGGCTATCTGAGCCGTGTTGAGCTAGCGACCTATCAGGACGCGCGCGCCTATGCCGAGCGCCATCGTGTCGAGGCGGAGCGCCTGAACTCCATCGAGACAAGCAGCCGCTCGCAGGGGGAAGCGCTCGATGAATACACGGTACAGCGGATCTCCTCGTTCCTCAAATCCTATGGCGAGATGCGGCGCGGCGAGGAGTTCGTCATGCGCGAGGTGCGCTCGCGCGCTCGCGAGCGCATCCGATGGATGCTGGGAGCCGGCATGGCCGTGCTTGCGCTATTGCTGATGCCGGGTGCGCTCGGGTTGCTGCGGCAGCGCGCCGCCAAGTCCCGACTGGCAGCAAGAGAGCCGCTATGAAAAAAGGCGCGGCTTTGGCCGCGCCCTGCATCGAGTTTGTGTAGCGCTGGTCGGGATCAGAAATCCATTCCGCCCATGCCGCCACCGCCGGGCGGCATCGGGGGCATCGGTGCCTGCTTCTTGGGCGCTTCCGCCACCATCGCCTCGGTGGTCACCAGGAGGCCCGCCACGGAGGCGGCGTCCTGCAGCGCGGCGCGCACCACCTTGGCCGGGTCGATGATGCCCTTGTCGACCATGTCGACGTACTCCTCGGTCTGGGCATCGAAGCCGAACGTTTCCGACTTGTTCTCCGCGATCTTGCCGACCACGATCGAGCCCTCGACGCCGGCGTTCTCGGCGATCTGACGGATCGGAGCCTCCAGCGCCTTGAGCACGATGTTGATGCCGGCCTGAACGTCGGAGTTGTCGTTGGTGATGCGGCCGACCGCCTTCTTGGCGCGCAACAGCGCAACGCCGCCGCCCGGCACGATGCCTTCCTCGACCGCGGCGCGGGTGGCGTTGAGCGCGTCCTCGACGCGGTCCTTCTTCTCCTTGACCTCGACCTCGGTGGCGCCGCCGACGCGGATCACCGCGACCCCGCCCGCGAGCTTGGCCAGCCGCTCCTGCAGCTTCTCCTTGTCGTAGTCGGAGGTGGTCTCCTCGATCTGCGCCTTGATCTGGCCGACACGCGCCTCGATCTCCTTCTTCTTGCCCGCGCCGTCGACGATCGTGGTTTTTTCCTTATCGATGATGACCTTCTTGGCGCGGCCCAGCATGTTGAGAGTGACGTTCTCAAGCTTGATGCCGAGGTCTTCCGAGATGAGCTGGCCGGCGGTGAGGATCGCGATGTCCTCGAGCATCGCCTTGCGGCGATCGCCGAAGCCCGGCGCCTTCACAGCGGAGACCTTGAGGCCGCCGCGCAGCTTGTTGACCACGAGGGTGGCGAGCGCCTCGCCCTCGATGTCCTCGGCCACGATCAGCAGCGGCTTGCCGGTCTGCACCACCGCCTCGAGCACCGGCAGCATGGCCTGCAGGCCGGAGAGCTTCTTCTCGTGCAGGAGCACATAGACGTCGTCGAGCTCGGCGACCATCTTCTCGGCGTTGGTGATGAAATAGGGCGAGAGATAGCCGCGGTCGAATTGCATGCCCTCGACGATCTCGACCTCGGTGTCGAGCGCCTTGGCTTCCTCGACCGTGATCACGCCCTCGTTGCCGACCTTCTGCATCGCCTGCGCGATCATCTGGCCGATCTTCTTGTCGCCGTTCGACGAGATGGTGCCGACCTGGGCGACTTCCGCCGACGACTCGACCTTCTTGGAGCGCTTCTCAATGTCCTTGACGACAGCGGCGACCGCGATGTCGATGCCGCGCTTGAGGTCCATCGGGTTCATGCCGGCGGCCACCGCCTTGGCGCCCTCGCGCACGATCGCATGCGCCAGCACGGTCGCCGTGGTGGTGCCGTCGCCGGCCTGGTCGTTGGTCTTCTGGGCAACCTCGCGCACCATCTGGGCGCCCATGTTCTCGAACTTGTCCTCGAGCTCGATCTCCTTGGCGACGGTCACGCCGTCCTTGGTGATGCGCGGCGCGCCGAAGCTCTTGTCGATCACCACGTTGCGGCCCTTCGGGCCGAGCGTCACCCGCACCGCGCTGGCGAGGATGTCGACGCCGCGCAGCATGCGGTCGCGCGCGTCGGTCGAGAATTTAACCTCTTTGGCAGCCATTTCTGGTCACTCCGTTTGATCCAATGGTCCGCGCCCGCCGTGATCGGCGGATCCGGCAAACCGAATTCGGTTGGATGGGCTCAGCCGATCACGCCCATGATGTCGGACTCCTTCATGATCAGAAGGTCGTCGCCATCGATCTTGACCTCGGTGCCCGACCACTTGCCGAACAGCACGCGATTGCCTGGCTTCAAATCGATCGGGATGAGCTTGCCGGCCTCGTCGCGGCCGCCCGGGCCGACGGCGACGACCTCGCCCTCCTGCGGCTTCTCCTTGGCGGTATCGGGGATGATGATGCCGCCCTTGGTCTTCTCCTCGGCGTCGACACGCTTGACGACCACGCGATCATGCAGGGGACGAAACTTGGTCTTTGCCATTTCTTTCCTCGTACGTGGAGCCCGGCTAAGGCTTTGAAAAACAAGGTCTCGCAAGATGCTGTTAGCACTCTCATTTGGAGAGTGCCAACGGCTGCGCGGGACATAGGTCCTGCTGCGTTCTGAGTCAAGCGCGCGGCGCTCTCGAACCCTTTCAAAGCGGCGGTATTCGTGCTGGAAGAAGCGGTGATCAGGCAGGGAAGGAAGCAGGAATGTCCGTTACTGAGATCAGCAGATCCGCGCGCGGCTCGAATTCGACGACCCAGACGATGCTCGAGACAGCGGCCACCACCCGGCTGCTCGAGTCCAAGGGCATCCTTGACTACAGCGGCCATGTTTCGACCCGCATTCCCGGGCGCGATGCCTTTGTGATCCAGATCGGCTCGACGTCGCGTGCCGAAGTGAGTCCGGACTCCATGCTGGTCGTCGACTACGACGGCAACGTGCTTGAAGGCGACGGCCAGCCGCCGAGCGAGCTGCCCATTCACCTGGAGATCCTGCGCGCCCGGCCGGACGTGCAGTCGGTCTTGCATTCGCACATGGAGCTCGCCATCGCGTTCACCATGATGGAAGGCGTAAAGCTGCTGCCGATGCGGGCGCGCGCCTCGCGCTGGAAGAGCGGTATCCCGATCGATCCCGATCCGAGCCATATCAAGCTGCCCGAGCAGGGCCGGGCGCTCGCGCGTACGCTCGGGCCGCACCACGCCGTGCTGATGCGGGCGCACGGGCTGTGCCTCGTTGCTGAATCGGCGCAGGCTCTGTTCGTCGACGCTGTCCACTTCAAGGAAAACGCCACCGCGCAGATGCAGGCGCTGCAGGCTGGCGCCAAGCCGATCCCGCTCAGCGAGGCCGAGATCGCGCAGATCGAAAAGATGGAAATGCGCGAGTGGCACATCAAGAAGCTCTGGAACTACTACGTCCGCAAGGCCCTCGACGAGGAGGCGCTGCCGCAGGCCTGGCGGGATGAGCTGGTGCCGACCAAAGAGATGCTCAAGCGCGACCGCATGCTCTGATCGGAGCAGTGATCATGGCGCGGATGGGGCCGACCACCGCCGAGGTGCTGAGCAAATACAATTTCATCATCCAGACCGGACCAAGAAAGATTCCCGCTTTTGAATCTGTGCCGCTGTTACGCGAGCTCGCCAAGAACGAAGACGAGCAGCGGATCTTCGATTTCATATCGAACGCGGCCGCGATGGCGCGGCCGCTCGTCACCAATGCGGGCGTACCGACGGAGCGGGTCGCGGCGCTGCGTCGTGCCTTTGATGCCACGCTCGCTGATCCTGCTTTTCTGGAGGACGCTGCGCGGCAGAACCTTGAAATCGGCGCAAAGAGCGGGGAAGAGCTGCAGCGATTGGTGACAGGTCTGATTGAAACTCCGCCAGTGGTATTGGAGCAGGTCAGGCGGGCCATTCAGATCAAGAGCGCGGAGGCGATCCGGGGTACCGGGCCAAGCCGCGAATAGGGGGCGGAAATGGTGGAGGCTCCGCATGCTCCTGCCATGGCGGAGCCGCAAGGTATTGGCGGCTGGCTCATTCTGCCTGTTATTGGTACTCTGCTGTTGCCGCTCATGACCGCTTATGCGGCACTTGCGGCATTCCAGGATGTCGTTGTGCTGCTGAACGCCTCGTTGTTGACAGCGCTTGTGGCCTTCATTGTCGTCAAGTGTCTTTACAATTTCGGCCTGGTGATCGCCTGGCGCGCGCGTGTGCTGCACGTTACGCTGACGTACGTCGTCTGCTTCATCGTCTTCGCATTGCTGCGCCATTTCATCGTGGGCGGGCCCCTGTTCGCCGAGCTCGCGCCGATCACCGGACCGATGTATCAGCTGTTCGTCTTCTTCATGGTCACCGATCCGCGCACCACGGTGAGCACGCGGCGCGGCCGCATGATCGTGGTGGCGATCGTGGCGCTGGTCGAGACGCTCATCCGGCTTGCCGGCGATTATCAATTGGCGCTGCTGCGCCCGCTCTACGTGTCACCGCCGATTCTGGCGCTGGCGATGGTCGGGCCGATCGCGATGTTGCTGGATCTGCGACGGACGGCGCCGCGAGCGGCCGAAGCCTTAGGCTCGTCGAGGTAGCATGACCCGTCGTTCAGCGCTCTCCTTCGTCAAACGAAACGGCATCGTCCTCGAAAGCGCCCGGGGTCCGGTCCCGAATCTCGCCGAGGCGGTGGTCGGAAGGCGCATTCGCGGCAGCTGGTGGAGTCACGCCAAAGGGAAAGAGATCTTCTGGCTGACCCGCGCGGTGCGCGACTCGGCGGACGTCCTGGTCTGCCGGCTCGTCGGCGGGAAAATCAGCTACGTGCACCGCCGGTTGTGGCCGGCGGTCGTCCGGTTGGCGCGCAACTTCGCGCGACGCGACCTGGCGGCGGTGCGCGAAGTCCACACGGCCAGGGGCCGGCATGAGGAACGGCTCGTCCCGTTCCCTCGCTGGGTGCCGCCGGCCGTCAAGCGGGCCGCGCGGCGGCTCGCCGTCGTCGACGCGAGGGCGGCACATCAACTCTTCAACCGCTTCATACGGCGGCCACGATGAACGTTCGCCAATTCACAGTCTTGCTCGGTTGTTCGCTGTTGGTCGGCTGTCACCGTCCGACCGAAGTCCGCGGCGTGTACGTCCATCACGCCCTTCTTGCCTGATCGTTAGACGTCGTGGGCAAACTTCGGGGCGATCGCTCGCCTCGGCGAACTGTCGGGTCTCGCGAGGGGTACGTAGAGCAAATCCATCGAGGTCGCCATGAGGTCGATCGCGCACACTGGTATCCTCATTTTCCTTGTCGCAACCGTCGCAACGGCCCAGTCGAGCACTTGGGAAATCGATGCGCTGGCGGGCGGGGGACCTTCGATCGTCACGGCATCGCTGGGTGGCGTGCCGGACGGCGAGCTGCTGATCTCGTCCTTCTCCGTGACGCGGTCCTTCCTGCACTGGAAGCGTTTTAGGGCCAGCTATTTCGGCGAAGCCCTGCCGTTGGTCGTCGCGACGAGAGTGCTGAAAGTTCGCCCGGAGTGGTTCTATAATCAGGGGCATACCGACTCCACGTTCGTCCTGTATCCGATGGGCAAAGGGCCGGACTTCGGGGTGGGCGTTGCCCCGGTGGGATTGCGGCTCTCCTTTCAGCTCGGTCCCGGAATCTCCGCGTTTGCAGAGGGCAATGGTGGCGGCGTCGCGTTCGCCCGCGCTTTCCCAAAACCAGCGGCTCGATCGCTGAATTTCTTGGGAAGCGCGGGCGCAGGCCTGCGGATCAGAAGCCGCGGCCGGCGATCCTATATCGTTGGCTATCGATTCACACATCTGTCCAACGCGAACACCGCAGAGGAAAACCCCGGCTTCAACGCGCATGTCTTGTACCTGGGGATCACGCTTCATTAGCGTAGATTAGGGACCGGTGCCAACACCAGTCTCACACGCCGCAGTCGGCTTCGCGATCGCCGCGTGGACCCAGCAGCGACCGCCGACGCGACAGGTCTGCCTCGTCGCTGCGGCCTGCGCCGCCGTGCCCGATATCGATTATTTCGGTTGGCCCGTCGCGCACCGCGCGATCACGCATTCGCTGGCGTTCGCGGTCGTCGGTGCCGTCGCCGCGACATTCACCTTCTTCCGTGGCCCGCAATGGGCCCAGCAGCGTGCGCGCCTGGCCCTGGTTTTCGGC
>Ga0137409_10006232_pt1 | contig 12392 bp, 11 predicted proteins | sample CZODoug1_16funga_FD_122059 | JGI IMG/M metagenome (GOLD analysis project Ga0137409, IMG submission 122059) | Vadose zone soil fungal communities from Angelo Coast Range Reserve, California, USA - CZODoug1_16fungal (Hybrid Assembly) | ecosystem: Environmental > Terrestrial > Soil > Vadose zone...
CAACTGGAATATACGCATCACGGTGATGCGCTCGTCCCGCGCCAACAGCGGTTCGGGCAATACACACGTTCGATGATGAAGGGCCTCGGGGTGCCGGTCCTGAATCAATACGGACTTCGCCCGGCGGTCGTCAAGGGCACAAAACAAATCGCCCCACTCACAATCAACAAAGACTTGGACAAACTAGGGTTGCTCAACGGGGTTACCACCTTCAATTTTCATCCGCACCTGCCGCATTATGCCCTGACCACGGATGATACAAAATCAGTGCACGTGCTTACGCGCCAGCCGATTGATCTTGACCGACCGCATCCTTTTACTGCTGCGGGGAACACGGAGTTCAACTCGTGTATCTGGATGCCTCCCAATGGACAACGTGCGGGACACATCCTCCTCGCCGACTCCACCATCTTCACCACGTTGTTTGGTGGAGTGGAGTCGTTGGAGACTTTCTGGAAGAACCTTGCATCCATGCCACTCGCAAGCGGAATGCAGGCTAAGAAAACGCAGGCCATCGCCTGATCCGAACTCGGATTGCATTGGGAAGGGCAGATGGAACTCCTTGGTAAGGCAGTCCCGGTAGCAATGCTGGCCTTTGTGGTTTCAAGCATGCTGGCCGTTGGCGTGAGCCTCACCGTCGGGCAGATTATGGCTCCTCTGCGCAACGGCAAACTGGTCTCTCTCGCATTGCTGGCAAACTTTGTCCTGATGCCACTGAGCGCACTGGTGATCGCAAGGCTGCTCAGGCTAGACGAACCCCTTGGGATAGCCCTGCTGTTGCTGGGCACAGCAGCTGGCGCGCCGTTTCTGCCTAAGCTGGCAGGGATCGCCAAGAGCAATCTTGCGTTTGCGGTGGGCCTAATGGTGCTACTCATGGTTTTGACGGTGGGTTACATGCCGCTCGTCCTGCCGTTGCTTCTCAAAGGTGTTTCCATCGATGCTACGAAAATCGCACGCTCGCTGGTTCTTCTCATGCTGCTGCCGCTCGGCGCCGGCCTTTTGCTGAAAGCTCGGTTCTGCTATGTTGCGGACCGGATACGCACACCGCTCAACCGCATTTCCAGCCTCAGTCTAGCTTTGCTGATCGTGCTGCTCTTGGTGACAAACACCCAAAGTGTAGTCGGCTTGTTCGGCACCCGGGGGATTTTGGCCAGCATTTTGTTCCTTCTCGGCGGCACTGGAATCGGATGGCTTCTCGGCGGCCCGGCCTTCGGGACGAAAGGCGTCCTGGCCCTGGGTACTGCACAGAGGAACATCGCCGCTGCACTTGTGGTCGGGGGCAAGAACTTCGATGACCCCAACGTGGTCGTCATGGTGGTCGTGGTCGCTGTCGTTGGGCTGCTGATTTTAATGCCGCTGGCACGGGTGCTGGGCTCTCGGAGAGCGGAGTAGGAAGTTTAGAAGAGCACAGACAAGATCGCAGTATGGCTCTGTCGCTGAAGAACGAAATTGTGAATCCTGATGAGAGCGGAACTAGCACTTCGTCTCTTTTGTCTGGTTAGCTTGGTTGCGGGCCCGATGTTTCTCGCTTCTACTGCCACTCGCGCGCAAGTCCGAGGTGTCTACCCAGTCGGCATGAACGCGACCAACTCCGGAGTCACACCCGAAGCTGGAATTACCTATTCAAACCTTTTCGTTTTTTTCTCGCGTGATGAAAAAAGAGATTCCGAGGGAAACGTGGTTGCGACCGGCCAGAACTCAATCATGATGGACCTGAACAGCTTCGTTTGGGTGAGCAAAGGGACGGTAGGGTTATTGGGCGGAGCAGTATTCTCGGCTTCGGCTACCCTGCCAGTCGCCAACAACTCGCTCACTTCAGACCTTGTGGGCCCTCTCAGTGGTGGCGGCGGATTTGCAGATTCGTTCTATCAGCCGCTGATTCTAGGGTGGAGGAAGAGGCGTGCAGATATTCGGGCAATCTACGGATTCTTAGCACCCACAGGAAGGTTCGAGGCTGGCGGCAACAATAATGTGGGTTCCGGCTATTGGACGTCAGTGCTTTCGAGCGGACAAACAATTTATCTCACTGAGAACAAAGCGACGGCTTTATCCGCGTTCGAGATGTACGAATTTCATGGCACTCAGCAAGGGACCATGATCCACCCAGGCCAAACCTTTAACCTCGATTATTCGCTAACGCAAGCGTTTCCGCTGCAAGGAAACCTACGACTTCAGCTTGGGTTAGTTGGGTACGGCCAGTGGCAAACCACAGACAAGCACGGCCCAACGATTACGCCGGAGCAGGCAGCGGCACGCTACAAGGTCAACGGTCTAGGATTCGCGGCCAATGCAATATTCCCGGGGCGCAAGGCGAGCGTAGGGGTTAAGTATTTTCATGAATTCGCGTGCAGGTCGACCTATCAGGGATACACATTGCAGATTTTCGGCGCGATCACGTTCTAAAAATCAGGGTGTAGGTATGATTCGCTGATTTACTGAGCCAGATTACGCAATAGAGTAGAGCTGGGTGCCTCTTCAAGGAATGCACCAAACACGGTACACCTGACTGGCAGTTTTCACAGTTGTTGGGGTCGGTTCTATACGGTTGGCTCAGGCGAGAGAATGAGCCTCTTCAACTCGTTCCTCTGACCATTTTTATAGAGGCTCGCTACAAGAAGCACGTCCATTGGTGTCGCGGCCAGTTTAGGGACTATCAGATATTCAACAGTAGCGCGAAGATCCTAACCAATGACTACGTACAGAGCCTGCCACCGTAGTTTGTCACCGCAGGTATAGCACTAGAAACCGGGATCTATTCCCCCTGGGAAAGCTGTGCATGAATTGTGCACAAACGCGGTGCAAAAACGAACGAAAGGGAGCAACTCGGGCAACCGGTTTCCCTTTGTTTTCTTGCACTTCCTTGCATGTGCTTGTACTGCGTGAGGGCTTCCGAAGGGCTCATAACCCGAAGGTCGTCAGTTCAAATCTGACCCCCGCAACCAATCTGAGATACACAAGGCCGGAACCCAGGATTCCGGCCTTTTCTTTTGTGTGAGCTATACGCTGTTTTCAGATTCCACTGGTCGAAACCAAGACGGCAAACTCGCTCGCGGCGGGGCGTCTAGGCGGGCCAACTGCCACCTCGGCGGTGCGGTATCTTCCGTCTGCTCACAATGCGTGGGCGCATGGAACCGATGTTCTTTGTTCACGCCCCAGTTTCTTCCGCATATGGACCTCCGTTCCTCCGCGTTCAAAAGAAACTTCGTCCATGGCCAATTTCATCAAGTGGATGCCGCGCCCGTGTTCGGCACCGAGGTTTTCGAACGCCAGAGGATCGGGAACTTTATTGGCGTCGAATCCTTGCCCTTGATCCCTGACTACGACAGACAGCCCACCGCCGCATTCGCAGCGGCAACGGACGTGGACCAACTTGCTTGCGTCTCCGCGATTGCCGTGGAGCATCGCATTACTCAGGGCTTCCCGAAGCGCGAGTTCAACGAACTCTTCCTCTCCGCAAACACAGCCAGATGCTGCGATCAGTCTCATAAGCCAATCCACCAGCGGCGAGATCTGGCCGATCTCGCTCTGCACCCAGGTGTGCACCTCCAGCGGTGCATCCGTGAAGCGAAGTTTGGGGAGCATCGACTGCAGCGATTTGAAACTGCCAACCCAAATCATCTCTGCAACACCTTTCAGGAGTTATTCTTCGGCGCCTAATGTCCGGCGCCGGGACCAGCCGACCTGAATTTGCGTGTGAAGAAAACCAAAGGCGCCCCGATCAAGCAGGCGCAGCCCAGCAGCCAGAAACAATCGAGAAAGCCAAGGAATGCCGCTTGCTGGTGGATCATTCGTGCCAATTGCGCTTTTGCGTGCAGAGCCGCGTCCGGGGTCGTAAAACCGTGCGTCACAAAATATCGCGACAAAGTGGCGAGTGTTTCCTGGTAGCGCAGGTGGAATGGAGTGGCGTGAGCGACCAGGACCGACTGGTGATACTGCGTTCGACGCGCAAGAACGGTTGTAACGAACGCGATCCCAACGCTTCCCCCTTGGTTCCGGAACAGATTGGTCAGACTTGAAGCTTTGTTGTTCTTATTCTTCGGCAGGAAGGAATAGGCCAGCTGGCTCACCGGCACAAACAGTGGGGCAATCCCAAGCCCCTGGATCGCACGGGCGATCGCCACATGCTTGTAGTCTGTGCCCAGGTCGATGCTGGCGTAGCGCCACATGGCAATGCCAAAAATAATGTATCCGGTGAAAATGAGCGGCTTGATTCCAACTTTCGGCAAGATTTTCACGACCAGCGGAGCAAGCGCCACGATGACGAAGGCGCCAGGTCCAAGAACGAGTCCTGCGTCGGTGGCGGTGTAGCCATAGAGGCTCTGGAGCATCTGGGGAATCAATACCGTCGACCCGAACAGAGCAAAGCCAAAAAGGAAATAATAAACGTTCGCGATGGCGAAGTTCCGGTCTGCGAGCAGACGAATTTCAACCACCGGGTCGGGATGGCGCCACTCCCAGAAGGCGGCCGCAATCAGTGCCACAAGCGCGATCGAAAAGAACAAAACAATGAAGCCGCTTTCGAACCAGTCTTCGGTTTGTCCGCGGTCCAGTACGACCTCCAGGCACGCAAAGCCGAGGGCCACTAGGACAATCCCCAGGCCATCAATCCGAAGCCTGCCGCCTTTCCGGGCAGATTCGACTTCACGGGTGAACTCTGGAGGGTCGGAAACGAGCCGGTTCGTGAGTATCAGGGACACAATCCCGATGGGAATGTTGATGAAGAAGATCCAGCGCCAACTCCAATTGTCGGTGATCCAACCCCCGAGGGGCGGGCCAATCACAGGGGCAGTGACGATGGCCATGCTGTAGAGAGCGAAAGCCGCGGGCCGCCTTTGCGGAGGGAACGTGTCCACGAGAATGGCCTGCTCCACGGGAGCAAGGCCACCGCCGCCGACGCCCTGCAAGACGCGAAAGAAGATGAGCAAGCCTAGTGAAGGAGCGAGTCCGCACAGCAGCGAACTCAGCGTGAAGAGCACGACGCAGAGCATATAGTAGCGCTTCCGTCCGAACACACGGCTCAACCATGCGGAGAGCGGAAGAACTACAGCATTCGATACCAGATAGCTTGTCAGGACCCAGGTGCTCTCGTCATAGCTGACCGCGAGGCCGCCGGCAATATGGGGCAAGGCGACATTGGCGATGGCCGTGTCGAGGAGTTCCATGAAAGTCGCAAGCGTAACGGTGACTGCAATGATCCAGGGATTGATTCCGGCGCGCGTTGCGGCCACATTCGGAAAGGAAATGGAACCCGTTGTAGCGCTCATACGGTGCCCGGTTTCTTGGATGCAGCAAGAGACCGTTCGGTCGCATCTAAATGTTTGGTACAATGCAATAAGCGACCAGTTGGTCGCAGGGCTAGTTTTGAGGGATCTAGATGCGCAAAGGCGAGCAGACCCGCCAGGAAATCATTCGCAAGGCGGCGCCCATCTTCAATCAGAGGGGCTATGACGGTGCGGCCTTGTCCGATCTCATGCGGGCAACGGGTCTCGAAAAAGGCGGGATATACAGGCACTTCTCCAGCAAAGAGGCGCTGGCTGCCGAGGCTTTTGACTATGCCTGGCGGGAAACGTTAGACGCACGAATTCACGATCTGAATACCATCCCGAACACCGTAGATAGGTTAAAGCAGTTGGTTGCTAATTTTGTGGAGCGACGCGGAATTATTCCCGGCGGCTGTCCATTGCTCAACACGGCGGTCGATGCGGACGATGGAAATTCTGTTCTGCGCGAGCGCGCACGCAAGGCCTTGCGTGGCTGGCGGAGCTACCTTATTTCGATGATCAGGGCCGGAATCAAAGCGCAGGAAATCCGCCCAAGGATCGACGCAAAGAAGCTGGCGACTCTCATTATTTCGTCTCTCGAGGGTGCGATCATGGTCTACCGCCTTGAACGAACTGAGGAAGCGCTGCGCGCCGTCCAAGCTCATCTTGACAGCTACCTCGAAACAGAAGTGCGAGCTCCGTCTAAGTAACCAATAGGGATGGAGTCTAGCGTCCCTTGGCGCGCTCGCCTCTCAGGGCCATACAAGTCGAGGACGCCTTCGCAACTAGCCGCCCGCCTTCATCCGTGATCTCACACTCAATGTAGCCGATCGTGGTGCCCCGTCGCACCAGTTTGCCCTCGGCTCGCAGGCGAGCCTCCCACACGGGGCGGAAGAAATTGATCTTTAGTTCGATTGTTGTGAAGGATTCGCCGGGCGCGAGCGTGCTGGCAAACGCCATTCCCATCGCTGCGTCAGCAATATCGCAAAGAATACCCCCATGGAGCGTTCCCATGGGATTGGCATGCTGTTGCCCAGCGGCCAGCGTGACGACGGCTCGTCCATCGGCAATTTCCTTCGCTTCAAATCCGATTAGCCGGGCGACTGGAACGTCGTTCGTCTCTGGGTGAGCCATAAATCCTCGCTGATGCGTAGGTTGCCGCGCTATCCCTGCTATTGATGCGACCGACTGGTCTCTACGCGCCACTTTAACACAAAATAAATGAAACCGACCGGTCTCGTCTTACATCGAAAGGGGTGCTGATGAAAGCTGGCCGTTCAGATAAAGGAGCATACCAATGTCAAACTCATCGAGAAAAGGCGTCGCCCTAATCACGGGCGCGTCGTCGGGCATCGGCGCGGTCTATGCCGATCGGCTCGCAAAGCGTGGCTACGACCTCATCCTGGTGGCCCGGAATGAGGCGCGGCTGAAGTCCCTTTCTGCACGTCTGACGAGCGAGACGGGACGGTTCACTAAGGTACTGCCCACCGACCTTAGCAACCGGGCGGAGCTCGCCAAGGTCGAGGCTACGCTGGGGAACGATCCGAGCATCACCATGCTCGTCAACAATGCCGGCACGGCCTCCGTTGCGCCATTGCTGAATGCCGACGTTAACAAGATGGACGAAATAATCGCTCTCAACATTACTGCGCTTACGCGCCTGACCTATGCAGCAGCTCCTGCATTTGTCGCGCGCGGCACAGGGGCGATCATCAACATCGGATCGGTGGTGGGCGTCTCGCCCGAGGCGCTCAACGGTGTATACGGCGCGAGCAAAGCCTATGTCCTTGCGCTCAGCCATTCGCTGCAGCACGAGCTCGCCGACAAAGGTATCCGCGTCCAGGCGGTGCTGCCGGGCGCGACCGCGACCGACCTCTGGGAGATCGCCGGCCTCCCATGGCAGAAATTGCCGCCGTCGATCGTCATGTCCGTGGAAGACATGGTCGATGCAGCGCTGGCCGGGCTCGACCAGGGTGAACTGGTGACGATTCCCGGCCTCCATGATGGAGACGAATGGACTCGTTTCGAGGCCGCGCGCCGCGCCATCTCGCAGCATTTCGGTAATTCCGTGCCGGCGCAGCGATACAGGATTGGTGTGCCCGCTCAGCAGCGGGCGTGATGCCGAGCGCGTAGTACGAAAGCATCGCTAACTCGAGCCGCGCCGGTCTCATAGCTCATCGAAGGTGGGTGACAGCGAGACGGAGTCACTCGCGTAGTGGACCATGAGGATTCGTCCTTACAGGCAAGGACGCGATCTGTATTCGTGTAAGCGGCATGTTCGAGTTGTTGCTTACCGGAAAAATTGTTTCGAACGAAAGGAGTTTTGTTATGCGGCAGTTGCAACTCATAGCTCACGGCGAACCTTCAGACGTCATCGAACTCAACACGGTCTCCGAACCGGCACTTGGTCAGGAGGATGTGCTCATTTCAATGGAAGCGGCCCCGCTCAATCCATCAGATTTTCTGTTTGTCCGCGGCACGTACGGCGTCCGGCCGGCCTTCCCATCCTCGGTAGGCGCGGAGGGTGTTGGCCGAGTCGCAAAGATCGGATCGAAGGTTGATGTTGCTCTGCGGGGCAAGCGAGTCCTGATTATCCCGACCTACGAGCAGGGGACCTGGGCAGACCGAGTTGTGGCCCCAGTGCGCAACCTCGTGCCGATGAGCGACGAAGCCGATCCCCTGCAACTTGCGATGATAGGGATTAACCCGGTTACTGCCTATCTCTTGCCGAACCGATACGTTTCCCTGATGCCCGGCGACTGGATCGGTCAAACCGCAGCCAACGCGGCCATGGGGAGTACATCATTGCACTCGCGAAGCTCCGCATGTCGCGTGCGGCTTTCGCGCGCAACTTCAGTGCATCGGTGGGTGAACCACCGCACAGCTATCTGACGCGCTGGCGCACGGGTATTGCAGCACAATTACTTGAGGAAACCGACTTGCGACTCAGCGAGATCGCGTCGCGCGTTGGCTATCGGTCGGAGTTTTCGTTTAGCCGCGCTTTCAAGCTAGCTCGCGGAGTCTCGCCAATTCAGTACCGCCGTGCAACGCCGACTCGTTGAGAGCCGTCGACTATATGAGTACCGAGAAAGGCGCGTCTCGTCAGCGCTCGAGTTCCTGACGACATGCCGACTTCGCAGGACTAATCCCAAAGGGGCCCCAGCCTCCCCGTCTCATTTTGGAATCGTCGACAGCAAAGCACGCGTTTCAGCGACGACGCGGTCTTGGAACTTCGGGTCGCGCACGAGCGCGGAGCCGAGCATTGGGCGGCCTCCCTCGTCGTAGTAGACACCGGCCTGACCGGACGCATCGGTCATGATTTTGGTAATCACGCGCGCGGCTCGCTTCGGAGTGCTCAAGGTCCTAAAGAAGGGCATGAGTAGTGGCACGAGGATCGGGATGATGAATCTCTGCGGAAAGCGCCACCCGCGGATTGCGGAGTCGATGAGCGATTTCTCTGTAGTCATTCCTTTACCTGCCTTCCATTTGGACGAATTGCATGTTCTCAGTCGAGCTCGTTCCTGCCGCGAGTCAGCGCTTCATCGCTTAGGGGCGTCGCGACGCCGCTTGGTCCCCATGATCCCGCCGAATAATTGGGAAAACTCGTGTCAGGGCCCTTTGCCCACGCATCGAGGATGGGAGTGAAAAGCGCCCAGGTCGCTTCGACTCCGTCGCGGCGCGAAAAAAGCGTAGCGTCGCCCAACATGGCATCGAGAAGCAGCCGCTCGTAGCCGTTTGCGGACGATTTGCCGAATGCATCCTGGTACTTGAATCGCATGGCGACCTTGGAAAGGTCCGCGGTTAGTCCCGGTGGCTTGACTCCGAACTGAAGACAAATGCCATCATCTGGCTGAATGCGGAGCGTTATGACATTCGGCTCCGACTCCCCGATGCTGGAGTCCTGTTTGAATAGCTGGGTCGGTGAAGCCTTGAAAATGATGCGTGCTTCCGTAAATCTCTTCGCGAGGCGCTTGCCCGTCCGCAAATGGAAAGGGACTCCGGCCCATCGCCAGTTTGCTATTTCAAGCCGGACTTCGGCGAACGTTTCTGTGCCTGATTCGGGTTGGACACGATCTTCCTGGCGATAGCCCACAACCTTCTTTCCATCGATCTTCCCCGGCCCATACTGTCCGCGTATTGCGTGTTCGAGTGGAATGGCTGCAATCGAGTGCCAGACTTTCAGCTTCTCCGACCTTACGGCTTCTGCCTGAAAAGACTCCGGTGGCTCCATCGCGATCAACGCGAGGACTTCCATCGCGTGATTCTGCAGTATGTCGCGGAGCGCTCCGGCCTTTTCATAAAATGGTCCCCGTGCCTCGACACCCACCGTTTCCGCAATGGTAATCTCTGCCCGCTCTACGTAGTTCCGATTCCAAATCGGCTCGAAGATTCCATTGCCGAAACGAAAGAACAGAATGTTCTGCACCGTTTCTTTGCCGAGATAGTGATCGATCCGAAATATCTGATCCTCGGAAAAGACGGCATTCACATCGTCATTGAGCTTCTTTGCCGATGCGAGATCCGTTCCGAATGGCTTCTCGATGACGACCCGGACCCAGTTGTCCGCCTCTTCTCCCGACTGCGCCATGCCATGTGCACCAAGTCTGGCGATGATGTCGGCAAAATACTCGGGTGCCACAGCCAAGTAGAACAACCGGTTGCCACGCGTGCCGAGCTCTTCATCCAATTCCGCAAGGTAGTGCTTGAGCCTTTCGAAACCGTCATCGTCGTCAAAATTCGTTTGGAAATACTTCACGCGATCAAGAAAGGAATCAAGCCGAGGATCGGTTTCCGCGACGCCCCCTCCCTTGAAGATTCCGTTCTTCATGTCGGGAACAAATGTCTCGGAGAGATCCCTGCGCGCCACTCCTACGACTGCGAATTCTTCCGGAAGCAGACCCGGCTGTCTCAAATGAAAAAGCGCAGGAAGCAGCTTCCGCTTCGTCAGGTCTCCGGACGCTCCGAAAACCACGAAGATGCAGGGTTCGGGAACGCGTTTGTCCTTCCCGCTATGCTCGACCGGCCGCAACGTCGTCGTGACTCCCATATCGACCTTCCTTGTTTCTTAGCGAAGTCCACTGGTCGCCAACAGTTGCCCGCCCGCAAGCCAAGCCGAGTCGCCGGAAGCCACGAAGACGGCGATTGGATTGATATCCATGACCTGGCCGGTTTGACCGAGCCGTGGCCTGCGAGACAAGCAACAAATCTTGATTGCTCCGCACTCATCGCTCCATCCCTTGATCTGGAGCGATGCTGACTGGGCATACGGCAAGGCTTCTAGCCGCCGCTGTCGATCTCAGACGGACCTTAATCTGATGCGAGAGGCCGCCTGTTGTAGCGTCTTTCGACAATACTTTCTAAGCTGAACAGCGATGCTTTCAGAGCATGGGAATAGGAATGGAGTTTTGATGCCGCGCACACATGGGCTGCCTCGCGCAAGGAATCGCGAATCGCGCGCACCGTTGTGCTGAAACTGAAAACCAGCGAATTCAAGATCCTCACTCGCAGCCACACCGCAGCGTTCTCCACCTCCTTCTTGCGAGGAGCTGACGAATATCGCCCTATCACTGCTACAACCTGTCGGCCTCCGACCGCACCAGCGGTTTCGCCTGGTTGGCGTCGGCCTGAGCAACTTTTGCGACCCTGAGGATGGGCCCGCTCAGTCGGCTCTTTTTACCTAACCACACAGCGTTGTCCGTCAGATCATTGCTCTCATCTCCTAAGAAGACTGATTGGCTCTTGCATGGTTCGAGCGGCTTGAGGAGATCGCTTTCCCCTGCTAGGCCTCGCCGCGAGCACTTGCAACAGCGGACTTGCCGGCAAGCGCTGTACCAAGCATGTCCGCCTCCATCTTTCGCGCAAGAGAAGCGGGCACGAGGGCGTTCATGATGCGGTTCAGCCGACCTGGAACGATTCTGGAGCGATTTTCGAGCAGACCGTTGAGGCCCTCAGATACGCACTGCTCGACGCTCATCGGTTTCATCGGCATGGTCTTCGGATCGAAGCCAAACTTTTCGAGCACCGGTGTGTTCGTAAACCCGGCTGCCAGTACAGTGACGTAGACACCTAGTGGTTTGAACTCGTAGTGAAGCGCTTCGCCAAGACTGTGTACATACGCCTTCGCGCCTCCATCATTCGCTATACACGGAATGCCGTTTTCCGCGCCCATTGCCCCCACGAGGATCAAGCCGCCCCGCCTCCGCTCAGCGAGCTTCCGGCCGAAGTAATGTGCGATGTCTAAATGCGACATGGTGTTGAGTCGCAAGGTCTCCTCGAGCAGCTGTCGATCGAGCTTCAGGAACTCGCCCGGGTTGGCCGTGCCAGCATTCGAGACGACAAGGCCGATATCCAGATCCTTCGTATGCTCGGCGAGCTTCGGGATGAAGCCCTCTTGCGAGAGGTCCATCGTGAGGGCGCGGAACTGAACACCAAAGTCCCTTGTGATATGGCGTCCGACCTCATTAAGCAATGCCTCTCTCCTGGCCACCAGCACGAGATTGATCCCGGCCGCCGCGATTTGTCGTGCGAATTCGGGGCCTATCCCGGACGAAGCCCCTGTGACGAGCGCCCACGGCCCGAACTGCTGTTTATCAAGCAACGCCTTCATGTTTCCTCCCCTTTTGTCCACTTAAACTCGTCAACTGCTGCGCGACCTGTTACTCCATCTTTTCCGTCTCACAACGTGTTGATCCAATTCTTAAGGCGCCGCACTTCCATCACCACCACCTCGGGGTCGTTGGCGCCATGCGCCACGGCAGCCATCCCCTGAAAGGCGGAGAAGAGATGCATTGCAAGTTCACGTGAGTCCTTATCGTGGCCGGCGGCCCGGAACTGCTTCTCAAGCCAGCCGATGGGCTCAGTGAAGAGCGTCGCGGACTTCTTCGCCAGAGCACCGCCCTCCTTGTGCAACTCGGAGCACAGGCCGCCAACTGGACATCCTCCGCGCGCAAGTTGCTCCCGGTTCGCGTGGACGCTACCCACGAAAGCTAACAGCCGCTCCTTCGGAGAACTCAAGCGGTCCCACTCCGCCCGGGCTGCGCGAAACTCCTCGAGGCGCCGCTCCACCACGGCTTCGGCGAGTTCTTCCTTGGTTTTGAAGTAGTAGTAGACATTGCCTACCGGCACGCGAGC
>Ga0137409_10006233_pt1 | contig 12391 bp, 10 predicted proteins | sample CZODoug1_16funga_FD_122059 | JGI IMG/M metagenome (GOLD analysis project Ga0137409, IMG submission 122059) | Vadose zone soil fungal communities from Angelo Coast Range Reserve, California, USA - CZODoug1_16fungal (Hybrid Assembly) | ecosystem: Environmental > Terrestrial > Soil > Vadose zone...
ATCGCCGAGGCGGCAACCCGGCCGGAGCAGGTCGTCGGGATGCACTTCTTCTCACCGGTCGCCCGGATGCCGCTGCTTGAGGTAATTCCGTCGGCGCGTACCGCGCCGCAAGTGGTCAGCACCGCCGTCGGGTTCGGCCGCCGCATGGGCAAGACCGCGATCGTCGTGAAGGACAGTCCCGGATTCTGGATCAACCGGATTCTCACGCCCTACATGAACGAGGCGGGTCATCTGCTCGTCGAAGGTGTGGCAATCGAAGAAATCGACCGGCTGATGGTCGAGTTCGGCTTCCCCGTGGGACCGATCACGCTGTTGGACGAGGTGGGGATGGATGTGGGGGAGAAGGTGGTCGGGGTGATGCACGAGGCGTTCGGCGAGCGGTTCGCGCCCGTGCCCGCGTTCGCCGGCATGGTCAAGGGCGGCCGGCTGGGCCGGAAAGCGGGAAGGGGATTCTACAGGTACGCGGGCGGCAAGAAAGGGAGCGTCGATCCCGCCGTGTACGAGGTGATCGGCACCCATCCCAACGGGGGTCCCAGACCCGCGGAGATCATCCAACGGCTCGTCCTCGTGATGTTGAACGAAGCCGCGCGCGCGGTGGGGGATGGGATCGTGCGCACCCCCCGCGACGGCGACGTCGGCGCCATCTTCGGCTTCGGGTTCCCCCCGTTCCGCGGCGGCCCGCTGCGCCACGCCGACGACCTCGGCGCGGCGCGCATCGTGGGCGAGCTCGAGCGTCTCGCCGAGCGCTACGGCGCCCGCTTCGCGCCGTCCGATGTGCTCCGCGACCAGGCGCAGGGGAACTCGAAGTTTTATCCCTAGTCCCGAGCCCCTAGCCCTAGTACCTGATGCTGCGCGCCGGCCTGCTGTGGCTCAGCGAGCAATCCCGGGTCTTCCGGTTCATCCGCGGCAACGGGTTGGCCCGCCGCTTCGCCGCGCGCTTCGTCGCGGGGGAGACGGTGGACTCGGGAGTAGCGGCGCTGAAGAGCCTGAACGCCGCCGGACTCACCGCGAGCCTCGACCTGCTGGGCGAGTCGGTGCACAACGCCGCCGAGGCGCAGGCCGCGCGAGACACCTATCTCGAAACGCTCGACCGGATCAGGGCTGCCGGGGCCGATGCCAACGTCTCGGTGAAACTCAGCCAGATGGGCCTCGACATCGACGAGGCGCTGTGCGGCGACAACATGCGCGCCATCATCGCCCGGGCGAAGGCCCACGGCTCCTTCGCGCGGATCGACATGGAGCAGTCCGACTACACCGAGCGCACGTTGCAGCTCTTCAAGCGCACGCTCTACCCGGAGTTCGGGAACGCGGTCGGGGTGGTGCTGCAGTCGTACCTGCGGCGCACGGAGCAGGATGTGGACCAGATGATCGCGCTCGGAGCCCGTGTGCGGTTGTGCAAGGGTGCGTATCAGGAGCCGGACTCGGTCGCCTTTCCCGACAAGCGCGATGTGGACGCGACGTACGTGCGTTGCATGGAGCGGCTGATGCTCAAGGGCAACTATCCCGGCATTGCGACCCACGATGCGCGCATCATCGAGCATGCCAGGGCGTTCGCGCGGGACAAGGGCATCCAGCCCCCGCGCTTCGAGTTCCAGATGCTGTACGGCGTGCGGCGCGACCTGCAGCTCGCGCTGCGACGCCAGGGATACAACGTGCGCGTTTACGTTCCGTTCGGCACCCAGTGGTATCCCTATCTCATGCGCCGGCTTGCCGAGCGGCCGGCCAACATGGCGTTTCTGGTCGGCAACATGCTGCGGGAGTCTCTACGGCGGACCTGACAGACGGTACCCTGGGCGGCTATCAGCGAGCGCACGAGCGCGCCCCCGCGTTCTCCGGGAGCGACGGCCAATCGTATTCCGTGGGGACGTACGTGGACGATGCGCCGGACGCCCAGGGCCGCTACGGTGCGGCGTTGCTGTTCGTGCGCTGGTCCGACGCGGGAGATCGTCCGGTCGGCCATCTCGAGACGGACTACTTGTTCCGGGGCGCGACGCCCGCCGACGCGCTCACCCCGCTGCTCGCCCTGACCCTGCAGGACGTGAAGCACCATCTCGACGCTTGCATTGAAGGGCGGGAAGGGGTGTGACCACCACTGGGGTTGTGTTGGTGCGCACCGGCTCTGCCTATCGTGTGCACACGGATCGTGGCGAAGTTGTCGCCGTACTGCGCGGCAAGCTCAAACACCGGGACGACGACCGCGTGGTGGCGGGAGACGTGGTGGACCTCGAGCTCCAGGCGGATGGGCACGCCACGATCTGCGCCGTGCGGCCGCGCAGAAGCGTGCTCGCGCGCCGCGCCGCCGGTGAGCGGGGGCCCCGGGCGCAGCCGATTGCCGCCAACGTCGACCAGGTCGTGGTCGTCGCGTCGGCCCGGAGTCCCGAACCGAGCCCTCGCATGCTCGATCGATTCCTGGTGATCGCCGCGGCGAACCGTATCCCTGCCGTGCTCGTTCTCAACAAGATCGACCTCGACCGGACCGCGCTCGACGCCCTGCAGCAGCGCTACGCGCCGGCGGGCTACCAGGTGCTCGGCACCTCCGTGAAGCAGCCGGAGGGCCTGGTTGCCCTGCGCGATCTTCTGCGCGGGCGGCAGTCAGTGCTAACCGGTCAATCGGGCGTCGGGAAGTCCAGCCTCCTGAACGCGCTCGACCCGGGGTTGAACCTCCGCATCGGCGAGATCAGCGCGAAGTGGGATACGGGGAAGCACACCACCCGCGCGGCCCTCGTCGTGCCGGTGGCTACAGGGGGGTATGTCGTGGACACGCCGGGTTTGCGGGAGGTGGGCACGTGGGGAATCGATCCCGAGCTGTTGGGCGCCTACTTCGCCGAGTTCCAGCCCTTCCTCGACCAATGCCGCTTCGATAACTGCCGGCATCTCGCCGAGCCGGGGTGCGGAGTGCGACAGGCGGCGGAGCGAGGCGCGTTCGACCCCGATCGTCTCGTGTCTTACCAGCGGATTCACGAGGAAGTCAGCGTGCCTTCCTGGTCCAGCGATCGGCGTCGCGGGAGGTGACCTTTCGCATCATCTCCGCGAACGCGTCGTCCAAGTCAATCCCCTGAGAGTTGGCGAGGCAGATGACGACGAACAGGATGTCGGCCAGCTCCATCGCGATCGAACCCTCCGGCTCCTCCACCTTCTTCGTCTTCTCCCCGAACCGGTGGTTCACCTCCCGCGCCAGCTCACCGACTTCTTCCGTGAGCCGGGCCAGGTTGGTGAGCGGGGGGAAGTATCCTTCTTTATATTGGCCGATCCACCGATCGACCGTCTCCTGGGCTTCGCGCAGGGACACGGGAGGCTCCGGGCAATCGTGAATGCTGAGCTGCCGCCGCTGGTCGCGCCGTTCCGCGGGGAGCGGTACGCCGCGAAAGAGGTGAGCGCCTTCATCGCGCCCCCCTACGACGTCGTTTCCAGCGAGGACCGCGCACGCTACGCGGCGCGCGATCCCCACAATATCGTGCATCTCATTCTCCCGGAAGCGCCGTTAGGGGCGGGCGGGGGCGGAGACCGCTACGCGCAGGCTGCGCGGGTGCTCGGGGCGTGGCGGGAGGCGGGCGTCCTACGACCCGATTCCCCGGAGTCGGTGTACGTCGTCGCGCAGGACTACGCGGTGCCATCGGGCGAGCGGCGGACCCGTATCGGGATGCTGGCCGCGGTGCGCGCGGAGCCGTTCGAAACGCGGCGCGTGCGGCCGCACGAGCAGACGCACTCGGCCCCCAAGGCCGACCGGCTGGCGCTGTTGCGCGCCACCACTGCGAACCTCGAATCCATCTTCCTGCTCGCGCCCGACCTCGACCGGATGCTGGCGCAGGCCCTCGTGAAACGGGCCTCCGGCGTGCCGGCGGCGCGCGCGGAGCTCGATGGCGTTGGCATCCGCCTTTGGGTCGTGTCGGGCGATCAGGCGGCGGACCTTGCCCGGCTGGCGGGCCGGGCCCAGCTCTACATCGCCGACGGCCATCACCGCTACGAGACCGCGGTGGCCTATGCTCAGGAGCAGCCGCGCGCCGACCGCGTGCTCTCGTTCATCGTGTCGGCGGGCGATCCCGGCCTCACGATCCTTCCCACCCACCGCATCATCTTCGGCGCGGCGCGCGAACCGACCAAGCTGGTTGCGGCATGGCGTGAGTGGTTCGAGGTCGGGCGCGTAGCGCCGTGCATGGACCGGGTCGAGCGCCTGGCCGAGCTCGGGCGCGAGCGCACCGCGTGCATCGTGGCGTTCCCCGATGCCTACGACGTCAGCCTGGTCCTGAAGAGCGACGCGGCGCTCGACGCCGTCCCAGACCTGGGGAAGACCCCTGCGATCCGCGCGCTGGATGTGGCTCGGATCGAGTCACTCGTCGTGCAGCGCATCCTCGGGGCGGGCACCGCGACGCCGTCGCTCGCCTACACGCCCGATCCGCGCGCGGCCTTCGACGCGGTCAGGAACGGTCGGGCCGCCGCCGCGGTCATCCTCAATCCCACGAAAGTGCGGGACGTGTTCGCCGTGGCGGACGCGGCGGACGTCATGCCGCCCAAGTCGACGTACTTCGTCCCAAAGGTGCCGAGCGGCTTGGTAGTGCGGGCGGTCTAGAAGGCGGCGGCAGGCCGTCGCCTCTATATTTTCTCCCCATGCCCCGCTCCCGCGACCGCGTCCTCGGCAATCTCGAGTCCATTTACCGCGAGGCCTACGAGCGTGCCAAGGCCGCCAGCGACCAGGCCCGCATGGCCGACCTCGACGCCGCCTACCAGCGCGAGCAGCTGTTGCTCGAGGTGTTGCTCGACATCCGCGATGCTCTCGCATCCCTCCCGCCGGCTACCGACCCCGGCCCCGGGAAGACCGCGGGAACCGACCCGATCACCGCGCTCGAGACCATCCACCGCATCACGAAGCTCCGCTGAGGGAACCGCATGCGCCGACGCCTGTGTCTGGGACTCCTCTGCCTGACCCTCGCCGCGTGCGGCCGGAAGGCGGACATCATCATCACCGGCGGCATGGTCTGGACCGGCCTTTCGACCGGGGCACCCCAGAAGGGCTCGGTTGCCCTCGCCGACGGCAAGATCCTCGCGATCGGCGCCGACTCGGCAGTCGGACGCTACGCGGGCCCCAAGACCCAATTAATTCGGGCCGACGGCGGGCTCGTCCTGCCCGGCTTCACCGACGGGCACACCCACTTCATCGACGGCGGTTTCCAGCTCGCGTCGGTGAGCCTGCGCGATGCCGCGACCCCGCAGGAGCTCGTCCGGCGCCTGAAGGAATACGCCAAGACCTTGAAGCCCGGCGAATGGATCACCGGCGGTGACTGGGACCACACGCTCTGGCGCGGTCAGCCGCTGCCGCGGCACGAGTGGATCGATTCGGTCACGCCGGCCAACCCGGTATTCGTGAGTCGGGTCGATGGCCATGAGGCGCTGGCCAACGCCGCCGCGATGCACGCGGCGGCGGTCACGAAGGACACCCCCACCCCCTCCGGCGGCGAGATCCTGCGGGACGCGAGGACGGGAGAGCCGACCGGCATTTTCAAAGACCGCGCGCTCGACCTCATCGGCCGCGCCATTCCCGAGCCGTCGCCGGCCCAGCGTGACTCGGCCCTCGCCCGTGCACTTGCCTATGCCGCCTCGCTGGGTGTCACCGCCACCGCCCACGTGTCCGCGTCGTGGGCCGATCTCGCGAGCTATCGCCGTCTCGAACGGGCGGGCCGGCTCACGCTGCGGGCGGCACTCTACCTCCCGCTCGATTCCTGGCGGGCAGTCGCCGAGACCGTGAGCCGTTCGAACCGCGGCGACGATTGGGTGAAGATCGGCGGGCTCAAGGGCTACATGGACGGCTCGGCAGGGTCTCGTACCGCGTACTTCTTCGAGCCGTATAGCGATTCGGCCGGCTACAACGGGCTGTTGCAGCACCCGGAGGCGGATATGCGCCGCTGGATCGGCAGTGCCGACTCGGCGGGCCTGCAGGTGGCCGTCCACGCGATCGGTGACCGCGCCAACGCCATCCTCTTGTCGATCTACGATAGCGTGGCAAGGGCACACGGGCCGCGTGATCGGCGCTTCCGGGTGGAGCACGCCCAGCACCTGCGCCCGCAGGACATTCCGTTGTTCGGAAAGCTCGGCGTGATAGTCTCGGTGCAGCCCTATCACGCCATCGATGACGGCCGCTGGGTGGAGCAGCGCATCGGGCCGGTGCGCATCAGGACCACGTATCCGTTCCGCACACTGCTCGACACGGGCGGCCGGCTCGCATTTGGGTCGGACTGGACGGTCGCGCCGCTCGATCCGATCCTCGGCGTGTACGCGGCGGTCACGCGTCGCACCCTCGACGGCAAGAACCCGGACGGGTGGGTGCCGGAGCAGAAGATCTCGGTGGGAGCAGCGCTGCGGGCGTACACGGCGGGCAACGCTTACGCGACCTTCGATGAGCCCAAGCGGGGCACCCTCGCGCGCGGCGGTGATGCGGACCTCGTCGTGCTGGACCGCAATCTCTTCACGATGCCGACCGATTCGCTCGATCGGGCGCGCGTGCGGTACACAATTGTGAGCGGCAAGACGGTCTACCGGCGCTAGTCGGAGTACTTGAGCCCCGACTCCTGAAGCGTGAGGGGCCGCTTTCCCTCGTGCTCAACGCCGGCCTCGACCACCTCACCCAGAACCAGCGTATGATCTCCGCTCGGCAGCGTTGCGACGACGCGACACTCCACCCAGCCGAGCGCTTCAGCGAGTACGGGCGCACCGGAGATCGGCCCCGGCTTGGTCTTGATTCCCTTGAGTTTCGGCGAGGCGCCCGCCGAGCCCCGCCCCAGCTTGTCCGCCAGGTCACGCTGCCCCTCGTGCAACACACTGATGGCAAAGTGGTGCGCGTCGCGGATCAGCTCGATCATCTTTGACGTGCTCTCGACGGCCACCACCACCATGGGAGGGTCAAACGAGGCCTGGCTGACCCAGTTGGCGGTTATGCCGTGCTCATCGCCCTCACGCTTCACGGTCAGCGCGTACAGGCCGTAGGTGAAATGTCGGAGGACCGTCTGTTGCGCGGCGACGTTCATGGACACGAATATGAGTCGGCGGGCGCCTAGCACGCCACTTGCGCTATAATGCCCCCAATGCGCGCGCGGACACTGCTTCCCTTCATCGCGCTGCTCGGCGCGGTCACGCTGTCGGCCCAGCAGCCCGTCGCCCGTCAGCCGTCCGCCTACGAAGAGCTGCAGACGTTCTCCGCGGTGCTGAATCACATCCGCGTCAATTACATGGATTCGGTGACTTATACGCAGCTGGTCCGCGCCGCCATCGACGGCGTACTCCACGCCCTCGATCCCCACAGTCGTTTCGAGTCGCACGCCGATCGCGACAAGGCCGCCAAGCTCGAGCGCGGCGAGCTCGCCGTCACCGGCCTGGTGCTCGAGGACGCCGACGGCGCCGCCAGTGTTCTGGCGGTCATCTCCAAGAGCCCGGCGGACAAGGCCGGCATACAACCCGGCGACCGGCTCATGCTCTTCAACGACACCACCGTCGCGGGCCTCGGCGCGCGGGCCCTCGAGCTTCGGCTCGCCGGCGACAAGGGGTCCAAGGTTCGCTTGCGGTTCGAGCGCGGCCCGCGCCTCGAACCGGACACGTTCTCCGTCACGCTGCAACGCGCCTACGTCAACGTTTCGTCGGTCTCGATCGAGCGGCTCGTGGACCCCACCACGGGCTACGTGCGGCTCGAGGAGTTCGGCGAAAAGGCCGCCTCCGAAGTGCACGATGCCCTCAGACGGCTGCGCGGCCAGGGCGCCACCCAGTTCATTTTGGACCTCCGCCGTAACCCCGGCGGGGTGGTGCGCGCGTCCGTGGAGCTCGCGTCCGAGTTCTTCCCCAAGAACACGGTGGTGTTCAGCACGCGGGGGCGGAAGAAGGACGTGGACACGACGTACGTCACCAAGCGCGACGGCGAGTTTACCGGCGCGCCGCTGATCGTGCTGGTCGACGGCGGCAGCGCGAGCGCCGCCGAGGCCCTGGCCGCCTCGCTCCAGGACCACGACCGCGCGCTCCTCCTGGGCCGCCGGACCTTCGGGAAGGCTCTCATGCAGACGGTCTTCTTCACTCCGTCGGGTGACGTCGTGTGGCTGACCATCGGCCGTGTGATCACGCCCAGCGGCCGGTTCATCCAGCGGCGCTATCGCGGCCTGCGGTCCGAGGAATACAGAGCCTTCGGCGGCGTCGCCGGCGCCGGCGAGGATACGCTCGAGACGTTCCACACCGATCATGGCCGGCCCGTGCGGGGCGGCGGTGGCATAGCGCCCGACGTCGAGCTCCCTCGGCCGGCGCCGGTGCCGATCTGGTGGAGCGCGGCCGCGGACTCGGGGTTGGACGACGCCCTGGCCGACAGCTTCGCCTTGACGCTCCCGGCCACGCCCGCGGCCCGCACAGCCTGGATGAATGCACGTACGGAATGGGAGACGCGGCTGGTGAATCCGCTCCTGGAAAGAGTGCGGAACCGCTTCCATGTGGCTGCGCAGCCGGACTCGATGCTCGTTGCGCGGATCGGGCGTAACCTCGCGCTCCGCGTTGCCGAGGTGCGGTGGGGGCCCGATGCGCGCGACGAATTCCTCGTGCGGAACGACCCCGACATCCGCGCCGCCGCGGACTATTTCCGCCGGCTCCCGGAGCTTTTGAGCGGGCCGAAGTAGACTATCTTTGTCCCATGGCGACGCGCGCTCAACCCCGCCCCCGGGCCGCCAAATCCCTGTCCAAGGCCGACCTGCTCGACATGTATCGGCTGATGCTCCTGTCGCGGCGCATCGACGACAAGGAGATCCAGCTCAAGCGGCAGAACAAGATATTCTTCCAGATCTCGGGTGCCGGCCACGAGGCGGTCCTGGTCGCGGCGGGCAAGGCGCTTCGCCCCGCGTACGACTGGTTCTATCCCTACTATCGCGACCGCGCGCTCTGTCTCAGCCTCGGGATGACCCCCACCGAGATGCTCCTCTCCGCGGTCGGCGCGGCCGAGGATCCCAATTCGGGGGGCCGCCAGATGCCTTCCCACTGGGGCCACAAGGCGCTCAACATCGTCAGTCAGTCGAGCCCCACCGGCACACAGTTGCTCCAGGCCGTGGGCTGCGCGGAGGCGTGGCTCCGCTACGACCGGATCGACGCGATCGCCGAGAAACCGGTCCACGGCGACGAGCTCGTGTACGTCTCGGTGGGCGATGGCACGACGAGCGAAGGGGAGTTCTGGGAGGCCCTCAACAGCGCCAGCAACCTCAAGCTGCCCGTGCTGTTCCTCATTGAGGACAACAAGTACGCGATCTCGGTGCCGGTGGAAGTGCAGACCGCGGGCGGCTCGGTGTCAAAGCTCGTGCGGAACTTCCCCGGCCTCCTCGTCGAGGAAGTGGACGGGTGCGACCCGGTCGTCTCCTACGACGTGCTGTTGCGGGCGTCGGAGTACGTCCGCCAGCGCAAGGGCCCCGCCCTGGTGCACGCGCACGTGACCAGGCCTTACTCGCACTCGCTCTCGGACGACGAGGTGCTGTACAAGCCGCCCAAGGAGCGGGAGGAGGAGGCACGCCGCGATTGCCTCACCCTGTTCCCCAAGCGACTCATCGCCGACGGCGTGGCGACCGCGGCCGAGATCGAGGCCATCAAGCGTCAGGTGGATGAAGAAGTCGTCGTCGCCGCCGACATGGCGCTGGCTTCCCCCCAACCGGAGCCGGAAACGGCGCTGCTGTACGTGTACTCGCCCGAGGTCGACCCAACCTCCGAGCAGTTCGACACGGAGGAAGACCCGCGGTTCGGCGGCGATCCCACCACGATGGTGGACCTGCTGAACGCGTGTCTGAAGGACGAAATGGCGCGTGATCCACGTATCGTGGTGTTCGGCGAGGACGTGGCGGACGTCAGCCGCGAGCAGCACCTGGAGCACGTGAAGGGCAAGGGCGGTGTCTTCAAGGTCACGTGGGGGCTCCAGCGGCAGTTCGGGAGCGATCGGGTCTACAACTCACCCCTCGCCGAGGCGAACATCGTGGGCCGGGCGATCGGCCTCGCGACCCGCGGCCTGAAACCGGTGGTCGAGATTCAATTCTTCGACTACATCTGGCCTGCCTATCATCAGCTGCGCAACGAGCTCGCCACCATGCGGTGGCGCTCCAACAACGCCTTCTCGAGCCCGGTCGTGGTGCGCGTCACCTACGGGGGCTACCTGAAGGGCGGCTCGATTTACCATTCCCAGACCGGCGCCGTGGTGTTCACCGCCGTTCCAGGGCTCCGCGTGATTTGCCCCAGCACCGCACTCGACGCCAACGGACTGTTGCGCACGGCGATTCGGTGTGACGACCCCGTGCTCTTCCTCGAGCACAAGCACCTCTATCGCCAGACCTACAACAAGGCGCCCAATCCCGGACCGAACTTCATGATCCCGTTCGGCAAGGCGAAGGTGGTGCGAGAGGGCCGGGACCTCACGGTGGTGACCTACGGCGCCGTGGTGCAACGCTCGCTGATCGCTGCGAAAGAGCTCGAGGAGCGCGACGGCGTGAGTGTAGAGGTGATCGACCTGCGCAGCCTCTCGCCCGTCGACTGGGATGCGATCAGGGCGTCGGTGACCAAGACGAACAAGGTGCTCGTCGCCTACGAGGACGCGCAGTCGTGGGGCTACGGCGCCGAGATCGCCGCCCGCATTGCCGACGAGTGCTTCCCGTGGCTGGACGCGCCCGTGAAGCGGGTGGCGTCGACCGACACGTTCGTCGGCTACGCGCCCAAGCTCGAAGATTTCATCTTGCCGCAAGTGGAGGATCTCGCGCAGGCCATGCGCGACCTGCATGCGTTCTAGCGCGGCCCGCGCCTACAGTCTTCTCTTCTTTTTGTCCGGCGCGACGGGGCTCGTATACGAGCTTCTCTGGGTCCGGGTCCTCTATCAGACGTTCGGCTCCACCATCCAGTCGGTGACGACGGTGGTGGCCGCCTACATGGGCGGCCTGGGCCTCGGCGCCTGGCTGCTCGGCCGCCGGGCCGACCGCCACGAGAGGCCCGCGGCACTCTATGGCTGGCTCGAAATCGCGATCGGTCTGTTTGGGCTCGCGTCCCCTCTCGTGTTGGCCCTCGCCCACCGTATTTATGTCGGCACCGCGGCGGCGCTCGCGCTCGATGGTGCGCCGAGCGTGGCGCTCCGCTTCGCCCTCGCCGGCGCCGTCCTGCTCATCCCGACGACCCTCATGGGCGGCACCCTCCCGGTCCTCACTCGGGCCTTCACCGGGGCCGATCGAGCGGAGCTGCAGCGCTCCCTGGGACTGTTGTACGGGCTCAACACGCTGGGCGCGGTGGTGGGAACCGCGCTCGCCGGCTTCTTCCTGATCGAGTTCATCGGCGTACGAGCCAGCCTGTGGGGTACCGCCGCCGTCAACCTGGCGCTCGGGGCAGGCGCCATTGCCCTTGCCCGCCGTCAGACTATCGCCCCGCCGACTTCTCGGTTTCCTGACCCCGGGCGCCAGCCCGGGGAAAACGCTGGCTCTACGTTGCGCCGCGCCGCCGTGGTGCTGCTCGGCCTCACCGCCTTCGCCGCCCTGCTCGACGAGATTGCCTGGACCCGCGTGCTGGTGATGATCGTCGGGGGGTCCACGTACGCATTCACGCTCGTGCTGCTGGTGTTTCTGCTCGGCATCGGTATCGGGAGCGCCCTCGTGGCCCGTCGCGGCGCCGCCCCCAGCGAAACGGCGGCCGCCGCGGCCGGGGCCCAGGCGCTGACCGCCGTGGGCGCCGGCCTGCTGTTCCTCATTTTCGGCCTGCTGCCGCGCTACATCATCGCCGTGTTCCAGATGCCTTCGCTCGGCGCCACCGAGCGCCTCCTCGCCATGGGCCTCGCCGTCGGCGCCGTGGTACTGATCCCCGCGATCGGGATGGGGATGACCTTCCCGCTGCTCACCGATCTTGTGGCGGAGAGCCACGCGGCAGGTGGGGGCGAGGTGGGCCGCGCGTACGCGATCAACACTGTGGGGAGCATCGTGGGGGCTGTGCTCACCGGTTTCGTCCTGGTGGTGACGCTCGGGACGGATCTCACGCTTCGGCTGGGGCTGCTCGTGAACGTGGTCGCCGCCCTGGCCCTGGCCGGTCTAGCGGCCCGCGGGATCGCCGAGGGGTCGGTTGAACACCGGCGGCTGAGGGGGCGGGTGCTCGGCGCGGGCGCGCTCGCGAGCCTGGCGCTCGTGGTCGCCCTCGCCGCGCCGCGCTGGAGCACGCGACTCATCGACCTGGGGCCCAGCATCTACGCCCGCGGTCCCATGGACGCGCGCGCGGTGACCGAGTTCCTGGCGCACCGGGGATCCCGCCAGCTCGCCTACGCGGAAGGCTGGAACGCCACGGTCTCGGTCTGGGAAGGTGTCACGGGCCGGGCGCTCAAGGTGAACGGCAAGGCGGACGCGTCCGACTACGGAGACATGGATACGCAGATCATCGC
>Ga0137409_10006236_pt1 | contig 12388 bp, 11 predicted proteins | sample CZODoug1_16funga_FD_122059 | JGI IMG/M metagenome (GOLD analysis project Ga0137409, IMG submission 122059) | Vadose zone soil fungal communities from Angelo Coast Range Reserve, California, USA - CZODoug1_16fungal (Hybrid Assembly) | ecosystem: Environmental > Terrestrial > Soil > Vadose zone...
CTTCCAACGGGAGCTGTTCTACTCCATCGTCATCTGCAATTACTATTTCGTATAGAAATGTGGGTTTCCCCATCGAACCGTATTTTATTTTAGCACCGGGCATATTTGCAGAAAGGCAAGTGCTTTCGGTTTGACCATACCCATCTCTAATAACAATACCGGTACCCTTCTTCCATTTTTCTATTATTTCAGGATTAAGCGGTTCACCAGCAGCAACGCATTGTCTGAATTTGAAGTTGTATTTGGATAAATCTTCCTGAATCATCATGCGTAGCACCGTAGGCGGCGCACAAAAAGTATTGATTCCATATTTCTCAATTGTTCTTAACTGTTCTTTTGCGTCAAATTTTTCTACCTGGTTGGCAAAAATTGTCGCACCCATGTTCCACGGAGCAAATAGACTACTCCAGGCAAATTTTGCCCACCCCGGAGCTGAAATATTATAATGGATATCGCCTTGACGCATGCCCACCCACGAAGCAGTGGATAAATGACCAAATGGATAAGTAAATTGGGTGTGCACGACTATTTTCGGCAAGCCGGTTGTGCCTGAAGTAAAAAAATAAAAAAGGTGATCATCCGCCAAGGTATCAGCAGCTTCTGCTGAAGTACCTTCTCTATTTATTTCATCAAGATGATGCCAGCCTTTTCTTTTTTCATCAACAATAATTTTGACCTTAATCACTTTATTCGACAGCTTCTCAGCAGCCTCAATTTTGGAAGCATTCGCTGAATCAGAAATTGCTACTTCAGGAAAGATTGTTTTGAAACGATAAGCCATATCTTGTTCAGATAGTGTAGTTGCAGCCGGAATCAGAACAAGCCCACCTTTAATGGCTGCCAACGAACAAATCCAATTCGCAGGAACTACAGGCAATTTCGCACGTACTTCGCGGCGGCATGACTACGCCGTCGACCCGCCGAAGCCAATTCTGCTGGACGTCCTCGAAGAGCGCAGAGTGCCGGTATTTGGAATCGGCAAGATTCACGACATCTACAACGGTCGCGGCGTGCGCGATTACGTAACCACCGACAGCAACGTCGATGGCATGAACAAGCTGACCGCCGCGCTGCAACAGCGAAAAAATGGGCTGATTTTCTGCAACCTCGTGGATTTCGATATGTTGTACGGCCACCGCAAAGACATCGAAGGCTTTGCCAAGTCCCTGGAAGAGTTTGACCGCTGGCTGACGACTTTCTTGCCACCGCTCAACCCCACGGATCTCCTGCTGTTAACAGCCGATCACGGCTGTGACCCCGATCCCCGCTGGGAAACCACCGATCACTCTCGCGAGTACGTCCCGATCCTCGCGTACTCGCCCGCCACTACAACAGGCACAAATCTCGGCGTCCGCGCAACGCTAGCGGACATGGGCCAAACCATCGCTCAGAATTTTGGCACCGCAATCCCGCACGGAACCAGTTTTTTCCGTGATGTCACTTCTTCTTATTCTTCTTCCTCCCGGGATGATCTGGCGCCGAAGGCAACGGCGCGAAGAAGCTAGTCCTTCCGCGAGGCACCTGCCCAATCGGGCAGTTACCTCGTCCGCACAGCGCGCGATTCATTTGCGCACCTATCGCAAATTCTTCTCAGAATGGATGCATCGACGGGGGATGACTTTCCCGCCCAAAGGCACTCCGATGAGCGCTTCCAGATTCCCCACCCATTCACGTAGCGCATTCTTGGCAACGATTCTGATTTCACCAGCAACATTATTTTCATCGAGTGTTTGCCAGAGTCAGACCGACGCTCGCGCCATGCGAAGCGAATATGTAGTGTCTGTACAAGACCTGAAAATGGCAGCTAAGGGCCGTGCGGCGTTCGATAAAGGCAGCCAAATGCTGGACAAGGGCGATACCGCAAACAGCATCCCATATCTCCAGCGGGCCATTGCCCAATATCCAGAGCATTACATGGCTTACTACGATTTAGGTGTCGCGCATTTCCGGCTGGCTCATCAAGCGGAGGCCGAGCAGGCCTTTCAGAAAGCGATCGACCTGACCAAGGGAAAGTTCGCGTTGCCGCAGTTCGGTCTGGGCGCGATACTGTGCCAGAAGGCCGAATTTCTGCAGGCGGAAACACTCTTGCGGCGCGCGCTCGACCTGGAGCCCGGGTCACAGATCGGCAAATACTATTTGGGTTGGGCGCAATTTGGATTGAATCGCCTAATCGAGGCCGAGCAAACTGCTGAGCAAGCATTGTTGCACAACGCAAACCTGTCGCAATTCCATTTCCTGCTCGCCAGGATCCATATCCGCCAACACAATCTGCCTGCGGCACTCAAAGACTTGGAATCGTACCTGAAACTCGATCCTCACAGACAGGACGTCAAGGCTTTAGCGGAGCGGATACGGCGCGACGTAGAGCAGGACGCGAACGCGATCGCCGTAGTGCGTCCTTAGTACTCCGAAACGCCGCCGCCGCTCAATGGAACGGGCTTTTCCAAACTTGGCGCTTGGTCTTTCCGGCCAGTGACTGCGCGCGAACCGTAGCTTCCACCAATTCTTCCGTCGTCAGTTGGGTTTTGACCTCATCGAGCTTCGCATTCGCCCGAGAATCGCCTTGCAGTGCGGCCAAGGCAAGCCACATATAAGCTGTCGCTGGGTCCCTCGGTGTGCCGCGACCCGCCGCGTACATGCTACCCAGCATAATGCGTGCTTCCGCGTGACCCGCCAATGCCGCCTTCTGAAACCAGGCAAACGCTGCGGACTCGTCGCGCTCGATGCCGTCGCCGCGGAGATAGAGATCACCGAGATTGTATTGCGCTCGCGGCTCACCTTGATCCGCCGCGAGGCGATACCACTTTGCAGCTTCCGAGCGATTCTGCATCACGCCCAAGCCTTGATCGTACAAATAGCCCAAATTTGTTTGTGCGGAAGGATCGCCAACCAGAGCGCCCTTTTCAAAAAAGTGAAACGCTTCCCCATAATCGCGCCGCACACCGCATCCCTCTTGATACAGGATGCCTAGATCAAAAATCGCCGGCGCGTATCTCTGCTCTGCCGCCGCATGCAGCCAGTAAAGCGCCTCGCCGGCATTTGCCGGCGTCCCCCAACCGGCCAAAGACAGCACCGCCAGATTCACTTGAGCGGGCGCATAGCCCCGCCGCGCCGCCTTCTGGAACCATTTGTGAGCCTCCTGCATGGTTTGCAGACTCTCGGGCGCTGTTGTGGCCGTAATACCTCTCGAGTTCTCGCGAACGGCTGCGCTGTCCTTTCCGACATCGCGAGGGATCACGCGAATCCCGCCCCGCTCCTGCACGATGAGCCGGGCCATTTCGGGAGACACGCACGAAGAAGCCTTAATTTCCGGCTGCTGTGGGCCTCCCTTTGCAGGCTGCAGAAATACCTGTATTACCAATGTAAAGCACCAGAACAAGAGAAGCCGGTGCAACGTATCGTCCATCGCAACAACAAGCCCCATAAAACACCTCGGGATACACCCGTATGCAGCCGCCATCATCAGGCGACGCCACTGGACGGGTTATAGTTGGGCAGCTCTTCTACCTGTAGAAGTTCTACCTATATAAGAGACGGTGGAATCGCGGAAAAGTTCCCGGTAAGTTATAAAAAGTTATTCGCAACGCAAAGCAGCTAGAGGATTGATACGAGTGGCGCGACGTGCCGGAATCCAGCACGCCAGCGTTCCAATGATTATCAACAATAGGACGACCGCGGCCAACGTAAGCGGATCGTACGCAGAGACTCCCCAAAGCTGTCCGGCGATGATTCGGGAGAGCGCAAAGCTGGCAGCTAACCCGGCAGCGATGCCGGCGGCAAGAAAACGCAGTCCTTGCCAGAGGACCATCTTCAAAACGTCCCCGGCCGCCGCGCCAAGGGCCATGCGCAGGCCGATCTCATGCGTGCGCCGCGCCGTGCTATAGGCGATGATGCTGTACACCCCGATAGTTACCAACGCCAAACCAATGCCAGCGAAAATACCGACAATCCACAGCCCGAAGCGCGGCTGCGCAAACGTAAAGAGATCCAGAAAATAATCCAGCGCGTTTGGCTCGGCCATGGCCACGCTAGGATCGGTCGCCCAAATCTCCTTGGCGAGCGCCTTCACCATGCTCGTCGGATTGTTCGTGGTGCGTACCAGGATGCCCCGCATCGCCGATCCCGTGACGGTGTACGGGACCCAGACCTCGGGATCAATGGGCTCCTCCAGCCCGCGATTCCGCGCGTCGGCAACCACACCAATTACTTCAAACCACTTATCGGCCATCCCTTCCAAAAACTCCCGTTCCTGATGCAGTTGGATCTTCTGCCCGATCGGATTGTCCTTCTCAAGGTAGCGCCGCCGAAAAGTTTGATTGATTACCACCACTTGACGCTTATGGTTAACGTCCTCGCCCCCAAAAATTCGGCCCTCAAGAAGTGGAATGCGTAAGACCGCGAAATAGTCCTCGCTACACAGTTGAAGCAGGCTATACCATTTTTCCTGATGCGATTTGCCGGCGACCTCCACGTCGCTGCGAATTCCCCCATACGGAGGCAGCGTGCTGGTCTCCGCGGCGTCTACAATCCCAGGAATCGACTTGAGACGCCCCAGCAGTGGGCGAAAAAAGGAACTGATCTGATCGGCGGTCTTGTAACGTTCCACGGGAAGCGGAAGGCGCGCGCTCAATACGTGGTCGGTATGCAAGCCCAGAGGCACTTGCTGCAGAGCAAGGAAGCTGCGCATGAACAATCCCGCGGTGAACAAAAGCGTAAGAGACAGCGCAACCTCCAACATAATGACGCCGTTGCGCAGCCCGACTCGCCCACTGCCCGGGACCCCTTTACCTGTTTCGCGCAGCGACTCGTTAAGATCGCATCGCGAAGCCTGCAACGCGGGAACCAGTCCAAACAGGAACACCGTGCAAACCCCGACGACCAGCGCGAACACCAGTACCGCTCCATTCATCTCGATGACTGTTTCCGAGGCGATCGTGTAGTTCGGAATAACTGCGGCGATGGTCTTAACGCCGGCCCAGGCGAAGAAAATCCCGAAAAGCGCGCCACCCAGGGCCAGCACGAAGCTTTCCGCCAGCAGTTGCCGTATCAATCGGAAGCGGCTCGCTCCCAACGCTGAGCGAACAGCGAATTCCCTTTCACGCGTTGTCGCCCGAGCTAGCAGGAGATTCGCAACGTTCCCGCAGCCGATGAGTAACAGCAGCCCCACCGCCATAGAAAATATGTAAAGTGCGTTGCGAAAACCGGGCGGCACCACTGCATACGCAAAAGATTTCACCTCCACCGCGAAACGCTTTGGATAGTCCCTAGGGTAAATCGGAGAGAGGCGTTGCGCGATTACACTTAAATTCGCGCCAGCTTGCTCCAGCGAAACCCCATGCTTAATCCGGGCGACAACACCCCAATATTGCCGATCGTCGTTCCTGACCACCTTCGGATCCTGTGGCCCTCGCGGCATCCAGATATCGGCCCCGCCCCAAACAAATCGCGGCGCCGCAATACCCACCAGCGTCCAGGAAACTCCATTCAAGTTGAAAGGCTTGCCAAGCAGAGAGCGATCGGCGCCAAACTTGCTTATCCACGTTGCGTAGCGCATGACGAAAACAGGTGGCGCGCCATCCTGATAATCCCCCGGCTCAAGCGATCGTCCAAGGAACGGCGCCACGCCATAAAACTCAAAAGAACCTGACGTGACATAGTTGCCGCCTAACCGCATGTTGCTATCGCCCGCGGCGTAGACGATATCGTCTTGCAGGTTCGCGACGGCGCTGTCGAATATCTGGCTCTGTTTCCGGAACTCCCGAAACTCGTCGAAGCTGAACACTCCCCGCCAGTGATCCGGCTGATCCAGGTCGCGAACCCTGACGGTTACCAGGTGACGCGAATCTTTGTACGCAAAAGGCTCGAACAGCGCGTTGTACACCACGCTGAAGATCGCGGTCGATGCCCCAATTCCCAGCGCCAGCGCGAAAATGGCGATGAACGCGAAGCGCCGATCTTTGGCCAGGCCGCGGAGCGCAAAGCGGAAGTCCCGAACAAGAATGTCCAGGTGATGCTCCCAACGTGCTTCCCGGCATTCTTCTTTGAAACGCTCGACGCCACCAAATTCGAGGCAGGCCATCCGGCGCGCCTCTTCCGGAGGTATCCCTGCCGCGACGTAATCGGCAATCTGCTGCTCCAAGTGGAATTTCAGCTCGGAATCGAGCTGTCGTTCCACGAGCGGTTTATGCCAAAGACGACGGAACCGGCGCATATGGCCTCTTATTCGGCAATTCGCAAAATCAAGGAAACCGCATCAGTAAGCTGCCCCCAATTGAGCACTTCCGTTTCCAACTGTTTGCGGCCCACGCGAGTGAGCTTATAAAACTTGGCCTCCCGTCCGGTGTTCGTATCTTTCCACTCCGCCGTAAGCCAATTGCGCTCTTCCAGGCGATGCAACGCTGGATACAACGAACCTTGCGGCACCTGGAAAAAATCCTTCGAGATCTGCTGGATGCGCTGAGAGATGGCGTAACCGTGAATGGGGCCGGCCGCCACAATCTTGAGGATCAGCATATCCAGAGTGCCTTTAAGGAACTCGGCCTTTTCCTGAGGCATTATGTTTCACCCATAGGACAACTACCTGTCAAGGTTCTACATATAGGACAGAACGCCCCGGGTGTCAATACATAGACGTCACGATCAGAGGATTGGTCTGGAAGAACTTAGTCGTGGTATTCCCGACCGTCGCCACAACGGCATGCCTTGCACGGAAACGGTTAAGGCTAATCTATTAGGAGAAGTTCAGTTGCCCGAGGTACTGCCCGCCGGTCCGCCCGGAGCGTAGTACCCATTGCGAGTGCGCGCCTGAAGCCTGCCGCGGCCCCGAGGCGGAATCACTTCCACCTGCACCGCACGGAACGTGCCATCGCGCTTTGTGTTGGTAGGATAATAGGCCAGCGTGTACTGATTTCGGATATCGTGCGCCACTTGCTCGCAAATGCTGTGCACATCTTCCACATTTTCCGGAAAGTATGCCAGACCGCCCGAGGCTTTGGTAATTTCCTCAAGCGCACGCTTCGCGCGTTTTGCGCTCTTCTTGCTCTCTTCACTTAGCAAACCGATCGCATAAATCACCGTATCCGTCTTCTGTATCTCGCGAACTGCTTTCTCCAGCGAATTATGACTGGTGTTGTCTTCGCCGTCGGTGACAATCAGCAGCACCTTCTTGTCTTTTTTGCCTTTCTTAACGTGATCCAGCGAGCCGATCACTGCGTCATACAACGCGGTGCTGCCGCGCGAATCAATTCGCTCCAGTGCTTCCTTCAGCTCCGGAACGCTATTGGTGAAATCCTTGTCCAGGTCCAGATAGAAATCGTCATTGAAGTTGACCACGAATGCTTCGTCCTGCGGATTGCTCGCTTCCACCAGCGTCAGCGCCGCCTGGTTTACCCGTGGCCGCTTATCCCGCATGCTACCGCTATTATCGATAACCAGGCCCATGCTGACCGGAATGTCTTCACGCTTGAACAGCGAAAGCTTTTGCTCGACTTTGTCCTCGAGCACCCGAAAATTCTCTTGTTTGAGCCCATCGGCAAAGCGCCCACGATCGTCGATCACGGTCGTGTGCAGGACAACGAGGTTTACATCCACCCGGATCTTGGAATCCTGACCGGAAGTCGATTGCCCCGGTGGCGGAGGTGGCGCATTCGGAACGGAAGGAATTTGCGCTAGCGCAACGCCAGCGCTACAGATAAGAGCAAAGGAGGCAAGCAGGGCAAGAAAACCGCGACGAGACGACCAACCCATGGGATCAGTGGCTGTGAGCGTAGTAGCCGGTCTTCGAGTACACGTTAAGCGGCGGAAGCCCTTTAGGCGCGCGCAGCTTAATCTTGATTTTTCTCCACCGCGCGTCATGCGCCTTATTGCTTGGCCGATATCCCAGGACATATTGGTTTCGTAGCTCCATACCGATTTTTGATGCAATGTCCGGAAGCTCATTCAGGTTCTCTACTGCAAAGACGCGGCCACCGGTCATTTCGGTAGTCTCGCCTAACAGCGAGGGACCATTCAGCTCCTCGGGCGTCCGATTGCGATAGCCAAGTGGGTCAAAGATGCCGATCGCATACAACTGCGTGTCCGCTTCCTTCACCAGTCGCTTGATATCGCTTTCGTTGTACCGACTATGATTATCTCCTCCGTCAGACAGTATGAGCAAGGCGCGCTTGCCGTTCCGGGCACCCCTCATCTGGCTCAGCCCAAGATAAATGGCGTCCAGCAATGCCGTGCGGCCCTTGGGCGCGGTGAGCATCATGCGACTCTGCAAATCCTCAATGCTGTTGGTGAAGGCGCTGGTCAGTTCGGCGCGTTCGTTGAAGCTGACCAGGAAAAATTCGTCCTGCGGATTGGCGGTCTTGAAAAATTGCAGCGCCGCTTCCCGGGCCTTCCCAATCTTGTTGGCCATACTGCCGCTGAAATCGAATATCACTCCAATCGAAATCGGCACATCCTCGGAAGAAAACGTCACCACTTCCTGCTCGATGTTGTCTTCGTACACGCGGAAATTGTCAGGATCGAGTCCGGTCACCAGTCGATTGTATGGATCCGTAACCGTCACGTTAATCAGTGCCAAGTCCACATCCATGTGCAGCCCGACGGAAGGCCTCACCGCAAAGCCGGGTGTATCCTTCTTGACGTCCTCTTTAGCTTTCGCGACATCTTTAGCTTCTGCGGCATCTTTAGCTTTAGCTTCCTCGGCAGCCGCTCTAGCTTCCTCGGCAGGCGCTTTAGCTTCTTCGGAAGGATTTTCATCGCCTTTGGCGGCAGGATTCTCGTCGGAGCCTGAAGGTTCCTGCGCAATCGCTGGCACCGAGACAGCTAGCAGCAGGATTAGCATGGGCAGGAAAATAGTGAACCAACTAAGAGGACGGAACTGGCATGCGTCGCGCTTCACGGCTCCCTCACCTCGACCTGGTCCAGCAGGAACGGCCGCGCGGTAGGACTGAAATGGATTCTATCACCGCCACTATACAAGACAAGAACTATTGCTGATTGCTTCCGAGCAATCTTGTCAATCTTTTGTCAACGCCAATGAATCCCATTGACTCAGCTTCGATGAAGAATGCCGGCCTTGCGTGTGCGGGGAACTTACAGTAGAAGTTTCTCGGGAAGAATGTAGAAAGGCACCTCGATGAGCTCGTCGAACGTGGTGGTCGTTATTCCGGCACGATACGGTTCCAGCCGCCTACCTGGAAAGCCGCTGGTTTCCTTGGCTGGGAAACCCATGATCCAGCGCGTCTATGAGCGTGCCAAAATGGCAAAACGTGTCGACCGCGTCATCGTAGCGACCGACGACGACCGCATCATTGCTGCCGTCCGGGGATTCGGCGGCGAAGCCCGCATGACCCGCCCGGACCACCGAACCGGGACCGAACGGGTGGCCGAGGTCGCCGCCCATGAGAGCGGGGACATCTTCGTGAACGTCCAGGGCGACGAACCGCTCCTGGATCCTGCGGCTATAGATACCGCCGTCAGGGCCCTTTTAGACGAGCCGCAGGCATCCATTGCCACCGTGGCCACCCCCATCAAAGCACCCGGTGACATCATGGATCCCAATGTTTGCAAGGTCGTGCTGGATTTCGACGAAAATGCCCTCTACTTCTCGCGAGCGCCGATCCCTTGGGTTCGGGACACTGCCGGCAAGACCCGGGCCCGCCATCTAAAGCACCTGGGCCTGTACGTGTTCCGCCGCGATGCCCTCCTCGAGTATCCCACGCTGCCCCAGGGCGAACTCGAGCGTATCGAGCAGCTCGAACAGCTACGCTGGCTCGAAAATGGATGGAAGATTCGTGTGGCTGAGGTAGAGCACGACGCCATCAGCGTCGACGTCCCCGAAGACGTCGCCCGAGTCGAGAAGCTCCTCGCGCAAGCCTAACCAGGGATTCCTGTAGCGCGCAGGGCGGAGCCCTGCGGCCTTTCCTCGTCGAGTACGCTATGGCTGAAACGAAACGCTGCCAGCGATCGTTCGGTTGGAATCAACCCCAACGAGCAGGATCAGGTCCGGATTAGCGATATAAGCCTTGAAATGAAACGTAGTCTGGGGCGAAGTGCCGGTCGTAACGGTGTAGTCGTTGCTGCCCGTCCCGTTGCCGTTCAGCACCAACGTGCCCGTAAGCGCCTGGTTTAAGAATGCGGGGGTATGCTGGGTAGACGAGCCTAGCTCCACGAAGTCGATCGCGCCTGCAATCGCTCCCGCACTCGATATTGAGTGTTGTCCTAGGAAGTCTTCCTCAAACGGAATGTTCGCGGAGGACCCCAGATTGATCCCGCTCCAATTGAAAACGAAGCTCCCTGCCAAGCCGGCAGTCGAAAATGGGCCGGTCTGCGCGAACATCGTTCCGTCGCCGATGACCCCGGTGCTGGTGTCCTGGATAAACATCTGGGTGGGCGAAATTAGATAAAAAACATACGAGAAATTACCCAGGTTGGGACTGCTGGAGGCGGTGAAGCTCATCGTCCCCCGCCCGCTGCCCGCGTCGGCCGTATCGATGTCGTAGATCGCATTAGTAATTGTCGTGGAGCCAGTAATCGCCTGGTGCGAGCCGTCGTTGTTGTCGTCCAGCGCGATCGCGCCAAGGTTCCCGTTACCATCCGCCGTGAACGCCGCCCCGCGAGTAATTGGCCCGGCAGTACCAAGAACCGAAGTGCCACCGATCAGAAAGGTGAAATCACCGGTGAACCCCGAGTTTTGTATGGCGATCGTGCCGCTTTGCTGCAGCGCGTCGCCGAACGTGGCAAACTTGCCGTCATCTTCAATCAACTTGAAGCGGGTTCCATCGACAATGTAAAAAACAAACGAAAGTCCCGCGAAATCAATCGTCCCGCGCCCGAAGTTGGCGCCGTTGGCCGGATCCATCTGATACGTGCCACCCGCCGCAATCAGCTGCGCGCTCAAGAGGCTTCCGCCGTCGTTGGAATCGAACAAACCACCTTGAATGTTGCCGGCACCATTGGTTGTGATTTGGCCAACAACGGAGCTCGGAGCCGCGGAAGCAGAGGGGGTGGGGATCGTCGTTCCGGAAATATCGAACGCGTAAGGTCCCGCGATTGCCGTTTGTGTGAATGCCGCTGGCGTTTGCCGTGTGAACGAACCACTCGAAGTCGCGTTGAGGTCGATCTGGATCATCACGCCGGCATTCCCGGAATTCAGCGCGATGCTCATTTGCAAACCGCCCGTCGCACTGACTAGGGTCAGCGTGCCTCTCCCATTCGCTTGAATCGAATAGCTCCCGCCGGTGAACTGCACCAGTTGCGGTAGGCTCCCGGCATCCGTGACGTCTTCTAATGCAGCCGTGATATGGCCATTCCCGTCTGCCGTGAAGCTTCCCACGCGAGCAATGAACGCCCCGAAATTGGCCCCCGCGTCCGTACCGCTCATCGAAAAAGCGTAGGTCCCGTTGAGGTCCGCATTGGTGAAGCCTCCAGTCACCGGTGGAGGAGCGGACGGAGCGTTATTGCTGCTGCATGCCGCAGCAAAAAGGGCCGCGACCGCGGCCAGAACCGCTACTAGCGGCTTCACAGTACACCTGCTTCGGACTTGCCGGCTTTACTTGCCGGCCGCAGCGGAAAGCCGCGCGCGCTGCGCAGCGTCAAAGTCTGGTTGCCCTTCTGTATAATTCGCGCGAAGAATTGGCTGCTCGTACCGTGGGTAACGTTTTCGCCGACCACGCGGACATTGTCGCCCGCGGCAAGAGTGAGGTGATTTGCTTTCAGCAATCTCGAGTCACCCAGATGCACGTCCACCTGTCCGGAAGCAGTCTGAATCACCACATGGGGTCCGAGTGGAGCGGTCGAGGAATTCTCCTCAAAGCTAACCACCGCGCCCTGCAGCGAAACCTCTCGGCTCACATCGTAGGCGCGCATTTGCTGCGCAGCGCTTTGCGTCTTTTGCTGCGCGTTTGCGCTACCGCAAAACAAGAGCATGGCGTAAAGCCAAACTGAGAAACTGGTCCAGCGAATCGGTAGTCTCATTTATTTCCCCAGGAAGAATCGCGAATGCAGCTCCCAAAGACACACCTAAGCCGCATTTCGGCACAGCAAGCTTCTATTTCTTTAGCAACTTGGATGTACGCTACGCCCACCGCGTTTACCACGAAGCGCGTGAGCGTTCCAAAACGCAAACATCTGGGGCGAAGCAACGATCTTCGAACCACCCATGGGATAAGAACACCGGCCCGCACAAAAGGTTTCTCACTTTTACGTGCCTTCGGAGTGTAAAGAAGTGTTAAGGACCCGTCTCGCGCGCTCTACATCCTCTAGTCGCAATCCCCCGAAATTCGCTTCCACCGGATTCAGCAATGCGATTTGACACTTTCCCGACTTGCGCCCATAATTGCTTGTACGTCACTCCTGCGGAGGGCTAACAAGCCCGCGTATTTGCGCAGTGCGGGCT
>Ga0137409_10006240_pt1 | contig 12386 bp, 17 predicted proteins | sample CZODoug1_16funga_FD_122059 | JGI IMG/M metagenome (GOLD analysis project Ga0137409, IMG submission 122059) | Vadose zone soil fungal communities from Angelo Coast Range Reserve, California, USA - CZODoug1_16fungal (Hybrid Assembly) | ecosystem: Environmental > Terrestrial > Soil > Vadose zone...
AGCCGGGCTCGCGCATTTGACAAAACAACTCGCCGTCGAACTGGCGTCGCTCGGCATTCGCGTCAACGGCGTAGCGCCCGGCCCGGTCGAGACCGCGATGGCGAAAGCCGTGCACACCCCGGAAATCCGCGCCGACTATCACGACGCCATCCCGCTCAATCGTTACGGCCTCGAGGAGGAATTGGCGGAGGCGGTGTTCTTTCTATGCAGCGACCGCGCAAGCTACATCACCGGGCAGATCCTCGCCGTCGATGGCGGTTTTGATGCCGCCGGCATCGGATTGCCGACGCTGCGCGGCGAGCGGCGAAACGGATAAAGCGGCTTCCCTCACAAGCGATCTCGGCATTTTTCGTCCGACTTCTTCGCTGTCGCAGCATGACCTTCCCGACTTAAACGCTTAAGTTGTAGCGCGCGTGGCGATGATTCGGCGCCTGCGTTACGCTGAAACTGAACACCGGACCGGGGGAGTATCACGTCATGTCGGGATTACTCATCAATCTGATCATCCAAATCATCAGCGGCGCGGTCGGCGGCAATGTCGCAGCCGGCGCGGCGAAGAACATCGATCTCGGCACGCTTGGAAACACCATTGCAGGTGCGATCGGCGGCGGCGCCGGGGGGCAGATCCTCGGCATGCTGATTCCGCTGCTCGCCAATAGCGCCTCGACGCCGGATATCGGGAGCATCATCGGCCAGGTGGCAGGCGGCGGCGTCGCCGGTGCCGTTCTCACGGCGATCGTCGGCGCCATCAAGAACCGGACGGCGGCTTGACCGACTGATTGACGGAGCCGACGCGCCAGCCGCTTTCGAGACGATCGATCCGCGTCAGCGACAGCGGATCGATCACGAAGCGCAGCGCGCCGTCGGGCGCAAGATCGAGCGCGATGGCGAGCACCGCGCGGATGGTGCCGGAATGCGCGACGAGCACGACATCGCCTGCCGGCAGCGCCGCGAGGCCGGCGTTCGCGCGGGCTATCTGATCGATAAAACTTTCGCCGCCGGGCGGACGGTTACTCGCCGGTGACTTCCAGAACGCCCGGTAGGCATCGCCAAGCTCGGCTAAGAGATCGTTGTGACGTCGTCCGGTCCATGTCCCGAAATCCTGTTCGCGGAAATTCGCCTCCTGGATCGGGTCGAGCCCGAGCGCGGCAGCGGTTTCCCGGGTCCGGCGCGCCGGGCTGCAAACGGCAAACGCATTCGCCGGCAATCGCGCTTTGAGCATGGCGAAGGCCGCGGCATCGCTGAGATCGGCCGGCGCATCGGGACCATGGATGACGCCGCGCGGTCCATCGACTGGCGCATGCCGGATCAGCCACAGATTTGTCTCGATGCCCATGCGCGGCGCTACGCCAGCCGCGAGGCGAGCAGCACGAGGATCGCGGTCTCTGCGACCTGCTCGGCGCCGCCGAGCACGTCGCCGGTCTGACCGCCGATCTGCCGCTGCGCCAGCCACGCCATGCCGGTCGCGCTAATCCCTGCTGCGAACGCCGCGCCCAGCGCTTCGAACCATGGCAGCACCAGCACGGCGATAACAATGGCAAAGGCAGCAGCGATTGCCGCCGTCGTGGCATCTGGCCTCCCCTCGTTGGCGGCGAGTCCATCCTTGCGCGCATAAGCCAGGCTCATGGACATCGCAGGCAGCACGCCCCGCGCCAGCGCATGCGCGACAATCAGGCTTTGCACGACAACGGCGTCCGGAAGCACCGCCAGCGCGGAAACCTTCGTCACAAAGCCCACCATCAGGACCACCGCACCATAGGTGCCGAGCCGGCTGTCGCGCATGATCTCGAGCTTCGCCGCCGCATCGCCGCCGCCGCCAAAGCCGTCGGCGACATCGGCAAGGCCATCCTCGTGCAGCGCGCCGGTAAGGATCGCGCTCGCGCCCAGGGCCAGCGCCGCCGCGGCGAGATCAGGCACGCCGATCGCACGCAGGCCGAGACAGACGAGGCCCACGGCGCCGCCGATCGCAGCGCCGACAAGCGGAAACATCCGATGCGCACGGACGAAATTCGCCGGCAACGGCCCGGTCGGATGCGGCATCGGCAGCCGGGTCAGGAAGGCGACGGCGGTTCTGAGATCGGCGAGCCAGTCATTCATGGTAGACAACCCGGGAATCGTTTAGTTCGCGACCCACTCGACACAAGGAATCGCATGCAGTTCGATAGTCTAGACGATATCGCCGCGTTCTGCCGCGATTTGCCCGTTGGCGACGCCCGCGCGGCCGACGCCGCGGCTCTGCGCCAGCAGGCCCTGACAAAGCCGCCGGGAAGCCTTGGCCGTCTCGAGGAGCTTGCGTTATGGCTGGCGCGCTGGCAGCGGCGCGAGTCGCCGCGACTCGATCACGTCACAATAACAGTCTTTGCCGGCAATCATGGGATAGCCGCGCGCGGCGTGTCTGCCTATCCGCAAGCGGTCACCGCGCAGATGGTGGCAAATTTCGCCGGCGGCGGCGCGGCCATCAACCAGATCGCCAACCTTGCCGGCGCTGATCTCTGTGTTGTGCCGATCGAACTTGACCGCCCCACCCGCGATTTCACCGTCGCGTCGGCGATGGATGTCGACGAATTTCTCGGCGCCATCGACATCGGCTATCGAACCGTTCCGCCGGACAGCGATCTGCTCGCGGTCGGTGAGATGGGCATCGCCAACACCACGACGGCGGCGACGCTGTGCGCAGCCTTGCTCGGCGGCAGCGGCGAGCACTGGGCCGGCCGCGGCACCGGCGTCGACGACGCCGGACTCGCGCGCAAACGTGAGACGATCGAGACGGCGGTCAATTTTCATCGCGCGATCCTGGGCCATCCGCTGGCGGTGGCGGCAGCGCTCGGCGGCCGCGAACTGGCCGCCATCGCAGGCGCGATCCTCGCGGCGCGGCGTCATCACATTCCCGTGCTGCTCGACGGGTTCGTCGCGACCGCGGCGATCCTCCCGCTTGCGAGTGTAAACGCAGGTATCATGGATCATTGCCGCGCCGGGCATGTTTCCGCCGAATCCGGTCACCGCGCGCTGCTGCGCGAACTCGGCCTCAAACCGCTGCTCGATCTCGACATGCGGCTCGGCGAGGCATCCGGCGCTGGCATAGCCATCCTGCTGCTGCGCGCGGCGCTTTCCTGCCACACGGGCATGGCCACATTCTCCGAAGCCGGTGTTTCCGGCGCGGGCACCTGACGGAACCTTGTCGCGCGACCCGCCGCTGACTACTTGACCGAGCTAGCGCGTTTGAAGGAGCCGCTCATGATGCGCACAGCGATCATGAAAACAGCTTTTCTCGCCGCGGTGTGGTGCGGCCTCGTCATGCCGGCGGCCCACGCCGAGGTTCGCATCCTCGCCAGCCCGGGCGGTCAGGTCGGACCGTTTCTCGATCTGTTCGAGCGCGTGCGCGCTTCGGGCGAACGCGTCGTGATCGACGGGCCGTGCCTGTCGGCCTGCACGCTGGTGCTGAGCATGGTGCCCAACAACCGCATCTGCGTGACGCGCCGCGCGGTATTGGGATTTCATGCCGCGCGGTCGATCGACACGCGCGGCCGGATGTACGCCGAGCCGGAAGCCTCCGAACTCGTGCTGGAGGCTTATCCCTCCGCGGTGCGCGGCTGGATTGTCCGCCGCGGCGGATTGACGTCGCGCCTGCTGCTATTGCGCGGACGCGAACTGGCAGCGATCTATCCCTCGTGCCGATAGACGATCATTGCTCCATCGGGCAGTTGACCATCCAGGGCGTGCCGAACTGATCGACGCACATCCCAAAACCCTTGGAGAAAAACGTCTTGCCGAAGGGCATGTTGACCTTGCCACCTTCCGACAAGGCCTTGAATCGGCGCTCGGCATCGGCGGGATCCTCGACCTGCAACGAGACAGAAAAGCCCTGCGGCGTGTGGAAATTGCCGGGAGGCGCATCGGACGCCATGATCACCTCGTCATCGATCGATATCTTGGCGTGCATGATCTTCTTCTTGTAGTCGGGCGGGATCGGCATGTCGTCCGGCCCGACCTCATAGGTCAGCATCGCCTCGATCTTGGCGCCCAGTACTTTCTCGTAGAACTTGAGCGCGGCTTCGCAATTTCCGTTATAGAACAGATAGGGATTGACCTGCATCGCTTGCTCCTCGGTGGTTGAAGTTTCGAACGTCCGGTTATTTCTCGGAAAGCCGTTTCAAATTAGCGAGACCGATTTCAAAATCCTTGCCGATCATGTTGTCCATGTTGATGAACACTTGCATCACCTTCGACATGAAGGGCGCGGGACCATGCATCAGCCAAGTGACGTTCGTCGTCGCAACGGTAGCATCGCCCTGCGGCAGCATTGTGAATTCAGCGGTGTTGTGACCCTCGAACGGCGTGAAGAAGTCGAGCTTGATGACGATTTTCGACGGCACGGAACTGTCCAGGATTTCCATGCGGCCGGAGCCGACATTCTTGTTACCCTCCCAGCCATAGACCGCGCCCTTGCCATCGGCAGCACCGCTAAAGCTGCGCTTCATCGCGGGATCCTTGTGTTCGTAAGGCGACCAGCTTCCCCACTGATGAAAATCGTTGATCAACGGAAAGATTTTCTCCGGCGGCGCCTTGACGGTGGTTGCGCGCTGCACGCGCAGCGTATCCGGCTTGGTCGCAGCCAGGATGAGCACGATCGCAATGGCGATCGCGAGCACGACGGCGATAATGGCAATGATTTCGAACATAAGTGGCTCCGTGTCTGCGAATTGTCAGCAAGGCAAAGTCAGCGCCGGAAGGGTATCAAAGAACGCAGGCTCCTATCGCGGAACCACAGCCCGCCCCACACCATCAGGCCGAGATAAAGCCCGAACAGCGTGTGGCTGAACAGCGGACTGCCGATCCGCAGATGCGATGCCATCGCGCCGCCGAGATAGCCGGTCAACAGGATGGCGCCGAGGATCGAGGTCGGCGGGATCGCGTAGAGAACGGTGCAGGCGACGGTGATGACGCCGAGGCTTCGTGCGAGACTTTCGCTCGAACCATAACCCATCTTGTCCATCGTTTCCGTGACGACCGGCCATGGCACCAGCTTGATCGCGCCGTCAAACAGCAGGAACAAGATGACGAGACCGCTGAGAACGCGGCCCATCCAGCACAAGGGTTTCGAGACCGGTGCAGTCTCAGCAATCGTCGGCATGGCTCTCTCCCTGGAAGGCGACTGATGCATGCCCCTAGGACGAACGGCACTGCCGCGATCCGACAGAATTGGAAAATTATTTTTTGCGGCGCCTGTTTTCGTCCCCTCTCCCCTTGTGGGAAGAAAGACTTACTTCCTTGCCTTCGCGCCGCGCGGCTGGCTGTCGCGCATCAGCCGGTCGAGATGCATCCGGATATGGGCGGCTTCCGCCGACGTATTGGCGAGCGCGATGGCGCGGTCGAACGCGACCCGGGCTTCGTCATTGCGGCCAAGCTGCATCAGGAACGCGCCGCGCACGCCGAAGAAATGGAAATAGTTCGAAAGCCGCGACGCCAGCGGCTCGATCATCTCCAGTGCGGCTTCCGGCCCGCGCACTTTCGACACCGCCACCGCGCGGTTGAGCGTCACCACCGGCGACGGCTGCATGATCTCGAGCGCGCCATAAAGCAGATCGATCTGGGTCCAGTCGGTGTCTTCCGGCTTCGCGGCGCGGGCATGCAAGGCCGCGATCGCCGCCTGAACCTGATAGGGCCCGCTGCGGCGATGGCGCATCGCCTTGTCGATCAGCGCCAGCCCCTCCGCGATCATCTTCTGATTCCACAAGCCACGATCCTGATCGTCGAGCAGCACCAGGGCGCCCTCGGCATCGAAGCGCACCGCGGCGCGGGCATGCTGCAGCAGCAACAGCGCCGTCAGCCCCATGATCTCGGCCTCGCTCTGGAACAGCCTCAACAGCAGCCGCGCCAGGCGTATGGCCTCCTCGCACAGCGGGCTGCGGATCTCGGCGGTGTCTCCACTGGCCGAATAGCCTTCATTGAAGATCAGATAGATCATCGCGGCCACGGCGGAGAGCCGCTCGGTGCGCTCGACCGCGCCCGGCGTTTCGAACGGCACGTCGGCATCGGCGACGCGGGCTTTGGCGCGGGTAATGCGCTGCTCCATCGCGGCCTCGCTGACCAGGAACGCGCGCGCGATCTGCTTCACGGTCAGGCCGGAGACGATGCGCAACGCCAGCGCAATCTGCTGGGTCGCCGGCAGATCGGGATGGCAGCAGATGAACAGCAGCCGCAGAATGTCATCGCGATAATGCGAACCGTCGAGCCGTTCGGCCAGCGCCTCCTCGGCGTCGTCGAGATCGGAGATCGCCTCATCCTCGGGCAGCGGCTCCTGCTTGCGGTTCCGCCTGATGTCATCGATCGCGACATTGCGTCCGACCATGATCAGCCAGGCCGCCGGGTCGCGCGGCGGACCGTTCTGCGGCCAGCTTTTCAGCGCGCGCAGGCAGGCGTTCTGGAACGCCTCCTCGGCGGTGTCGAGATTGCGGAAATAGCGCAGCAGCGCGCCGACCGCCTGGGGACGCGCCGAAGTCAGCGCGGCATCGATCCAGGCGGCGTCGGTCACGGCTTGATGCTCCCTGGATTCAGTACACCTACCGGGCGGATTTCATAAGCGCCGCCGGGATTGGCCGCCCCGAGATCGCGGGCGACGTCGAGCGCCTCGTCGAGATTCTTGCAGTCGACGACGTAGAAGCCGAGCAACTGCTCCTTGGTCTCGGCATAGGGCCCGTCGATCACGAGCGGCGGATCCTCCTTGCGCAGCGTAGTCGCCGATGTCGTCGGCAACAGCCGCGCCACCGGCCCGAGCCGGCCCTGTTTTGTCAGCTTGTCCTGCACGACGGCAAGCTTCTTCATGACGGCGGCGTCCTGTTCCTTGGTCCAGGAACCGACGGTGTCTTCATCGTGATAGCAAAGGATGGCGTAGAGCATGGCGAGGGGTTCCCGTTTGATTGGAAGACGAATGAGTATGACGGTGGCCGACAGGGAAGGGAAATATTTTGCACAGACAACCCGGACCGGTAAGATCACTCGCAATTCCGCAAAGTAAAAGGCGAAAATCCGATGAATAAAGGTGCGCTCGCCCTGCTGGTGCGCGGCGGGTCCGCAAACTGGTCTCCCGAACGATGGAAGAGCCGGTTCGACATCGTATGCAAGGACCGGCGCGTCTTGCTGCTACCGCAGGCGGGCATCGATGCAACCGAGGTTAACTACGCCGCGGTCTGGAAGCCGGGCCACGGCGATCTTGCCGCGTTTCCAAACCTGCGCGTGATCTTCAACCTCGGCGCGGGCGTCGACGCGCTGATGGCCGATTCGAGCCTGCCGAAAGTGCCGCTGGTTCGCGTGGCGGTCGGCGATCTCACCCATCGAATGACGGAATATGTCGTGCTTCACGTGCTGATGCATCATCGGCAGGAGCTTTACTTAAGAGCCAGCCAGCGCGAGAAGCGCTGGGAGCCGAAGTTTCAATGGCCGGCGAGCGCGATTTCGGTCGGCATCATGGGCCTTGGCACGCTCGGGGCCGACGCCGCCGAAGCGCTGCGGCTCATCGGCTTTCGCGTAGCGGGCTGGAGCCGCAGCCAGAAGCAGATCGAGGGCATCGAGTGCTTTCACGGCAGTGCGCAGATCGACGCGTTTCTGCAGCGGAGCAACATCCTGGTCTGCCTGCTGCCGCTCACATCGGATACCCGACACATCCTGAACCGGGAATTGTTCGCGAAGCTCAACCGGAACAGTCCGCTCGGGGCGCCCGTCCTGATCAATGCCGGGCGCGGCGGGCTGCAAGACGAAGCCGACATCCTGCAATGCCTCGACGACGGCACACTCGGTGCCGCATCGCTCGACGTCTTCGCCAATGAACCGCTTCCGGCGGACAGCCCGTTCTGGACCCATCCCAAGGTCGTCCTGACGCCGCATAACGCCGCCGATACCGATCCAGACGAGATATCGAAATACGTGGCGCGCCAGATCGAACGCTTTGAAGCCGGCGGCGCGTTGGAGAATGTCGTCGATCCCGCGCGCGGCTATTAGATATCTGCGTCGTCACCGCCTGGTGCGCAATTGCGCACCAGAGCCGGGACCACGTCGGGACTAACCGCGCACCATCACATCGACCGCGCCCTTCACGATCGCTTCCAGCTCCTTGCGCGGCACGCGCGCGCGGGCGCGGACGGCAATGCTGTGGATGGTCGCGGATGCCAACCGCGCCAGCACCACGGAATCTGCTGTTTGCGGCAGCTCGCCGTTCTCCTTCGCGAGCCGAAAACAGGCGGTGAAGGCCTTGTCGAGTTCGGACAATCCCTCCTGCACCATGGCGCAGATCTCGGGATCGGACACCGCTTCGGAAGCCGCCGTCATCACCGTGAAGCAGCCGCGCGGGCCCGCGTCGCCGGAGAGATAGATATCGAGCGCCACCGCAAAGATGCGCTCCAGCCGCCTTCGGATCGGCAGTTCGTCGCTGAAGATGTCGATCATCGCCGCCCGCGCGTCGGCGCGGTAGCGCGCATAACTCTTGATGTAGAGCTCGCGCTTGTCGCCGAACGCGCCGTAAAGGCTCGGCCGGTTCATGCCGGTCGCGGCACTGAGGTCGTCGAGCGAGGTGGCGGCGAAGCCGTCTTTGCGAAACAGATCGAGCGCCTTGCCAAGCGCGATTTCGGGCTGATAGGCGCGCGGCCGGCCGCGTCGCTTTGGCGCGGCAGCATCGGGGTTCGCCGCCGGCGTTTTACTTTTTTGTACCACTTCGCAATAAACTCCTTGACGCGATTTATATTATGCGGAACAGTATGAAAATCAACCCTGGGTCTCGAAAGCTGGGACCGAACCGCCAAGGAGGCATCCATGGACCTGTATTTCTCGCCGCTCGCCTGCTCGCTGGCGACCCGCATCGCGTTGTATGAAGCCGGCGCCGAGGCCAACTATCTCGAGGTCGATCCCAAAACCAAGGTCGTGCAGAACGACGGCTCGGACTTCCGGCAGGTCAACCCGCTTGGCCTGGTGCCGACGCTGCGCACCGACGACGGACTCGTGCTCACCGAGAATGCCGCGATCCTGCAATATGTCGCGGATCGTTTTCCGCAGGCCGGCATCTCAACCGGCCCCGGCATGGAGCGCAGCCGGCTGCACCAATGGCTCTGCTTCATCGGCACCGAGTTGCACAAGGGATTGTTCGTGCCGGTGCTCGACAAGAAAGCGCCGCCGGAGGTGAAGACCTACATCCTCGGCAAGGGCCTGTCGCGGCTCGACTATCTCGAGAACTATCTCAAGGGCCGCGAATTCCTGCTCGATCATTTCAGCGTCGCCGACGCCTACCTCGTCACCGTCATCAACTGGACCATGGCGACGCCGCCGATCGAACTTGCAAAATGGCCGGCCGTGAAAGCGTATTACGAGCGGCTGCGCGCGCGCCCCAGCATCGCCAAGGCGGTCGCCGAGGAATTCAAGCTGTACCAGGCCGAACTCGCACGGCACAAGGCGGCGGCGTAGGAAGCACTCGTGCGTCCCGGACGCGGTGCAGCGCCTCTTCGGTGGTGCACCGCAGAGCCGCGAAACAAGATGGACCCCGGATCAGCAGCGCATCACCATAGCGCGTCGAAGACGCGCGTAAACGCGCTTATGGCGCTGCGCAGCATCCGGGGAACGCAAGTTCAGTCGCTTCAAAACGGACTTTCACCCAATCCCGGAACATCCGCCGGCCGTGGGCCCGGTGCGGCCCAGCGAAAGCGGCGGTCGGCTTCCGCGATCGCGACATCGTTGATGCTGGCTTCGCGGCGGCGCATCAGGCCGTGCTCGTCGAATTCCCATTGCTCGTTGCCGTAGGAACGATGCCACTGCCCGGCATCGTCATGCCATTCGTATTGAAACCGCACCGCGATGCGATTGTTATCGAACGCCCAGAGATCCTTGATCAGACGATACTCGTGCTCCTTCGCCCATTTGCGGGTGAGGAACGCAACGATCGCGGCGCGGCCTTCGAAAAATTCGGAGCGGTTACGCCAGCGGCTGTCCTCGGTATAGGCCAGCGCCACGCGTTCGGGATCGCGCGAATTCCAGGCGTCTTCGGCCATGCGGGCCTTTTGCGCGGCGGTCTCTCTGGTAAACGGCGGAAGCAGGGGACGCGACATGACAGCCTCGGGCGTTGGTAATGACCGCGAGATTGTATCGCCGCCTTGCGACGAGTCGATGGCGAGTTGCCTATCGCCCGATAGCCGGATCTGATCGGCGTTCGGTAACGTCGTCAGCGCTTTCGGAATCGGCTGCGCCCGCCCTTCGCCAATGAAGGCCGTGCGCAACTCGATGCCGGAAAAAGGCGGAAGCGAACAGGTCTCACTGCCTGGCTGTATGACCCCAGGTCTCGTCCCAATCCTGGCCCGCGGCATCGACGACGCGGCCGTCGGCCTCGAAGAACTTGTTGGGGACCTGGAAGATTGCGAGCATCAGCCCGCCCTCGGGACACCATGCGACGTGACGGCTGCCCTGCTCGCGCCAGATGAATTCGCCGGCCTTGGCCTCGATTCCCTTCGCTGGGCCTTCCTTGTCGACGAGGCTGCCCTCAAGAACGTAGGTCTGCTCGATGTTGACGTGCTCGTGGTCGGGCAGCACCGCGCCCGGCGCGAACCGCATCAGCGCGGTCATCAGGCCGGTCGTGCGATCGAACAGCAGCGTTTTGGCTTCGCAGCCGGGGAAGCGGGTCTTCTGCCACTCCATGCTCTCAGGGCGAACGACGTGGGAATGCGTGTCGGCGGTCTGAGAACCCTTCGGCGTCACGGCATCCATGGCAATGCTCCGTTCCAGTGGACCTCAAGCGATCATAGCAGCTTTGCTTGCGCCCGTCAGCCGGCTCTCCCACGGCTTCGCTCGACGTCCATCGCTATAGGCTTTATCGTTCCCAGCCCGAACGAGCGGCGGCGTCTCAATGAAGAATGGGTTCTACTCTATTCACATCCATATGCTCGACGGCGTAAGGGGCCGCGACAGCGGCGTATTCGTGCTGCGAAACGGCGTGCTCATCGGCGGGGGCCCTTATTTCTGGTCGGTCGGCGCCTACACCGTAGACAAGGGGACATGGAAGGGCGACCTGCGCACCAATCAGCACACGCCGTTTGCTGACCGCTTCGTTCGCCCGCTATTCGCCGGCCAGGAAGTCACCAGCGGGTTTTCGGGGACTTATGCCGACGACCGGGCCGAGGTATTCGGCACCACCCTGGTGGGAAACCGAAGCCTGAGTTTTCGCGCGACGTTGAAGAGACTGGCGGATATTTGATGCGTCGGGTGCCGGCGATAGCCGCCTTTGCAGCCACACGCGACCTTCCGCCCTAGGTGTGGACGCTGAACGCCAGTGCAATAGCTCCCACCAGAATGAGGCTGACGGCCCAGGTCGTCTCCAGATTGAACCAACTCCGCTGCATGAACTTGAGGCCGAGATAGCGATAGACCAGCCACGCCGACAATCCCCCGGCCGCGATCATCGAGGCCGAGTGGACCACAGAGGTCAGGACCGCCATGCCGAGATTGAAGTTGATGAGGGCTCCTGCCGCCTGATGGCCTTTGTCGAGGTCGGAAGCCCGGCAGAGTCCCAAATAGATCGGCACGAGCATCAGTCCCGCGCCGTGCGCGATCGCCACCGCGAAGGACCAGAGCCCCAGTTGCGTCGGTCGTATCCGCGCCAGGGCCCGTGGATGGCGCCGGTTGATGAGCCGGAAGATGCCGAACCCGATGACAAGGAGGCTGGCGCCGATCTGTATCTGGCGCTGCCATTCGACCAGTGTAACCAGCAGCGCAAAGGGAAGAAGTACTAGAAGCATTGCCAGCAGATGGCCGGCCGTCAGCGGCCAAAGCGCCGCCACCAGGGCACGCGAGCTCTTTTCCATCAGACCGGCGGAAACGGCGAGCGGCCATCCCATCCCCGGGTTCACCCCGTGAAAGAGGCCGCTCGCGACGACCGCCAGCCAAAGCCCGGCAGGTGTCCAATCCGTTCCGTTCAAAATTCAAACCGACGGATAGCAGAACGAATCCGTCGAGCAGTCACCGCCCTCGAGCCGGATCTGATGCGCACGGTATCCGTCGGGGAAGCTTACCCAGTAGTCCCTGGCCAGCGCGAGACCGCCGCTCGGGCTCGCATTGGCCATGACCTCGGCGCCCGGCACTCCGTCGGGATAGAATTGGTTATCCCATGTCGAGTAGAGCGAGTTGGTCCAGTACACCCGTTTGCCGTCGCGGCTGATCTCCACCATCTGCGGTCCGCCTGCATATGCCTTGCCGTTTGGGTGAGGCGTACGGTTTACAATGCCGCCGATGCGCACCGAGCCTGCAAGCTTCGGCTTCCTCGGATCGGCGACATCGTATTGGCGCATCTCGCCGGTGCCCCAGCAGGCGACGTAGAGAAACTTGTCGTCCATGGACAGGTCGATGTCGGTTACCAGCGG
>Ga0137409_10006243_pt1 | contig 12380 bp, 10 predicted proteins | sample CZODoug1_16funga_FD_122059 | JGI IMG/M metagenome (GOLD analysis project Ga0137409, IMG submission 122059) | Vadose zone soil fungal communities from Angelo Coast Range Reserve, California, USA - CZODoug1_16fungal (Hybrid Assembly) | ecosystem: Environmental > Terrestrial > Soil > Vadose zone...
AACTACGGAAAGAATTCCTGGGACATCCCACGCAAATACATCGAAAAGCGAGAGAAGCTGCGCGCGGTGGCCGCCCAGTACGGTGTAGACCTTCGAACCGCGGCACTCCGTTTCTCCGCAGCCCCGGACGTCGCTGCGGCTCTGATCGTCGGTGCACGGAGCGAAGAGCAGATCCTCGCCGACGTAACCTCGATGCAGGCGACGATTCCGCCTGATTTCTGGGCCGAGTTGAAGAGGCAGAGACTCATAGAGCAAAACGCGCCAACGCCGGGCTGATGAGCTTGTGTCAGACGCGAGGAGTACCCGAACTGCGCCAAACGACCTCGCGGACGTTAGAACGCATACGCCGTTTCGCCCGCGCCGATGCTGCGGAGGCGCGGAGTTCGGGCTGACGTACCCCGGATTTGAACGGGCCACCGAGCAGGTTCGAGCAGCGTCGAGCTCGCGCCTGGAGAGACGGCATCCGGAGCCCTCGGCGAGCCGGCAATCGAACGGAAGCGCGTGCGATTGATCGTCTTGCGCACGACATTCGCCACTTCCGTCTTCAGCAGTCGGCTACGCGCTCTTCCTCACACGGCGCTCGCCGACGATCCGTCGCACCAGCTCTCGGAACGCGCGCAGCCGTGTCGGCGTGCGTGCGCTCGTGCCAGCTCATCGCCAGCTTCGTTATGGATGTGGCTCCGAATGGTACGACCTGAAAGCCCGGTGCGGATCTGCGGCAATTCACGCTCCTCCCTCTCGGCCACGATACGAAACGTTACCGTCACGTCGTCCTCGACCTGGACCAGCCCGCCCGCAGCCGAAACCGGCTCGATCCCGAAATCCGACTGCTTCACCACCACCTTGCCCGTGCCGGATACTTGTTGTGGGCGCCAGTTGATTAGCCCCTGAACCAGCCCGAAGTCAGTTGACTCCGCCTTCTCCCATCCAACGAACAGCCAGGATTTCCCTTCTTCGCGTCGCGGACGACGGCACGGAGCTGCTGGCCCGCCGACAGCAAGGTGCGCGCGACGGCGCCGCCGACCTTGCCCGTGATCCCGGTGACTGCGTACATCAGGCGAATGGCGCCCCTCCTCGGTCCGTGTGTGGTGCTCGGTTCCTCTCCTTTGATTGCTGCAGTCGACCGCCGGATCCAGCCTTGCATGCACGATCTAAGGTGTGGGTGCTTGCATACTGTCGAGGAAGATCCCGCAATCGCGTTTCGTCGTGTACGCTCCATGCCATGCATGCCCTGATCCTCGCACCGCTCCTTCTCGGCGCCCCGGCGATGGAGCAGAAGGAATTCGAGAATCCCGGCATCGTCGAGGTCCGGGCTCCAGGTGGCGATCTGACCGTCCGCGCGCGCCGAGGGACGGCGCTCCTTCCCGGGCTCGGCGAGGTGGAGCAGGTCTACGCATACGAGGTGCGGCGGGGCACGGCGTTCCCCCGCGAGAGCTCCGCAACGGCGACGTTGGGACTCATGCCGCCCATCATCTCCGTCGACCGCGGGAGCACGCTGGGGATCCTCTTTCGCAATGACCTGTCGACCGCCGACGTCGCGGGAAAACTCCAGCCCACCGAATCGAACCTGCACACGCACGGCCTGCTCGTGTCCTCGAAGGGGACGGGAGGCGGCCAGACGTTTGGCGATTGCATCTTCGTCCTGGCGTCCACCTCGGGCAGCAGCGCAGCCGCCCACGCACACGGTCCGCAGACGCAGGGAGATCCCTGCTCGCTCGAGGCCGGGGCCGGCCCCGTGCGCTTCGAGAACGGCGACATCCGCTACAGCTACGTGATCGCGCCCGACCATCCGAGTGGGTTGTACTGGTTCCACCCGCACCCGCACGGCTTGTCGGAGGTCCAGGTCTCCAACGGCCTCTCCGGCCTGATGTCGATCGGCCGCTTCTGGGACACGGCCTACATCAAGTGTCGCATCACCGCTTCTACCGACGTCGCGGGACTGGCCGCTTGCCGGGACCAACAGGCGCAACGCGAGGAGTTGCAGGCGGAACACGAGGCGGACCGCTCGCTGCAGGTCCGATACCTGGGGCTCAAGGACATCCAGGTCTCGAAGCTGACGGATCGTCGCGGCCAGCCGCGGTTCCGGCTAATCGAGTTTCCCCTGCGCCCCGAGCCGGGAGATCGATCCGCGAACGACGCTTTCGGCGACCAGGTCGATGCGCGAAAGAACCGCTGCGGCAAGCTGGGCCTGAGCGCATCGGCCGGAGGCGAGATCACCTACGCCGAGGGGGTCGCGGCGCCCGGGCAATGCTGGCAGAAACAGCACCCCGGCGAGCGGTGGGTCTTTACCGTCTCCGGGCAGGTCAATCCCCGCATCACGGTCAAGGCCGGTCAGGCGGAGGTCTGGCGTCTCGCCAACATCGGCGCTGACGTGACCTATCGCTTGCGGCTGGAGACCCTCGAGGAAAAGCCGAGGCGTCTGGCGTTCGAGGTGCGAGCGCTCGACGGAGCGGCGTTGCCGCCCTACGCGCTCCGCCGCAGGCACACCGAGATCGTGCTGATGCCCAGCGCCCGCGTCGAGGTGCTCCTCCAGCGCTGCACCGGCGAAGACGCGCCCGCCGACTGCGTCGAGCCCGGGCAGGAGGTCCGCGCGCGGCTGCGCACGGCGGGGATTTCGACTGGTGTCGATGCCGACAGCGGCGATCTCTGGCCTGCCGTCGATCTTGCTTCGGTCGTCTTCGAAGCAGGGCCGGGACGCTCGCGCCCGGTCACGAGATCCGTTCAGCCGGCGGGCCTCGCCCCCGCGAGCCCCGAGCTACCGGCGCCTGCTCCGCGCGCGTCCGGCTCGGCGCCGCCGGCGCCCGCGCGCCCGGCAGCCTGCGACTACCGGCGTTACCAGGCAGGTCCCGCCGATTTCAGGCTCGACTCCAACCTGGTCCGGCTGGTCCGATTCAACAATCGGGACTTCGGCGAGCACGGCGGCGAGCTCTTCGGCATCCACGTGGAGAATTTCCGGATGGTGGACGACGCGGGAAGATCGGTCGCCGTCGCCGATCTCGTGGCCGAGGGGCGACTGGAACACCGGGACAAACAGGCGCCGGCGATCGCGTCGGTCTGGCTGGAAGACCCGTGTTGGAGGTCGGCGGCCGGCGAGCAGGCAGACCCAGCGGAGTTCGCCAGGTTCTATCCGGCGTTCAAGATGGAAGGCGAACCAAACCTCACGGCCGCTTACGGCGCGCGCGAGTACTGGCTGCTGGTCAACGACAGCGACGAGTGCCACAACTTCCACATCCACCAGACGAAGTTCGTCGTGCTCGACGCAGACTTCACGGCGGGCGGCCGGCGGCCGGCGGCGCAGTGCCTCGGCGATCGCGGCAACGTCCCACCGGTCAACCGGAACGTGCTGCACGACAACTACCCGCTGCCGCCCGGATCGCGCGTCTTCGTCATGATCCAGTTCGACGGGCCGAAGCTCGGACGTTTCGTGTTCCACTGCCACATCCTCGAGCACGAGGACAAAGGCATGATGGCCACCATCGGGGTGGTCGACGCGCCGGCGCGCTGATCAGCTGCCTGCGGTTGCGGGAACCGTGAGCCGGAACGTCGTGCCTGGGCCGCGGTCGTTCGGTACCGCCCAGAGGCGGCCGCCATGGTTCTGCACGATGGAGCGGCTGATCGACAGGCCCATGCCCCATGCCCATGCCCGCCGACTTGGTGGTGTAGAACGCGTCGAAGATGCGCTCGGTGCTCTTCGGGTCGAGCCCGACTCCCGACTCCCGAGTCCCGCACCCTCATCAGCACCTGATCGGGCTCGCCGTTCTGGGTGGAATGGCCAGCTCCCGGGGCGATCTCCGACCCCGCTCATCGCTTCGATCCCGTTGATCAGGTTCAGCACCAGCTGTTGGTCATGAGGCGGGTGACGTGGGCGAGCTCCTCCTGGCTGCTTCGCAGAGCTTCCTACGACCGCTTGAATTCGGTGATGTCGGTCACCGCTCCGACGAACTCCGAGCCGCCGGGCGCGAGATAGGCGACGACCCGGAGGTACTTGACCGCGCCGTCGGGCGCCAGCAGTCGATGCTCGAAATCGAATTCCTTTCTCTCCTCGACCGCCGAATCGATGACCCGGCGAACCAACGGCCTCTCCTCCGGATGGGTCCGCTCCAGCACCGTGTCCAGCGTCGACTTCGTTCCCGGCTCGACCGCGAAGATCCGAAAGGTCTCCGGGGTCCAGTAGATGTCTCCGCTATCGCAGTCCCAACCGAACCTGCCGGTGTGGCTGAGCCTCTGTGCCTCCGCCAGGTAGATCTCGCAGCGCCGCAGGGCAGCCTCGGCGTGAACGCGCTCGACCCTCTCTTCGCCTTCGCGCAGGGCCCTTCCTGCGCGGCGGGGTGTAGCCCCCCCGCCGCGTTCTGGTAGCTGAGGACAGCATGAGGGAAGAGAACGGAGGCGACGGAACTTCGCTTATCCGTCCAGTACCGACCGGCGCACGCTCGGCTTCGAGGCACTGCGGATCGTCTGGCGCGGCCCGGTCGCGATCGTCGGCGGTAGAAACCTCGGGCCTCAAGGGCGTTTCTGACCAAGCTTGGCATAGATTCTCGGTCACCTCACAGCCATCGACGCACTCGCCTCTTATAGCTCCGCCACTCGTCGCCGAAGTTTCGCTCCAGTTGCTCTTCCTCGCGGCGGATGAATCGATCCATCAGGGGGATGTGCAGCGCGGTAACGACAAGCGCCGTTGGCGATCCGAGCAGTAGCGCCGCACCGAAGAAGATGAAGACGTTGCCACCGAGATACAGCGGATTCCGCGAAAAGCGATACGGGCCCGAGGTGATGAGCGTCGCTTGTGGTTCAAGCGAGATTACGCGCATCTTGTGAACGTAGAAATGGAATGTCGCCCAGAGGCGCACGAGGAATCCGAGCCCCAGGAGAAGCAAAGCCACTGCCTTCCCTAGAGGGGAGGCGAACGGGGAGATGCCGAAAAGCGAATCCACCATCGTGCCTAGGTACGCGACACCGAGCCCAACGATGACGACACCGACGTTGTGAAGAGTGCTCTTGAGAAGGGTCCCGGACATTTTTGGTCGCTCGTCAGTCCCCCAAGACTCCCAAGTTGAGCTCCCGGAGGTGCTCGGGGTCAGCGATCACGTCAATCCGGGCGCTCTTTCCTCTCGCGAATCCAAAACCAAGTACCAGGAATAGCCGGCCGCGCGGGGCCACGACCATTCCCACGGCTCCAGGTGCTTCGCGCTCTCGCCAGCATCGACGATCACCTCGGTCAGCTCCAGATCGTACAGCTCGACGTAGGCGCTCTCTGGCGCGGAGAGTTAAGCTTGCGGCACGCACCTGGTGGACGATCTTCCCGCCTGCGTCGCGCACGATGAAGCCGGCGCACGCTTGATTTCGATTCAACCCTTCAAGCGCTTTCTCAAAGCTGCGCGTACGTCTTCAATCTTGACTTGATGGTCGGGCTGCTTCCAGAGCGCTCTTCCATTCTGATCACGAATGACCAGGCCATGATTCTTGAAGCCCAGTTCCTTGATCGCCTTCGCTGCCTCGGGCGTAGTTGCGTCGACGTTCTCTGCTTTGACCTTGCCAGGGAACTCTTCCATGAGCCCGCTCACGGCGGGCTTGAGCTGATCGCAAATGGGTCAGGTAGGCAGGTAGTAGTACGTCACCTGGAGCTGCTTTGGCTTCGAGACTTTGGCGTGGACCGGGACCGTACACAGCATCGCCGCTGCAACGAGAAGAACCTCAATCGCCTTTTTCGAGATCATCATCAACGCTCCTCCGACTGGAGGCCTGAATCATAGCTCAGGAGCAGCTCCGCCCAAACTCTCGGACCCATGGTGCCGTCCTCGCTAACCGCCACCGCTGATTAGGGCTCGGCGGCCGTCCTACCGACGATCCCGCCGCGTAAACGAGCGCCAGGAGATCGGTTCCGGCCGAGGTCCTCCCATCCCAGTCCCCACTCCTCGGCTTCACGTTGCTCCGCCAGACGCACGTACGAGGCATCTCGGGATGCCCAAGGTTCCGCCCCGAGACCGAGCTCTGCTCCTCAGTCCATTGGCAGGTTTATCTTTTTGAGCAACGCCGCGAAGCGCGCGTCGCCGCGCAGGCCGTGCAGGAGCGGGTCGAACTTGAGGTAGGTGAGCCCCGCATCGTGCAACTCGACTGCGCGTCCCAGCCATGCGAAGGCGCGATCGGTCTCTCCGCGCCACGCGTACATCTGGACGATCTGATACGCGGCCACTTCAGCGTAAGGCCCGGCGAGGATGCTGTCGAGCGCCCGCTGCGACTCCGCGGAATGGCCCAGCGCGTGCTCCACCATCACATCGCCCATGCTCATGACGAATTCGTGGTTCGATCGGTGGAAGGCGGCTCCCGCGTCCGGAACGCGATTCTGGAGCAGCAAGGTAATGCCCAGGTTCCGCGCCGCTCTCGCGTGTTCGGGCGAGAGCTCTAGCGCGCGCCTCGCAGCCGCCTCGGCGAGAGCGAACTGTCCGGTGCCGAGGTAGGCTGCGTTCAACCGGAACTGGATGTCGGCGGACAGCGGGTCGAGGACGGCGGCCTGCTGGCAGATGACGATCACTTCCGTCAGCCTGCCCAGCGAGGACAGCAGCTCCGCATGGTTGAGCAGGATGCCCGGGCTTCGTGGGTTGAGCGACCGTGCCCGCTCCAGGTCGGCGCGTGCGCCTGTCCAGTCCTGGAGCATGCGGTGCCGTAAGAAACCGCGCGCGGAGTACCCGTCGGCCCGCTGGGGCGCGAGCGCTATCGCCTTCTCGGCAGCGACAAGCCCCTCGGGCCGGTCCACCTTGCGATCCCCTTTTACGCTGAAATCCCCTACGTCATACAGCGCCTGGGCGAGCTCGGCCCAGGCCTGTGCATGGCCAGGGTCGAGCGCCACCGACCTCCGCAGCGCCTGCACCGCCCGCTCGTAGGCGTCACCCGACCCGCGCGCGCGGAATGCCCGTCCGAGCAGATACAGGTCGTAGGCTTCCGGATTGGCGGCTCGCGGGTCTTCGCGCGCTGCGGGCAAGAGCTTCACCTTGAGCGCCGCCACCACGGCGTGGGCGATCTCCTCCTGGACGGCGAAGACATCGGTCAGCTCACGATCGAACTCCTGCGACCAGATGCGTGACCCGCCCTCGGCCTCGACGAGCTGCGCGGTGATTCGCACGCGTGCGCCCGACTTTCGCACGCTGCCCTCCAGGAGATTGGTCGCGCCGAGGCGCTGGCCGATAGCGCGGAGGTCCTCGTTCCTGCCCTTCATCGAGAAGGACGATGTCCTGCCGATGACGCGCAGGCCGTCCACCCGCGCGAGCACGTTGAGGATCTCCTCGGCGATTCCGTCGGCGAAGTACTCCTGATCATGCAGCGGGCTCATGTCCGCAAAGGGAAGCACGGCGATCGACGGGGTCACCGACGCGGCCGGCCCGCTCGGCCCATGGGAACGACGCGAGAAGAGAAGCCAGGCGAGCGTTCCGAGCGTACTGGCCATCGCGAAAGCGCCGAGCAGCAATGAGAGCCGATTGGGCAGCAACTGCCAGGCGAGGCCCAAGAGAGCGGCGGTCAGCACACTTACGGCGAGCAGCAGGACTACCCCGAGGATGCGCAGCAGGGGCGACTTTCGCGCTGTCTGCCCGGCAGCGATTCGCGCCAGGTCTGCGGCGAGTTCTTGCGCCGATTGGTATCGATCCTCGCGTCGCTTCTGCAGACACCGCTGCACGATGACCGAGACCTTGTCCGGCACCTGATTTGGCAAGCCAAATGGCGCGTCGTTGAGGATGGCTGCGCCGGTCTCCATCGTGGATCCGCGGGCAAACGGCTGCGTGCCCGAGAGCATCTCGTGCAGCACCGAGCCGAAGCTGAAGATGTCGGAGCGCACGTCGACATCCCCGCTGCGCACCTGCTCGGGCGCCATGTAGCCCACCGTGCCCATGATCGTGCCGCTCTTGGTGAGAGTGGGCCTTCCCGGCTGCGTCACCAGCTTGGCGATTCCGAAATCGAGAATCTTCAGGCGCCCGTCCCGGGTGACGAAGAGGTTCTCCGGCTTCAGGTCTCGATGGATCACGCCCTTGTCGTGCGCAGCCATGAGTCCCATTGCGAGCTGGGTTGCATAGTCGAGAGCGTCTTCCACGCGCAGAGGCTTTCCTGCCATGCGATCCCGGAGCGTCTCGCCGCGGAGCAGTTCCGAGACGATGTAAGGCGCGCTCTCGTGCTGGCCGATGTCGTAAACGGCAACGATGTTCGGGTGCTCGAGCAAGGCAGCCGCTCGCGCTTCCTGCTCGAAGCGGCGCAGTGTTTCCTCATCCCCGTTGCCCACAGCAAGCACCTTGATCGCCACATCACGCCCCAGCTTTTCGTCGCGGGCGGCGAAAACGCGGCCCATGCCACCCCGGCCCAGCTCGCGTTCGACACGATAGCGCTCGGGCAGCGCAGGAGCGCGATCGCCCTCGACGTGTTTCAGCGTCGGTTCGCTCGGAGTAGCCCGGTCGCGCGCTGGCTTGAGCACACTGCCCCCTCCGGCGTTAGATGCTGCAGGGGCGGAGAATGTCAAGCGTTTCGGCCGTGTGTGCGACTCGGCGAGAGGCGCGAACGAAAGCGAGTTCCTCGCAACACGCGCCGACAAACCCGAGCGGGACCGCGCCGCCGACTCTACTCTGTCGACTTCGACAAGTGCCGCGCCGCGAAGATCGTCGAAGGCTACCCCATGAAGTTCCAAGCCCCGTACGAGCTGGATTCCGCGCACATCTGCGCTCCGTGCCGTGCACGCATCTGCGGCCCGTGCCGCGCGCACATCTGCGCTCGGCCGGAGTCGCTGCCTCGTCATGCGGACCACGGCCGGGGGGGAACCCTCTCCTTCCCGGGGGCCCCTCCCGTCCCGAGAACTTAGTTCACGTGCCCCTCTGCCGAAGTGAATAATGTTCACTTCGTCCTCGCCGACGTGAACTTAGTTCTCCCGGCCGGAGGGGGCGGGCGGCTTTGACAGGCGCGCGCGAATGCAGCAACGGCGGCTGGCGAGATCAAGAGCGCATTGACTACCCGCAGGTGCTCGAGACGGTCCTCGGCGCAAGCCTTGCGAAGCAGGTACTCGGGGATCTGAAACCGGGCTGTCGCCTGCGCCGGCGTAAGCAAGGCGCCGTGCGTGTCTTCATCGAGAACTTGTTCGTCATCGCTGACCACCGGCTGACCAAAATGCTTGTGCTGGCTTGACTCGGTTTGAATCCGGGGCGTTGAAGTGCCGCCCTGTGAGTCGAGGAATTCCGAAGAGTTGGTACGCTCTGATGCAGCCTGCAAACCTTCATCCGGTGCCTCATAACCCGAAGGTCGCAGGTTCAAATCCTGCCCCCGCAACCAATTCCCTCGGCCCCATCGGTACTAAGCCGGTGGGGTCGTCGTTTTGGTCCGTCGTGGCTGTTTCAATCGAGGGGGAGATTCATCCTGCGCAGGAGCGCCGTATAGCGCCGATCACCGCGGAGCGAGCGCAGGAGCGGATCGTGCTTGATGTACCGCATCCCCGCGTCCTGCACATCGAGTCCACGCTCCAGCCAGTCGAAGGCGCGCTCGCGGTCGCCGACGAAGGCGTGGATCTCCGCGATCTGGTACGTCATGTCCTTGGGCCAGGTCGCGACGATGTGGTCGAGCGCCTGGCGCGATTTCTCGGCGTGCCCGCGGGAGTGCTCGACCAGAGCCGTCCCCATCTCGCGAAACGACGGGATGCTTGAGCGCTGGAAGGCCGCTTCCGCCTCGTCGAGACGGCCAAGCAGCAGCAGCGCGAACCCCAGCGTGCGGGCGCTGTGAGCGTGCTCGGGAAAAATCTCCATCGCGCGGCTGGCGATCTCCCGCGCCTCGTCCGCATGTCCGGCGGCGAGGTGGAAGTAAGCCAGTCTCCAGAGCGTCTGCGGCGACAGAGGGTCCAGTTCAGCTGCCTTTCGCAGGTTGGCGATCGCCTCCGGAAGGCGGCCCAGCGTCGCGAACAAGTCCCCTTGCGAGGCCAGCGCCTCGGCGTTCCCTGGGCTGAGCTCGAGGGCGCGGGCCAGGTCCGCGCGCGCTCCCGCCCAATCGCGGGTCTTGCTCGAGCGGAAGAAGCCGCGCGCCGCGCAGCCGTCGGGCAGGCCGGGAGCGAGCTCCACTGCCCTGTCCGCCGCCGCGAGGGCGCGAGCCACGTCTTGCTGACGGCCCGCCAGGTGCCATCCGATTGCGTCGGCGGACCAGAAGATCGCTTTGGTCAGCATTGCCCAGGCGGGCGCGTAATTCGGGTCCAACTCGACGGCCTTGCGGAACGCCGCTTCGCCCAGCTGGTACGCCTCGGGCGAGCCGCGCATGACGAAGTGCCGCCCGAGCAGGAATTGGGCATAGGCCTCGGGATTGGTGGCGGGCCGCGCCCCGGCCGCAGGCAGCAGCTGCACCTTGAGCGCCGACACGACCGAGCGCGCAATCTCGTCCTGCACCGCGAACACGTCGGTCAGCTTGCGGTCATAGCTCTCTGACCACAGGTGATAGCCGTCTGCCGCGTTGATGAGCTGCGTGTTGATGCGCAGCCGATCGCCGCTCCGCTGCACGCTTCCCTCTAGCACCGTCTTGACGTTGAGCTTCTGGCCGATGGCGCGGAGGTCCTCGCTCTTGCCCTTGAACGAGAACGACGACGTCCGCCCGGCGACGTGAAGGCCGGGGACCTTGGCAAGCAGATTGAGCAGCTCTTCGGCCAGCCCATCGGCGAAATATTCCTGATCCGGGTCGCGGCTCAGGTTCACCAGCGGCAGGACGGCGATGGAGGGCACGGCGGGGATATCCGAGGCGGGGGGAACCGCGTCCAGCGCGGCCCGCACCGCCACTTCGCTGGACGCGGAGGGGGACTGGGGTCTGAAGAACAGGTACCAGGCCACGCCTGGGGCACCCGCCAGCAAGCCAACTCCGGCGAGCACTGCCGCAAGCCGCGGCCCGCCGAGGCCGGGTGCGGGCCCGGTGCGCTCGATGCGACCGGCCTTGACGTCGAATGCCCACGCGAGCGCGACCACAAGCGGAAAACCGAGTGCCAGCGCCACCACCACGTAGGAGAGCACCGCCTCGGGCCAGTGCAGCCCATGCATCACCGGCTCGATGATCTGCAGCACTGCGAACGCTGCGATGCCGTAGGCCACCAGCGCGCGAAAGACGCGGCGGCGGTTCAATTCGGCGAGCAGCGGCAGGGACACGGACGACCGTATCACCGCTTTCGGGCACGCCGGAAGCAGCACGAGCAGCGCGCCATTCCCTGACGGAGGCTGCACATGTCCGATCGAACCCGAGTGATTCAACGAGGGCCTGGCAGAGCGCGAGGCTCAGGCTGCTGCCGCTGGCCCGGCGGCGCGGGGTTGGTGAGCCGAGCTTGGCCTCTGAACTGCGTCCCACAAGTGCTGGTCGACGATGCGTAGCTCAAAGCGCTCGACGACCACCCACTCGGTGCTCGGGCGCTCCTCGAAGCGGCGCTTCTTGGTCAGCGGGTCCCGGTACCAAACGGCCAGCGACGCTTCAGGATCTCGACCACCACCGCATCTGCGCGAGGCGAAAACGCATCCACGACCGTGCGCCCGCGTCTGACAGCGACCGCCCAACTCGCCAACACAAGCAACGCAGTGACGGTCACGTTCTGCCACGATCCTAGCGGCCATTGCCCCCGCCACGAGAACTCGTGTGACGTGAATGGCACGAGGTAAGGGATCGACCATACCGAACCGTCCGGCCCGCCCGATCCGAGCAAGTCGAGCAACAGGTGCAGATGAAACGACAGTAGCGAGAGCACCAGAACTGCCAGCCGTGATCGCGCCAGCGCCACGCAAACGAGAGCTGTCATCGCGGCGCCCCCGACATTGTGCAAGACGAGGTGGTGCCACTTCTGGTACGCGCCGATTCCGCCGATCAGGGATAGGGCGTCGAGATCGGGCGCGAGACCGGCAGCGAGCACCAGCGCGCGATCGCGACGCGTCATCGACGCGGGTCCAGTTTCGGCAAGTAGCCAACTGGCCAGCGCATGCGTCTGCAGGTGCATGCGCGGACTCTACAGCCGCAGTGTGCCCGTTTACAGCGGGAACCCTGCGTAACATCAGTGTACGCGATTCCCCACGGCCTCAAGGTATGTTGAGTCCGTGCTGGTTTGATTCCTTTTGACGGCGCTGTTCCTTCTGACGGCCGTAGGTTCGACTGACCTTCTCTTCCAGTGGACCGATGACCGCCTCTACTGCTCGGAGTTGGTCTACAAGCTGCTGGACCGCGCGGCCGGCGTGCAGGTCGGCAAACTCCAGAAGGCGAGCGACTTCTACCTGTCGAGCCCGGAGGTCCAGAAGAAACTGAAGGAACGCTTCGCAGGCGGAAAAGCGACCTTCAACCCAGACGAGATGATGGTGTCGCCCCAGTCGAAGTTCGAGGACCCAAAGCTCCTCACGGTGTTCGAGAACTAGAAG
>Ga0137409_10006245_pt1 | contig 12378 bp, 8 predicted proteins | sample CZODoug1_16funga_FD_122059 | JGI IMG/M metagenome (GOLD analysis project Ga0137409, IMG submission 122059) | Vadose zone soil fungal communities from Angelo Coast Range Reserve, California, USA - CZODoug1_16fungal (Hybrid Assembly) | ecosystem: Environmental > Terrestrial > Soil > Vadose zone...
CGTCCAGATTTTAGAGCGCGAACGCCTGCAGCATGCTCAGCAGCTCCATGACCTGCTGGATCTGGGCCTGGGTGTCCTGGCTCTGCTGCTCCAGGTCGTGGAGCTGCTGAGCATGCTGCAGGCGTTCGCGCTCTAAAATCTGGACGGTGTCCTGGCTCTGCTTTTCCAACGGAGCGATCTGGTCCTGCAGGACTTGGATGAACTCAACGTCCAACTGAGGTTCGCTCGACTTGATCTGCGCGCGCAAGTCGGCGGTCGTCTGTTGCGGATTGCGCGCCGGCCACGGGCCACCAGCAAGGAGCGCGTTCAGTTCGGCTTCGCGCAGCGTGCCGTCGCGCACGAGCAGGAAGTTGTCGAACAGCACGCCCTCTTCGGCGATCGTCTTGCTGAAGGGCGGCATCGAGCCTGGCGTGCTGCCGCCGATGTCGGCATGGTGACCGCGGGAGGCCACGTAGAACGTGGCCTCCCGCGGCAAGCCGCCGTCATGTCGCCCACCCCCACCCCGCCCCGCCCCCTCGAAGGGGGCGGGCCCATCTAGATAGACGGGCGTCACCACCGTCACGTCGGGCAGGTGCGTGCCGCCGTGGTAGGGGTTGTTGAGCATGTACGCGTCGCCGGGCCGCATCTTCCCGGCGTTCTCGGTGGCGACTACGCGCACGCTTTCGCCCATGGCGCCCAGGTGCACGGGCAGGTGAGGAGCGTTGGCGATAAGGCCGCCCACGGTGTCGAACAGGGCGCACGAGAAATCGAGCCGTTCCTTGATGTTGACCGAGTGCGCCGTGTTGGCGAGCGTCACGCCCATCTGCTCGGCGATGGCCATGAACAGGTTGTTGAAGATTTCCAGCATGACCGGGTCCACTTTCGTGCCGATCGCCTCGCGTTTCGGCCGCGGCACGGCGCGCGTCAGCACCAAGTGATTGAGCGGCGTCACCTGCGCCTGCCATTGCGGCTCGATCACCGTCGTGGCATTGGCTTCTGCGATGACAGCCGGCCCCGATATCGTGTCGCCGGGACGGAGGATGTCGCGGCGGTATACCGGCGCTTCGTGCGGGGCGCCGCCGCTGAACAGGCGCGCCTTGCGATCCGACATCGCCGGGCCGTGCCGCGGAGGCAGGGCGGCGAATGTCTCGCGCACGGGCGCGCCGCTGCCGGTCGCCTCGGCCGACACTGCCTCGACCACCAGCGCGCGGCCAGGCATGAGGAAACTGAAGCGCTGGCGGTAACCCGCTTCGAATTGCCGGACCATCTCCTCCAGCGAGCCGAAATCCACGATGACCGCCGTGTCGGTGCCTTCATAGCGCAGGTGGGCGTGGCGCAAGATGGCGATGCTCTCCTGCGGCACACCCTGGCCGGTCACCTCGTTGCGCGCGTCGCCGGCGAGTTTCGATAGCACGCCTTCGAACTGGGGCATTGCATTGGCTTCGAGCCGCGTTTCGACCGCCTGCTCGCGGATCGCGCTGATGTCGGCAAGACCCATGCCGTAAGCAGAGAGCACGCCGGCGTAGGGGTGAATGAACACGCGCGGGATCGCCAGTGCGTCCGCTACCAGGCAGGCGTGCTGGCCGGCGGCGCCGCCGAAGCAGCACAGGGTGTAGGCGGTGACATCGTGGCCGCGTTCGATCGAAATCTTCTTGATGGCGTTCGCCATGTTGTCCACGGCGATCTTGACGAAGCCTTCCGCGATGGCCTCGGGCGGGCGCGACTTGCCGGTCGCCGCGTGAATCTCCGCGGCCAGCGCGGTGAATTTTTCCCGCACGACGGCGGCATTGAGAGACGCGTTACCGTCGGGTCCGAACACTCGCGGAAAAAAATCTGGTTGAACCTTTCCGAGCAGCACGTTGGCGTCGGTCACGGTCAGTGGCCCGCCCTGACGATAACAGGCCGGTCCCGGGACCGCGCCGGCGGAATCCGGGCCGACCCGGTAGCGCGCACCGTCGAAGTGCAGGATGGAGCCGCCGCCCGCCGCGACCGTGTGGATTGCCATCATCGGCGCGCGCAGCCGCACGCCCGCCACCACGTTGTCGAAAGTGCGCTCGAAAGGGCCGTGGCAATGCGACACGTCGGTGGAGGTGCCGCCCATGTCGAAACCGATGATGCGGTCGAAACCGGCGGCCAGCGCCGTGCGGGCGACGCCGACCACGCCACCGGCCGGGCCGGAGAGCACGCTGTCCTTGCCCTGGAACAGCTGCGCCGATGTGAGCCCGCCGTTCGATTGCATGAACATCAGCGGCACGCCGGGCAGGTCGCGCGCGATGCGCTCGACGTAACGGCGCAGCAGCGGCGAGAGGTAGGCATCCGCCACGGTCGTGTCGCCGCGGGAGACCAGCTTCATCAGCGGGATGACTTCGTGCGAGACCGAGATTTGGATGAAGCCGGCAGCGCGGGCGAGCGCGGCCAGGCGCTGTTCGTGGTCGGGATAGCGGTAGCCATGCATCAATACGATGGCCGCCGCGCGAAAGCCGCGCTTGAAGGCGTCCTCGAAATCACGCCGCGCCCGGGCTTCGTCAAGCGGCTGTAGCACTTCGCCGCGCGCGGCCACGCGCTCGCCCACTTCGTAGACCGCGCCGTAAAGGAGCTCCGGCAGCACGATGCGGCGGTCGAAGATACGCGGGCGGTTCTGGTAGCCGATTCTCAGCTGGTCGCGGAAGCCCTGGGTGATGAACAACGCGGTGGACTCGCCCTTGCGTTCGAGCAGCGCGTTGGTAGCGAGCGTGGTGCCCATCTTGACGGCGGCGATGCGCGCCGCGGGCAGCGCCTCGCCGCGCGGTGTCCCGAGCAGGTCGCTGATGCCGGCGAGCGCCGCATCTTCATAATGGCGTTGGTTCTCCGACAGCAGCTTGTGGGTGACGAGTGCGCCATCGGGCCGCAGCGCGACGATGTCGGTGAAGGTGCCGCCGCGATCGATCCAGAACTGCCAGCGGCAGGGAAGTGAGACTGTTGCAGGCACTGCAACATGATACCAGCGCGGCCGGAGCGCTTACTATAATGCCCGCACCTCGATCGACGGATGATCAGTCCTTTCATCTGTGCGGTACGCGTGCCCTTCGCTACTGCGCCTGGATGGAAGCGCTCTTCACCACTTTGGCTATCTTGGCGATTTCAGACTTGACCATGTTGCCGAATTCTTCAGGCGTGCTGCTGGCGGCTTCCACGCCCAATGCCGAAAAACGCTCCTTGGCTTCGGCGGTATTCAAGAATCTCGCTACTTCCTGGTTGATCCGGCTGATGATGGCGGCGGGTGTTCTGGCCGGTGCAAAAATGCCGGTGCGCGCCGCCATTTCATAGCCGGGCAGGCCCGATGCCGCGACCGTGGGTACGCCGGGATACAGAGCCGAAGGCTCGGTTCCGGTGACGGCGAGAGCTCTTAATCTGCCGGACTTGACGTGCGGCAAGGTCGCTGTCGCCGGCGGGATCATCAACTGCACTCTGTCGGCGATCAGGTCGTTGATCGCCAGTGCGGCGCCTTTATAGGGAACGCTGAGCAGATCGACGCCCGCCATCGCCTTGAATAACTCCGCGGCGAGATACGAGGACGAGCCGGGGCCGGTCGACGCGTAATTGAGCTCGCCCGGCCTGGACTTGGCCAATGCGATCAATTCCTTGATGGACTTTGCCGGCACCGTCGGCGGCACGACGAAGATGCTGGGTGCTACCGCGATCAGGCTGACGGGCGCAAAATCCTTGACCGGGTCGTAGGGTGATTTTTGCACCAGCGGCCCCAGCCAGAAGCCGTTGTTATAAACCAGCAGGGTATAGCCGTTAGGCGCTGCCTTGGCGACGATATCGGGCGCAATGACACCGTTGGGGCGGTTGTCTACGATCAGCGGCTGGCCCAGCCTGGCGGCGATACCCTGAGTCACCAAACGCGCCGCGATGTCGTTATTGCCGCCGGCCTCCGAGCACAGCACGCGTATGGGTTTATCCGGATACCTCTGAGCTGGCGATGGAGTGGCGGCCGCGATCGTGAAAACGCCGGCAATCGTGCATACGGTAGAACGCGCATTCAGCATGAAATCCTCCAGATCGGCACGGCGCTCGACTCTTCGGCCTTGGCGCCAGTCAGCACAGCCTACTCGGGGGCTGACCTTAACTCAATCCTCGGATGTCCATGTATAGTCCCCCGGCTGCAGAGCCGCGGGAGTATGAGTTACCGTTACGGAGGACAACATGAATAAGCCGGCAGAGCACACCGCAAGCAAGGCCGTCGACAGCATACAGCAGCGGCTCACCGAATATGCGTGCGGGCTGCGCTACTCGAGCCTCACGCCGGAGGCCATACAGGCCACCAAAGTGCGGGTGATCGACACCCTGGGCGCGCTGGTTGCGGGGTTTTTCGACGAGCCCTGCCGCATCGCGCGCAACCTTGCGGCACAAATGCCCAACCCGGACGGCGTTACCGTTATCGGCACCCGCATGAAAACCACGCCCGACATGGCCGCCTTCGTTAACGCCACCACCGCGCGCTATGCCGAACTGAACGATACGTACCACATGCCCGGGGTATTCGCCGGCCATCCCAGCGATGTGCTGATGCCGGTCCTCGGCGTAGCCGAGCATGTGCGCGCGAGCGGACGTGATTTCATCAACGCTGCCGCCTTGGCCTATGAAGTGCACCTGCGCGTTGCCGACGCCGTCAAAATACCCGGGTTTGATTACACCAATTTTGTCTGCCTGGGTACTGCTGTAGCGTCGGCCAAGCTGTTGGGGCTTTCCGCGAAGGAACTGTCGCATTGCATATCAATGGCGGTGGTGCCCAACAACATACTGATGCAGGTGCGCACCGGGCATTTGACGATGTTCAAGGCGGTCGCCGCCGGCCAGGCCGGGCGCGCGGGCGTGTTCGCCGCGCTGCTGGCGCGCGCGGGAATGGAAGGCCCGAACCTGCCTTTCGAAGGCAAGGCGGGCTGGTGCGGCCATGTGGTCAGCAAGCGTTTCTCGCTCGATGTCATGGGAGGCAACGGCAATCCGTTCAAAGTGCAGGACACCATGATCAAACCGCGCGCCTCGTGCGGCACCACCATATCGTCGGTACTCGCCGCGGAAAAGATTGCGCCGCTCGGCAACTATCAGGACGTAAAGGAGATCACCGTCGAAGCCTACAAGAAGGTCAAGGACGGCCACGGCACCGGCGCGCACAACTGGAATCCCGATACCCGCGAAACCGCCGACCACAGCGCACCCTATGTGGTCGCCGCGACGCTGCTGGACGGCACCGTCACGCCGCGTTCGTTCAACGATGCGCACCTGCGCGACCCCAGGCTGTATGCCCTGATGCAGAAGATATCGGTAGTGGAGAACGAAGAGTTCACTCGCGCCTATGCGCAGACGCCGGTGAAGCACCGCACGCGGGTCACGGTAGTCACCAATGCGGGGCAACGGCTGACAGGGGAAACCGGCATCGGCGATGACGACGCGGCTAGCCCGATGACCGACGCGCAGATCGTGAAGAAATTCCGCGACCTCACAGAGAATGCGCTGGGCGCGCACAGGGTGCAGGCATTACTCGACCGCCTCTGGCGCCTTGAAGATCTGACCGATGTCGTCGCAATCCCGCAGGCGTTCGTCCTCGACTGAAAGCGGTAGCGTCTTTTCCGGCCTGATCACGCCAGCACGAAGGCGGATGGTATTTGCGCCGTATCGGCCAAATCCTCCAGGTGCCAGAGCTGATGCAGTATCGCGTCCACCCGTTTGGCGCCGAGATAATCCTCGGTCAGACCGCGGAATTTTTCCTCTATCTTGGCATTGGTCTTGGGCGTGGCGAGGTCGTCTTCATCTCCGCCGCTTTCGCCGACCAGACGTTCGTCGCCGGCCGTGACCACGGTGACGCGGGTGCGGTGTTGCTGCGGTATCCGTTCATAAGCCGCGGTGAATTCCTTGTTTTCCACGACTGCAATTTTTGCCAGCAGCGTGCGCAACTCGGGGTTTTGCAGATGCGCGTCGTTGAATGAATGCGGCGTGATGGTGCCGTCCAGCAATGTTGCGGCGACCACATAGGGCACGCTGTGATCGGCGCTCTCCCGGGAATCCGGATGCCAGTGATGCTCGGCCGTACCCATTTCGTCCTTGGCGTAGTTGAAAACTTCGACCGTCACCTGTCGCACGTCTTTCAGATTTCTGAGCGGCGCCACTTTTTCCGCCGCCAGTATCGACGACAAGGTGACTCCGGGGGCGGGACGGTTCTTGATCTGCGAATCCGGTATTCTGAAAGGCGTGCCATTGCCGCCCAGGACTTCGAGCGTAAAGCGGTCGTGGGCGACGTGATCGAACCAGCCCGCTTTGCCTTCGAACGGAAGATTCGGGCCTTCCATCCCCGCACGCGCCAGCAGCGCGGCGAACACGCCGCCGCGGCCCGCCTGGCCCGACGCCGCTGCCTTGAACATCGACAAGTGGCCCAGTCTCACCTGCCGCAAAATGACATTGGGCACCACCGCCATCGAGATGCTGTGCGACAGTTGCGCCTGGCTCAGGCCCAGCAGTTTGCCGCTGGCGACCGCAGTTGCCAGGCAGCACAGGTTGGTATGGTCGAAGTCTTCGTTGTGATAGGCGTCGCACATGCGCAGGTAGATTTCGTATGCCAGTACCACCGCCGTGATGAAATCGCGGCCGCTGGCGCGCACATGTTCGGCCACCGCGAGCACCGGCGTCACGGTGTCGCTGGGGTGGCCCTGATGGCTGCCGGGCCAGTGATAGGTGTCCATCAGTTCGACAAAACGGCCCGTCGTGGCATTTACGAAAGCAGCCATGTCGGGCGTGGTTTTCATGCGGGTGCCGATAACGGTGGCGCCGTGCGGGTTCGGCATTTGTGCCGCAAGGTTGCGGGCGATGCCGGCCGGCTCGCTGAAGAAGCCGCCGATCAGCGCCCCGAGTATGTCGATGATGCGCACCTTGGCGGCGTGGACCGCCTCCGCCGTGAGACTGTCGTAGTTCAGGCTGCAGGCATACTCGGCGATGCGCTGTTGCATACCGTCGACGGCCTTGCTGGTGCCGTGCTGCTGCGGCTGGTTCATATCGCGCTCTCAGTCAACGTGGATGCCGGCATACGAGGCCGGCAGCTGATCTAACTTGTGCCTGCACTGTTGCGCTATCGAAACGGTCAGTCAATATCGTCGCGGTTACATGGTAACTCATTGGATGCCGTTGTATTAGTGCGACTGGGTGCGCGTGTCGTGCATCACGTTGGGTCACGTGAACGTCACGCCGAACCACGTTGGTGCCCGCATCGGCTGCGAACAGCGCAAGCGGTGAAGCATGAAGGAAGAGCGCCCGGTTGCCGTGGCGGATGCCGGACGATCGGCCGAACAGCCTCTTGTTGCGACGCGCAGTGCCGATGGGACTGGCGTACAATGATTTCCGACCGATCAACGCCGTTACGCCGATCCGTATGCAGCACCAGTACGTCGTAGATGCCGAGATCTTGATGAACGCCGCCGAGCAGGTGGACCTCGACCCGGTCGAGTTGAAAGCGGCGCTGGACACGCACCTCTACGCCGAGGGCGTGATCGATGCGGTCAACCAGGCCCGCCAGATCGGGATCACCAACACGCCGACCCTCTTCCTGGCAGGACCCGCATCACCGGCTGGACCTACTACGAGGTGCTCCAGTCGGTCATGGAGCAGCAGTGAATCGGGACGCGGGAAGCGCTCGTCGGCTGATCGATCGGCGTTCGTTCTACGCGTCAATCTGAATTCCCGGCTTCGTGAATGTGATTGGCGCACCCGGAAGGATAAATCTGGGCGCTGGTGCGAGGCCGCTTATTTTTATGCGAGAAGGAGGAACCATGCCCACGATGCGGATTGGCAGTTGCTCGATCGCGTTCGCGCTGCTCGTCGTGAACGGTGCGTACGGCGAGGACTATCCGGTGAGGCCGGTTCGTATCGTCACGTCCGAAGCCGGCGGCGGCAGCGATTTTGTGGCGCGCCTGGTTGCGCAGGGCTTGTCCTTGAGTCTCGGCCAGCCGGTCATTGTCGACAATCGCGTCGGCTCCATCGCGCCTGAAGCCGTGTTGAGGGCAACACCCGATGGCTATACGGTGCTGGTTAGCGGCTCGACCTTCTGGTTGGCACCGTTGCTTCGCAAGACATCCTACGACCCGGTAAAGGACTTCGCGCCGATATCCATGCTGTCGGATTCCCCCAACATACTGGTAGTCCACCCGTCGGTTCCTGCAACGACCGTCAAGGAGCTGATCGTGCTCGCCCGGGCCAGGCCAAAAGGGCTCAATTACGCAGGCACGACCGGCGCTTCCTCACACCTTGCTGCGGAACTGTTCAAATCGATGGCCGGCATCGACATGGTGTACGTGCCCTACAAGGGCACCGGACCGGCGCTCAATGATCTGCTCGGCGGACAGGTGCAGGTGATGTTCGCCGTTACCGCCTCGGTGATGCCGCACGTCAAGTCGGGGCGGCTGCGTGCGGTGGCGGCCACCGGCGCCAAGCCCTCTGCGCTGGTTCCCGATCTGCCTATCGTGGCCGCGACGCTGCCTGGCTTCGAGGTGGGAACGCCTTACGAGATGTTCGCGCCATCGCGAGTGCCTGCGGCCATCATCAAGCGGCTTAACCGCGAAGTCGTGCAGTTACTCGATCAACCCGCCATCAAGGGGAAGTTCTTCAGTGCCGGCGGTGAAGCGGCCGGCGGGTCCCCGGAGCAACTCGCGGCAAAACTCAGGTCCGATATCGATCTGTGGGGCAAAGTCGTCCGCAATGCGGCCCTGCGCGAGTATTGACGATCGCGGTTCCTGGCGCAGGCGATACGGACGCTCGCCGCTTTCATCGCCGCTTCTTGATCTGTGGCATTTCGAAGAGATCAACACCGGCGTCTATGGCCGCCTGTACGTTGATGTCCTTTTGCGCGACCTTCTGCACGCCCGCCAGCACGGCCGCGGCGTGCTTGAACGGCACGAACACCACGCCCGAATCGTCTGCGAGTACCAGGTCCCCGGCGGCGACCTGAACGCCGCCCATGCTGATCGTCCCGTTGATCTCGACGGTATCGTACCGCCACTTGCCCGTAATCGGCGTGGTGCCACGTGCCCACATTGGAAACCCTTCCTTGCGCGCGGCGTCGGGGTCTCGCACGGAACCGTCGACCACCACGGCCGAAAATCCCATGCGATGACAGATCGTCGCTGAGTGACCGCCCAGATTTGACACGCCCATCAATCCCTCGATGACGATGATGTCGCCGCGCCTGGCGATATTGAAGGCGTCGGGCGAGCCGGTGTGGTCTATCTTTTCTGTCGCCTTGCGGTACATGGATTCACGGCTCTTGATGTTACGCACGGTGACGGCCTGGCCGATCGCGCGCGCGCCGGGTATCACCGGCCGCAATACCGAAGACGGGACTGTCGCTTCCAGCCCCATCAGGTCCATCGCATCGGAAACCGGAGCGACCAGGTTTTCGAGCTTGCGGTAACCCTCCATCACCGCTTTCGAAAGCCGAGGGATCTCGAATTGTCGAATCACTTCTCGCGCCACGCGGCCGCTGATTCTCTTCTGTTTTGCCATTACATGGCCCTCCCTGTATGAATGACGTCTGACTCCGCTATTCGCTGCGTATACCCGTGTCCCGGATGACCTTGCCCAATTGCGTCATTTCCGCTTTCACGGCGGATCCGAACTGTTCTGGAGTGCCTGCCACGACTTCCGCGCCCGAATTGAACACCCGTTCCTTCACGTCCGCCCTGTTGAACGCCCGCACGCTCTCCTGGTTCAGGCGATTGATGATGGCCGCGGGCGTTTTGGCCGGCACGAACAGGCCTACGTTATTGGCCGACTCGTAACCCGGCAGGCCGGATGCCGCCACCGTCGGAATGCCAGGCACCAACGGGGTGGGCTGCGCGCTGGTGACCGCTAGCGCGCGCAACCGTCCCGATTTCACATGGGGCATCGCCCCCGTGCCGACCGCGAACATCACTTGCACCTGACCCGCGATCAGATCGTTGAATGCCGGTCCTGCCCCCCTGTAATTGATTCGAGCCAGATCAACGTCCGCCATCGACTTGAATAATTCCGCGGCAAGGTGGGGCGTGGACCCCGAACCGCCGGTCGCATAGTTGAGTGCTCCCGGCCGGGTCTTGGCCAAGGCGATGAGGTCCTTGACCGAGTTTGCCCCCAACGCCGGATGCACGACCAGAATATTGGGCGACGATACCGCGAGCGTGACCGGAGCAAAATCGCGTACCGGGTCCCAGCTCAAACGCCCGTATAAAAACGGCGCCAGCCACAGGGTCGGCCCCGCGACCAGCACGGTATATCCATCGGCCGGCGCTTTTGCCACAATTTCCCCGACGATAATGCCGCTGCCTCGATTGTCGACGATGACCGGCTGGCCCAGCAGGCTGCTCAGCCCCTGCGCAGCGAACCGCGCCGCGAAATCGGCGGCGCCGCCGACCGTGCTGGTGACGATGCGTATGGGTTTGTCTGGATACGCCTGGGCCCAGCCTGTGGAAGCGAACTGTCCGCATGCCGCACCCGCTGCCAGCATCAGCCACGGCGCGCGTGCTGTAAATAACCGTTTCGGCATAAAGGCTCCCTGATCGCGAGCGGCTGAATGCAACATTCCCCGCGACAATGTTTTCGTCATGTTTTCGTCGCCGAAATAAACGCCAGCGTTTCAACGGCGCAACGGTCCGCATCGCTTGCCGCGACGTGATAAGAATCGCCGGGCAGCACCAGCAGCCTGGAATCCGGAATCAGCTGCTGCCATGCGCGCGTGTCTTCCGCCGATCCCAGCGCGCTGCCCTCGGTGCTGATGACCAGTGTCGGGCAGGCGATGCGCGGCAGATCCTGCGAAATATCCGATTGATTGAAGCACGCTATGAAGCTCACCAGCGTGGACGCTGCGGTGCGCCCCATTTGCTTTATCCACCACTCAACACCCTCCCGTGGAAATCCGCTGCCCAGCCGGCCTCCTATGGTTCTGCGGGCCCAGTGCTCGACGCCTTGCGTTTCAAACTCCTGTCCGCGGGCCGCATAAGCCGGGCCCATGTTCCGGCGCGGTCCAGGTACACCAGCCAGCGTCAGCGTGCGCACACGCCCGGGACAGCGTGCGGCCATACGGCGCGCGAAGGTCCCGCCAAGTTTGGCGCCGACCAGATGGAAGCGCTCGATTCCCAGTTTGTCCATCAGGGCCAGGTAATCGTCAACGATGACGTCGATAGCCCACGCATAGTCGCGCGGCATGGGTGTCGATTCTCCGTAGCCGCGCATGTCCGGGCGTATCACGCGAAAGTGACGCGCCAGGTGCGGTACCCATCCGAACCACACCCTGCCGCTCTCGGCGTTGCCGTGCAGCAGCAGCACTGTTGCCGGCTCGCGCCACGGGTCGGTGTAGTCGTCTACCCGATAGTGCATTTCCAGATCGGGTGCGACACGGGCAGTCGGCATCGACGCTCCTCGTGCGGGTTGATCCAGCTCAGCCTGTCCAGACTCGGGCCCGCCGCGCGGCAAAAACGCATTGCGCGACTACTGCGTGAGCAGACTCGCGCCCCGGTCAAGATCGCGTTTCACCCGGTGCGCCCACTGCTCGGCGTCGCCTCCGCTCAGATAGGTCCTGGACTGTTGGGGATGGCCACGGCGCCGGACAATCGACTGCCAGCGCTCGTTATGTAAACTTTAGCTCAAGATTGGGCCACGCTTCGAAATCATGGCGCCCCAGACACGAATCGAACGTGCGACCTGTCCCTTAGGAGGGGACCGCTCTATCCACTGAGCTACCGGGGCGTGGGCGGTATTGTAGCAACTTCGGTCGCTTGTTCGCTTCGTGTCTGGGGCGCCACCCCTCTGATCCGCCGAGGTTTTGCGCTGTTGGTTGATCGAACTACCAGTAAGCCAGTCTACCGAGCCTGTCTGGCATTTCAATGCTTTTCGCCACAATTGAGTGTGGCAGAATTGTGGTGGGCATCAAATGTCCGCTTTGCGTTGTTCCTGGAGATAGATGCCGGACACTTCCTCTCAGATCAAGTCTGAGACATCAAAAGTAAAAGCATCGAACAGTCATACTTGGCACGAATCTGCTCATTCCTCGAACAGGTCGCGCACCCTCATCCTTAAAGCAGTTGCCAAAGTTTCTACCGCATCAAGCGAGGGATTCCCCTTACCCCGCTCAATCCGACTCATATAAGACCGAGCAAATCCGCACCGGTCGGCAAACGCCTCCTGTGACATACCGGCTTTCCTCCGAAGCTCGGTAATTCTCTGTCCGAATTTCTTGCGTAGCGAGGCTCCCACGCCTCGCAATTTGGCCTACTGTATACTGAATGGCCACGCACTAATCGTGACATTTAGATAGGCTGGGAGGGTGATGAAATTACTCGTTAATGGGCACGCAGACTACCCAACCGTGGATGAAACGCTCGTTACCACGGTAATCAGGGG
>Ga0137409_10006247_pt1 | contig 12376 bp, 16 predicted proteins | sample CZODoug1_16funga_FD_122059 | JGI IMG/M metagenome (GOLD analysis project Ga0137409, IMG submission 122059) | Vadose zone soil fungal communities from Angelo Coast Range Reserve, California, USA - CZODoug1_16fungal (Hybrid Assembly) | ecosystem: Environmental > Terrestrial > Soil > Vadose zone...
CGTCCGCTCAATCCTGGCCGGCCGGGATCACTCCGGTTCGCGGTGTCGTGACGAGCGTCTCCGGAAATGTGCTGACGGTGAATTCACAGACCGGTCCCGTGAAGATTCAGCTCGGCAGCCCCTTGAAGGTGTACAAGAGGACTCCGTCTGATCTGAGTCACGTCAACAGCGAATCGTTTGTGGGTGTCACTTCTGTCAAACAGCCCGACGGGTCGGAGCGTGCGACGAACATCAACATCTTCCCCGAAGAGCTGCGCGGCATCGGCGAGGGAAGCTATTTGATGAATCCGGATCCAGGGCAGAGTGCGAGTCGCAGCAGAATGACCAATGGCACCGTAGCTGGTCCTGCCTCGCGCATGACCAATGGAACGGTCAGCACCAAGTCCGGCGCATCGACCCTCTCCGTTCAGTACAGCGGTGGGATGCAGACGATCAGCGTTCCACGCGATGTAAGCGTGACCGCTCTGACCCCCACTGCCGACAAGCTCAAGCCGGGGGACAACGTTTTCGTGCTAGCGAAGACACAAAAGGACGGATCGCTCATCACAACAAGCGTCGTCTCTAATTAGTTGACCGTGATCGACCCCGTCATCCCGGCGTGAATCCTACAGTGGTAGGCATACGTGCCGGCCGTCGGGTAGGTGTGGAGGAAGATCTGTCCGACCGGCAGGCTCGTATCGAACGCGCCACCGTTGTCGGTCACCGTGTGGGCCACCGAACTGCTATTCTGCCAACACACCGTCTGCCCATGAGTAATGGTCGCGGTGTTGGGTGAGAAGCTATTCGAGCTGGCTGTGTTGACATTGGCGTTCGCTCCGCTGCTGCCGCACGAGCTCGCAGGGCTCGTCGAACTTCCACACGCCGACCCCAACAGCGCAACGACTGCAACGACACCGATAATCGCACGCATCCGTCTGCTCCAAGGTGATGAGACTGGATTGGGGGCGTGAGCCGCCCGCTCTCTCCTTCTGAGACCGCTCCCTGTCGTCCTAAGTCACAAAAGCAGGCTAGAAAAGCAGGTTCTTCGCTTCGCGCGCTGGCGCGCGCTTCGCTCAGAATGACAACGCGAGTGTCCTTGTAGGAAGGAGAAAGGAGAGAACCGGAAGCGAGTGTCCGCATTCACAGAGCGGATGTCCTCTTTCCATCTGACAATTGGCTGACAGCAGCCGACCGGGCGCACGTTGCACTCGCGTGCGCGCTGATGCTCCCCCCCGTTCTGCCGCTCCGCTCGGGCAACGCGTGAATCACCAGAGCCCGTCGACGAGTTCGTCAGGTAAGACTTTCCCTACTGACGGACCGGCGGTTTCACCAGGTCGCGCTTCGACGTTGTCCCAGCGCTGACGCGCGTTGATCCGTCGCGCGCCTGTCCACGCGGGCGACGTGTCGAGACAGTGTGACAAACAGCGCTGATCGTTCAGCAAACATCGCATTCGAAACCTGCGACAGTCGGTTCGCACACCGCGCGCATCGATTCATCCATCGCGCGCGCGTCCACAACAGAGGACACGCGCCATCCGAAAACTTCTCGCGTGAGCGCGTCGCGCCGTGGCGCGGATTTCGCATTGCCGTTCGGACGTCGGGAGATGTCAACAGCAGGCACGCGGCCCGACATCGTGCCGAGGAAACGGGGAGAGGAGGATGTTATGGACGCGCGGTTGCGTAGGCGGCTAGAAATGGCCGTGCGGGTTCGGGATTACCTCCGGGCCCACAAGACGGACGGAGTAGCAGAAGGAGCGGCGGTCGCTCGCCTCGAGGAGCTCGTACAACGGGCGGAGGTGCTGGCGGCGCAGCAGCGGGCCGGCATTGTGGCGACGCGAGCGGCCACGGAGATGCGCGCGGAGGTACGGCGCGCGCTCAGGAGCAAGCTGCTCCTGTACCTCTCGGCCGTGGGCGGGGTGGCGGCGAGCGAGAACCTGGAGCTCGCGGCGCAGTTCCGGCTGCCGCGGGTGGGGCCGAATCAGGCGTTCGTCACCATGGCGCGCGGGATGCTGGAGAAGGCCACCGCGCACAAGGAGCTGCTCGTGAAACGCGGCATGTCGGAGACGTTGATCGCCGACATCACCGCGGCGATCGAGGAGTTCGAGCAGACGCTCGAGGCGACGCGGGCGGGCCGGCGCGAGCATGTCGGTGCGAGCGCCGATCTGCGGGCCGTGATGGCCGAGGTCTCCGAGCAGGTGAAGGTGTTGGACGGCGTCGTGCGGTATCGGTTCGGCGACAATGCCGAGCTGATGGGCGCGTGGGCCAGCGTTCACAGCGTGGTGGGTCCGTTCCGGACGCACACGGAGCCGCAGGTGGGTGGTGGGACGCCGAAGGCGGCGTAGTCCTCACCCCCCGACGAAGGGTTGGTTCAACAACGAGGCGCGGCGGGTGAAGGAAGCCTGCCGCGCCTTTTGTTGTGTGAACCGTGCCGGATTGGGTTTCTTCCCGTGCCCTGAAGGGCCGGCTCGGCGAGAGCGCGAGCCCTGAAGGGCTCGATGCGTGCAGGCGCGCGCCTGGAGTTCAGTGCCGAATAGTCATTGTCGCCGCCGGGTCCCGCGAGCACCGAGATCGCTGGCCTGGTCGCACACGACGCGCTATCGACGCCCTCCACGACCACTGCGCGCGTTCGAAGGTTTGGGACCACTTCGGGGCACATCGAAGAGTTGGGTTGTGATTGTGATTTCTCGCCCGGGCTCGGACGGTTTGACAAGGATGTAGCGATGATCTCCATGAGCATCCGGACCGAGGTATTTCTTGAACTCCGTGCGCGCCTGCATCACCGCATGCATCTTGCTGGCAACCGCCTGAGAGTCCCTGTTCTGATTGAAGATGAATAGGGCGCATTTTGAGTCTCTCCACGTTAGGTATCCTAGCAACTGGTCAATGGCGTCCTGAAACGACTGTTCGCCATCCCAGAACTTGCACTCCGCGACAAAGATGTTCTTGTCCTGGACGCGAATCAGAATATCCGTCTTGCCGCTCGCGTTGAACGTCTCGCCAGTGGCGCTTCCCTCGTAATGCCCATTCAGATGCAGCAAGAACTGGTTTCGAATGTCCTCTTCGTCCATCATTGCGAAGGATATCGGTGCTCTCTCCATAGCTAAACCCAAGCTCTTGGTAACGCCGAGGATGTATTCGTAGTCATCCAGCCTGAGGAAGTGCTCGCCCTTGTATGACTGGGTCTCCACCGAAGGCAGTGCACGCGGAGAGGGCCGACGGGTTAGAGGCATCGCGTAGGCCGGTGGTGTGGCGGTTCGCTTCAACGGCACCCCAAGTCCTTCGACAACGCTAGTAGTGCTGCGCGCCTGTTGAATACGCAGATCCAATGCTGCCCGTATCACCGCGGGTATTCTTGCGTTGTATTCGGTCACCTGTTCCCGCGCCGCCTCGACGGCCTGCTGAAGTGCCCTCTTGTCCTTGTCGATCTGTGCTTTCAGGCGGTCCGACGCCGGCGGTGAATCATCGGGAAAGTGCTGATAGAATGAAATGTGATCGTCACGGATATCGACCTTGGGCAGGCTAATTGTCGCGAAAGCCCACGGGCGGTATCGCCACAGCTCGCGCGTGCCCTCATAGGGAATATCAAATCGTAATAGCGTGCCTCGGACGTAGGGGTCATCCCCGGGCATCACAGCGCGCTCGAAAGGATTGATCTCCACCTCTACCGCTGTTTGTGACCCCAACGTGATCTGATCTAAATGCAGGACAAGAGGGACGAGGCGCGCTTCGTCAACGAAATGATTCTCCAGCTCGGTGAGCGAGGCTTTCAACATGTAATCCGTACCGAGCCCTCTGATCTTTTGGAGAACCGTTTCGAGATAGCCTTCCACAAAATCGCTCAGTTGAGCGTTGGAGAACGGATGATGCGACATCGCTTCTAACCTAGCTCGCGTTAGGCCCGAAGTAGCGGGCCATTTCGTCATAGGCCCTGATGGCGCGGTCCGGGGAATTGTGCAGCAGCTCGGTATGTGCAATATCGAGTGCGCGCACGATGCGGAGCACCAGCCGCCACGATCCCCAGTGTCTCAAGTCCGCCACGAACATGGAATTAAAGAGACCGTGCTTGACGAACACGACGACCTTCTGATGCCAGTGAGCCACGAGCCGGCGTTGGCTGTTCAGATAGGCATCCTCGTCATGCTGAGCCTCTGTATCCGCATCCGTTTGGATCGACAGGTCATAGTTGAGGCGGGCTGCCCAACTCTGCGCGGCCTCTCTGAGCGCTTCGTCCCCCTCGTCATGCTCGCGCCCCCATTGGTCGAGAGTCTCCAACGCATCGGACATCTCGGGCTGACTGTACTCCGTGATGAGAGCGCGGAATAGCTCCGCTTGAGACAGTTGGCCCTCGGCGATCCGATGCGTGAGGTAGACGTACACGGCGGTCAGACCTACCAGGACCAAAGTCGCGAATGCTGTTACGGCTCCCGCATTCGCATTCAGCCACGTAATCACGGATGTGCCCTTACTCTGTGTGGTAGATTTGGTCCACAATAACGGCCCTCTGTCGTCGAGCGCCAGGTACACCGCTAGGTGTTATTCTACGGCTCGATGTCAGAACTGACCGTCCCCCGAGAATCGACCGTTCGAAAGCTCTTCGCGTTGTCGCGGAATCGTTGTGCTTTTCCAGAGTGCGAAACCGACATCGTAGATCGCACCACCACCACGATTCTCGGCGAGGTATGTCACATCCGAGCCCAGAACGAGGGTGGCCCTCGCTTTGATCCTGGGCAGACTTCGGAGGAACGTCATTCGTTAGCAAATCTCGTATTGATGTGTGGAGTGCATCACAAGATCATCGATGCAGAAGAGAACCTTTCCGTCTATTCGGTCGAGCGGCTGCTGGAGATAAAGGCCCAGCACGAGGCGCTTGCCAAAGCTGCCGAGTCCGAACCCCCACTTTCGGCAGAGGTCGTAACGGCCTTGGTCGAAACGGTTCGCTCTGCACAGGTCCCCACGACTCACATGGATTTTCGAGGGGCATTCTTCAACGCCGGTGGACACGGCGGCGGACCAGGGGGCGGAGGCGGCGGCGGAGGGATCATTCACATTGTGGGTGTCACACCTGCTGGCTTCCGTGAGAAAGTTGAACTCGACGGCAAGTCCGGCGATTTCCCCGGTGGAGGTGGAGGAGGCGGGGGCGCAATGGTTTTCTCGGGTCGTCTCGCGTCCGAGGACGATCTCAAGAGTGGACTCCGCGTTAGTGGCTTCTTCTTCGCTAATGCGATCGAGTTAGCGAATAACCTCCTTTATGCTTTGGGGATCGGGTGGGAGAGTTTCAGCGTCGCAGCTCTGCCTCAGGACGTGCGTATTAACGTGGCCGGCATCATCGACACCGGGACAATGGTGACGAATACGCTCCTTGCACTGGCCATTGTAGTCGAGGACCCATCGGGAGATGTCGCAGTGAGCAACTCTTTTGATCTCGGCATCGCCGATGTGATGCGACCGATAATGAGGCAATGCTTCTGGAGAAACGTTGGGTTGCGGATAACGAAACCAGGCGTTTGGACGTTCACTCTGCGCTCAGGAGATATCGAACTTGCCAAAACAGTTCTTGAGTTCAAGGTAACGGGCTAAGCACTGCACCTTGTCATTCATACGCCTGCTCGACGGACTCGTGCGCTATGGATTCGGTGCTAACGCCGAGCTGATGCGAGCGTGGGCGAGCGCGCGCAATGGGGGGGCCGTTCCGGTCGAAGGCCGAGCCCCCGGCGGGTAAGTGTGACGCCGGCGATCTCAAGGCGGCGGCACGATGGCGGCGCCGGTGGTTTGGAGAAGGAAAGGCGCGGTGGGTGGATTCACCTACCGCGCCTCATTCCAACAGGCCAGCCCGACCCCTGTGCCGCTAGCGCCGTCGGAGCGCCAGGGCTGTTGCCAATGCGCCGATCCCTAGAAGGCCGAATGCCTCTACCGAGCGCTCCCGTTGGATTTGTGCCATTGTCGCGCCGCGCAGCATTCGCAACACGTCGACCATTGACGGGCGCGAATGGGGAGCCGGATTGCAGACGTGGACGATGACTTCACGAATTTGGGTCGGCACGTGGTAGTAACCGATGAGCAGGTCGAGACGATGCCCGTCCCGCGGCTGAACACCGGTAGCAAGGTGAAAGAGCGTAGCACCGTAGGAATACGCGTCAGCGGCCGTTGAAATAGGACGGCCAGCCTTCACTTCGGGTGCCCAATAGCCGGGCGTTCCTCCACAATTCTGCGAGAGGATCATGGTGCAGCCCCAGCCGTTTCCAAGCGGGTCTGCGAGGTGCCAATGCTTCGCCCCAAGCAGAATATTCTCGGGCTTAATATCTCCATGAGCGATGCCGGCCCCATGCATGCGTTTAAGCGCCTGAGCAAGTTCGACAGCCAGGAAAGTGAGTTGACCGCCCGACAAGGCACCAATCCACCGCCTGGCGGAGCCGTCCGGCATATAAGACATGAGATAGAAAAGTGGCTCGGGCCTCGGGTCACGCCCGATGAATCGAACGATGCCAGCGAGATTCTTTGCCACTATCCTGACTTCGCGAGCAAACCAGCGCCGCGCGCTAGCGTTTTGGTAGTCCCTCAGATACTTGGCGACGATTGTCTCACCAGTGTCGCGACGACGCGCGAGCCATAAATCAGCGTTACCTCCCGAACGCAACAGTCCGACATGGTCAAAGTAGATCACCTGTAGGCCCTCCCTCGTCGTCCGTATGCCAACTTGAACAAAGTGTATAGAAAGATCCCGCGCTCATTGTTTGATGCGCGGACAATTGCATTCGGACGGACACCGGCCTTTAAGGCCGCTTGGATGGCTTGGTACAGGTCTTGGGACGATCCCGTCGGGCTCGAATGCCCTGCCTCCCAGCGATTCACGCTCGCGAAAGAGACACCAAGGAGCCGCGCCATTTGCTCCTGAGACAATTCAAGAGCACGACGAACGTTTGTCAGTTCAGCACCCGCAAGCATGCTTACATGCTATAGGCGGCCCGCGGGGCTGTCAACAGTTGTTATAGCAACTGTTATACCAGTGCGGTGCTACACGAGGTCCCGTTCTCCGTTAAGAACGGCGAAAGAATCCCTTCAATGCACCTTCGCCTTCGATTGCACGCCCCTCCCTCACCAAGCTTCGGCACGCTCCGAGGACTGACCAAGGAAGCGCGTGTGGAATTCTTTCCGTTACGGTCTCGACGCTTTCTAGTTGGCTCGTCGACAGAGCATCTAATACTTCATCGAGCTTTAGGTCAAACGCTTCTCTCCACAGCTCGTCGTCAGGCTCGCGGTCCCTCGTCAAACCGAAGAGGAAGATACGACCTCGTGAAATGATGAAATGGCTTTCACAACCGGAGTCACGCCAGACCGAGGGAAAAAGAGTTATCACATTGCCATTCCGGTACAAGCGCCAGGCTTTGCCAGCTTGTCGATCGAGATTGATCGCGAGCACTTCGCCGCATCCATCTGGGCACTTAAGAACGAGCAAACGAGGCCGTGCACGTTCTACCACCACGACGTCGCCCGGCTGATCGATCAGTACACTGGCATCGCTACGACTTTCCACGATTCCTTTTAGATTGGCCCTCAAGACTCGCATCAGAGCGTTAATTCCAGGCGGTATTGAGGAGAGATCCCGCCGTTACCAGAGCGAACGCTCGCCGGTATTCGTCACCGCCCGAGTTCTTGTCGCTGCGACCAGCCATATAAAGCAATCGATATGCCAGGACGGTTGCATATTGACCGGCCGTTCTCTCTTGCGGCAGAGCATGCGTCCGAATTTGACGAACACAGTCCACGATCCAGTGAAACGCGTCTCGGGGGTCACTCTTTAAAGTAGCTTTCCGAAAAGTATCGCTCACGTACAGACCTCCCGCCGTTCTTTTCCAAGCTTCATGATCAAAGGGTACGCTCAGCCCAGCCGCTCGAAATACAATGCTCGCCTCTAGCGCTGCGGCATCAGCAAGCGTTGGTCCCAGGCCTGTGCGAAAGAAGTCGATTAGAATCGCGTCGGAACCTCGGACTCGCACGTTATCAGTATGCAGGTCGCCGTGGATGGGCCCACGAAGCCACTCTTCGTCAAGTGGCCTGCTCTCGATCCTTGCTTGAAGTTCTTCAAGACTCAGGACGCCGCCCATCTCCTTTGCGAGATTAAGCCGCTCTTCAGAGATCAGTCGCGGCGCCCCCATAGAATCCCTCAACGCCCTGTATAAGGAGCCCCGCACAGGTTCACTTCGATCCTGCCATTCTCTCATCGTTCGATCGAAAAGCGTTCGGATAATTCCCGACCCCCGACCTGTAACCGCACAGGTGCTCAGACTTTCGGAATGATCCACGAAGTCGCCCACCAAAATTCCGAGCCGCGCACCAATTTCGCACCGCCCCCAATCCAACCTGGGAGCTAAGTGAAACGGAATCTGATGTCGCACAAAGTCCTCATAGTTACGCCATTCTTTTATGATCGGGGCTCGCGCGCCGACTTTCGCGAAGAATGGAATAATGCGCGGACTTAGACCCAACTCGAGCACTTCTGGCCTCGGCGTTGCTCGCGCTATGAAGGTCTTGGCCCCCGATTTTCCCTCATCGATTCTGCTCAAGTGAACAGTAAAGCAGTCATGGAAGCTTCTACGCAGCAGAAGCCTCTCCTTTTTGCAGAGGTCCGTTCCTACGGCCCCGGTTATATCGAAAACGCCTGAGGTATCTGCTGCTGGCACGTATCTAGGCGCATACTGCGCGATTTCCGCCGCGAGGACCATTCCAGAGGTGTATTCAGCTGGATAAATCCGAACATGTGGCAACGGGAGATCGGACGCGACTGTGGGCTTGGCCTTTTGCTGACCGTCAAACACCCGCTGCGGTTCCGTGAGTGCCACGTAGGGGATATTACGTTTCGCCAGGGTTGACCTGATCCTAGTTTCAGTGTCGCCGCTGCTGGCCAGTATGAATACCAGGCAGCCGTGATCCAGCAGCCGTGCAGCAGAACTTCGAATAACGGGAACAAGGTCTTCGGCGTTTACTTCGTTAGGCGTGAACACCAACGCCGCGGCCGAACTTACAAGGTCATACGGCAGCTCTGGGGCGCCTTTGAGCTCGTCACTGAGGAAACTGTGTGCAGAAAGCTGATCCTTCGCTTGAGCCAGCGCGGGAGCTCCTAACCAGAACACCTTTGAGCGATTACGCGACTGGAGTCGTCGGATTGGCACGCGTCAAGTCTCAGTCCTGCCTGGCCATCAAGGGCGTGGTATCACCGCGGGCGAGCGCTCCGGATCTCGAACAAATGAAACAATCCGCCTGCGGCACAGCGGCAACACTTCGCAGAGTGCTCGAAAGAGCGTTGTAGATCAGATGTCGAGCTGTGCCTGGGAACGGTGTGGCGACCGCAAGTAGCATCGTTATGGCCAGAGACGCCACAGTACCATTCAGGGACACCACCGCTGGAGCCGGCTCCAACGCGCCCACGATATATGGATCCGCGCGGCGCTCTAACGGCGTCATCATGTCGCGGCGTACTTGATCAGGATCCAACAGGCCACTACACGTAAAACACGGTAGCCCGGGAGCCAATAACTGCACGCGCCCAAACACATGCCGGACTAGGCCACTATCTACTACTATTGTGCTCCCCATATCTATGCATGGAACCAAGTACTGGTAGGCGATCTGTTGAAGCACCGCTCGGCTTCCGTGAGAATCCGTGCATCCAAAGAGCACATCTAGATCTCCCAGCCTTCTAGCAATCCTTGCGCGCATCACATCCCCGACAAGCTCCTCAACCGTCGCCCGGGGCTGAATCGAAATGATTCCCTTCTTCGCTACCGCGGTCTTGGACTTCCCGACATCCGCCGCGCTCGCTCCAATCAGGCGGTTGAGATTCGTGGGTTCGACTGTATCAGAGTCCAATACCAGAAAGTTCTCAACGCCCAAATGGGCCAACTCCTGGACGATGAAGGACCCTGTGCCACCAACTCCCACAACCCCTACTCGGAGCTGACTCAACGAACGCTGACCAGCGGCTCCCAAAGCTCTAATCTGTCGATCATGCGCCGCTAACAGTTCTGCCGAGGGAGAGGAGTCTGGATCGTAAAGCAGTCGCCTTTTCTCACCCACCTCAACAACGCGCACCGGTTGAACCGTGCCTAGCACCCTCGCGCAGACGCCTCCTTTACTGAGAACCAGCGCAGCGTGGCTACGCCCAGGGAGGCGCCGCTGTAAGAACTCCGCTAGCCGTTTCTCTCCGTGATCGTCGATACTCGAAAAGGCAGGAGGGGCAGACCCAGGGTGGCTGTGCACGAAGACAAGACCCTGATCTCGAGAACGCGCTTTCTTTGTGACGGTCGCAACAAACGAGGGAGTAAGCTCCGCCTCAAGGGGACCACGGCGAGAGTAGTCCGATTCCCTGGGCACCACAAAGTCCTGGACGAGCAGTCGCGTGTCAGCAAGTACGCGCTCGACCGGATTTGTGAACAGCACGACACAGCCTTCCTGGCTTTGAACAAAGAGACTGGTAGAGAAACTCGCCAAATCTGGAGATTGGAGGACAAGCTCTATCATCGCGGAGGATCGAGACGCTGCTCGATCACTTTGAGGTAGCTGCTTAATGTGTGTCTATTCGGATCCCATGACTGCAGATGCCAAGAAAACCAAGTGGCGGCACGAGCCACTTCAGGGATTGGATTCTGATCGTTTGTGTTTTGAGGAGTTCGTCCCCCACCGAAGCGAAGTGCAACTGGTTCGACCCAAAAGCAATCGGGTTGGGCCGCTGGGAAAGCTGGAGGAGCTATGAAGAGAATAGTTGCCCGCTCAGAATCCCAACCCTTGGGCAGTTCATAGTCCGCTACTTCAATGAGGAAGGCCCCGCTTGGGAGCCTACGAGCGTCTACGCGTTGTCCGAAGCGTGCTCTCTCCTCCTTAAAAAGTCTTATCTGTTCATCGATCGTAATCGCCATTCACCAACCGAATGTCGCAGGCGGCACGGTGTAAAACTTTCGGACTCCGTGGCCCTTTGGATCAAGCGAAATGGCCTCGCTGTCTGAAACGAGTGTGTCCGGAGCGTCCCCCGGGTTCTCCATGTAGAGCTGATAGGCCGGATTGAAGTTAGGAAGCCGCGCTTTGATTTGCGCGCCCGTTAAACTGTCTTCGTCCGTGTCGTACTTCGCTCCGTCCACAAAGTAATGAAACTTCGCCATAAGTGTCCTTGACCAGTCGCTTGTTTAACTGCGATGACAGAGTGCCTGTGTAGATGAACGATGCTATGACGATTGATATAGGGCCAATCGTCACATTGGTAAACCTAACACCTAGTACCTCATCCTCGGACATCACTGATCGTTTCGCTCTTGCCGTCATTCATAACGGGATCGTAACAGCCCGGCGAGATGCGATCCTAAGCGACGCCGCGGAGCGAAGGACCTGGTCTTCAGGAGCGCGGCAGGCGACCGCGACCGTGGTCCCAAGTGTCGCCAAAGAGACCGCCTATGTAGCGAAGGGATCTGGCTCTTACCGCGGTCGACGGATCACCCGCCCCGGAAACACCCCCATCGCCGCCCTCACGCCCGTCGCCGTGAGGTCCGGTTCCTTGGGAGTGGCCCGGTCCTCGAGGCTCACGAGTGGGAGACGGTGGAGTACGTGGCCGACGCGGTGACGGCGGGACGGAAGAAGGCGCTGATCATCCTGAGGCACATTCCGTCAGAGCAGGACGGGGTGGAGGAGTTTGCGCGCTGGCTCGGCACCTTCGTAAAGGAGGTGCCGGTGACGCTCGTGCCGACGGCGGATCCGTTCCGGGCGCCGAGATAGAACCCGTCCTGAGGCGGGAGAATCGGAGGCGGGTGCCCGCTGCCGAACCCAGGTCAGAGCGGCACGAGGCCTTTGCGAACGCCGAGTGAGACGGCTTCGGTGCGCGAGCGGACGTCGAGTTTTTCGAGCACGGCGGCGAGATGGTACTTGACCGTGTGCGTGGTGATACGCAAGTCCGCGGCGATTTCTTTGTTGCTCAAGCCCCGGGCGACGAGCCGCAGCACCTCGAGCTCACGAGCGGTGAGCGCGGCACCCGCCTGCAGGGCCACGCCTGGCGCCGCCGTCGAGACAACGCGCTCGCTCACCACCAGGTCGGCGTCCTCGGCGGTCCCGACGAGCGCGACCTCCCCGTCAGCCCGGAGCAACGCGGCCATACGGCGGCGCGTCACGGCGTTGGAGAGATCGAGGTACACGCGAAGCTTCATTACGCTTTCGAAAGGAGTCGTTCCAAATCGGGTGCTGGAACGGCGAGCGCCAGCCCAGAGACGACCATCGCCGCCACACCGATGACATTTCCTTCTACATCGGCAATCGGGCCGCCGGAGTTCCCGGGCGCCAGTCTCACGTCCGCCTGGACCCAGGGAATGAACGGGCTCCTGCCCCGCCTCGGCCGCCGCTCCGCCATTCCAAACCCAGGCGG
>Ga0137409_10005540_pt1 | contig 12375 bp, 10 predicted proteins | sample CZODoug1_16funga_FD_122059 | JGI IMG/M metagenome (GOLD analysis project Ga0137409, IMG submission 122059) | Vadose zone soil fungal communities from Angelo Coast Range Reserve, California, USA - CZODoug1_16fungal (Hybrid Assembly) | ecosystem: Environmental > Terrestrial > Soil > Vadose zone...
CGCCCGGGCGCCGCGGCTCTCGGCGCTGTGGCTCGGCTCGTCGCTACCGCCGCAGCGGAGCACGCGTTCGAGGGGCGGCCGCAGCCGTCACGCGTATCGCATGGGCCAAAGTGAGACCGAGCGTGCCGCGCCGCCGTTCTTCCGGCGCCCTACGTTAGGTCGGCGAGGCGGGCGAGTTGCTGCTCGAGTTGGGCGGTGCGTTGCTCGAAGTCGGCGACGCGCGCGTTTTCCTTTGCCACGACGTCTGGCGGGGCGTTTGCGACGAAGCTCTGGTTTTCGAGCTTGCGGCGGCTTTTGGCGAGGTCGTCGCGGGTGCGGGCGAGCTGCTTGCCCAGGCGGTCGCGCTCGGCCGCAACGTCGATGAGACCCGCGAGAGGCACGAGGATCCGCATGCCGCCGAGCAGCGCCGTGGCCGCGCCCTTGACTGCGGCGCCGGGCGCGAGCATCTCGATGCGCTCGATGCCGGCGAGACGCGTGAGCTGTGCGCGGTGACGGTCGACGCGCTCGTCGTCGAGCGCCGTCGCATCCGCGAGCTGCACGGTCAACGCGGTCGAGCGGGGCAGGTTCGAGTCCCCGCGAATCTGCCTGATGCCCACGACGAAGGTCTTCAGCCACTCGACCTCAGCCTCCGCCTCGGCATCGTAAGCAGCGTCACCTTCGACGGGGAACGGCTCGAGCATCACGGTCTTGCTATCGCGTCCGGTTTGCCGGCACAGCTCGAGCCAGAGCTCTTCCGTCACGAACGGGATCAACGGATGCAGGAGCTTCAGGAGCGCGCCGAGCGCTGCGACCAGGGTCTGTTGCGTGCCGCGCTTGCGCGCGGGGTCGGCGCCCGGGTCGGTGAGAACCGCTTTGGCGAGCTCGAGGTACCAGTCGCAGAGCTCGTGCCACGCAAAGTCGTAGAGCACCTGCGCGACCAAGTCGAGCCGATAGGTCGCGTAGCTCGCGTGCACCTCGCGGATCACGCCGTGCAGCCGCGACAGGATCCAACGGTCGGCGACGCTGAGCGTGGCGGCGCCGTCCGGCGTTCCGCCGAGCTGGCTCAGCACGTAGGCCGACGCGTTCCAGAGCTTGTTGCAGAAGCGGTGATAGCCCTCGGCGCGCGCAAGGTCGAAGCGTGCGTCGCGGCCGGTCGTGGCGAGCGACGCGAACGTGAGTCGCAGCGCGTCGGTGCCGACGCCTTCGATGCCGTTCGGGAATTCCTTGCGCGTCACGCGCTCGATGCCGGCTTGGAGGTGCGCCTGCATGAGGCCTTCGGTGCGCTTCTTGAGCAGCGTCTCGAGGTCGACGCCGTCGATGAGATCGAGCGGGTCGAGAACGTTGCCCTTCGACTTCGACATCTTCTGGCCTTCGTGATCGCGGACCAGCGCGTGGATGTAGACCTCGCGGAATGGCACGTCGCCCGCGAACTTCATGCCGAGCATGATCATGCGGGCGACCCAGAAGAAGATGATGTCGAAGCTCGTGACGAGAACGTTCGTGGGATAGAAGGTCGCGAGTGCGTCGGTTTTGTCGGGCCACCCGAGAGTGGAGAAGGGCCAGAGCGCCGACGAGAACCAAGTGTCGAGCACGTCCTCGTCTTGGCGCAGCCGAACGCTGGCGCCGAGCCCGTGCTTGGCGCGCACCTCCTGCTCGTCGCGCGCGACGTACGCGTTGCCGCGCTCGTCGTACCACGCCGGGATGCGGTGTCCCCACCAGAGTTGGCGCGAGATGCACCAGTCCTGGATGTTGTGCATCCATTCGAAGTAGGTCTTCGTCCAGCCCTCCGGCACGAAGCGCACGCGGCCGTCCTCGACGGCGGCTATCGCCGGCTCGGCCAGCGGCTTCGTGCGCACGTACCACTGGTCCGTGAGCAGCGGCTCGATGACCACGCCGCTGCGGTCGCCGCGCGGGATCATCGAGACGTGGTCCTCGGTCTTCTCGAGCAGGCCCGCAGCGGCGAGGTCCTCGAGCACCCGTTCCCGCGCGACGAACCGGTCGAGGCCGCGATAGCGCGGCGGGGCCGCGTCGTTCAAATGCGCCGCCTCGTCGAGCACGCTCACGAGCGGCAGATTGTGGCGCAGGCCGACCTCGTAGTCGTTGAAATCGTGCGCCGGCGTGATCTTGAGGACGCCGGTGCCGAACTCACGGTCGACGTACTCGTCGGCGATGATCGGGATCAGCCGGTCCGCGAGCGGCAGGCGCACGTGCTTGCCGACCCACTGCTTGTAGCGCTCGTCCTCGGGGTGCACGGCGACTGCGGTGTCGCCGAGCATCGTCTCGGGCCGCGTGGTCGCGACGACGACGTACGCGCCCTCGATGCCTCCTTCGATCGGATAACGCAGGTGCCAGAGCTTGCCGCGCTCCTCGGTCGACAGCACCTCGAGATCCGAGACCGCGGTCCGGAGCACCGGATCCCAGTTCACGAGACGTTTGCCTCGGTAGATCAGGCCCTCGTCGTGAAGGCGAACGAATACCTCCACGACGGCGCGCGACAGCTCCGCGTCCATCGTGAACCGCTCGCGCGACCAGTCGACCGACGCGCCGAGCCGGCGCATTTGCCGCACGATCGTGTTGCCGGAGCGCTCCTTCCACTGCCAGACGCGCTCGAGGAAACGCTCGCGACCGAGCTCCTTGCGCGACGTGCCCTCGCGCTCGAGCAGCCGCTCCACGACCATCTGCGTCGCGATGCCGGCGTGATCGGTGCCTGGTTGCCACAGAGCGTTCCTGCCGCGCATCCGGTGATAGCGCGTCAGCGCGTCCATGATCGTGTCCTGGAGCGCGTGGCCCATGTGCAGCGTGCCCGTCACGTTCGGCGGCGGAATCACGATGCAGTACGGCTCGCCCTGGCCGGACGGTGCAAACCAGCCGGCGGACTCCCAGCGCTCGTAGTGTCGAGCTTCGATCTCCTCGGGACGGTATTCCTTCTTCACGCCTGTCCTTGGTGGTTGGTCATGTGCATCCGACTACGCGGCGCGGTGCCGGCGCATCGTGACGCGATCTTCAGACCTGATGAGTGTTGAGCTTGTAGCCGCGGTCGCGATAGAAGCGATAGCGGTCGCGGCTCTGCTCGCGCCGCGCCGTGTTGCCGTCGACGATCTCGGCGACGCGCTCGTAACGGCTGAAGAACTCCGGCACTTCCGGCGCGAGGTTGATCAACAGGTTCCAGCGCTCGCCGACCGGCTGTTGCTGGACGCCGATCAGCACCGGCTCGGCGGGCGGCGCGTCGGGCGCGCTGCGCACGACCTTGTGCGGGATGAAGCTGCCTTGGATCACCGTCCACAGCAGCCCGTCGAGCAGCCCCGCCTCGGTGTCCGACGTTGCGTTGACGAACACGTGCTGACTCCGTTGCATCGCCTGGTCGCACAGCCGACAGGCGACCTTCAGCCGCGCTTCTTCCGAGTCGCCATCCGCCACATAGAAGTCGATCTCGGTCACTGCCGCTCGGAGCTCAGGAGGAAGTCGACGAGCAGCGGCACGGGCCGGCCCGTGGCGCCCTTGTGCGAGTTCGCGCGCCAGGCCACGCCGGCGATGTCGAGATGCGCCCAGCGCAAGCCCTCGGTGAACCGCGCCAGGAAGTTGGCGGCGACGCTCGCGCCGCCGTCGCGCGTGCCGGAGTTCGCGAAGTCGGCGAAGTTGCTGCGCAGCGTCTCGCCGTACTCCTCGTGAACCGGCATGCGCCACGCCAAATCGAGCGCGCGGTCGCCCGCCGCGACGAGCTCCGCCGCGAGCTTGTCGTCGGGGCTGAAGACGCCGGTGTAAACGTGGCCGAGCGCCACGACGGCTGCGCCCGTGAGCGTCGCGACGTCGATCAGGCAGCGCGGCTTGTAGCGGCGCGCATAGGTGATCGCGTCGCAGAGGATCAGGCGCCCCTCGGCGTCGGTGTTGATGATCTCGATGGTCTGTCCCGACATGCTCTTCACGATGTCGCCGGGAACCGTGGCCCGTCCGCCCGGCATGTTCTCGCACGCGGGGATCACACCGACGACGTTGCATGCGGGCGCGAGCTCGCCGATTGCGGCGAGCGCGCCGAGCACGCTGCCGGCGCCGCACATGTCGAACTTCATCTCGTCCATCTTGGGCGGCGGCTTGAGCGAGATGCCGCCCGTGTCGAACGTGACGCCCTTGCCGCAGAGCGCGATCGGGGCGACCTTCGACGGGGCGCCGCGATACTCGAGCACGATGAGCCGCGCGGGCTCCTCGGCGCCCTGCGTGACCGACAGCAGCGCGCCCATGCCGAGGCGCTTCATCTCGACCTCGGTGAGCACCTTGACGTGCATGCGCGGGAATTTCTTCGCGAGACCGCGTGCGACGTCCGCGAGATGCGACGGCGTGCATACGTTCGGCGGCCGGTTGCCGAGATCTCGCGCGAGGTCGCTGCCGTTTGCGATCGCGAGACCCACCTTGACGCCGCGGCGTACGTCCGCGAGATTCGTGCCGCGCGGAAACGCGATGCCGATGCGCGCGAGCTTCGAGCCCGGGTCGGTGCGGCTCTTGAGCTCGTCGAAGCGATAGAGCGCCGCTCGTGTGATCTCGACGGTCTGCCGCGCGGCCTGGTAGGGCACGACTTCGGACGCGGTCGAATAGCCGAGATAGCTGATGGCTTCCTTGGTGCCCGTGCCGCGCAGCGCGTTGACGGCTGCTGCGACGCCGATCGCGAACCGCTTCGCGCTGAAGTCGTCGGCGTTGCCGCAACCGACGAGCAGCCAACGCGTCGCGGCCGTGCCTTGCGTGCGATGGATCAAAGCGGCGGCGCCGAGGCGGCCGGACGCGTCGCCATTGCGGACGAGCTGCTTGATCAAGCCGCGGGCCGCTGTGTCGAGCTCTTTGGTGGCGCCCCGCAGCTGACCGTCGTCGAAGACCGGCAGGATCGCGCATTCGGTGCGCTGACTCGCCGGCGCGCCCGTCTTGACGGGAAACTCCATCCTCAATCTCCTTCGGTCTCTGCTCGCGCCGATTGCGACAGCGGCGGACGAGACGATCGCGGCTGTTCGGCCGCGCTGTGCTATCGTGTTGGAATACCGTGGAAAAATCGCAGTTTAGTGGATTCGATCCGCTGAAGGTACTGGCTCGGAACGCATCGTGAGCTTGATCAGCCGCTACATCCTGCGCGAGACGTTCGGCGCCTGGCTGGTCATGATCATGGTGCTGTTCCTGATCCTGATGACCAGCAAGTTCGCCGAGATCTTGGGTGATGCGGCGGGCAATCGCTTGCCGCGCGAAGCGGTCCTGGCCGTATTCGCGCTCACCTCGATGACCTCTCTCACGGCGCTGACTCCGATCGCGCACTTTCTCGGGGTCATGTGGGCGCTGGCGCGTTTGAACCGCGACAGCGAGATGGCGGCGCTCGCCGCCTGCGGCATCGGCCCGGTGCAGCTGCTCGCTCCGGTCAGCACCCTCACGTTCGCGCTCGCCGCGGTGTTGAGTTGGCTCGCGTTGCTGCAGACGCCGCTCGCGAGCCGGCGCATCCAGGAGATCGAGTTCCGGGCGCAGCAGACGGTGCAGCTCGCGGCGGTGGAGCCCGGCAAGTTCACGAGCCCCGATGGGGGCGCGAGCGTGCTATACGCCGGCGAGGTCAACGGCGAGCAGCTTGGCGACGTTTTCTACGAGGGCCGGCAAGGCGACCGCGTGGTCGCGATTCGCGCGAGTCGCGCCGAGCGCCGCGTCGATCCCGACACCGGGCAAGTGTTCTTCGTGCTGTTCGACGGCCGCCGCTACGAGGGCGTGCCGGGCGAGGAGAAGTTCCTCGTCGTGGGGTTCGACGAGCATGGCATCCCGGTGCGCACGGAGGCCAAGAAGGAGTTCGTGCCGCTCATCGCGTCGACGCCGACGCTCGACCTGCTCGCCTCGAGCGAGCCGAAGGACCGCGCGGAGCTCGAGCGGCGAATCTCGATGCCACTGTCGGTGTTGGTCCTCGCGCTGCTCGCGGTGCCGTTGAGCCGCTCTTCGCCACGCGAGGGCCGCTACGCGCGGATCGGCGTGGGCTTGCTCCTCTACATCATCTACACGAACCTCCAAACGTTCGCGCGAGTCTGGGTCGAGCGGGAAGTGGTGCCCACCTGGCTCGGCATGTGGTGGGTGCACGGGTTGGCTCTCGCGCTGGCCCTGCTGCTCCTCGGGCGCGAGTCCGGTTGGTTTCATCGCGTGCGCATGGTCGCGCCGGTGCCCGCATGACGTTGCTGCGCGGATATCTCATGGCGAGCGTGTTCAAGGGCGTGGCGCTCGTGCTGCTGGTGCTCATCGCGGTGAAGAGTTGCATCGAGCTCGTGGGCCAGATCAACGACGTCGGCGAAGGTTCCTACACCCTGATCGCGGCCGTCCGCTACGTGTTGTTGCGCGTGCCCCAGGCGGTATTCGACACCTTGCCGGCGGCGTCCTTGATCGGCTCGTTGCTCGGCCTCGGCAACCTCGCGGTGCACCGCGAGCTCGTCGTCATGCGCGCGAGCGGCGTGTCGACCTTGCAGTTGCTATCGGCGGTGGGGCTCGCGGGCTTCGGCCTTGCGGTGTTCATGGGACTGCTCGGCGAATCGGTGGCACCGTCGCTCGCCGCCTACGCCGGGGAGATGCGGACGCGCGCGCTGCACGAGGACGTCGCTCTCGCGGACGGGCAGGCCACCTGGCTCAAGGATGGCAACCGCATCTTGAGCCTGCGTCGGCAAACCGGCGCTGCGCCGAGCTACGGCGGCGGCGTATGGCTGTTCGAGCTCGGCCCGGGGCAAGCGCTGAAACGCGTCGCCCGCGGCGACTCGGCCGACATCGACGCGAACAACAACTGGGTTCTCGCCAACTACGCCGAGACCTCGTTCGGCGACGCGGGCATCGCGGCGCGCAAGGAGCGCGAGTCGACCGAGACCTACGGGCTCAATCCAGAGTTGCTTGCGCTGTCGGTGGTTCGCGAAGACATGCTCGACACTCCGGCGCTGCAGCGCTACATCGCTTACCTGCACGGGAACAACTTGGACGCGCGCCGTTACGAAATCGCGTATTGGAAGCGCCTCGCGGACGTAGTGTCGGTGGTCTTGATGACCGTGCTCGCATTGCCGTTCGTGTTCGGCGGGCTCAGGTCCGCCGGCGCCGGAGCGCGGCTCCTGGCGGGGCTTATCATCGGCTTGAGCTACTACGTGGTCGGCCAGCTCCTGACGAGCGGGGGACAGATCTACGGCATCGATCCGCTGATCGTGGCCTGGGCGCCGAGCGCCGCGCTGTTCCTGGTCACCGCCGTCGCGGTGACTCGCGCGCGTTAACCTCCCCCGCTGCTCGGCTCGCGCACGATGGCCGTACGCGACAGCGCGTCGTGCCAAGTGCGCCGGCGCCGGTCGAGGAGGCTCCACCAATAGCCGAGCCCGAGCGGTAGAGCGGACGCCCACGCGGCGAGGAAGCGGAGCAGCGCCGATCCCCAGCCGACCGGGCCGCCGTCTTGCCGTACCAGCCGTATCCTCCACGCGCGCATCCCCAAGGTCTGTCCGCCGTGCGTCCAGAAGCCGCAGTAAAAGAGCGCGGCGACCCCGACGAGGGACACCTGGAACCAGGGCGATCCCGGCGGCACCTCGTGTGCGCCCCGCGCCAGAAACACGGCGAGCGTGAAGAAGAACAGCAAGGCCGCGAGCAGCAGCGAGTCATAGGCGAGCGCGACGAGCCGGCGCCCGAGTCCGGCGGGCTCCGGCGGCTCCGCTGTGGGTTGAGGGTTTTTCACTGCGCGCGGAAGGATGGGCGGGGCCTCGAGTCTAGCAAGCCCTGAAACCCGGCGGTCCACGCTCGACCGCGGGTTCGGGTGACGTGGTTGCTTGCTGGCACCAAAACGCTGTGCTACATAAGCCGGCATTTGTCATCCCGGTTCTAGAGTTTTTACGCAAGCTTTTGTTGTTGAAGGATTTTAGATGAAACTCAATTTCGCTCCGTCGGCCGGTCGTTTGGTCGTCAAGCCATTGGCCGCCGCCGTCGCGACGCTGATCGGCGGAGGTCTTAGCGTCGCCCCGGCCCTTTCCCAGGAGCCGGGTGCTGTTCGCCAAGTCGACATCGAGGAGCTCGTCGTAACGGCGTCGCGCCGCGAGACGACCGTGCAGGAGCTGCCGTTCAACATTGCCGCCGTCACCGGCGAGACACTCGATCGGCAGAGATTGACGAGCCTCGTGGAGTTTTCGCGCTGGGTGCCGGGACTGAGCGTGATCGAGCAGGGCGGGCGCACGCCGAGCCTGATGACGGTCCGCGGCTTGAACGTGCGCTCGATCGACGACGGCCAGTTCCTCGGCAACGGCGGCGGCGACACCGTGGCCACCTATCTCGGCGAGATTCCTCTGTACGTCGACTTCAAGATGAAGGACCTGGACCGGGTCGAGGTGCTGCTCGGGCCCCAAGGCACCCTGTACGGGGAGGGTACGCTCGGCGGCGCCGTGCGTTACATCCCGCACGCGCCCGATACCGAGAACCTCACGTTCGACCTGCACGGCGACCTCTCGAGCCTCTCGCAGGCCGACGACAAGAGCTATCAGGCCGACGCCGTCGTGAACGTGCCGTTCGGCGACGGCCGCCTGGCTTTCCGCGGCGCCGTCGCTTACCTGGACGACTCCGGCTTCATCGACTATCCGTACCTGTTGCGCCAGCCCGGGGTCTCCAATCCCCAGCCGAATTTCAACAACCCCGCCGAAGTTGCCGCGAACCTGTACCGGCAGAACGACGTCGATTGGGAGCAGACGTTGTCCGGCCGCCTGGCGCTGCTCTGGCGCATCACCGACTCCGTGGACGCGACTTTCAACTACTACTTCCAGGACCAGGAGAACGGCGGCCGCACGATCAACCAGCGCCAGGCGTTCAACACCGGCCGCTACGAGTCCGGCCAGCGGTTCCTCGAGCCGAACGACCGCGAGAACCAGCTGTTGAGCGTCGAGCTGGTCGCGGATCTGGGTTTCGCGACCCTCACATCGGCTACGGGCTTCTCCAACTACGATCAGGTCGGCCAGCGCGACCAGACCGACCTCCTGCTCGATTTCGGGTTCGGTTACGAGCTGTTCCCGTCGTTCGCCGCGTATACGCGCGAGACGTCCACCGAGGACCGCACCAACGAGGAGCTGCGTCTCGTGTCGAATGGCACCGGTCGCCTGAGCTGGATCGCGGGACTTTTCTACAACAAGTTGGAGACCAAGGACAGCAGCAGCGAGTTCACGCCGGGTTATCCGGAGTTTTTCTTCGGCGATCCGAACGCGCTGCCGACGGGCGACCTCGAGTTCCGCCAAACGCGTCACTTGGAGCTCGACGAGCGCGCTCTGTTCGGCGAGCTCGGCTACCGCTTCACGGACCGTTGGCAAGCCACGATCGGCGGGCGCTGGTTCAACTACGACTTTTCGCAGATAGGTAACGTGTTGCTGCCGTACGTGCCCGAGAGCGACGATTCCGTCAGCGCGGTCGACGATCACGGCTTCCTCGCGAAGCTCAACACGTCGTACCGCTTCAACGACGCGGTCATGGGCTACGTGACGATCAGCGAAGGCTACCGCGTCGGCGGAGCGAATGGCGCCCCGCCTTGTATCCTGCCCGTCAACCTGTCCGTGCAAGCCGCCTGCGCGCTGCCGAACGAGATCCCGATCGATCCCGACACGACCACGAACTACGAAGTCGGAGTGCACAGCACGTGGAACGGCGGCAAGCTGCTGTTCAACGGTGCGCTGTACCACATCGATTGGCAGCACATCCAGACGGAGAGCACGACGGTCAACGGGGCTTTGCGGATAATCGTCAACGGCGGCAAGGCGAAGTCGAACGGCGTGGAGCTGGCGTTCCAGAGCCACGGCCTCGAGCACTGGTCGTTCACGAGTACCTACGCGTACAACGAGGCGGAGCTCACGACGTTCGCGCAGGGCCTCGTCGGCGGCGTGGACGCGCTCCCCGGCGATCGGCTGTCGGGCACGCCGCAGAACCAGGCGAGCTTCTACGTGAACTACTACCGCCGCCTCGCGAGCGGCTGGGACCTCGACGCGGGCTACGGTCTCACGTCGTCGAGCGACGTCTGGACGAAGGTCGGGTTGCGCGACAACGGCGAGGTGCTCGGCGGCTACACCGTGCACAACGTGTCGGCGTCGCTCTCGAAGGATCGCTGGTCGGCGACCGTCTACGTGGACAACTTGACCGACAAGTTCGCGGAGACCGCCGTGCGGCTCGACCCGAGCTTCATCCGCAACGTCAACGGCTTCGACCTGCGCCGCTACTTCCGCAATGACCTGCGGCCCCGCAACTTAGGCGTAGAATTCCGCTATCGCGTGGGGAACAAGTAGGCGGACAGGTCGATAGCAGCTTCGGCGGAAGAGCTCGAGCGCTGGCGGCGCGAAGCCGAGCGGCGCCTGAATAGCGGCGATCTTGCGGGCGCGCGCGCGGCGTGCCGCGAGGCGCTCACGCGCCATCCGCGGCACGCGGACGCGCGCTTTCTGCTTGGCATGACGGCGGCGGCGGCGCATCGCTACGGCGAAGCCGTCGACGAGATCGCCCGCGCGATCGACGCCGATCCCACGAAGGCCGAGTACCTCGCCCAACAGGCCCGCTGCCTCGCTCTGTTGAAGCGCGAGGCTGAAGCCCGCGCGGCGGCCGAGCGTGCGCACGGGCTCGAGCCGACCGCTGCGCTCACGCTCGACACGCTGGGGGTGGTTTGGTCGCGGCTCAACGAGCATGCGCGGGCGGTCGACGCGTTTCACGGCGCCGTGCGCGCCGAGCCCGGCAACGCCGGATTTCAATACAACCTCGCTGCGTCGTTGCGCTTCCTCGGCCGGTTCGAGGAGGCCGAGCAGGCCTACGAAGCGGCCGTTCGCGCCGCGCCTACGCTGTATCGCGCGCACTCGGCGCTGTCCGATTTGCGCAAGCAGACACCCGAGCGCAATCACATCGAGCGGCTGCTCGCTCTGCTGCCCGGCGCAGCCGGCGACGTCGACGGCGAGCTGCATCTCCGGCACGCGCTCGCCAAGGAGCACGAGGATCTCGGCGACTACGATCGAGCGTTCGCGCACCTCGCCGCGGGCAAGGCGCGCAAGCGCCGCGAGCTGAGCTACTCGGTGGAAGAAGACGTCGCTCTGTTCGCCGCGGTCGAGCGGCTGTTCGACGAGCGGCTGCTCGCGCGGCCGGCGCGCGGCTGCGAGAACGACGAGCCGATCTTCGTCGTCGGAATGCCGCGCTCCGGCACCACGCTCGTGGAGCGGATATTGTCGAGCCACTCCCGGGTGCTGTCGGCGGGCGAGCTACAGAACTTCGGCGTCTGCGTGAAGCGGATGGCGGGCACTGCGTCGCGGCGCGTGCTCGACGTCCCCACGCTCGAGCGTGCCGCGGGTCTCGAGCTCGCGGCCCTGGGCGAACGCTACGTCGAGTCGACGCGGCCGATCACCGGCGGCAAGCCGCGCTTCGTCGACAAGATGCCGCTCAACTATTTCTACCTCGGCCTCATTCGGCTCGCGCTGCCGAACGCGAAGATCGTTTGCGTGCGGCGCGATGGCCTCGACACGTGTGTGAGCAACTTCCGCCAGCTCTTTGCGCTGACGTTCTCGTACTACAACTACGCCAACGATCTGCGCGACCTCGGCCGCTACTACGTCGCCTTCGATCGGCTGATGACCCACTGGGAGCGCACGCTCGGCGCCGCGATGCTGCGCCTGCAATACGAGGACCTCGTCAGGGACCACGAGGCGGAGACGCGCCGCTTGCTCGAGTTCTGCGGCTTGCCCTGGGAGCCCGACTGCCTGCGCTTCCACGAGAACACGGCGCCCGTCGCCACCGCCAGCGCCGTTCAGGTGCGCGCGCCGTTGAACGACAACTCCATCGGCCGTTGGCGGCGCTACTCGGCGCACCTGGGCCCGCTGCGCGAAGCGCTCGCCTCTGAGGGTAGCCTGGCGGAGGGCTAGTTCCCGAGCAGGACTTGGTAACGCGGGTGGGCCTTGATGTAAGTCGCCACGAACGGACAGCTCGGGATCACGGTGAGGCGCCGCTCGAGCGCGTAGTCGAGCGCGAAGCGAACCAACCGCGACGCGATTCCGCGGCCGCGCATGGCCGGCGGCACGAACGTATGGTTGTAATCGAGAGTGGCCGCGTCGAGCGGGGCGTAGTCCAGGACCGCCAACGAGTCGCCTACCGCGACCTCGAATCGCCGCTGCGCGGCGTTGTGTCGAATCTCGTCGGACTCGGTAGGCACTTCGGCTCAGTCCGCGTCCGCCGAGTTGCAGGGCGGATCGAGAGAGCCGATGAGGTCGGCGGCGATCTGCTCGCGCACGCGCGCGTCCGGTTCCTTGAGAACGCCGATCACGTTCGCGTAGTGCAGCTGGAAGCAGTCGCCGCGCGCATGCTGCTTCAAGGCCTTCGAAAGGTCCTCCGCGGGGCCGACGTAGAGCGGCGAGTAGTGCGGCTCGTCCCCAGGCTCCACGGACCGGG
>Ga0137409_10006249_pt1 | contig 12374 bp, 10 predicted proteins | sample CZODoug1_16funga_FD_122059 | JGI IMG/M metagenome (GOLD analysis project Ga0137409, IMG submission 122059) | Vadose zone soil fungal communities from Angelo Coast Range Reserve, California, USA - CZODoug1_16fungal (Hybrid Assembly) | ecosystem: Environmental > Terrestrial > Soil > Vadose zone...
CCGCCGGGCGCAGGCAAGACGATGCTGGCGAAGCGCATTCCCACGATTCTTCCGCCGATGTCGCTCGAAGAGGCCATCGAGACCACGCGGATTCACAGCGTTGCAGGAGTACTAGAGGGGGGCAGCGGGCTGGTTGGCACACGGCCCTACCGTTCGCCGCACCACACGATCAGCGACGCGGGATTGATTGGCGGAGGTGCCGTGCCGCGGCCAGGAGAAGTCTCGCTCGGCCATAACGGTGTGCTCTTTCTGGACGAGCTGCCGGAGTTTCAGCGAAACGTTCTGGAAGTGATGCGCCAGCCGCTGGAGGACGGCGCGGTGACCATTTCGCGCGCGGCAGTCTCAGTGACGTTTCCCTCGCGGTTCATGCTGGCGGCGGCGATGAATCCTTGTCCCTGTGGATATTTTGGTGACCCGACGCGGGAATGCCACTGCACCCCGCCGATGATCCAGCGCTACGTTTCGAAAATCTCCGGGCCGCTGCTCGACCGCATTGACATTCACATCGAAGTCCCCGCCGTGAAGTACAAGGAATTACGTGCGCCGTCTTCCGCGGAAGATTCCGCAGCCGTGCGGCAGCGCGTGATCGCCGCGCGCGACCGGCAGCTCGAGCGATTCAGCGCCGAGAAGAAGACCTACGCAAACGCGCAAATGATGCCGAAGATGATTCGAAAGCATTGTGCAATCTCGGCGGAAGGAGAAAAACTGTTGGAAAACGCCATCACTCGCCTCGGCCTTTCCGCCCGCGCCCACGACCGCATCCTGAAAGTGGCCCGCACGATCGCGGACCTCGATGGGGGCGCGGGCATCGAGCCGCGCCATCTGAGCGAGGCGATTCAGTACAGAACACTGGATCGTTCCTATTGGGCATAGGTAGGACAGACATTCGTGTCTGTCCCGCTGGCATTCATTGGTCAAGCAGCGCCAGCTTGACTGCTCCATTGACTCCGTTTCCGTGGCTATGTTACCCATAGAGCGCTAACTCTAGGGGCTTCCGGGGCATCGGCTCACCAAAACATGGCGCCTGACACCAAGCACCTTGAAATGACGCTGGAGACGCAGGTCGAAAGCGTGAATCTTGCCGAGGAGATGTGCCTGCGCGTGGCGGAGGCGGCCGGCTTCGGCGAAGATGATTGCTACCGCATCGGGATGAGTGTTCGCGAGGGAGTGATCAACGCATTCCACTACGGAAACCAGGAGCGCCCGGAAAAAAAGATACACTTGGCCGTGGACCTGACTCCCGACAAAATGATCATTCACGTCCTGGACGAAGGCACGGGATTCAAGCTCTCCGAAGTGGCGGACCCCCTCGCGGAAGAAAATCTGCTGAGTACCTCAGGGCGGGGAATTTTTCTCATGCGCGCGTTCATGGACGAATTTGATGTGGTTCCCGGAAAAACCGGCGGCGCAGAAATTGTGATGTCCAAGAAATTGCCTGCTCCGGGCAGTAGTTCCCCGAATGGCGACGGTGGACAAAGCGCCGCGCCGCATCAGGGAGCATAGAGGAATAAAGATGGCACTGCACGCCACGCATCGCGACGCTGGAACAGTAACGGTTGTGGATTTGAGCGGCCGGATCACGCTCGGAGACGGCAGCGCTTTGCTGCGAAAAACAGTCCGCGGATTGCTGGACGACCAGCGCATGCGGATACTGCTCAATCTCGCGGATGTGGATTACATCGACAGCTCGGGAATCGGCGAGCTCGTCAGCGCCTTCACCACCGTGAGAAACCGGAATGGAAACCTGAAATTGTTGCACTTGACGAAAAAGGTCCGCGATCTCCTGCAAATCACGAAGCTGTTCACCGTCTTCGATGTGTATACGGACGAAGGTACCGCCATCCGCAGTTTTGACTGATCGCGTCTTCCGGCACACCGGCGTCAGTCTCTGCCTGTCCCCAGCTCGCTTACTACCCATGTCTGCGGCACAATCTTCGTGATGAAGCGGGCCGCCGGATGAATCACGTTTCGGAAACACAGTGGATCGTGGAACGGGCGAAAACTATCGGCTTCGACCGCTGCGGAGTGGTCCGTGCAGAAAGTTTTCCAGAGCTGGCGCAGACCTCGGAATGGCTAGCTCGCGGATACGGGGGTGAGATGAAGTATCTTGCGGACCCCCGGCGATCCGACCCGCAAAGCGCCCTGCCAGGGATCCGAAGCATTATCGCCTGCTTGCTCAACTACAACACGGCACATCCGCTGTCCACGGAATCCACCCTGCAAGAGGATCATGACGAGCCCCGCGGCTGGATTTCCCGGTACGCCTGGGGACGCGACTATCACGACGTGTTGCGGGATCGGTTGGACCGGTTGGCGGGCTCTCTGCGTGAGCATTTTTCCGAATCGTTCGTAGCGCGGTCCTACGTAGACACCGGTCCCGTGCAAGAACGCGTCCTCGCAAAACATGCGGGCTTGGGCTGGCTCGGGAAAAATACGTTGCTGCTGAACGAAACGCTTGGTTCCTTCTTTTTCCTGGGCGTCATCCTCACTACCCTCGACCTGGCGCCGAGCCTCGCGGCAGATGAGTTGCCACCGCCGGACCTCTGCGGGAATTGCCGTCAGTGCCTGGATGCTTGTCCTACGCAAGCATTCGTCGAACCCTACGTGATGGATGCACGAAGGTGCATCTCCTATCTGACGATCGAACTGCGGCAGAGCATTCCCGAGGAGCTTCGCGGGCCGATGGGACGTCATGTTTTTGGCTGCGATATTTGCCAGGACGTTTGCCCGTGGAACCGGCGAGCGCCGATCGCGGCCCTCCCGGAATTCCAGCCAAGAATTTTTCCGTCTCAGAAAGAGAAACAACCCGATGCATCTCTCTCCGAAGACGAGAGTCTCTTTCTGCCAAGGCTCGAATGGCTCGCGGGTTTGAGCGAAACTGAATTCCGGGAAATGTTCAGAGGCAGCCCCATTAGGCGCACCAAATGGCGCGGGTTGGTGCGCAACGCCTGCAACGCGCTGGGGAATTCCGATTTACGGCAGGGCACGAGAATTCATGCTCGTGCCCGCGCGCTTCTGGAACGGCTTGCAGCTTCGGCTGAGCCGGTCATCGCCGAATCTGCCCGATGGGCCCTTTCGCGCATCCAATGAGCGTGCGAGGAGATGGCCCACAGGAAGAAGGGAAGCCGCCCGCAGGCTCTGGAAAGCCGCTAGGCATCCAGGCCGGTGTCTCCCCAAGCGGTATTACCATCCAGCCGGGACTAGCGGTATAATTCCGCCCGCAGGTCGACTAGCCCTTCGCTTTGCTGGAGAACTTATGAATCGCCGCAAATTCTTGGTCAATACAGGTATCGTTGGCGCTGGATTGCTCGGAGGAGGGAAGGCCGCTCCTGATCTTTTGCGCGCCGGCACTGCTACAAACTCGGATTTAAATCTCACACCGGAGGAAAAAGCCGTGGCATTTACCGTCCCCCCGTTGCCGTACCCGTTTGACGCACTGGAACCGTATATTGACGCCAAGACGATGGAGATCCATCACGACAAACATCATGGCGCCTACGTCACGAACCTGAACAAGGCCTTGGACGGCCACGCTGATTTGCAGGCCAAGTCCATCGACGATCTTCTCAAGGGCCTCGATTCGATTCCCGAGAACATCCGTCCCGCTGTTCGCAACAATGGCGGCGGCCACTGGAACCACTCGCTCTTTTGGACGCTGATGAAGAAGGGCGGCGGCGGTGAGCCGAAGGGTGACTTGAGCGCTGCGATTAACTCGGCGTTCGGCTCTTTTGCTGGTTTTCAGGAAAAGCTCGGTGCGGCAGGTCTGGGAAGATTCGGTTCTGGCTGGGCCTGGCTCGTCGTGAGAGACGGAAAACTTGCCATTGACTCAACGCCGAATCAGGACACCCCATACTTACTCCCTGGGAACAGCAAGGCCGTGCTGGGCCTGGACGTCTGGGAGCATGCCTACTACTTGAAGTATCAGAACCTTCGTGGCGACTACATCAAGGCCTGGTGGAACGTCGTCAATTGGGACAAAGCCGCCGAGCTTTTCAACGCCGCGAAAAAATAAGTTCTGCGAGCCAGCATTGATAAAACAAAAGCCCCCAACTTGGTTGGGGGCTTTTGCCTTTAAGAGAAAAAACTGATTCTGAATCACGCCATCAATTGCCGCTTTGCCAGGGGAACTACAGCCACTGTGCGCCGCGGAACGGGGTAGTTTTTTGGCACGGGAGCACACGCTCGCGTTTCGCGAGTCATCACCGGCATTGGCATTTCTCCAACCGTGTGGCGCGACGCCTCTCGAACCAGCTCCATCCGGCCGCGCACTCGAAACTTTGCCAGAAGAGAGGAGACGTGAAATTTTACGGTTCGCTCGGAGAGATTCAGGTCCGCTGCAATTTCCTTGTTGGCAAGGCTCTTCATTAGGCCGGAAAGCACTTCTTCTTCACGGCGCGTGAGCTTGAGTTGGCTATGGACGGAGTTTCCTGCCTGCAAAAGCGTAGCCGCTTTCTCGCTCAGGCCTTCCAGCGCCTCATCTTCGGCCTGGACCATCACCACATAATCGCTGGGAGACTGGCCCCGGACCATACAGTGCATCGCCAGGAGGCCTGCGGCCTGGTCGACAGGAAACCTGCCATCCGGACCCGCCTCGACATGAAAGTGCGCTACTCCCGTGTTTTTTTCATAAAAAAAGAAAATATTGCGAGGAAATGCCGGGCGGGAATTCGTCAGTTGATGCGGACGTTCACTTCTGCGGATGAACTTCACGTGCACCCCCTCAGATTGCGGCCTCGTGCCGGAACCGAAGCCGATGAGTTTTTTATTCTTCGCCCCTCGACGAGGCGTGTTCCCCAGATCGGATACTCAGTCAGGCAACAAGCCAAGACAGAGGGCTGAAGCCCAAGCCTAAGCAACTTGTACCCATTGGACGGCAACGCAGACGTGGGTAGGAACTCCCTGAAAGTTCGCCTGAGACCGTCACCCCAAACCCCACTCGATGTGCACCTGAAATGCCGAGGATTCTGGTCTGCAACCTACTAAGAAATCGAGGGTTTACGAGACAGTTGTGAGGGCGCTAATCACATTTGTCGGTAGGATTTGCACGGTTGACGAAATTTTTCCACCGTAAGAGTTAGGTCGGGGAGTTACAGGTTGTCCCTATCGACTTGCATACTCGCTCCATGTCCTGTGGAAAAGTGATGAATCCGGGCTCGCGTCCTCGAAATGTTCTCAATCAGCCAATACGAGTCTGCTCGGAGCTTATCAGTTCGTAGTTCACACCGCGCCAGCGAATTCTTCGCGTAATTAGCGAATTGGCAAAATTTACGAGGTATAGGAACGGAATGAAAACCGTCAGCAGCACATAAATCCACGCTTGGCCGGTAATCTGGGACCGCGCCGCAGGGACTGCTTCGGTCACTCCAATCAGGCGGATGGAGCCCCGGATGGCGGAGAGCAGCAGCGGCAGAAATGTGAGCGCCACGAGATGAAAGGCCGGCCTTTGCGCAAGGAGATTGCCCAGGATGAGGAGAGCGCCGAACACGAGAGTCAGGCAGTAGAGAAAATGCGTGGCAGCCGCCCGGGCCCACACTTTGTCCGCGTAGACGCGAGTGATGAGAATCTGTCGGTTAGTGAATTCAAGAAGCCCGTCAAAATCCGTCTCCACATAAGAAAGCGTGAGGCACTCCGGCAAAAAAAGAATGGGGTGGTTTTTGCGCTCGAGGGCACGGGTCAGGGAATAGTCGTCGCTGACGGAATTCTTCCATTCGTCCAGGACTCCAGATTGCTCGAAGATACTCCGTCGGATCGCGGTACCTCCGCCCCAGCAGAAGTTTTTCCCCTTTTCGCTTAGCATCGTGATCACCGGTGCATTCCACGCCGCGAGCAGCGCCGTCGCCAAGTTGTTGCGATTGGGAATGAACCAGCGCATGGTGGTTGTTGCGCCGACTCGAACGTCGCCCAGGGGCGCTACGAGGTTATGCAGCCAGGATTTTCCGGGTCGGACATCGGAATCCGTGAACGCCAGAGCTTCAAATTCCGGCGGCAACTGTTCAATGGCAACCCTCAAGTTGTTCACTTTCTCGCTGCAACCGTTGGGCGGCCCGGCAATCACCACATTGGCTTTCGCGCGCGAGTTCTTGGCCACGCGCTCGATGATGCCGCGCGCGGGGTCCGAGCCAGAAGCGAGAATGAAAAAAATCTCATAGTTTTGCCGTTCGAATTCCGTCAGTGAAACAAGATTGCGCTCGAGGCCCGACTCAACGCCTTTGCAGGGGCACAGCAACGCCACTCGCGGCGAATAAAAGCCGGCGTCGGTTCGCAGTCGGCGCCGCACATACCCGAGCCACTGCAGCGCATGCCAGATAAGGTAAACCCCCGTCAGGACCTGCAATAACGCCAGAAAATAGAAAAGTGTCTCCACGCCCTTGAGGATAGCAGAGGAAGATTCCTCGCCGAGCGCCGTTTGGCCGGGTAGAATCGCAGCGGTAAACGTCTCGTTTGAGGAGCATCCAACATGGCTAGAGTAGACGCAGGAATGGTGACCTCAGGGCTTGAGCTGCCTGGGTACCGGGTCGTCAGAAATTTTGGAATCGTTCGCGGAATCATCGTCCGTTCCCGCAGCGTGATCGGCAATCTGGGCGCGGCGCTGCAAACCATCATTGGAGGGAACATCACCATTCTCACCAATCTGTGCGAGAAAACCCGCGAAGACGCCTTTGAGCTTTTGTTGCAGCACGCGGCGGAGCACGGCGCAAACGCCGTGATCGGAATGCGCTATGACGCGACGGAAGTCATGCAGGGTGTCACTGAAGTGCTCGCCTACGGCACAGCCGTACAAGTCGAACGCATTTCGTAGTGTTCTTTGCTTTCTAGTGCAGACGTGAATTCCTTGGCGGCTGAACTTGACTCGCTACGATCTGCGCGGCCAATTCCTCGATGCCCGTCAGCGCTTGGCTCGCGGCCAGACGCGCCTTCTCCATGAACGACGAATCCAGCAAGAAGGCGCACCGGTCAACAAACGGATGGTTCGCCGCTTCGAACGGCTTGCGGCTCCGCCGCGTGGAAGCAGTTCGCGCGAGCAGCTCTTCGTACATTTGCAGGTCCCTCTGAAAATCAAGCGCATCGCCAGCGGTCCATCCCTGCTGGCGCGCAAGCGAGGCCAGAAACTTCCGCCGGAAGATTGCGGCATCCCTGCGCAGCATCGGCCGCGGCTTGGACTTGCCCACCGGCTGCGCCTCGTTGCAGACGATTTCCAGCGTTCGGACACTCAAAGCCAGCAGGGCCTCGCGCTGCAGCAGAGTGAGAAGATCGCGGTAAAGCGAAGCGTGAACTTGCAAAGCATGGCGCCCATTCTCAATCACGTAGGAATCCACAAACCGCGGGACGACGCGTTCCCGTATCAGCGCTTCCGTGAGCCGCTGCCCCAACTCCGCCGCCGCGTCCGCCGAAGTTTGTTTTTCCCGCGCCATGCTTGAACCATGTTAGCAGGAGTCCGCCCCTCGCCCTCGCCGCGTAGCGGAAATGGAAGAGCCCGGCAAACTTCGCCGGGCTCCTCTACAAGTCACTTGTCACAAGTCACCAGTGAATGGACTGGGACTTTCCTCAGCTTGCAAATCAACGCTTAGTGGATCGCCCTCGGGCTGTCCGGATCCACACGCTTCTGCTTCGGTTCCGGTTGCGGCACGATGGGCGGCGCAATCGGCTCTTTCTGCAGCGCATGTTCGAGCACTTCATCAAGCGTCCGAACGTAGGTGATTTTCATGTCGCCCAGAATGTCGGCCGGCAGATCCGCTACGACGTTCGGCTCGTTGTCCGCAGGCAGGAGCACTTCCTTGATTCCCGCTCGCTTCGCGCCCAGCACCTTTTCCTTCACGCCGCCGATCGGCAGGACAATGCCGGAGAGCGTCATCTCGCCGGTCATCGCCAGCCGGTCTTTGACCGGCCTGCTACTGAGCAAACTCACCAGGGCTGTCACCATCGCCGCGCCCGCTGACGGGCCGTCTTTCGGCACCGCACCGGATGGCACGTGAATGTGAATGTCCTGCTTGCGGAAAAAGTCCGGATCGATTCCGTAGCGTTCGCCATTCGCACGCGTCCACGTCAGCGCTGCCGTCATGGACTCCTGCATGACTTCGCCGAGATGCCCGGTCATGGTGAACTGTTTGCCGCCGCGCATGCGCGTGGCCTCGATGAAGATGATGTCGCCGCCCACGGGCGTCCAGACCAGCCCCACTGCAACGCCGGGCCGCTTGACGCGCTCCTCGACTTCCTTCTCCGTGCGGAACTTCGGCACGCCAAGGAATTCGCGAACGACTTCCGGGGTGACGACCATCTTGTCCGTTTTGCCTTCGGCGATGCGCCGCGCCTGTTTCCGCGTGATCGTCGCGATCTCGCGCTCCAGGTTGCGCACCCCCGCTTCCCGCGTGAAGCTGTGGATGATTTCCTGCAGACCCGCGTCCGTGAATTCGATCTGTTCGCCGACTTTCAAGCCGTGTTCCGTGGCCTGCTTGGGAATCAGATACTTGTGCGCGATGTGCAATTTCTCCTCGCCCGTGTAGCCGGGCAATTCGATGATCTCCATGCGGTCACGCAGCGGCTCCGGGATGGGATCCATCCAGTTTGCCGTGGCGATGAACAGTACCTTGGAAAGATCGAACGGCACATCAAGGTAGTGATCGCGGAACGAATTGTTCTGCTCTGGATCGAGAACTTCCATGAGCGCCGATGACGGGTCGCCCCGGAAGTCGCGCCCGAGCTTGTCGACCTCGTCGAGCATCATGACCGGGTCGTTCGTTTCCCCGCGCTTCAGTCCCTGAATAATTTGTCCGGGCAACGCGCCGATGTACGTGCGCCGGTGGCCGCGGATCTCCGCTTCATCGTGCATGCCGCCCAGAGCGATACGCACAAATTTTCGGCCCAGCGAACGCGCGATGGACTTGCCGAGCGAAGTCTTTCCCACGCCCGGAGGTCCGACGAAGCACAGGATCGGTCCTTTCATTCCCGGCTGAAGTTTCTTCACCGCCAGGTAATCGAGGATGCGCTCCTTCACCTTTTGTAGATCGTAATGATCTTCGTCCAGAATTTCGTGCGCTTTGGCAATGTTGATCTCTTCGCTGCCGGAAGACTTGCTCCACGGCAGGGAAGTCATCCATTCCAGATAGGTCCGCGAAACCATGTACTCGGCGGACGCCGGGGTCATCTTCGCCAGCCGCTTCAGCTCGCGCTCGCATTCTTTTTTGGCTTCCGCCGTCATGCCGGCTTCTTCGACCTTCTTGCGGAGCTCGTCGATCTCCTGCATCGTATCGTCGGATTCGCCGAGTTCCTTCTGGATCGCCTTCATCTGCTCGCGCAGCAAATATTCGCGCTGATTCTGGCTGACCTGTTCCTGCACCTGGTCGTGAATCTTGGAGCGAAGCTCCAGAACCTCGAGCTCCTTCGAGAGCTCGCGGATCAGCGTCTCGAGTCGCCGCCTCACGCTAGATGTTTCAATCAATTCCTGCCTAAGGAGTGTTGAGAGTGATGGCAGCGTACCGGCGATAAAATCTGCCAGCCGGCCGGGGTCGTCAATGTTCATTGCCGCCGATTGCAAATCGTCGGAAAGCTGCGGTGAATGGCTCACCACGTCGCGGAAGAGTTCTTGCGCATTCCGCTCCAGCGCTTCGAGCTCGGTATCGGCTTCGCCGAGAATATCCGGCTGCGCTTCCACTTTCGCGCGAAGATACGGCCGCAAGCCGATCAGATCCATAATCTGAATGCGCTGGAGTCCTTCCAGGAAAATGACCACATTGCCGTTCGGCATCTTGACGGTCTTATGCACTCTTGCGAGCGTGCCCACTTTGTGGAGGTCCGCGCCAGCGGGATCTTCAATCCTCGGGTCAAGCTGAGCGACCACGCCCAGCATCTTTTCCTCGCCTTGCAAGGCATTCACAAGCGCCAGCGAACTCTCCCGTCCTACGGTCAAAGGCAGGACCGCGCCCGGAAACAGGACGGTGTCGCGGACCGGCAAGATGGGAAGAATTTCTGGTACGACAAATTTCTTTTCAGCCATATTGGCCCCCATGTTCAAGCGCGGCGCGAAACGCCCCGCGCAATATAACCTTAGATGCTGCCTATCCTGAAAGGGTGCGTGAAAGTATGACTGTTGCTATCACAAAATCTTAGCCCTCTACGCTCATATCATTCTACCTGCCTCCATCCGGCCCCAGCAACCTTTATAACTCCCTTGTGTTCAATTAGATATGCTTCCATAGGAGCCCGATTGCCGCTCCGGCATTTCCCGCGCCAGGATAGCGCAATTCCCCTCGCGTCGATGGTCAGCTTCTTTTAGGTGCAAACCTCCTGAGGACAAATTGTTCAGCCTCCCCCCGCGATTTGACTTGTCCCTCCAATTGGGCGTCTTCAAGACTCCCCAGGATCTGGCTAAATAGCGGCCCAGGCCGGAAACCCATGGCTTGCAAGTCGTCCCCGGTGATCAAGCGTTCGGGACGAACCTGTTCCGGCGGCGTCTCAGCAACGAATCGCTGGATAAACTCGTACGATTCCAGGTGGCGATGGCTCGAAAGGCAGTCGAGTCGATGCAGCGCCAGATGCTCGTCGAAATGTGGCAGCCGGACGAACCGTTTCAGCGTGGAAGCGCGCATCGAATCCACATCCTTGAAACGCATGTGGTTGTTCACCAGTGCGAGGATTTGTTCGGTGTCCTCGTTGGAAAAACGCAGCCGGCGGCAGATCTCTTCCGCCATGCGAACCCCCACGTCCACGTGTCCATCGAAGCGAATACGGTCGCCCGTTTCCGAGGCGGACTTGAACGTTGGCGGCTTGCCCACATCGTGGAGAAGGACGCCCCACGCCAGCGTCGGTGAAACGCCGGCGGGAAGTCCTTCCAGCATGAGCCGGGTGTGAATCCATACGTCGCCTTCCGGATGATACTGCGGCGGCTGCTCCACGCCCTTCATCGCGGCGATTTCCGGCAAGACTTGTTGAAGGAGTCCCGTCTCATCCAGTAATTCGAACGCTTGCCGGGCTGCCCCCTCCGTGAGCATTTTGGTGAGTTCATCGCGCAAGCGCTCCGGCGAAACTTGCGCGATTTCCTTCGCATGCCGGCGGATGGCGCGCATCGTATCGGTTTCTATTTGGAAACCGAATCGCGCCGCGAAACGAACGGCGCGGAGCATGCGGAGCTTGTCCTCCGTGAAACGGCGATCCGGATCGCCGATCGCACGAATCACTTTGGCTTTCAGGTCGGCCTGGCCACCCACATGATCGAGGACTTCGCCCGTGTCATGCCGCATCAACAGGCCATTGACGGTGAAATCGCGGCGCTGCACGTCTTCCTGAGCCTTTTTCGAAAACGTCACACGGTCCGGGTGGCGGCCATCGCTGTAACCGATATCCGAACGAAACGTGGCAACCTCTACATTCAACCCATCCCGCGGAATCAAAATCACGCCGAATCGGGCGCCGACGGCCACGCTTTCCGGAAAGAGCGCCATTACTTGATCGGGCGTGGCGTCCGTCGTCACGTCGTAATCGGCGGGTTCGCGGCCGAGCAGCAAATCGCGCACGCACCCGCCCACCAGCAGCGCCTGGAAACCGCTGCGGTGAAGCGATTCGCAAATCGAATTGGCCAGCTCGCGTGACGTCACGCAGTGATTATGCTCCAGACGCGGCTGCGAGAGGAGATTGGAGTTCTCGAAAGTATCGGCCTGCGGCTATCTGCTGCGGAAGACCAGGCAGGTGATGTCGTCGGACTGCCGCGTTGCGCGCACGAATTCATCCACTTTCTTCATCAAGTGCAGCAGCGTCTGGTGGGCGTTCCAATCGGGCAGATTGCGGATGGCCCCGTTCCATCGTTCGTTTCCGAACTCTTCGCCTGCTTCATTGAAGGCTTCAACGACGCCATCGGTAAAGAAAATCAGCGCGTCGCCCGGCTTGAGCTCCATATCCGCAGTCTCGTAAACGACGTTTGATTGAATTCCCAACGGCAACCCGCCAACATCCAATCGCAGAAGATCTCCGTTCGCGCGGCGAAGGATCGGCGCGTTGTGCCCGGCATTCACGTAGACGAGACGCCGCGTGACGGGATTGTATTCGCCCAGCACCGCCGTGGTGAACCGCCTGCCGTCCAGGCTATGCGCGCAAGCGTAGCGGTTTAGCCGCGCCACAAGATCCGCGAGCGGGGCATTTTCTACCGCAACAGTCCGCAGGCTGGCTTGCAGCGTGGCCATCAGCAGCGCGGCGGGAACACTCTTGCCCGCAACGTCCGCGATGACCAGCATCAATTTTTCATGGTTATCAGGATCGGGGTAGAACGCGTCATAGTAATCGCCGGCAACGGAATTCTGCGGCCGCGTCGCGAACGCGATGTCCGCCCCCGCCACATCCGGCGCCTGCGAAGGCACCAGCCAGCTCTGAATTTCGCGCGCGATTTC
>Ga0137409_10004425_pt2 | contig 12373 bp, 10 predicted proteins | sample CZODoug1_16funga_FD_122059 | JGI IMG/M metagenome (GOLD analysis project Ga0137409, IMG submission 122059) | Vadose zone soil fungal communities from Angelo Coast Range Reserve, California, USA - CZODoug1_16fungal (Hybrid Assembly) | ecosystem: Environmental > Terrestrial > Soil > Vadose zone...
ACGAACGTGATGGTCGCGCCGAACTCGCCGAGCGCCTTGGCAAAGCAAAGCACGCAGCCGGCGATCAGCCCCGGCAGTGCGAGTGGCAGTGTCACGGTCGCAAAGACGCGCAGCCGGTTGGCGCCGAGCGTTGCGGCGGCTTGCTCAAGCTTTTGATCGATGGCCTCGATGGCGAGCCGAATCGGCCGCACCAGCAGCGGAAACCCCATGATGCCGCAGGCGAGGGCGGCGCCGGTCCAGCGGAACGAGAGCACGATGCCGAGGTAGTCGGCGAGGAACGCGCCGATCGGCCCGCGCCGGCCAAACGAGATGAGCAGCAGATAGCCGGTGACGACCGGCGGCAGCACTAGCGGCAGGTGGATGATGCCGTCGAACAGCGCCTTGCCCCAGAAATCCTTGCGCGCCAGCAGCCATGCCACAGCGACGCCGAACGGCAGCCCCACGGCCGTTGCCACCAGTGCGATCCGCAGCGACAGCGCGATGGCGGTCCATTCGTCGGGGGTGAGATCGAGCACCTATTGACCTTCGCGCGCCAAAGCGCCGTTGACGATCCGCCGGACGCGTCTGCCGCGCCGTGATCCAGGACTGTTGCGGGAGCGACCGATCCGGAAGTGCCGTTCCGGGCCGACGGAGCGCGTGACGGCGCGCCGCGGGTCAACGACGCTACCCTAGCAAGGCGGCCGCCGCCTGGCAAAGCCGAGCACAAGGCGTTTACCATCTGATTTGAATGGGGGAATCGAGCCGGAGTGGCGTTGATCGAGGCCAAGTCTTGCGCGAAAGTGATCTGGAACTTTTTCAGGGGGTGTCATGGAACAGCTGATCGAGCGGGTGAAAGCTATCTTGCTGACGCCGCAAACCGAATGGCCGGTCATTGCGCGCGAGCCGGCTGAGGTCTCGGTCTTGTTCACCCGTTATGTGGCGATCCTCGCGCTCATTCCGGCCTTGGCGGGCTTCATCGGCATGTCCCTGGTCGGCCGCTATGTGCCGTTTTTCTCCGGGCTCATCAGCGCCGTCTTCGGCTATGTCATGACATTCGTGGTGGTGTACGTCGTGGCGCTGATCGTTGACGCGCTTGCCCCGACCTTCGACGCGCAAAAGAACTTTCCCAATGCGCTCAAGCTGACGGTCTATTCTTATACACCAGGCTGGCTCGTCGGCATCTTCTTTCTGATTCCTGGACTGAGCTTTCTCTCGATTCTCGGCCTCTATGGCCTCTATCTCATGTGGCTCGGTCTGCCGCCCTTGATGCAGGCGCCGCGCGACAAGGCGCTGCCTTACGCCGCCGCGGTCGTGGTGTGCGCGGTGATCATCGCGATCGTGCTCGGTGCCGTTCAGGCGGCATTCTTCTTGAGCCGCTGACCTCAATTCTCCTATGTAGCCCGGATTGAGCGAAGCGAAATCCGGGAACGACCGAGCAAGCTGCACCGTCGCTCCCGGATGTCGCTTACGCTCCATCCAGGCTACGGCCTGACCAGCCACTCTGCAACGTTACGGCGCGTGCAGCACCTGCCGGCAGGCCGGCGGCAGGTCGTTCAACGTGACCTGCGGCCGCGGTGGCGGCGGCGTGGTCGGCGGCGGCGCCGGCTTCGGATGCAGCACTGCGTCGGTGAACCACCAGTCGAGATCCTTGCCGCAGCCGTCGCCTGCGGGCACTGCCTGCTGCGGCTTGCAGTCCGGACTGTCCGCGGGGCAGTGGATGCGGACATGAAAATGATAATCATGCTGCCAATATTGCCGCACCTTGTTGAGCCAGGCGCGATCGTCGCCGGCCTCCCGGCAGAGCGCCTTCTTGATCGCAGCGTTGACGAAGATGCGCTCGACCTCGGGCTCCTCGGCGGCAGCCTTGATCAGCGCCGTGTGCGCGGGCGTCCAGACATGGGGATCGACATCCTTACGGTCGGGCGCGACCATCATGGTGGCGGAGGTTTCCTCGCGCTCGACCCGCGTCAATTCACGATCCGGCATCGGGGTGAGCCAGATGTCGGCGTCGAGCCCGACCTGATGGCTGGCATGGCCGGTCAGCATCGGTCCGCCGCGCGGCTGTGACATATCGCCCACCAGGAGCCCGCGCCAGCCGACCTTGGCGCCTTTCTCCGACAGGCGCTCAAGGAACGCCACCAGCTTCGGATGCCCCCAGTTGCGGTTGCGGGAGAGCCGCATCACCTGCCAAGTTTTGCCATTGATCGGGAGCGCCGCGGCGCCGGCGAGGCAGCCTTTGGAATAGAAGCCAATGGTTTGGGCCTTCATCGCGGCGGCTGTCGTCTTGCGGCCGAACAGCTCCTTGGCGGGTGTCTTGGGATCGTCGGGCTTGGCCAGCACCGGCAGCGGCCGCGGATTGAGGCTGCCTTTATCCTGCGCCAGTGCTGGCGCGCCGAACGCAGACGCCAGGAGCGCTGCAGAGAACAGAGTCTTCAGAGGTCGTCGCGCGATCATCATGGGAACCTGCTTGGGTCTTGTCTCGCTATCCGCCGCCCCAGCAACGCCTACGCACACCCAACGCCAACGCACACCCAACGCAACGCCGAGAGAATATGTCAGACTCCCGGCCAGTCAACTGCGGTCGCGTTGGCCATGTTTTGGCAGTGCTTCGGCGAGTTCCGCTGATCAGGGAGATCATTGATGCCCGAATTTCTTGAGAAGACCGAGGTCCAGGCGGCGCGCGCGTACTCGCCTGCCGTCATCACGCAGGGCGGCCGAATCGCATGGCTCGCCGGTCAGACCGCGATTCGCGACCAGGCCGGCGAGGATATCTCCGGACAGTTCGAGGCGCAGGTGCGCACGATCTTCGGCCTGATCGACCAGACGCTCAAGCGCTGCGGCGGCAGCCTCACCAATCTCGTCACCATGACGGTGTTCATCAACGACCCGCGCCACGGCGACCAGTTCGTCGAGCTGCGCAAGAGCTACTTCCCGGATGGCAATTATCCGGCGAGTGCGCTTATCACGGTGTCGCATTTCGCCCGCCCGGGCATGCTGATCGAGATCCAGGGCGTTGCGGTGATCGGCGGGTGATCATCGCGCGGTTGATACCGCCGACGATCATCGTTCCTTTTTCCAGGTGAACACGATACGCTCCCTCTGCTGCAGCAAGATCGCGGATACGGCGATCACGCAGACCAAATGCAAGACGAAAAATGATGGGAGGTGCCCATGGTGTATCGAAGCACGCTCATGGCGCTCGCGCTGGCCACCGTGCTGACACTGACGGTGGGTGACGTCGAGGCTCAGGACAAGAAATACCCCAACTGGAAAGGCGAGTGGACCACGGTCATCCCGCGCCTGCCCGGCCAGCAATTGCGGTTCGATCCGAACAAGCCGTACGGGAAGGGGCAGCAGGCTCCGCTGACCGAAGAGTACCTGAAAATCTATCAGGCCAATCTGGCCGAGCAGGCCGAGGGCGGGCAGGGCCTGTTCCTCGAACACGCCTCCTGTCTGCCGGCTGGCATGCCGACCATGATGTCGGCGGGAACGCACGAATTCATCGTCACACCGGAAACGACCTACATCGCCGGCAGCGATCTGCGTCGCATCTTCACTGATGGACGTCCCTGGCCCACGGACGTGGAGCCGACCTATCAGGGCTTTTCGATGGGGCAATGGATCGACGAGCATGGCGATGGCGTCTACGACGTGCTCGAGGTCGAGACGCGCGGTCCTTTCAAGGGGATACGCACCTACGATGCGACCGGGCTGCCGCTGCATTTCGACAACGATTCGACATTCAAGGAGAGAATCTTCCTCGACAAGAACAATCCGAGCATCCTCCACAACGTGATCACCGTGTTCGATCGCGCGCTCACGCGGCCCTGGACCGTCGACAAGACGTACCGGCGCGGCGGCAGCAAATATCCGAACTGGAGCCGGACCAGCTGCCTGGAAGGAACCGGCTACGTCACCATCGGCAAGGAGTTCTATCTGGTGGGCGCGGACGGATCGTTGATGCCGACCCGGAAGGGGCAGCGGCCGCCCGACACAAGCTACTTCCCGCAGGCGCAGAAGTAAGCGTTGCTGGCGAGATTTGTCGGCACGTCGAAGCGGCCGTCGCCATCCTCGTCGATCCACTTGCCGATCGAGTAGCCGGTGAAGGTTGGATCAGGGTCCTTCGGCCAGTCGCGGCCGTCGGTAGAGTTGCGGCGACCATGGCGGCAGCGATCGTGGTTCGATTGAGCATGGCTGTCCTCCCGGTCAGGCCCGATGTCGCTTGCGGCATCGCTGCGCTAGTATGGCGACGTCATTGTTCCAGTCCATAGGTAGCCTTCATGAGAAAGCACTCCCTGATTGCGGCATTCGCCGTGTTGCTCGCCGGAATCGGTGGCATTGCGGCGCAGACCTATCCGTCGCGGCCGATCACAATCGTGGTCGCATTCGCGGCTGGCGGATCGGGCGACACCATCACCCGCATCCTGGCCGACCACATGCGCACCGAGCTTGGCCAGACGATCGTGGTCGAGAACGTCGGCGGTGCTGCCGGCAGCATCGGGGTCGGCCGCGTCGCGCGCTCGGCGCCTGATGGCTACACGATCGTTTCCGGCAACTGGCCAACGCATGTGCTCAACGGCGCGATCTATTCCTTGAACTACGACGTGCTGAAGGATTTCGAGCCGATCTCGCTGATCGCCACTGAATCGATCGTGCTCTCGACCAGGAAGGATTTTCCGGCGACCAAGCTGAGCGAATTCATTGCATGGCTGCGCGCCAATCCTGACAAGGCTTCGGCCGGCACCGTCGGCCCGGGCAGCGTCGGGCACATTGTCGGGCTGTTCTTTCAGAAGGAGACAGGCACGCAGTTCCAGTTCGTGCCCTATCGCGGCCTTGCCCCCGCAATGCAGGACATGATTGCAGGCCAGATCGACCTGATGTTCGACACTTCGGCCAATTCCCTGCCGCAGGTGCGCTCCGGCAACGTGAAGGCCTTCGGGGTCACCTCGAAGACACGCCTCGCTGTTGCGCCCGATATTCCGACGATGGAAGAATCGGGCCTGCCCGGACTTCAAATGTCGAACTGGCGCGGCTTGTGGGCCCCGAAGGGCACGCCACGCGACGTGATCCTCAAGCTCAACAGCGCCGTGAGGGGCGCACTCGCCGACGCGAACGTGCGCAAGCGGCTCGGTGAGCTCGGACAGGAGCTGTTTCCGCCCGAGCAGCTCACGCCGGAGGCGCTCGGCACGCGGCAGGCCGCCGAGATCGAGCGCTGGTGGCCGATCATCAAGGCGGCGAATATCAAGGCGCAGTGATGATGATTGACGTGATTGGTGTGCGGAGGCTTGGCGGCTTCAGTCTCGAGATCGAGTTTTCCAATGACATGATTGGCAAGCGCGACTTCTCATGCATCTTGAGTGAGGCAGGACCCATGCTTGAGCCGCTGAAAGACCCCGATTATTTCGCGCGCGTATTCATCGATGACGGCGCCCTGACTTGGCCCAACGGCTACGACTGGGACCCGATTGCGTTGCACGACGATATGAAAAAGGCTGGTTTGCTTCATCGCGTCGATTTTCGCTGAATTGGCTACTATAGCGGCGGCAACAAGCAGTCGCTCTTTTCCGTCACCCTGAGGCGCGACCCCGGCCTCTTGAGCCGGGGGAGCCTCGAAGGGCGACGGCCCGGGCCGATCATCCTTCGAGGCGCGTGCAAGAGCACGCGCGCCTCAGGATGACGGCGATGGGTCGATATCGCATCGCCGTTGATCTCACACATCCACCTTCAGCGCCGCGATGAACGCCTCCTGCGGGATGTCGACCTTGCCGTATTGGCGCATCTTCTTTTTGCCTTCCTTCTGTTTCTCCAGAAGCTTGCGCTTGCGTGTCACGTCGCCGCCGTAACATTTCGCGGTCACGTCCTTCCTGAACGCGCGCACGGTCTCGCGCGCGATCACCTTGCCGCCGATGGCGGCCTGGATCGGCACCTGGAACATGTGCGGCGGAATGAGCTCCTTGAGCTTTTCCGCCATGGCGCGGCCGCGCTGCTCGGCGCGCGTCTTGTGCACCAGCATGGAAAGCGCATCGACTGGCTCGCCGTTGACCAGCATCTGCAGCTTCACCAGGTCTGACGGCTTGTAGTCGGTGAGGTGATAGTCGAACGAGGCATAGCCCTTCGACACCGACTTGAGCCGGTCGTAGAAATCAAACACCACTTCGTTGAGCGGCAGGTCGTACTTCAACATCGCGCGGTTGCCGACGTAAGTAAGCTCGACCTGGCTGCCGCGGCGGTCCTGGCACAGCTTGATCACACTGCCGAGGAATTCGTCGGGCGTCAGAATCGTGGCGCGGATCCACGGCTCCTCGATCTCCTCGATATAGACCGGGTCCGGCATGTCGACCGGATTGTGGATCTCGATGGCGCTGCCGTTCTTGAGCTTGATCTTGTAGATCACCGAGGGCGCGGTCGCGATCAGCTCGAGGTTGAACTCGCGCGCCAGCCGCTCCTGGATGATCTCGAGGTGCAGGAGGCCGAGGAAGCCGCAGCGGAAGCCGAAGCCGAGCGCGGCCGAGGTCTCCATCTCGTAGGTGAAGCTCGCATCGTTGAGGCGCAGCTTCCCCATGGCGGCGCGCAGCTGCTCGAAGTTGGCGGCATCGACCGGGAACAGCCCGCAGAACACCACCGGAATGGCCGGGCGGAAGCCAGGGAGCATCTCCGCCACCGGCTTCCTGTCGTCCGTGATGGTGTCGCCAACGCGGGTGTCGGCCACCTCCTTGATCGAGGCATTGAGGAAGCCGATCTCGCCCGGACCGAGCTCGTCGGTGTCGATCATCTTAGGCGTGAACACGCCGACGCGGTCGATGTCGTAGGCCGCGCCGGTGCCCATCATGCGGACACGTTGCCCCTTCTTGAGCACGCCGTCGACGATCCGCACCAGCACCACCACGCCGAGATAGCTGTCGTACCAACTGTCGACCAGCAGCGCCTTCAGCGTTGCCGAACGATCCCCCTTGGGCGGCGGCAGCCGCTTCACGATGCCTTCAAGCACCTCGGGCACGTTCAGGCCCGTCTTGGCCGAAATCAGGATCGCGTCCGAGGCGTCGAGCCCGATCACGTCCTCGATCTGCTTGCGCACCTGCTCGGGCTCGGCGGCGGGCAGGTCGACCTTGTTGAGGACCGGCACGACCTCGTGGTTGTTGTCGAGCGCCTGGTAGACATTGGCCAGCGTCTGCGCCTCGACGCCCTGCGAGGCGTCGACCACCAGGAGCGAGCCCTCGCAGGCGGCGAGCGAGCGGTTGACCTCGTAGGCGAAGTCGACGTGGCCGGGCGTGTCGATCAGATTGAGCGTGTAGGTCTTGCCGTCGCGCGCCTTGTAGGTCAGCCGCACGGTCTGCGCCTTGATGGTAATGCCGCGTTCCTGCTCGATCTCCATGGAATCGAGCACCTGCTCGCGCCCCGCCATCTCCCGCTCGTCGAGCCCCCCGGTGAGCTGGATCAGCCGGTCGGCGAGCGTCGACTTGCCGTGGTCGATATGCGCGATGATCGCGAAGTTCCGGATGGTGTCGATGGGTGAAGCCGTCATGGCGGGCAGATAACACTCGCCCGGCGGAGCGGCAAGCGGTCAGGCAAGTGCTTAGGGATGCGTCGCCCCGCCATCGACCGTAAGGGCTTGGCCGGTCAGGAAAGAGGCGGCGTCGGAGGCCAGAAAGAGGGCAGTGCCGACGAGGTCGTCCGGGCCTTCCGGGCGCGGGATGCACTGGAGCGCGATGATTCGCTCCTTCTGCTCGGGCGTGACGGTCTTGCGCTCGATCTCGGTGAAAGTCGCTCCCGGCAGGATGGCGTTGACCGTGATGCCGTAGGGCCCAAGCTCGCGGGCAAGCGAGCGGGTCATGCCGTCGAGCGCGGCTTTTGAGGTGATGTAGTGCAGGTAGTTGGGCCGCCCGAGCGTCACCGCACCCGACGCCATGTTGATGATGCGGCCGAAACGCGCCCGCCGCATGGCGCCGATCACGGCGCGGGCGCACAGGAAAGCGCCGGTGACGTTCACCCGCAGCACGTCCTCCCATTCCTCGAGCGGGATCTGATCGAACGGCCGCATCTCGAGCGTCGAGAAGATCGCCGCATTGTTGATCAGGATGTCGATGCGACCGAACTCGCTGTCGACCGCCTTTGCCATCGCGGCGACCGATTCCGGATCGGCGACGTCAGTCGTGACCGCGCGCGAGCGGCCGCCCGCAGCAGTGATCTCGGCGGCGACCGCTTCGCCGCGCTCGCGGTTGCGTTCCGCGATGACCGCAATGGCGCCCTGTGCCGCGAATGCCTTGGCAAAGGCGCGTCCGATGCCTTGGCCCGCGCCGGTGATGATCGCCACGCGGCCGTTGAGGGATGATGCTGTCATATCCTTGCGCAGCCTCCGTTGGCGCATGAAGGGCGCCATGATCGCCACTTCGCGAAGACGAGAGATCAGCGCTCGCGCAACGAATAGCTGGTGCTGCGTCCTCCACCTTCGTCCTTGGCAAGGACTCCGCGCTCGAGGAGATCGTTGATGTCACGCAACGCAGTATCCGGCGACGTCTTTTCGATAATCGCGTATTTCGAAGAGGTGAGCTTGCCTTCAAATCCGTCCAGCAGGCGGTTGAGGATGTCGCGTTGCCGGTCATTGAAAGCGGCGCCGGCGTGCTTCTTCCAGAATTCGGCCTTGCTAAGCACATCAGCGAGTGTGCTCTCCGCACCATCAATTGCGCGATCGAGGCAACCGAGGAACCACTCCACCCAGGGTGTGATATCGAGCTCACCCTTCTGCGTTTCCTCCAGCATGTCATAATATGCATTGCGCTCGTGATGTATTTGCGCGGACATGCTGTAGAAGCGCTGCGGGCTTTGGTCCGATCGTGTGAGCGTCATGTCGGCGATCGCGCGCGCAATGCGTCCGTTGCCGTCCTCGAAGGGGTGGACGGTGGCGAACCAGAGATGCGCAATGGCAGCTTTCAGCACGGGATCCGTACCATCTGCCTTTTCGAACCAATCGAGAAACGCTTTCATTTCGCCGCCCAGCTTTGCAGCTTGCGGCGCCTCGTAATGGACGCGCTCCTGTCCGATGGCGCCTGAGACAACCCGCATCGGATCGGACGAGTGATCGCGCCAGGCGCCCACCTTGATCTTGTGCATACCGCTGCGGCCGGTCGGAAACAGCGCCGCGTGCCAGCCGAACAGGCGTTTCTTGGTGAGGGGCTTGTCATATTTCTGCGTCGCGTCGAGCATCATTTCGACGACGCCCTCAACATCGCGGTCGGCTGGTGTGAGCGCCCCGATGTCGATGCCAAGGTGGCGCGCGATCGATGAACGCACCTGATCCTCGTTTAGAATCTCGCCTTCGATTTCGCTCGACTTGACGACGTCCTGGGTCAACGTTTGCAGCATGGCCTCGCTGCGCAGGGTGAAGCCGAGGGCTTCCATCCGCCCAACGAACCGCCCCTGACGATGGCGCACGGCAGCCAGCGGAGCGGCCAAGGCTGCTTGATCCCAGCGCAGTTTCGGCCAATTCGACCGCCGGTGAATGTATTTTGTCATAATATCCGCATATCCTGCGGATATTATGGAGGCCATTCTCCGCAAAGGCAAGGGCATTCGCCGAATTATTTGCGGAGAATATGGCCTCAATCACGCGCTCACGCTCTCATCCGCCAAGGCCTCAAGCGCGCGACGCGCGTCCCACGGCTGCCACCAGGTCTCGATGCCGAGGTCGCGCGCGATCAGGCCCGCCGCGATATAGCCCGCGCCGCCCGAGATTGCGCCGCCCGGATGGCAGGGCGAGCCGGCCATGTAGAGGTTCGGGATTGGCGTGCGATAGCCGAAATGGTTGTACATCACCTGCTCGGCGTTGAACGCGCCCATGAAGATGTCGCCATCGCGCATGTTGATGAGCTCATGCGTATAGTCGCGCGCCGTGTAGACATGGCGACCGATGATGTTCTTTGCCGTCATGTTGGGACAATAGCGCGCCCAGGTCTCGATGATCGCGTCCGCGAACTCGGCGCGGAAGTCCTCTTCGCTGCGACCGCCAAGATCAGGATCCAGCGGCATCACGTGCCACGCATAGGTTGTGTGCTTGCCTGCCGGCGCCTGCGTCGGATCGATCAGGCTGAGCGGCCCGGCGCCGAACTGCACCATCGTGGGCACACGGCCCGCCTGCACGTCGCGATGCGCGGAGGCAAGCTCCTCCATCGTGTCGGCGCCGATGCTCCACTTCAGTGCGCGGTCGATATTGGGCTCGAAGCGTGCCGCCCTGAAGCGCGGACTTTCGTGGAGCGCGAGGTGCAGTCCGAACAGCGTCCAGGGCGTGTATCGAAAACCATCGAGCTTGCGGCAGAAGTCCTCCGAGAGCTGGCTGCGCCCGATCATGCTCTCGAAGGTCTGGTGCACATCGATGGTGCTCGCCACGAAGGCACTCGCGCGTAAGCTGCGCCCGTCGGCGAGCGCGATGCCGGTTGTGCGGCCGCCCTCGATCAGAATGCGTTCGACATGCGCCTGCGGCACGAAGGTACCGCCCGAGGCGATAAAGGTCTCCATCAGGCCGCGCGCCAGATTGAACGAGCCGCCCCGGCAGAGCTGATAGCCGGTCTGCAGGTCGAAGGCGCGGATCACCGAGCCCATCGGGCTCGTCTTCGACAGCGTGTCGGTGAGCCAGGTGCCGAACAGCGACACCTTGAACAGAAACAGAAGCTGCACGTGCTCGTTCTCGAACAGCTCCTTGACCATGTCGAACGGCTGCCGCTTGGTCGCGGCAAGGAAGTCGCGGCCGATGTCGCTCTTGCTCAGCAACGCCTCGCGCTCGGCCTGCGGCAGCGGGTCGGAGAACCGCTCGGGGAGGAAAATCTTGGCCGTGATCTCCTCGGCTTTGCGGTTCCAGTCGCGGAAGGTCTGCGCGTCCTTCTTGGAGAACCGCGCGACGTTGGCCAGCGTCTCCTCGAGGTCGCGGCCGAAGATCAGCGCCGAGCCGTCGAGATGCGGCTGGCCGAACTCGTAGCGCGGCGTGATGTACTCGACGCGGTCGGCGAGATTGAGGTCCTTGAACCACGGCGTCTCGCTGATGTGGAAATGATTGATCGAATGCAGGTTGTGATAGAAGCCCGGCGCGGTCGCCTCCTCGGTGAAATCCAGTTTGCTGCCACGCTCTGAGCGGCGGACGCCAAGCCTGGATCCCGTCGGACTCTAGATCGTTACCGATGTGCAAAACCATCCCGCTATAAGGCCGAAAACCTATGACAAACTGTCAAAGACGCAAGTCTAAGACCTGGATAGGTTTGTAAGAGGGGCCGTGCGGCTTTTTGTGCTCAACGAAGTGCCGGAAGATGAGGACCTGGGGCGCCAGTGGAACCAATTGGTGCAGCGGATGGAGCAGCCGCAGGTTTTCTATACGTACGAGTGGGCGCTGGCCGTCTACCGCGCCTATGGGGCGAGCGTCGTGCCGCGGTTGCTGTTGGCAACCGATCAGGGATCGCTCGTGGGAGTCGCTGCTCTGGCCACGGACACGTCCCGAGGACGGACGTCGTTTCTCGCGGAAACCACCTCTGACTATTGTGACTTCGTGTCCGCTCCAGAGCGCCGCGCCGAGTTTGTAGAACGCGTGTTCGCCGAGTTGCGTCGCCTGGATCTGCCGACGCTCACGCTGGCAAACCTGCCCGCCGATTCCACGACTGCGAGCGTACTCAAACGGGGTGCTCGCGACAACGGTTATCGATTCTTCTGTCGGGAGGCATACGCCTGCGCCCGCGTCACACTGGGCACGGGCCTGGAGCGGCAGTCCATCAAAGAGGTTTTACGAAAGAAAAAGAAGCTGCGTCGCTACATGGACGCCATGGGGAAGATTGCTCCTGTCAGAGTCAGTCATTTGAGATCAGGAGAAGATATCGCCGTGGCCCTGCCAGACTTTTTCCAGGCCCATGTGGCGCGTTTTCTTGCCACCGGGCGCACCAGCAACTTGGCGCGCATAGAACGACGCAATTTTCTCACAGAACTGGCAAAGCTCCTTTCGGCAAAGGGCTGGGTAACATTAAGCCGGCTCATGGTCGGTGACCGGCCGGTCGCGACCAACCTCGGCTTCCAGTTTTCTGGAAGTTGGTTCTGGTACTTGCCGACGTTTGAGACCAATTTGCAGCAACACTCACCCGGCCACTGTCTCCTGTCGAAGATTGTAGAGGAGGCGTGCGACAACCCGGAGATCGACTGTGTGGACCTCGGGCTCGGCGCGGAAGGGCACACAGCTTCGCTCTTTCCAGGCACAAAGGCATTGAAGGAAGAACGTCGTCTGGTCGTCAGCAACTGGGTGGGCAAGCTGTATACGGATCGAATTACGCTGACGCCCCCCGTCCTGAACAACGCGGCACGGGTCATCTTCATGGTGCATGGTGCGGAAAAGGCGCCTGCGCTCAAGGCCGTGCTCGAGGGGCCGTAC